>Ga0207428_10000904_pt1 | contig 33138 bp, 29 predicted proteins | sample RhiMethybrSRZTD1_FD_187600 | JGI IMG/M metagenome (GOLD analysis project Ga0207428, IMG submission 187600) | Populus rhizosphere microbial communities from Tennessee, USA - Rhizosphere MetaG P. TD hybrid SRZTD1 (SPAdes) (version 3) | ecosystem: Host-associated > Plants > Roots > Rhizosphere >...
CGGCGATGGCTTGCGTGATCTCGTCCTGGATCGCAAAGATGTCCGTCATCTCGCGGTCGTAGCGCTCTGACCAGAGATGGAACCCGTCGGCAACCTTGATCAGCTGCGCGGTGACCCGGATGCGGTTGCCGGCCTTGCGAACGCTGCCTTCCAGAATGTGATCGACGTTGAGCTTGTTGCCGATCTCTGCGAACGCGACGTCGTTTCCCCGAAAGTAGAAAGACGACGTGCGACCGGCGACCTTCAAGCCGGGCATGTGAGCCAGGACATTGATGATCTCTTCGGCCAGGCCATCGCTGAAATACTCGTTGTCCTTGTCGGCGCTCATGTTGGCGAACGGCAGCACGGCGATTGATGGCTGGTCCGTGATCGGTTCTGCCATCGACGGCGTCGCGGCAATTTCGAGGGCCGCCCGGACTTCGCTCATGGTTTGGAAGCGCTGCCCCGGTTCCTTCTGCAAACACCTTCGAACGATCCGCTCGAGAACAGGCAGCGTGTCGAGCGGCTTCGGCTCGTCGCGCATCACCGCACTCAGCACCGCAATCGTCGACGTCCCGCTGAACGCCCGCCGGCCCGAGAGCAACTCGTACAGCACCGTGCCAAAACTGAAGATGTCTGATCGCACATCGAGCGGCTTGCCCTCCGCCTGTTCCGGCGACATATATGCCGCCGTCCCGCTGACGATGCCGTCCGCGGTCCGCGTCGCGTCGGCATCCGCGCTCACCAGCTTCGCGAGTCCGAAATCCAGGAGCTTGGCGCTCGTGGAGCTCGAATGCTCTGCACTCACGCCACGCCCGGTGACGATGATGTTCGCGGGTTTCAGATCGCGATGGAGAATGCCGCGCCGGTGCGCTTCTTCGAGACCGCTGGCGATCTGGCCCGCCAATCGGATTGCCTCGGCTGGCGGGACGGGACCACGCAACGGATCGCCTTCGATGTACTCCAGCACCAGGTAGTCAGAGCCGACATCGTGGATCTGGCAGATGTGCGGGTGGTTGAGGGCCGCAACGGCGCGGGCTTCGTGCTCGAAACGATCGCTGTGTGCGCTCGCGAGCCGCTTGATCGCGACCAGGCGTCCCAGCCGCGTGTCTCGAGCCTTCCACACTTCGCCCATGCCACCGACGCCGAGCAGGCTGATGACTTCGTATGGGCCGAGCAGGGTTCCGGCCGAGATGTTCACTCCGCCTACGGTATATCGGGACGCCGGAAATCCCCCTGATCAAACGAGGTGTTGAGGCGAGTGCAGTATCCTGTCTTGATGGTCTCAACCACTGACGTGCTGGATCACCACATCAAGTGTTTCGGCGCGGGCGATCTCGCGGGCATCTTGTCCGACTATGCCCCCGATGCCGTGTTGTTTACCCCGGACGGACCGCTGAGTGGTGTCGGTGCGATCAGACCGTTCTTCGAGGCGATGCTGGCGGAGTTCGGCCAGCCCGGCACGACCTTCAGTATGGAGCTGCGTTCCGTTGTCTCTGACTTTGCGTATGTCATCTGGACCGCTGAGACGGCCGACAACGTTTACGAGATGGCCACGGACACGCTCGTGATGCGCAACGGCAAGATCGTGGCGCAGTCTTTTGCCGGCAAGATCGCGCCGAAACGCTGAACGTCAATCCTGCTTTTGGAGAGCGGCGTCGAGTCGCTGGACGCCGCTAAGGCTCTGGCCGGCAGCCCGCGACGACGAGGAATAACCGGCGAGGGAAACGTGCATCACGGGGTTGCCGGCGATCACGCCATTGCTTGGGCAGCCAAATTCGATTGAGTACCACCCGTCGTTGGCCGACACGGCCTGCAATGCGCCGACAACGACGGTGGCCTTTGCAAGCGGCCGTCCTTCAACGTCGGTGACGGTTCCATACCGCGCCACGCAAGTGCCGTTATGAATGATCAGATCGCCGAGGTATCCGCCGCCTCCAACGTACGCAATCCCGCTGGCAGTGCCGTTCACGAAGATCAGATACTCACCGCCGCGCGGCATCGTGACCGCGTACTGGCCCGCGCCGTCGGTGGTCGCCGCGGCAGCGGCGGATGATGTGCCGCTGGTCCTGAACTCGATCGACGCGGAGCGAATGGGCTGGCGAGAGAAGAAATCGATCACACGGCCGCTGATTGGAACGGCCGCTGTTGTTGGACCAGTGACGTCATTGTCCTCGCTGCACGCCGCGCAGCCGAGAACGAGCAAAAGCACGACGAGGCCTTTCATCGCCCTAGTTTCGAGTCAGTGCGGCCGCGTGTCCAGCGAGTGTTACGCCTGGTGAAGCTGCGGGCTACTACTGAGCTTGGTGAGGCCGTTCATCGTGGCGCGAGTGGATCCAGTCCAGTCTGCTGCATGATGTCGCGCCCGTCGGCGGACATCAGCAGTTCGAGGAACGCCTTCGCGCCGGCCGGATTCGGCGCCTTCGACGCAATGCCTGCCGAGAAGACAGACACCCGCTGCGCGGCCGCCGGCAACGGCCCGACGTAATCGATGCCCTTCACCGCGCGCAGCTCGCTGATCTGCTGGAAAGCGATCTCGGCCTCGCCGGACGCGACGAGATCGCCGGCAACGCCTTTTTCGACCTTGATCGTCTTCGGCGCCGCCTGTTCCGCGACGCCAAGCTTTGGGAACAACTCGTTCGTGAGGTAAATCCCGCTGATTTGAGACGACACCGCGATTGAGCGGGCGTTCAGGATGGCCTGCTTCAAACCTTCGACCGTCGTGATGTCAGGCCGGCGCGCACCGGCGCGCACCGCCATGCCAATTGAGGAGCGCGCGATATCGATCCGGCTGTCCTTGCGAATCAACCCGTCCTTCACCAGATCATCCATCACGTTCGACGCGATCAGCACAACGTCGACCGGCTCGCCTGCGCGTACCCGGGCGACGATCGCCTGCGCGCCCAGCCCGGTCGACGTCGCGAGCGTGACGGCCTTCTGTTTCGTCTTCGACTCGAACGCGGGAACGAGCTGCAGGTAAGCCGGCGCGGTTGCGCCAGCGGACATGACGCGAACTTCGCGTGCCTGCGTCGCCGCGGTGACGACAAGGGAGACGGCGATCAGCGTAGCGACGGCGTATCTCATGGCTAGTACTCCGAGAAGATTCTGCGCAGTTCCTTGGGATCGCTGGTCTTCGTCAGCGCCAGCATCAGCAGGATACGCGCCTTTTGCGGATTGAGCGTGTCGCCAGGAATGACGCCGAGCGCGTCGTATTCAGCCGTCGCGATGACGCGGCCGTTGCCGACGCGGCTCGATCGCACGAGCGCCGGCTTCGACGCGGCCGGCATGGCGGCAATTTCCTTGAGGACGGTTTCTTCAGAGACCGACAGCGCGCCGTTTCCCGTGCCGGCGAAGACGATCCCCTTCGCGCCGGACTTGAGCGCCGCCTGGATCAGCGACGCATCGGGATCGATGTAGGAATACAGGATCGAGACCTTCGGTAGCGTGGTCAACGACGTCACGTCGAACTCTGAAGCCGCGGTGTGGCGCTTGGTCGTCGATCGATAGTAACTGACCTTGTCTTCGTCGATGTAGCCGAGGATGCCCAGCTCCGGCGCGCGGAACGTCTCGACGCGCAGCGTATTGGTTTTCGTCGTGTCGCGCGCCGCGTTGATCTCGTCGTTGAGGACGATCAGCGTGCCTTTGCCGCGCGAGTCAGGCGCGACGGCCGCCCGCACCGCGTTGAGCAGGTTGAGCGGACCGTCGGCGCTGATCGCGGTTGCCGGCCGCATCGCGCCGACCAGCACGACCGGCTTGTCCGATCGAACCGTGAGATTCAGGAAATACGCCGTCTCTTCGAGCGTGTTCGTGCCAGAGGTGATCACGAAGCCCGATACAGCGGGCGTGTCCTTGATGATCGCGTTGATCCGCTTCGCCAGCGTCAACCAGTTCTCGATCGTGATGTCGGAGCTGTTGACGTTGACGATCTGCTCGACGCGCACATCGGCGATCTGGCTGATCTGCGGCACCGCCTTCACCAGTTGCTCGCCGAGGATTGCTCCCGGCTTGTAGTTCGAGAGGTCAGTGGACGACGATCCCGATCCCGCGATCGTGCCGCCGGTCGACAGCACGTAGACGATCGGCTTGGCGGGTTGGGCGGCCGCGCCGATCGCAGTCAGAAGCGCCAGTGCAAGTGCTGCCAGAGTTCTCATCGTGATTCTCCGAAACTACTTGAGAGTAATTGCGCCGGTCTTCGCGAGCCGCTCGAAATAGTCGACCACCACTGGCAACGACACTGGTCCGAACTCCGCCGATACCGCATCGCGGATGTCGCTGACCGATCGCTTGCCGTCGATGAAGTTGATCAGCTCGTCAATCACGACGTCCACGTTCGTGAACTTGAGCATCGCCGTCGGCGGATCGGGCCTCGGCACAGGGCCGGTTTTCGTGACGATGCGGCGATCCTCGCCGCCGCGCCCGCGGATGCGTTCGGCAGCCGGCACGAACGGCGAGCTGGTGATGCCGATGCTGGTCCACACGCTCGTGATGCCTTTTTCCATGTCGGCGATGCGGCTGTGCAGCATCGGATCGACCGGGGAGGGCATGAACTTTTCGAACGACCGCATCCGCCTCTGTTCGCGTTCGATTGCCTGGCCGAACATGATCAGCACGTCGGCGCTGGCGCGTTGTTGCGCGCCCATTTGCGCCACGGCCTTGCGGCCGTCTTCGGCAAGCCGCGCATGCGCGCCGACGGTGAGGTGGGAGAGGAGCGCTTCCGAGCCGGCATTGGGCAGCGTCGCCATGAAATACGCCGACGCCGCGGCGATGAACGACGCGCGATCCAAATCGGTTGCATCCGCCGGCGGCACGATCGTGGTCACCGGTATCCCGGCGCCCTCCCACCGCGGCTGGCCGAGGCGCTCGTACGCGCGCGCCTCCACGAGCCCCACCGCATGGCGCGCAAGGATCTCGACGACTTCGTCGGCGATTGAAGCCGTTGACCACAAGCCGCGGACGATCTGCAGCGTTCGGCCCGTCGATGGCGCGATGAAGATCGCGGCCCTGGTATTCGGCCGCGGCCCTTCGACGGTGATGATGCGGATGGTCCGGGCCGGTTGCGGGATCTGCTTTGCCGAAACGGCGGGCCCGAGTTTCTTCAACGCCCATTCCGCCGCCTCGCAGTTGGCGCCGCACACGATGGCGATCTCTCCGGCGTTGGCATCGCTGCCCTGAACGACGCGCACCGGCGGCCCCTCGACCGACGACCGCTCGATCGTGCGGAGCAGCTCCGCTTCCAGCAGCGTCTCCGCCGGAGCGAGCGGCGTCCGCGGCCCGAACTGCAGAACGAAGAGGGCGAGAACAATGAACTTCAACTCTGGATGTCCAACTGAACTCTTAACCGTTGACTCACAGTTTTCAACTACCGCCGCAGCGCTCCAATCAGCTTGTCGTACTTCTGCATAATCACGTCCCAGCGGTAATTCTTCTTCACGTATTCCTTGCCGTTGCGTCCCATGCGATCGCGCAGGCGATCGTCGGCGAGCAGCAGCTTCGTGCACTCCACGAACTCATCGCGATCCTGGTAGAACAGGCCCGCGTTGCTCTTGGTGCAGTGCTCGACGAGCACGTCTGCGCGCGCGTTGCACAGCACCGGCGTGCCGACCGCCATCGCTTCGAGCGCCAGCAGCGACAGGCTCTCCAGCGGTGACGGCACGACGACGATCGTCGCGGCTTCGAGCGCCTGAAGACGCTCGCGCTCCGACAGCAAGCCCGCGAATCGCACCCACGGCACTTCGGGCAGCTGCATCAGCTTCACGCCCATCAGCGCGAGCTGGGCCTCGCCACCCTGTTCCTTGTAGCTCGTGAAGTACTCGATCAGCTCCTCACAGCCCTTGCCGGCGTCGATGCGCCCGCCGTAGAGCAGGAACTGGCCCTGCAGGCGATGCCGGCGCCGGAATTGAGCGCCGCGCGCGCGCAGGTGCGGCGCCAGCCGCTTGTGAATCTCGTCTTCGTCCTCAGGCTCCGGATCGTCCGCCTGCGCCTGGTCCTGCAGCAGCTCGACGCCGCACCCGACCGTCTCCTCGGCGACGCTGCGGAACTCGAACGTCGTCTTGAGGAAATTCTTTTCGACGTCGGTGTTATAAGCGACGGCCGCGGCCTTCTTGAACATCTCCTTGTAGAGCGACAGGTGAATCGCCGGCTCGTTGTGCGCGGTCGGCACCAGGATGCTGCGCGACGGATCGACATCGAGCCCGAGCACCGTCGGCGCGTAGAGATAGGTGAAGAAGATCAGCGCGTCGTACTGACGGTGATGCTTGTTCAGGTATTCGATGAGCGGCGGGCACCACGGGCCCTGCTGCTCGAGCCACGACAGCTCGTCTTCGCGCGTGTGCGCGTTGTGGAAGATCCAGTCGGAATACAGGTTGAACGAGGCGAGATCGCGCGTGCGCGCGTTCTTGAAGCGCCGCACCGTGACGCCGCGGATGCGATCGTTCCCCTCGGGGTATTCGTTCTGCCACGTGATGTAATCGCGCGCGCACGTCGTCAGCACCTCGACGTCGTGCTTGGCGGCGAGGCGCTCGGCGATCAGCCGGCAGTGATACTCGGAGCCGCCGAGGATTTCGGCGCCGTAGCGTTGAACGATGAAGGCAATCTTCACGATGTCAGCCTTTCGAGCTCCTTGCGGATGCGATCATCGCCAAAATCGGCGAGCCTGGCGCGCTGCCGGGCAATGACCTGCTGCCGCAAACCGTCGTTGTGGGCGAGCTCACCGAGGAGCTCGGCCGCGTATTCGAGATCTTTCGGCGCGAACTGCACGCCGGCGCCGCCCAGCGTGTCGGGCACCGCCGTCGAGGCGTAGGCGAGCACCGGCACGTCGGCGGCCATCGCTTCGAGCAGCGGCACGCAGAAGCCCTCGTGCTCCGAGAGGGAAATGTAGACCGCGGCTTTCCGATAGTACGTGGCAAGATCGACGTCGGGAACCGGGCCCGTGAAGATGAACCGGCCCGGCGGCATTCGATAGCGGGCAATCAGCTCCTGGATCGCGTCGTAATACTTCGGCGTCGCATCCGTTTTCCCCACGAACACAAACCGGTACTGCTCCGAGACGTAGCGCTTGTAGTGCTCGGCGAGCTTGATGTGATCCTCGATCTTCTTGTTGGGCACGATGCGTCCGACGAAGAGGAAATTCGGCCAGTCCTCGTCTTCGAGCAGCTTCTCCAACGCCGGCCGGCGCGGCGCGCTGGTGATGCGGGCGGTGTCGACGGCGATCGGGAACACGCCGGTATTGCCGAAGCCCAGCGACTCGAGCTCACGGCGGTTGTATTCGGAGTCGCCGAGCGCGACGTCGGTGTGGCCGACCAGCGACTTCAGATCTTCCCGGCCGAGCATCGCCAGCCGGAAGATCGCCGCATCGTAACCCGCAAAAAAATGCGCCGGCGTGACGTTGTGATATTGCAGCACCCTGCCGGAGTCGAGCTTCGCGAACTCCGCTGTCATGGGCGAGACCAATGCGAAGTGAAAAATGGTGAGGTCGCCCTTGCGCGCACCCGCGTCCGTCCACGGAATCACATCGTCACGCAGCTCATCGTCGATCGTCATCGCGTAGAGATCCGACTGGTGGCCCATGTCGCGCAGCAAGCCGCGCACGCGCCTGGCCGAGTCGCCAATCGCATCGCCCTTGTGCGCCGCCGGCACCCACTGGTTGACGATCATTCAGTTCCCGGTTTCCGGTTTCCAGCTGCGAGTTCCGGGTTCCGGCGGCAACGCCTGAAAGGCCGCCGGCCGGCGCTGTTTGAGCTCGTCGAAGGCTTCCGCCTGCTCGACCTGATCCCAGAAATCGAATGCGACCGGTGGATGCTCACGCCGGGGCGACGACAGCACGCTGTCGATGTGCCGCAACAGCGTGCCGGCAAAATCCTGCGATTCGAGACGCGCCAGGGCCGCGTCCTGGCCGTCGATGACACGCTCGGCAAGGCCCGGATCCTCGATGACCGCGTTGATCAACGCCGCCAGGTGCATCGGATCCTTGTTCGTATACAGAATGCCGGCGCCATCCATCGTCGCCGGAACGGCGGTGGCTGCGTACGCGAGCACCGGAACGCCCATATGGAAGGACTCGATCAACGGCACGCAGAAGCCTTCATGCTCGCTCGCAGAGACGAAGATGTCCGCGATCTCGTAATAGGCGGTCAGCTCTTCGTTGGAGACATGGCCGACCAGATGGACGTCGCGGGCGTCGAGATGCGCGATCAGTCCGTGCAGCATGGCCACGTAACGCTCGAAGCCGGCGTGCGACCCCACCAGCAACAATCGCGATCGCGGATTGAAGCAGGTCTTGTAGGCGTGGAAGGCGCGAATCAGATCTTCGAACTTCTTGTTTGGAATCACGCGTCCGACGAACAGCACGTTGACCCAGTCGTCGTCAAAGCCGCCGGCGGTGAGCGAGGCGGCCTTCATCAAGTGATCGAATCCCGGCACGACCTTAAGGACGCCGGTCGGCGCGAAGCCCAGCGCGTCGAGCTCCTGGCGGTTGTATTCCGAGTCACCAAGCGCGAGATCGCATCGCGAGCGGTAGAGCGCGAGCTCGCGCCGGCCCCTGAAACACAATTTGACGAGCTCTTTGTTGACGTCGACGAAGAATTCCGGCGGCGTGATGTTGTGGTAGATGAGCACCATCCGGTCCGGCAGCGCGTAGGCCAGCCGCGAGGCTCGCGAGCCGATCGAAAAATGATGAATCAGGATGTTGTCGGGATGGCTCGCATCCTGGAGATCGGAATAGTGAAGCGTGAGGTGTTCGACGCGCGGTTCCGCCGTCTGGACGAAAATCTGCGACTCGTATCCGGCGCCTCTCAGCACGCGCTGGATGCCCAGCACTTCGTGTCCGATGGCGTCGCCGTAGCCAAGGGTCGCGAGGACCTGATGGATGGCGGGAGCCATCGCTATCTTGCGCCGCCCCCGCCGCCGCCCGGCCTGCGGCCGCGGCGATGCGGCCGTCCGCGCCGCTGATCGCGCCCGCGATCACCCCCTTGCGGCCGCTGCTTGTTGCCGTCCGGCCGCTGTCCTTGTTGCGGCGCTTGCGACTGCGCCTGTGTTTGCTGCGGCCGTTGCGACGGCTGCTTGCCCTGAGCGAGCGATCCGCTCGCTGCGCGATCAGATCCCGAGTCGCCTCTCGACTGGGCTCGGGGCGGCCCTGAGCTTGTCGAAGGGTCGAAGGCCGGGCGGAAGTCCCGCCGCGGCTCGGGCCGTGACTCGACACGCGGCCGTTGTTCGTCGCTCCTGGTCTTTCGTTCTTCCCGATACGCGCCAACCGGCAGCTGCTTCACGATCGAATCCGCCGGTGGCTGCGATCGGCGGCGCCGCGCCAACCATCCCGGCGCCGGCGCCATCGTCCGCGGCGCCGATTCCTTCGACAGCTGCTGGAGCATGTCGACGTATTTTTTCTCGATCACCGGCCACGCATAGTGGCGCTCGAAGAAGGCGCGGCCGTTGCGGCCGAGCGCCGCCTGCAGGCTCGGCGTCATGTCGATCGCGCGCAGCGTTTCCGCGAACTCGGCGAAGTTCTCGTAGAACAATCCGGCGTTGCTGCGAATGCACTGGCCCTGCAGCACGTCGCACTTCGCGTTGGCGAGCACGGGCTTACCCATCGCCCACGCTTCGAGCGCGACCATCGACAGGCTCTCGAGATAGGACGGCATGATCAGGACCTCCGACGCGGCCATCGCGTCGTACTTGTCCTGATCGTCGAGGAAGCCGAGGTGATGGATTTTTGGATGCGTCGGAATCGGAATGTGCGGCGTGCCGATCAACACGAGGTGCATGCCGTCGACCACCGAGGCGCTGTAGTGTTCGAAGAAGTCGAACAGCTCGGCGCAGCCCTTGTTCTCGTCGATGCGTCCGACATAGATCGCGAAGCGATCGCGCATGTCGAACTTCTGCCGGAAGCGCCCGCCGTTCGAGCGCTCGGGGATCTCGGAGCCGATGCCGACGACCACGCCCGGCACGGACTGGTTGTTGGACACGCCGTGGATCAGCGCGCGCTCCTCGAACGAGTTGTACATGAACGCGCGCACGCCGCGGAAGATCGGCGGGTAGATGCCGAGCCCGAGCGCGCTGTCGCGTTCCGCGGTCGGCACCAGGATCGCCTTCGACGCCACCGCGCGGCAGCCGTGGTACGAGTGGTGATAGCGGAAGCTGAAGAAGATGAAGAAGTCGTAGTCGGCTTCGTGCGCCTTGATGTGTTCGATCAACGCGGGACTGGTCGGTCCTTCCGACTCGAGCCAGGCGAGCTCATCGCCGAGCGAATGCGATTTGGTGAAGACCTTCTCCGACCATTTCGCGAACTCGACCGGATTGCGCTCGACCGAAACGGGAAAGCGGTGCACCGGGATGCCGTGAATGACCTCGCGGCCCGCTGGAAATTCGTTCTTCCACGAAATGTAGTCGCGATGCGCGCACGTGGTCAGCACCTCGACCTTGACGTGCCTGGCGAGGTGCTCGGCAACATACCGCGCATGCTGCTCGGCGCCGCCGTTGATGTCGGCGCCGTACCGCTGAACGACGATCGCGACTTTCACTGCAGATCGTCGTCCGAATCGGGTGCCTTAGGTGCCTCAGGTGCCTGAGGTGCCAGAGGTGCATCCGCTGGTTCTTCAACCGGCTCCGGGACATCGAAACCACCCGAGGCCTCGTCCCGCCGAAGCTCGTTCGAGTCGTCAGGAGCGGAGGCGGAGCTCATCTCTTCGCCGTTGTCGAAATCGTCGCCCTCGTCCGCGCCGTTTTCACCAGCCTCGTACGTCTCGCCTTCCTCAGGCCCAGCACTCTGTGCACCCTCTGCACCCTGCGCACCCTGTGCACCTTGCGCACCCTGCGCACCATAGGCACCCGAGGCACCTCCGGCACCCAAGGCACCCTGGCCTCGTCGTCCGCGCCGGCGCCTGCGCCGTTTGCGCCCGCTGCCATCGCCGCCCTGGCCTGGCGGCCCGCCTGCCGGCACGAAGCCCTCGATCGATCCGGCCGGCGCCGACGCCTGGGGCGCCACATGATCGTCTTCGTCCCTGCGATCGGATCCGCGAACGGCCTCGGGCCGGTACTGGACGACGCCTTCGAGCGCGCGCACGCGGCGCTCGCTGAAATCAAGCCGGCTCGAAAGCGATTCGACCTTCATGCGCAGGTTCTGGACCTCGATGCCCATCCGCGTGGTCTCGAGCACGAGGTTATGCAGCACTTCGTAATAGAGCGCGTTCCACTCGGAGCGCTCGATCTTGCGGTGCAGGTCGCGCTTCAGGAGCTCGACGTTGAACTTCGACTGCGTGTGCAGGACCTGGTTCAGCGTGTTCGAGTTGAACAGCAGCTTCAGGAACGGGTTCAGCAGCTTGCGGGCAAAGCGGATGAAGCCGCGATGCGACGCGAACAGCGTCTGGTCGTCGAAGGTGTACGGCGCCTGGGTCTTCGACGGATGCGTGTCGGCGGCAAACGACGGACGGCTCTTGCGGAACTGCTCCAGCAGATCCGAGCGCAGGTTCTTGGGATCCAGGAACTTCTCGAGCCGCACCGAGGCCAGCTCGCGGATTTGATCTTCGGTGTAATCGGCGCCGCGCTTCTCGAGGATGCGCTGGCGGATCTGCTTCATGATCTGCTCGACGTCGACCGATTCGGATCGGATTTGAAAGTCGCTCATCGCGATGTCCTTTAGGCCCCGTGCGGCTTTTCGTGCCGCCGGCGGCTGGCAAACTCCGGCGCTTCCTTGATGCAGGTGCCGAGAATGCCCAGTGACTGTTTGAAGGCGTGCATGCCGGCGCGCGTGATCTCGCCCGGCGCTTCACCGACGCTTGGAAAGCCGTTGTCGTCCGGCGTCAGGTGCTCCCAGTTTTCGAACAGCCGTCCCCACGGGCTGTCGAGCACCTGCTTGATTTGTGACTCAGCCTTCAGCGGATACCACAGGCTGTCGTGATAGATGACGCTGGCAATGTAGGCCCACGGCGCCAGCACCGTCTTGAGCGACCACTCGATCGGCTTCTTCAGCGGCCCCCAGTAGATGTGGTGCTGCATCCGCGAGGCGAAGGTCATTTTCTTGAACGGCCCGGTGAACTGCCAGTTCTCCTTCGCCGCGTCCTCGTCGCCGACCATCTCGATGTCGCGCGGATCGCCGCAGCCGAGCCCGAGCTCGTGCGCCATCCGGATGTACTTGATCTTCATCGGATCGAAGCCCATCAGCTTCGCCGAAACCGCGTCGATCGCCACTTGATCGGCGCTCGCCAGCAGCACGTTCTTGACGTGCGGCACCATGCAGCGCGGCCCAGGGCCGTCGCCGGCGAAGGTGCCGTCCATCACCGCGAACACGCCGCGATGGATCTTCTTCTGGATCATCAGCAGATCGACGAGCGTCTCGTGGATCACCGGATGCGTCCAGTGCCGCTTCTCGTTGAGCAGGCCGCCGAACGCGTTCTTCATCGCCCCGGTCGTGGTCGTGAAGACGTGGGTCTTCACCGTCGGCAGGTGCAGGATGTTCTCGCCGATGAACCGCTTCGGGATCATGAAGCCGTCGGGGTAGACGTCGTTCAGGCACAGGAACTTGTCCGCGAGATCGCCGACCGCATCGCGGACGTTGATCCACGGCTCGTCGCCTTCATAGAGATGAATGTTGCGCAGACCGTGCGCCTGCACCACCGGCCGCTGCTTGTTCTCTTCCTCGCCGAGGTGCGCGTCGATGACGACGGTGCGGTTGTGGCAGGCGTGGATCAGCTCCGGCGTGTAGCCGTCCTGCTTCATCGCCTGGATGACGCCGTCGAGCTGCCACGGCGTGGTGGAAGAACCCGGAAAGAAAAAATGCCAGGAGATGTTGACCTTGAGCGCGGTGTCGGCGTCCTTGGCGAGGACGTCCTGGTACCCGGCCAGGTTCATCACGGCGTGCGTGTCCTTGCGGACCGTCGCCGGCGTCGTTTTCAGAATCGCGACTTTAGATCGTGCCAATTACCTCTACGATCCGAAGCGCCCATAGATGATGGCTACTGCCGTCAGCCCCCATAACAGCCAGCACGCCAGCAGCGGCCGATCCGAAATCAGCAGGTCCGATGGATTTCCCCCGCCACTCTTGCGATGCACGAGGTAGAGGTACCGGAACAAGCCATAAATCGGAAACGGCGTGGTCAGCACCATCCATTCGGTGCCGAAGTAGGCGCGCGTTTCGGGGCTCGCGCAGTAAATGATGTAGGCGACCATCGTGGCCGCGGCGACTACACCAATCATCTGATCGAGCAAGTACGGGTCGTACTCCTCCAAAATGCGGCGGTGTCCCTTGGCGCCCTCCGCGAGCAGCGTGATCTCGTGCCGCCGCTTCGCAAAGCCCATGAACAACGCCCCGAGCATCGTGCAGACCAGCAGCCAGTTACTGATGTGCACGCTAATCACCAATCCTCCCGCCACGGCCCGCAGCACGAAGCCCAACGCGATCGTCATCACATCCAGGACGACGATGTGCTTCAGCGAGCGGGTATAGACGACGAACAACGCGAGGTAGGCGGCGGCCGCCACCCCGAACGCCGGCCGCAGCATGAACGCCGCGGCCAGCGCGGTCGCGCTCAGCACCACCGCAACGACGATGGCGGTGCCCGGCGACAAATCCCCTGATGCGATCGGACGCATCTTCTTGATCGGATGCTGCCGATCCTGCTCGCGGTCCGACACGTCGTTGATCAGATACACGGCGCCGGACAGCGCGCAGAAAATCAAAAAGGCCGCCGCGGCTTTCGCCGTGGCGGCCGGATCGAGCAATTTGACGGCGAAAATCAGGGCTGCAAAAACAATGAGGTTCTTGGTCCACTGATCCGGTCGCAGCGAAACGAACAGGCTCGCCGCCGTTGACCGAGTCGTCACTGACAAAAACGCCTTACTTGTAGCTCTTGATCGCTTCCGCCTCGGAATCGAACGTGTCGAACACGGTCAGCAGCTTGGTGATCGACAGCAAATCCTCGATGCGCTTCGTCAGGTTGAGCAGCTTGAGGCTGCCACCCTGCCGGCTCACCGTGGTGTAGGTGCGGACCACTTCGCCGAGACCCGCGCTGTCGATGTAAGGAACCGACTCGAGGTTCAGCAACAGCTTCTTCTTGCCTGACGCCAGCAGGCTGTTGATCTTGTCCTTCAGCAACTCGTCGCCCTCGCCCAGGGTCATCTTGCCCTTGAGGTCGAGCACGGTCACATCACTCACAGTGCGTTCGACGATTTCCATTCGCTAGGTCCTCTGCGTCGCTAACCCTTACAAAGACCAGCCAGGGCCTTCGTCCCTGGCTGGTTACCAGTATCTCTTGGCGCGCTCCGCGCGCGACGGCGCCCGTAATCTATCACACGGCGCTTACCGTCTTACTCCGTTTCCCGGCGCATCTTCTTGCGGTTGCGCTTCCGGGCGAGCGCCTGTTTTGCTCGACGCTTGTCACCCGGCTTCAGGTAGAAGGAGTGCTTCTTGATGTCCTTGATGATGTCTTCCTGCTGCACCTTGCGCTTGAAACGCCGCAACGCGCTTTCGATCGACTCACCTTCCTGCAATTTCACCTCGGCCATCTTGTAGTCACCCCCTTCCGCGTGGATTTTTTGGCTGCTCACTCACCAGATCGGGAGCTCACCGTCGTGGTGACTCCCTTGGTGTAGGGCCAAGTATGTTAGGCTATCACAACCCTAGCGGCCTTCATGGCGCAAATAAGCCATTTAGAATCAATCGTTTAGCAGCATGCGGATTCTCGTGTTGGGCTCCGGCGCGCGTGAGCACGCCCTGGCCTGGAAGCTCTCCAAGGAACCAGGCGTCAGCCACGTGATCTGCGCGCCCGGCAACGCCGGCATCGCGCGCACCATCGCCACCGAATCAATCGACGTATTGGACACCGATGCGGTGATTCGGCTCGTCGATCGCGCGCAAATCGATCTGACCGTGGTCGGACCCGAAGCGCCGCTCGGCAACGGGCTCGCCGATCGATTCGAAGCCGAGGGACGCCGCGTGTTCGGGCCGACGAAGGGCGCGGCGCAGCTCGAGACCAGCAAGGCGTTCGCCAAGGATTTCATGGAGCGCCACCGCGTGCCGACCGCGCGCTATCGCGTGTGCACGTCGGCCGAGGCCGCGCTGTCCGCGATTCGCTCAGGCGAGTTCGGAGACGCGCTCGTGGTGAAAGCCGATGGTCTCGCCGCCGGAAAAGGCGTCGTCGTCGCTCCGGATCGAGCCACGGCGGAGGACGCCGTCAAAGCGGCGATGGTGGAGAGGAGCTTCGGCGATGCCGGCTCGCGCATCGTGCTGGAAGAATTGCTCACGGGACCCGAAGTCTCCTTCTTCGTTGTCGCCAACGGCGAGCAGTACGTTCCGCTGCTCTCGGCGCAGGATCACAAACGCATCTTCGACGACGACAAGGGACCGAATACCGGCGGCATGGGCGCGTTCTCGCCGAGCCCGCTGATGAACGCTGCGCTGCAATCGCAGATCGAGAAGACGATCGTGCAGCCGGTGCTGAAGGGAATGGCAGCCGAGGGAAATCCGTTTCGAGGATTTCTCTACTGCGGCTTGATGCTGACGTCCGACGGCCCGAAGGTGATCGAATTCAACGTGCGGTTTGGCGATCCAGAAGCACAAGCTGTCTTGCCGCTGTTGACCGAATTGGCTCCACTGCTGCTACGCGAGCGACAAAAACCAGCTGTGCTTTCTGTGCCTTCTGTGGCCCTGGTATCTGTGGCCGTCGTCCTCGCTGTTCACGGATATCCAGGCGAGTTGCGAACCGGCGACGCCATCTCGGGGTTGGCTGATGTGGCTCGCGATTGTCCCGACGTGCAGATCTTCTTCGCCGGCGTGAAGCAGAAGGGCCCCGACCTCGTGACCTCCGGCGGCCGTGTAATGACGGTGATGGCGACCGCGCCGACCTATCAAGTCGCGATCGCGCGCGCCTACGAAGCGGCGAGCAAGATCAAGTTCGACGGGATGCAGTATCGCAGGGATATAGGTCGAAAGGCGATCGCTGTAGTTGGAACTTGAGAGTCAACACTTAAGAGTTCAATGGCAAGTTTGACGTCGTAACTGAAGTCTTAACTGTTGACTCCCGTCTTTCAACTTCTTCATTCCTCTCGCAGCGCCACCAGCGGATCAATCGCCGCCGCTCGTCGCGCCGGCAGCCAGCTTGCGAGCAGTCCTACACCGATCAGCAGCACCACGATTACTGCAATCACTTGCGGGTCGCCCGGCCTCACCTGATACAGAAAGTCCTGCAGCAATCGTCCCGACGCCAGCGATCCGGCGACGCCGATGACGACTCCGGCGCCGATCGGCAGCAGCGACTGGCGAATCACCATTGACGCGAGCTGGCCGCGCGTGGCGCCGAGGGCGGCCCGCACACCGATCTCGCGCGTGCGTTGTGAGACGTAGTACGCCAGCACGCCGTAAACGCCGAGCGACGCGAGCAGCAACCCGACAATCGCAAAGGCGGTGAGCAGCTTCATCGGCGTTTCCCGCCAGTCGACGGACGAACCGATCCATTGCTCCATCGATCGCACGAGCGCCACGGGCAGGCCCGGATCGATTCGCTTGACGACGTCCTTCAGTGGTGTCTGCCACGCCATCGGATCGCCGACCGTCTTCGCGACGATGGTCATCTGCGGCCATACGGCTTGCGAATACGGAACGAAGAACTCGCGCTGTGCTTCCGAATCCAGGCCGAAGTGGCGGACATTCTCGGCGATGCCGACCACGGTCAACCACGGGTTGTCGCTCTGCGGCCCGCCGATCTTGATCCGCCGGCCAATTGGACTGTCACCCTTCTTCCAATACTTCTCCGCCGTCAGCCGGCTGACGATGGTGACGGGTTCACCTCTGGTGACATCGCGATGAGTGAAGTCGCGCCCTTCGACGATCGGGATGCCCAACGTCGCGAAGTAACCCGGGCAGGTCACCCTGTATGCCGCGGACACGCGTTCATCGGTGCTCGGCGTGTAGCCGTCGACCGTCAATAGGCGCCCGGCATTTGCGCCGCTCAATGGCAGGTGGCTGATCGCGCCGATGGTGCGAATGCCGGGCAGACCGTCGCTCTCGCGCGAGAGATCGGCACAGAACGATTCCCTGACAGGCGGACCGTAGGTATCGTCTTGCGGCAACGACACGGTCATGGTGAGGACGTCGCGCGGATCGAGACCAGGGCTGACGCGAAGCAGTCCCGACAGGCTCTTGATCAGGAGCCCGGCGCCGCAGAGCACGACGATCGCCAGGGCCACTTCGATGCCGACGAGAACCTTTCGCGCGACGTTGCCTGCCGCCGTCGAGCCGCGTTCGCCTTCGCGCAAGAGACTGTTTGGCTCCCGGCGACTCAGACCGAACATTGGCGCGAACCCAAACGTGACCGCGGACAGCAGCGCCATCACCGCCGCGAAGGCGAGCACCGCGCCGTCAATCGTGAGCGCGACCTCACCGCGAAACGGCAACGTGCGGAAGCCGGGTGTGACGAGCACGTCGGCGGCGCGAAGGGCGATCCACGTCAGCACGAGCCCGCCGATGCCGCCGCAGAGCGCGAGCACCAGGCTTTCGGCAAACAGCTGACGCGCGAGCGTCCGCAGACCGGCGCCGAGCGACAGGCGAAGCGCAAACTCGCGCCGCCGGCTGAGCCCGCGGCCAAGCTGCAGGTTCGCCACGTTGACGCAGCCGATCACGAGGATGAACAACACGGCGCCCATCAGCGCGGTCAGCATGCTCCGGACCTGGCCCAGTCCCTGCGTCGACATCAACGTCGCGGTCGCTCCCTCGTCCTTGTTTTCGGGAAAGCGCTGCTGCAGCGCGCGTCCCACTTGTTCGACATCCGCCCGCGCCTGTTCGAACGTCACGTCCGGCCGCATGCGGCCGGCCACGAAGAACGAGTGAGCGCCGCGTTGCTGGTCCTGGTCGACGATGGCAAATGGAACCCAGACGCCGTTGCCGGCCTGCGGAAACACGAATCCGGGCGGCATGACGCCGATGACTTGATACGGCTCGCCGTTGAGACGCAGCTGCTTGCCAAGGGCGGCTTGATCACCGCCGAGATGCGTTCGCCAGACCGCGTCGCTGATCACCACCACTTTCTCGTGACGCGCGTCTTCTTCGTCGGTAAAGACGCGGCCGAGCGCGGGCGCGACGCCCAAGACCGTGAACAGGCTCGACGTCGCGCGAACGCCGCGGACCTGCTCGGGCTCGTGCGCCGACGCGATGTTGACGCTGCGATATTCCCAGATGCCGAGCGACGCAAAACTGCGGGTTTCCTTGACCCAGTCGTCGTAGTTCGGCCGCGCCACGATAAAGCGCTTGTCGCGAACGTCGTGGTCCGTTTCCCACAACAGGACGAGCCGGCCAGGATCCGGAAAGGGCAGTGAATCGAGCAGCAGCGCGTTGATGAAGCTGAACACGGTCGCGCAGGCGCCGATGCCGATCGCGAGCGTCACGATCACCGTGGCGGCGAAGCCACGATCGAAGCGGAGCGTTCGGAGCGCCTGCCTGAAATCGTCGGCGAGCCCGTGGTGGAGCGACGCGCGCTGTCTCGTGTCGCGTTGCCGCCGGCTGGCACGTTCGCCAACCGCCTGCGCGAGCGGAGCCATGCGCGCGAGCTCGGCTTCCACGTCGGCGTTGGCCTGCTCGATCGTGCGTCCGGCGCGAATCGCGGCCTCGTGCAGATCGTTCAGGTGCTCGGCAATCTCGTCGATGGCTTCGCGATGCGCCGACGGCACAATCCCCTCAGCCGCAAGCCGCTCACGAACCCGATTAAGCCAGTTGTTCTGTGCCATCTGTGCCTTCTGTGGCCCTGGTGTCAGGCGTGTCGGAGGCCCGCGGCTTTCGTGAGAGCCTGGACGAACGCGGTCCAGCGGCCGCGCTGCGCGGTGAGCGTCCTGCGGCCTTCGGCGGTCAGCTTGTAATACCGGCGCCGGCGCTGGCCGGCCTTCTCGACCCAGCGGCCCTGGATCCACTTGCGATCCTCGAGCTTGTAGAGGAGGGGATAGAGCGAGGCGACGTGAAAGGTCAGCAGCCCGCCCGACTTGCGCGCGATCTCGCGCGCGATGTCGTAGCCGTGCAGCTGGCCGTCCTCGAGCGAGGCGAGGATCAGCAGTTCAGCGCTGCCCTTGCGCGCCGCCGCTTCGAAGATGGGATCTCCCATATATGGGAGTCATATATATCACGAAGCCGGCAGGAGCGCTTTCAGGGCATCGTCGAGGTGGCTGCGGAAGGTGTTGATGTTGTGTCCTTCGGACACTTCCAGATAGCTGACCGGAGCGGAGTAATCGTCGAGCGTCGTGCGCAGGCGGCGGGCGCCGTCGATCATCGAGTCGTAGACGCCGCCCATGACGAAGAACTTGATCGACACCACCGCGGCCCGCGCGTTGGCCTGGTTGGACACGACCGTCGCGGTCTGCACCGGCGGAGCGATCGCCGCGCACAACCCGAACACCGACGGCGCCGCCACGGCGAGATCGATCGCGCCGTAGGCCGCCAGCGAGCTGCCGAGAATGACTCGATGATCCGGCGTCGGGAAGGTCCGAAAGCGCTTGTCGACCGCCGGCACCAGCTCGTTGGCGATGAAGGCGCGCCACTTCGGGTTGCGCGAGTATTCTTCCTGCCGATCGCCCGGCTCCGAGAACACCGCGATCACCGGCGGAATCGCCTTGTTGGCGATCAGGTGATCGAGCACCTTCGGCACATCCATCTTCTCGACGTAGTTCGCGCCGTCGAGCACGTAGATCACCGGGAACAGCGCGTCTTTCGCGGCCGCGTATCCCGGCGGCAGGTAAAACCACACCCGCCGTTTGCCGCCAAGCGATCGCGAGTCGAACGTCTCGGGGACGACCTCGCCCTTGGGAGCCGAGCCAAGCTCGTCGACCTCGGGCTGCGCCACGAAAAACGGCATCCGCACTTCGGAGCGCGGTCCCGCGAATGCCTGGACGGTCCGTTGATTCAACGGGTCCGGCACCGCGTCCTTGTCGTAGAAGAACACGTATTCGAGCCGCGCGTTGGTGTACGACGTGCTCTGCAGATACGACCACGACGTGCCCTCGAGCCTCGTCGTCTTGCCGATCGACACGTCGTAGCCCTGCTCCGTGGTCGCCCAGTTGTTGAAATCCCCGACGATGCGCGGCGCGACGCCGTCTTTGTCCTTGACCAGGAAAATCAGCCGGGTCTGGTTCTCGACGATGGGATTGCCGCCGTGCGAGCCGACGAACTTCGCGATCATGGCATCTTGCGCCGCCGCATCGAGTCCGGTGACGCTCGACTGAAGGTCCTTCCACGTCGTGGGCTCGGCGTTGCAGCCGGCGAGCATCAACAGCACGACGAGCGCTGAAGCGAGTTTCTGCGCCGCCGACTTCTTGTTGGATTGACCTTCGACAATCAACTGACCGCACGCGGCACGGATGTCGCGGCCGCGGCTCTTTCGCACCGACACCATCAATCCTTTGCCGGCGAGGATCTTCGCGAACTTGTTGATGCGCTCGTCCGATGGCCGCGTGAATGGAATGCCGGGCGCTTCGTTGAGCGGCAGCAGGTTGACCTTGGCCTTGACGCCGGACAGGACCTTCACGAGCCGGCGGGCATCTTCATCCGAGTCGTTGATGCCGGCGAGCATCACGTACTCGAACATGATCCGGCGGCGCTTCGACAGCGGGAAGCGCTTGCAGGCGTCGATCACGTCCTGCATCGTGTACTTCTTGCTCGGCGGCACGATCGAGGCGCGCACGTCTTCAGACGCGGCGTGCAGCGACACCGCGAGGTTCGGCATCAGCTCTTCCTGCGCGAGCTTGTCCATCTGCGGCACGAGGCCGACCGTCGACAGCGTCACGCGTTTCGGATGCATGTCGAGCCCCTCCTTCTCGTTCAGCATCCGCATCGCCTTCATCGTGTTGTCGTAGTTCTGCAGCGGCTCGCCCATCCCCATCAGCACGATGTTGAAGGACTTGTCGAGCAGGTGGAGCGATCGCGCGAGCAGGCGCACCTGGCCGGCGATCTCCGACGCGGAGAGGTGACGGATCAATCCCATCTTGCCGGTCAGGCAAAACGCGCAGCCCATCGCGCAGCCCACCTGCGTGGAGACGCAGAACGTCTGCTTCGGCGTATCGGGAATGAAGACGGATTCGATCTGCTTGCCGTCGGCGAGGCGCAGCACGAACTTCTGCGTGCCGTCTTCCGACACCTGGTGCTGCACCACCTCCGGCAGCGACACGATCGCCTTTTCGGCCAGCGCGGCGCGCAGCTCGCGGCTGAGATTGGTCATCTCCGCGAAGTCGCTGACGCCGCGCTTCCAGATCCAGTTGTAGATCTGCTTGGCGTGGAATTTCTTGTGGCCGAGCGACTGGACGAAGTCCTCGAGCTCCTTGAGCTCGAGGCCGGCCAGATCGGTTGTCATGTGTCCAGACTACATGAATCTTGCCCGGACCGAGGCGAGCGTGCGCGTCATCGATTCCCGCGCCGTGCTGTTGACGATCGGCCGGATCAGCGGCCCGATAATGGCCGGCAGGGCGCGGCTGAGCGTCAGCGATTCGATCTCGACCAGCACGCCGTCATCCAGCTGCTTGTATCGCCAGTAGGAATTCAGCTTCCACATGTAGCCGTGGTCGTTGCCCTCGGGCAGCGCTTTCTCGCGCGGCGTGCCCGCGTTCTCGATTTCCACGACCTTGGTCGAAATGCTGTTGCTGATCGCGCGATCGGGCCCGAGCCGGATGTAGTCGACGTCGTATTCGGTGTCGTACACCACGGTCACGAACTTGGTGCGCCGCAGCCGCAGGTAGACCTTCTGCGAATCGCCGTCGCGCGAGACGACGCGCGACGACAGCACGTCTTCCTGCTTGTGCTTGTCGGCCTGCGGCTCCTGCAGCACTTTCAAGAGCGCATCGAGCCTGACCTTTGGAACGAACACCGTGCCGCGCCAGTGATTGACGAGCCCGCCGTCGATCTCGACTTCGCTCGATGACGCATCGCGGGCGGCGCCGCGCGTCACGATCACCTCGCCGCGTCTCAGCGCCGCCATGGTCCGCGCCAACTGGTCTTTCGGCTGCCGCTCGATGTCGAGGAACGGCTCGTGGTTGGTGATTTCCCTGGCGCGGCGCGCCTCCACCGCCGCGACGTACTTCGCGAAGTCGCGCGCCGTCTTCGCCTGCAGTATGGCTTCGTAGGCGTCGTGCCCCCCGGCGAAGGAGGCGGACGAGGCCGCGAGCATCAACACGCCCACCGCGCCGGCGCGGAACACCAGCATGTCCGCGCCGATGAAGTTGATGAGGCCGAGCACGACGACGGCGATGACGTTGGCGTCCAGCGGGGAGAGCGTGAACGATTCCACCAATACGGCGGTAATCATCACGCTCCCCACGATGGACGTGATCGACGTCATCGCGTTGAATTTCCCGAGCCGCAGCCAGCGTTCGCGCGCCGTCATCGCCGGCCGATCGTTCCACGTGAACTTCTCGTGCCACAAGTAGTTCACGAGAATCGCCGCTTCGACGGCGATTGCGGTCGCCGCCAGGTAATTCATGCCCGCCCAGTTGGCGAGCACGCCGACGATCGCGATCTGCACCGCGAAGCCGGTCGCGCCCGCGACCGAGAACCGGAGAAAGCGCAGGAAGTGCTCGCCCGCCGAAGCCTTGGCGAAGGAGGGCGTCATCGGCGCGTCTCCTCGACATAGAGCGCGCGCACGTTCTGCGCCGAGGTGATCACGAAGGTCATCCCCATGCCGATCGCGCCGATGATCCCGCCGAGGTCCCACAAGCGCACCGGTCCCATGCCGAATGGATCCACGATCGGTGTGTTGACGAGGGCAACCGCGCCCGCGGCCAGCAGGATTCGCAGCTCCGTCGGTCCGATGCCGATGAACGCCATCTTGAACACCCCTCGAGCGTGGGTCGCGAGATAGCTCTCGGCCGACACCAGGAAGAACGCCGCCACCACGAGCGTGGCGATCGTCACCGACATATACCCCGACATCGCCAGCCCGGCAAACAGCAGTGCCGTGCCGGCGAGATCGATCACGTGATCGACGTAATACCCATAGCGCGGCCGCTGCTGATTGCGGACGCGGGCCACCGTGCCGTCGAGGCTGTCACCGAACCAGTTCAGGAGCAAGCACAGCACCACAAGTATTGCGCCTGCAACGGGATCCGTCTCAGCCAGGACGAACGAGGCCCCGGCGCCGGCCATGGCGATCAGCCCGAGCGCCGACAGGTGGTCGGAGTTGATCCAGCGCGGCAGCCGTTCGGCTATCCAGATGAGCGTGCGTTTTTCCGCGGCGGCCAGCACGCTGTTGTGCTGGCGAACATGAGTGGCCGACATTGTTGTGCTCCTTGACGGGTAATGTGCAAAACCCTCAAAGAGCGGCTCATCCGCCTACGCTAACAGCTACGGCGGGACAGGATTTGATATGATTCCAAGGTAATTCTCTCTGCCGACAGTAGTTAGCTGAGGCAGGTTCCCCACGTGACCGAATCGAATATCCGCCGAACCGTGCTTGCCAACGGTGTCCGTCTTGCCACCGAGCGGATGCCACACGTTCGGTCGGTCGCCGTCGGCATCTGGCTGACGCGCGGATCGCGTCACGAGCCGGCCGATCACGCCGGCATCGCGCACTTCGTCGAGCACATGCTCTTCAAAGGCACTCCGGGACGGAGTGCCGAAGAAATCGCGCAGCAGGTGGATTCCATCGGCGGGCAGATCGACGCCTTCACGTCGAAGGAGTACGCCGGCTATTACCTCAAGGTCCTCGACGAGCACCTGCCGCTCGCCATCGACATCCTTTCCGATCTGATCTGCAATCCGCTCTTCGCCGACGAGGACATCGAGCGCGAGAAGAAGGTGATCCTCGAAGAGATCAAGATGGTCGAGGACACGCCCGACGATCTGGTCCACGAGATTTTCGCGGAGGGCTTCTGGAGCAATCACCCGCTTGGCCGTCCGATTCTCGGCACGCCGCAAAGCGTCAGCGCCCTCGATCGGAACACGCTGAAGGCGTACTTCGCGGAGACCTACGTCGCGCAGAACTTCGTGGTCGTCGCGGTCGGCAATCTCGAGCACTGGCGCGTCCAGGAATTGCTCGAGCGCGCGCTCCAGAACGCGCCGCACAAGGGGCCCGACGCCGATCAGTCCGCGCCGACGGTGGCGCCGATGATCGAGGTTCGCAAGAAGGAGCTCGAGCAAAGCCACATCGTGTTCGGCACCGAGGCGTTGCCGCAGCATCATCCGGAGCGGTACGCGGGCTACGCGCTGAATACGACGCTCGGCGGGTCGATGAGCTCGCGGCTGTTCCAGAACGTGCGCGAGAAGCGCGGCCTGGCGTACTCGGTGTTCTCCGGCCTCTCGGCGTACCAGGACGCCGGCGCGCTCAGCATCTATGCCGGCTGCGCCAACGAAGCGGTCGCCGAGCTGATCGACGTCGTCGTCGCGGAGATCCGGCAGATGAAGGCTGGCGGCCTCGATCCGGTGGAGCTGCGCCGCGCCAAGGATCATCTCAAGGGCTCGCTGATGCTCGGCCTCGAGAGCACGTCGAGCCGCATGTCGCATCTGGCGCGGCAGGAGATGTATCGCGATCACGTCTTCAGCCTGGACGACATGCTCGCGGCGATCGAGAAAGTGTCGGAAGCGGACGTGTTGAGGCTTGCGGATCGGTTCTTCACGAACGGATCGCTGGCCGTAACGGTGCTCGGCAACGTGAATGGCTTGCAAGTTACAAAGGAGCAACTTGCGCTTTAGGTTTGGTTCCTGGTTCCGGGTTCCTGGTTCTCGATGATCCCGCGGTATACGAACCCTGAGATGGGTCGCATCTGGAGCGAGCAGCGCCGCTACGAGACCTGGCTCCAGGTGGAAATCGCCGCGGCTGAAGCGATGGCCGGCGCCGGCATCGTGCCGGCCGACGCCGCTCGCGAGTTGCGCGACAAGGGCGCGTTCAACATCGCCCGCATCGACGAAATCGAAAAAACGACGCAGCACGACGTGATTGCGTTCACGACATCGGTGGCCGAAATCGTCGGGCCCGCGGCCCGGTGGCTGCACTTCGGCCTGACCTCGTCCGACGTGGTCGACACCGCGCAGGCGCTGCAGATGGTCGAAGCCTGCGACCTCATCCTCAAGAACATGGCGGTGCTCGGCGAGGCGATCAAGACCCGCGCCGCCGAGCACAAGCAGACGCCGATGATCGGCCGCACGCATGGCGTCCACGCCGAGGTGATGACGTTCGGCCTCAAGCTCGCGCTCTGGTACGCGGAGTGGCTGCGCGACATCGAGCGCGTGCGCCGCGCCCGCGAGACCATTCGCGTCGGCAAGATCTCGGGCGCGGTCGGCACCTTCGCGCACCTCGATCCGTCGATCGAGGCCGATGTGTGCAAGCGGCTTGGTTTGATGCCGGCGCCGATTTCATCGCAGGTGATTCAGCGCGATCGCCACGCCGAGCTGCTGACCGCGCTGGCGATCACCGCCGCGTCGCTGGAAAAGTTCGCGCTCGAGATCCGCGGCCTGCAGAAAACGGAGATCGGCGAGGTCGAAGAGCCGTTCGGCAAGGGACAGAAGGGCTCGTCGGCGATGCCGCACAAGCGCAACCCGATCGGCTGCGAGCAGATTGTGGGCCTGGCGCGCCTGATCCGCGCCAACGCGATGGCGGCGCTGGAGAACGTGGCGCTGTGGCACGAGCGCGACATCTCGCACTCGTCGGTCGAGCGCGTGATCCTGCCCGACAGCTTCATCGCGCTCGATCACATGATTCGCCGCTTTACGAGGATCGTGTCCGGGATGGTGGTGTACCCCGATCGCATGCTCGAAAACCTGAATCGCTCGCGCGGCGTGGTGTTTTCGGGACAGGTGCTTCTCGAGCTGGCGCGCCGCGGCATCTCGCGCGAACAGGCGTATGAGTGGGTGCAGCGCAACGCCATGAAGTCCTTTCACGACCAGAAGGATTTCAAGAGCCTGCTGCTCGCCGATGCCGAGATCACGAAAGTGCTGCCGGCCGCCGAGATCGAGAAAGCGTTCGACCTGAAGGAGCAGCTCCGCAACGTTGATGCGGTGTTCAAGCGAGTGTTTTATTTGAGCGCGTAGGAGAACGATGAAGGCACGAGTCTACGTAACGTTGAAGCCGTCCGTATTCGATCCCCAGGGCCACGTCGTCGCCGAGGCGCTCGTCACGCTCGGCTACCAGGACGTGAAGGACGTGCGCCAGGGCAAGTTCTTCGAGGTCGAGCTTGCCGACGCCGATCCTGCCACCGCGAAAGCGCGCGTCACCGAGATGGCGGACAAGCTGCTCGCCAATCCCGTGATCGAGAGCTACCGCGTCGAGGTCCTGCAATGAAGTTCGCGGTCGTCGTCTTTCCCGGATCGAATTCGGACTACGACGCCTTCTATGCGGCTTCGCGCGTCGTCGGCGAGCAGGCCGAGCTGGTGTGGCACAAAGACACCGAATTGAAGGGCGCCGACGCGGTGATCCTTCCCGGCGGTTTTGCGCACGGCGATTACCTCCGCACCGGCGCGATCGCGCGCTTCTCGCCGATCATGGCGGCGGTCAAGTCGTTTGCCGATCGCGGCGGCGCGGTGCTTGGCATCTGCAACGGCTTCCAGGTGCTGCTCGAGGCCGGGCTGTTGCCGGGCGCGATGGTCAGGAACGATCGGATCAAGTTCGTGTCGAAGATCGTTCCGGTCCGCGTCGAGCAGACCGACACGCCGTTTACCGCGGCGTGCGCGTCGAAGCAGGTGCTGAACCTGCCGATCGCGCACGGTGAAGGCAACTATTACGCGCCGCCCGATCAGCTCGATGCGATCGAGAAGAACCGCCAGGTCATCTTCCGTTACACCGATCCCGCCGGCGAAGTCGGCGCGGACTGGAACCCGAACGGATCGCTCAACAGCATCGCCGGCATCTGCAACCGGCAGCGCAACGTCGTCGGGCTGATGCCGCATCCCGAGCGCGCCGCGGAGCTGGCGCTCGGCAGCGCCGACGGCCGCGTCGTGCTCGCATCGGTGGTGAAGGCGCTCGCGGAGGGCGCGTTGCGCCATGCCTGATCCAACGGCGCGCCACACGCAGATCGTCGCGCTGGCGATGATCATCAGCGCGATCACGCTGGGCGTGATCGGCTATCTCATTTTTGCGGGCACGGTGCCGGTGCCGGAAGAATCGCGGCCGCTCGTTGGCGGCGCCGTCGGCATCGCCGCCGTGCTCGACCTGCTCATCGGCATCTGGTTTTTCAGCAAGGGTCAATCTTCATGACGGTGATCGATTCAGGCGTACTCGAGCGGCACGGCCTCAAGCCGGACGAGTACGAGCGCATCCAGCAACTGATGGGCCGCGAGCCGAACCTGCTCGAGCTCGGGTTGTTCTCGGTGATGTGGTCGGAGCATTGCAGCTACAAGAGCTCGCGCGTGCACCTCAAGACGCTGCCGACCACCGGGCCGCGCGTCGTCCAGGGGCCTGGTGAAAATGCCGGCGCGGTGGACATCGGCGATGGCCTCTGCGCCGTCTTCAAGATCGAATCGCACAACCACCCGTCGTTCATCGAGCCCTACCAGGGCGCGGCGACGGGCGTCGGCGGCATCATTCGCGACATCTTCACGATGGGCGCGCGCCCGATTGCGCTCCTCAACGCGCTGCGCTTCGGCTCGCTCGAGACGCCGCTGGCGCGCCGCATTTTCGAAGGCGTCGTCGCCGGCGTCGGCGGCTACGGCAACAGCATCGGCATTCCCACCGTCGGCGGCGAGATCGTGTTCGACGAGATGTATGCCGGCAATCCGCTCGTCAACGTGCTGTGCCTCGGCATCGCGCACAAGAACGACATCATCAAGGGCGCCGCGACGGGCACCGGCAATCCGGTCTACTACGTGGGCGCGAAGACCGGCCGCGACGGCATTCACGGCGCGACCATGGCATCGGCGGAGTTCGACGAGAAGTCGGCGGAGAAGCGGCCGGCGGTGCAGGTCGGCGATCCGTTCATGGAAAAGCTGCTGATGGAAGCCTGTCTCGAGGTGATGAAGACGGGCGCCGTGGTCGGCATCCAGGACATGGGCGCCGCGGGCTTCACGTGTTCGACCTCGGAGATGGGCTCGCGCGGCGGCGTCGGCATGACCGTGGACGTCGTCAACGTGCCGCAGCGCGAGACCGGCATGACGCCGTACGAAATCATGCTCTCCGAATCGCAGGAGCGCATGCTCCTCGTCGTCGAGCGCGGCCGCGAGCACGAAGTCGAAGCGGTGTTCGAGAAGTGGGATCTGCACGCGGTCAAGGTCGGCGAAGTCACCGAGGGCACGCGATTGAAGATCCACGAGCGCGGCACGCTCGTCGCCGACGTGCCGAATCGCGCCCTCACCGACGAAGCGCCTGTCTACAACCGGCCGATGGAAGTGCCGCTGTGGCAGAAGAGCGTCCAGGAAATCGCGTTTGCCGCGTTGGAGCCGGCGCCGTCAGCGCAAGAGGCCTTCGATCGATTGATCGCCGTGCCGACCATCGCCAGCAAGCGCTGGGCGTACCGCCAATACGATCACACCGTCGGCACCAACACGATCGCGCAGCCGGGCATGTCCGCGGCGGTGGTCCGCGTCAAGGAGACGAGCCGCGGCCTGGCCATCTCGGTCGACGGCAACGGGCGGTTCTGTTATCTCGACCCGTATCAGGGCGCGATCCTCGCCGTGGCGGAAGCGTCGCGCAACGTCGCCTGCGCGGGCGCCGAGCCGATCGGCGCGACCAACAATCTCAACTTCGGCAATCCCGAGCGTCCGGAAATCATGTGGCAGATCGGCGAAGCGGTTCGCGGCATCGGCGATGCCTGCCGCGCCCTGCACGTGCCGATCACCGGCGGCAACGTCAGCCTCTACAACGAAACCGAGGGCCGCGCGATCTTCCCGACGCCCGTGCTCGGCGTGGTCGGTTTGCTCGAAGATGCGTCGAAAACCGTGACGCGCGCGTTCAAGACGGTCGGCGCCGCCGTCGTGTTGCTGGGCGATAATCTTGGTGAGCTTGGCGGCAGCGAATACCTGGCGACGATGCACAACCTGGTCGCCGGCAAGGCGCCGGCGATCGACTTGAAGCGCGAGGCGGCGCTGCAGGCGCTGATCGTCAAGCTGATTCGCGACGGCTGCATCGAGTCGGCGCACGATTGTTCCGAAGGCGGGTTGGCGATCACGCTGGCCGAGTGCACTTTCGACACCGGCGGCATCGGGTTCAGCGCCGATGTCACGGCGGTCGCGGTCGCTGGCAGCGGAGCGAAACCCGGCACCCTGCCGGCGCCCGACGAAGTCGACGGTTTGTCGATCAACGCGACGCTGTTCGGCGAATCCGCGTCGCGCATCGTCGTGTCGTGCGCCAGCACGCATCTCGACGCGGTCATGTCGGCGGCGAAGGAAGCGGAAGTGACGGCGCGCGAAATCGGCAGGATCGGAGGCGAGAACATCCGCCTCAGCGTCAACGGACAGGTCGTGATCGAAAGCCGTGTGGCGGATGCCGAACAGGCGTGGGCCACATCGATCGAGAAGAAAATGTCGCGGAAGGCCGCGAGCTGATAGCCGATAGCTGAAAGCCGAGAGCCTTTATGTTCGACAAATTCAAGGATGAATGCGGGGTGTTCGGCATCTACGGACACCCGGAAGCGTCGAAGCTGACCTATCTCGGCCTCTACGCGCTGCAGCACCGCGGCCAGGAGAGCGCCGGCATCGCGTCGGCCGACGGCGAGCGCGTGCGGCTCGTCAAGAAGATGGGCTACGTCAACGAAATCTTCGACGAGGCCACGCTCGCGACGCTGCCCGGCACGACGGCGATCGGGCACACGCGCTATTCGACGGCGGGCGAGAGCAAGCTTTCCAACGCGCAACCGATTCTGATCGACTGCGTGCACGGCCAGGTCGGCATCTGCCACAACGGCAACATCGTCAACGCCAACGAAATCCGCGAGCGCCTGGTCCGCGCGGGATCGATCTTCCAGACCAACAGCGACACCGAAGTCGTCCTGCACCTCTACGCCCGCTCGCAGGCGGGATCGATCGAAGACGCCGTCGTGGAGTCGATCACGCAGCTGACCGGCGCGTTCTCGTTCGCGCTGATCACCAAGGACAGCCTGATCGCGGTGCGCGATCCGCACGGCTTCCGCCCGCTGGCGCTCGGGCGGCTCGGCGATTCGTGGGCGGTCACGTCCGAAACCTGCGCGCTCGACCTGATCGGCTTCACCTACGTGCGCGAGGTCGAGCCGGGCGAGGTGCTGATCATCGGCAAGCACGGCGTGCGATCGATCAAGCCGTTTCCGGCGGCGCCGCTGTCGCATTGCATCTTCGAGCACGTGTATTTCGCGCGGCCCGACAGCGACGTGTTTGGCGAGAGCGTCAACGAAGTGCGCACCAATCTCGGCCGCGAGCTCGCGCGCGAGACGGGCATCGCCGCGGACGTCGTGGTGCCGATTCCGGACTCGGGCGTCTGCGCCGCCATCGGCTACTCCGAAGAGGCGAAGGTGCCGATGCGCTTCGGCTTGATCCGCAATCATTACGTCGGCCGCACGTTCATCGAGCCGGCGCAGTCGATCCGGCATTTCGGCGTCAAGGTGAAGCTCAATACCGTGCGCAGCATCATCGCGGGCAAGCGCGTCGTGCTGATCGACGATTCGCTCGTGCGCGGCACGACCAGCAGGAAGATCGTGAAGATGGTCCGCGCCGCCGGCGCGAAGGAAGTGCACTTGCGCATCAGCTGTCCGCCGACCGTGTCGCCGTGCTTTTACGGCGTCGACACGCCGCGACGCCGCGAGCTGATCGCCGCCACGCACACGCAGGAAGAGATCAGGAAGTACGTCGGCGCCGATTCGCTGGGCTATCTCAGTCTTGGCGGACTGTTATCGGCGGTCAAGACCAAGAGCACGTCGTATTGCACGTCGTGTTACACCGGTAATTACCCGGTCGCGTTCCCGCGCGACGAAAGCGGTTACCTGCAGCTGTCGCTGAAAATCGACGGCCCGCGCGAGCCGCTGCCGGAAGAAGAACCCGAAACGGTCGGCTAATGCGCCTTCTCGCCTTCGTTCTTTGTTATTCGTTATTTGTTCTTTCTCCTGCGTCCGCGCAGGAGAGAGGTCCCACTCCGACCACTCCCGAACAGATCCGGGCCGCGATCGACAAGCTCGGCGATCTCGACTATGCGACACGCATGGCCGCTGGCCGCACGATTCGCCGCGCGCCGACCGCGACGGCGGTGACGGCGCTGCTGCAGGCGGTCAGCGAGCACGCCGACGGCTACGTGCGCTTCAGGGCGCTGACCCTGCTGACCGGCTACAACGACCCGCGCACCGATGATGCGATGCAGGCGGCGATGGTGTCGCCGAACGATCGCCTCAGAGAAGTCGCCTACGGCTACTACGAGATGAATCCGAATCCCGCGCTGGCGCCGAAGATGCTCGCCGCGCTCGAGAAGGAAGAAGGCGAATTCGTGCGGCCGGCATTGATCCGCGCGCTCGCCGCGATCCCCAACAATCTGAAGATCATCGACGTGCTGATGCGCGACGCGATGCGCGGCGTCGACTACTTCCGCAGCACCGTGATCGAAGCGATCGGCGACTACAAGGTGGCGATGGCGATGCCGCGGCTCGTGGAGATCGCGAAGATCGAGGGCCCGCTGCAGGACGACGCGGCGACCGCGATCGGCAAGATCGGCAACAAGAGCCAGCTTGGCACCCTCGCGGCGCTGCAGCAGTCGGCGCCCAAGGAAACGCAGCCCGCGATCGCCGCCGCGATCTGCCTGATGGGCACGAATTGCGCGGCGCACATCGGCTATCTCGAGAAGACGCTCGCCTACGCGGACACGTATCCCGGCTACCAGGATCTGCTGCGCGGCGCGGCGTCCGGCCTCGGCAACATTGCCCGCCAGGGCCACGAGGAAGCGCTCCGGATCCTGTTCGACGTCGGCATTCCCTCGCAGGATCCCGTGCGCGCGCCGGTCACGCTGGCCATCGGGCTGGTGGCGCTCCGCAACACGCCGCTGATGCTGAAAACACTCGAAGCGCGGCCGGATCAGGCCGGCGCGATTGGCATCGTCGCCGAAGCGTTCGACATGCTCGAAGAGGATCTCGAGGAGGAGCGCTTCTTCGTCGCGGTCCGCAAAGCGTATTGGGCCGCGCCCGACGGCTCGCCGACCAGAAAGCTGTGCGAACAGCTCATCAACAAATTAGACTTCTAGACCGGTAACGCGGAACCGGGAATCGAACCGAATGGACTACAAATCATCCGGCGTCGACATTGACGCGGGCAACGAAACGGTGCGTCGCATCAAGCGTCTGGCGAAAGCCACGTTCACGCCCGGTGTGCTCTCCGACATTGGATCGTTCGGCGGCCTCTTCAAGCTCGATACCGCGGCCTTCAAGGAACCGGTGCTGGTGTCGAGCGCCGATGGCGTCGGCACGAAGCTCAAGGTCGCGTTCATGGCGAATCAGCACCGCACGATCGGCGCCGATCTCGTCAACCACTGCGTGAACGACATTCTCGTGCAGGGCGCCACGCCGCTGTTCTTTCTCGATTACCTGGCGACAGGCCGGCTCTCCCCTGACATCGCGGAGCAAATTGTCGAGGGGCTGGCGAAGGCGTGCACGGACAACGGCTGCGCGCTGCTCGGCGGCGAGACGGCGGAGATGCCCGGCTTCTACGCCGACGGCGAATACGACGTCGCGGGATTCATCGTCGGCGCGGTCGATCGCGCGAACATCGTCGACGGCAAGTCGATCGCCGTGGGCGACGTGTTGATCGGGCTGCCGTCGAACGGCCTGCACACCAACGGCTATTCGCTGGCGCGCAAGATCGCGTTCGAAGAATTGAAATTGAAGGTCGATAGTCATCTGCCGGAGTTGGGCGAGACCGTTGGCGACGCGCTGTTGCGCACGCATCGATCGTATCTGCCGGTGATCAAGCCGCTGCTCGGCCGCGGCCTGATCAAGGGCATGGCGCACATCACCGGCGGCGGCATCACCGACAACCTGCCGCGCGTGCTGCCGCCGGGAACGTCGGCGCGCGTGAACCGCACGTCCTGGCGCGTGCCCGCGATCTTCCGCTGGCTCGGCGAGTCCGGCCGCGTGCCTGAGTACGATCTTCGCCGCGCCCTCAACATGGGCATCGGCATGATTCTCGTCGTCGCCGCGAAAGACGCCGACGCCGTCCGCAAGGCCCTGCTGAATGCCGGCGAAGCCAACAGCGTCGTCATTGGCGACATCGTGAAAGGCGAACCTTCGGTTCAATACGTGTAGGGATAGGGATCAGGGATCGGGGATCGGGGATCGGGG
>Ga0207428_10000905_pt1 | contig 33116 bp, 33 predicted proteins | sample RhiMethybrSRZTD1_FD_187600 | JGI IMG/M metagenome (GOLD analysis project Ga0207428, IMG submission 187600) | Populus rhizosphere microbial communities from Tennessee, USA - Rhizosphere MetaG P. TD hybrid SRZTD1 (SPAdes) (version 3) | ecosystem: Host-associated > Plants > Roots > Rhizosphere >...
TGCATGTAGAAACGCGACCGCAGTGTGAGTCAGCAGGTCGGACTGACCACCGCGTGACCAGGGCGGCCATGAGAACCGTAGGCATGTCGGTCAGCGGGAACTTCCGGGTTAGGTTGGGCTGCTTGACGGGTGGGATGCGTCGACGGACTCAGACATGCAGGGTGGGCCGGTAGATGAGCTCCTGGATGTGGCCGTCGAGCGTCCGGTTCTGGACCAGCTCCAGGTCGAAGTCGGCCGCACCTTGGAAGATCGGGTCCAGCCCGGTCTGACCGGTGATGACCGGGAAGAGCGTCACCTGCACGTGGTCGACGAGGCCGGCGGCCATCAGCGCCCGGTTCAACGACAGGCTGCCGTGCGAGCGCAACGGCACGTCGGACTGTTCCTTGAGCCGGGCGACGACGTCGACGGCGTTACCGCTCACGAGGGTCGCGTTTGGCCAGTTGAGGGGTCCTTCCAGTGTCGTCGACACCACTGTCGCCGGCAGGCTCCGCATCCGAGTGACCCATGGGTCACGCACGTCGGACTCCTCGGTGCTCGCGGCCAGCATCCGCTCGAATGCCCGATAGGTATTGGCGCCGAAGACCATCCGCTGCTCCACGCCGTACAAGGCAAGGCGGTGGTCGAGCAACTCGGGGCCTTGCTTACCCCAGTAGCCGGTCCAGTTGCCGCTGGCCGCGCCGTAGCCGTCCAGGCTGGAAAAGACGTCGAAGGTGTACGTGGCGGTCATGATGCTGTCCTCGAGTGCGGTTGATCGGGTGTGTGGATAAGACTGGAATCTACGGCGAAACTCATCTTGGTTGGACTCCTGGAGTACGGCCGCCCCGGATGCGGCCCCAGGGCTTGACTGTGGCCAAGACGGTGGCGAAAGTCAGCGGGTCAGCGACACGGCGGGGCGGAAGAAGAGCGTGGCACGCCGGCGAGCCCGGCAGGATGACGCCATCGATCGCCCGTTGCAGGGCACGCCAGTCGACGGCCGCCGGCCGCACTCGACCGAACCCCAACGGCCCGGTCCGTCCCTGCATCGCTCCTCCTTGCCTCCCGACAGCTTCACAGGCTCAGCAGCTATTGATTGAACGACTTTGGATAACTCGAAGAATCGGTGCCACCAGAAACCAGACACCGAACAGCACAGTTGCCGACATTTCACCTGGGCCGCCGATGGGAAGAGTAGGCCGATTACCACAGCCATGGCCCCTGTCAGCAGCCCTGCGCCAAGCAGGAGTCGGCCCAGTCGTCGATGGACCGCGTGGTGCCGCCCGCGAAACCAGTAGGCGAGCTGCAGCGGAGCGCCGATTAGGTAGAGCACGCCCGGCGCGATGTGCAGATAGGTCAGCCAGGGGTGTCGTACGAAGCGTGCATCATAGCCGTCCTCAGGCACGTTTCCGGCGGCGAGACTAGGGGCGTCCACCGACAGTCGTACTGCGACGAAGCCCAACACGATGCAGATCAGGATCGCCACCGTGATCCCAGCTAGCCAAGGCGTACGTCGCCGCGAAGGGGCTTCAGCCGGCATGAGCTCGGCACGGAACGTGCGATCTCTCATATATGGATCAGACCTTTCTGTTGCTGCAGTCTGATCTCGACAATCCCTCATTGCCGGTGATCATCACCAGGCCACCAAGTGACCAACTCTGGGCCACTCGCTGGCCAGTCGCCGCTAGTGGAACGGGTCAGGCTGCGTCCGACGAGAGACGAAGCATTCGGATCATGCCAGGGCGATCCGAGGCGGGGTCGCGAACAACCTGCGGGCCTGCTCCGGTTAGGAGGGGCAGCTGACGCTAAAGAGCTGACCGCTGTAGCGCGTGACGCGTAGGCCTGATATCCGCACCTGCTTCACGTAGGTGGAGCCGTAGACGTAGGTCTTGAGGTTGGGCGGAGCGCCAGGGCCGGCCGCCTTCTCCTGGTCTGACCAAATCCATAGTCCAGATGAAGTGGCGCAATACTGCAGGATCTGACCGACACGGTCGCTCCGGTCGTGCGGGTTAACGCCCATGGCTGCCCACACGTTGCGGCTGGTTTCCAAGTCGCCAGGTAGTACGCGATACCAGAACTGGTGCCGGGTTCCGTTGTCGTAGGTGAAGATAATCGAGTTGTCCGGCACGACCTTGAGCGCGGCGTCGACATCGGCCTGCGGATCAACGGAACTGCGATCGGCCTCCGGATAGCCACTCGCGAGTGCGGCGACCGGCAGGGTGATCGCCACCAACATCGGCGCCCAGCGCGCCCGACTCGACAGACCACCTACGCAGCGATCGATCCCGACGACACCCCATAGGCCGAGCAGGAACCACAGGGGTAACAGCATCGTCTCCCAATCCCCGGTGGCGTATGCCAAGACGAAGACGGCGGTGCATATCACCCAGAGCCCGGTGACTGCGGCGGCCAGCGGGCGCTGCATGATCAGCATCAGCAGGCCAACGGCACATACCAGAAGGGCAACGCCTAATTGCTGGATTCCGTCGCTCCACAGCAGTGGCAGACGCTCGGAGATGATCTGCTGGAGCGGCACCGCGAACATCTGGCCTGAATACCGGGCGCCGCTGATCACCTCCCAGAAGGATGTGATGCCCGTGACACGGGTATCCAGCAAGGGTGCGCCGGCCGTGGTACGCCAGACGAGGTAGGCGTAGGGCAGCAGAGCCAAAGCCGCGCCGAGAGGCAGGAGCCGCGCCAGCTCTCGGGGGCGAAACAGCCAGGCCGGACGACGGACCGCGAGATAGATCAGCAGCCCTGGAATCAGCAAGACCTGCGATGTGGCATGCGCGAACGAGAAAGCGAAGATGAGCAGTCCGGCACGGAGCCACGCCGGTCGCCACGTACTGTCGTACGCGAGCAGGCAGGCCAGCACGAGCGCCACGAACAGGATGCTGAGGGTATAAACCTCGGCGATGAGGGCGAAATGCCACAGCTGTGGAATCAGGCCCAGCGCGGTTGCTCCACCAGCCGCGACCACCCGACGTACGCCAAGCTTGGTCAAGATCGCCACCGCGACCAGGCACGCCGAAATGGCGAACACCGCCGACAGCAGGTTCGCCCGGAACGCCACCGATCCCCACGGCACCATGCGAACGAAGGCCGCATTGAGCATCGTGTACAGCGGGTAGCCCGGAGGATGGGCGGTGCCAAGCACTAGGCCCAAGTAGTCGAACTTTGTGGTGTCAACCGAGAACTGGTTGCCGGTGCTGCGCTGCACGGTACGCCCATACACCACTGAGAGCACCAGCAGAGGAACAATGTACGACCACGTCGTGAGGAGGCGGGCCAACCGGGATCGGGCCGGTGTCTTGGGCTGTGCCTCCAACCGCTCGCCACGGTCGGTAACCAGGCGATCGTTGGGAAGTAGCAGGCCGGTCATAAGGAGGCAATCCCCATCGGCAGTCGGATCCAGCACGGCGGCGTTGCCAATATTTCGTGCCCAGGAATTTAGCACTCGACTGTTCCGGCTCCTTGCACGTGCAGCTCCGGAGGCTTCCAGGCGTCAACACGAACGTCCTGTGGCCGAAGCGGAAGCCGAGTTCATAGAGCGTCACAAGACCACCTCAGATGACCGCAAGCGAGGATCGGGGGCCGAGATGACGACTGAACCTATGCAAGAGGGTGTTGATTACTCCGTTGATCGGGGTGTTGATTCCGATCAACGGCAAAGCACGGTATCTCCCCTTGTCAGCCGAGGCAGGCACGGGCGACTGGTACTCGCTCTAACACCCCTTATAGCTCCTCGCTCTCCTAACAGCAGGTCCTCGTCCGCTCGGCCGTCCTGAAGCATGGTCAGTTGACCAGCTCGCAGGTACGGCGCTTGCTCTACGGCGGGTCTCCTAACGGTTGCAGGGTCCGCTCAGGCAGGCACCTGAAGCGCCTCACCGAGCTGGGAATGGTGCGGAGGATTTGGGGTGTATGCGAGGACGAGGCTCAATACATTTACATGCCTCCTGGTACGACCACCAGAGGGCCAATGTTTCATACGCTTGATATCTCGGAGCTGTTTGTACAAATAAGCGCCAGTTAGAAGCGAGTTCATTTTTGATAGGGAACCATGGGCACACATCAAGATGGGGCATGTAGAAGTAAAGCCCGACGCCTTCCTGAAGTTCAACGAGCACGAGCAGTACCTCATAGAAGTAGACCGGGCGAGTGCTGACAGAACCAAACCCGCTAAGAAGCTCAGGCACTGTGTGAATCTATATGAAGCCTGGGATGTCGACGTAGACGGAGAGACATTTTCCCCAGGTCTACTACTCAGTACCTGACGATGACAGGCGTAGAGTTATCCACAGCGTCATCAAGACCCAGCGCCACCCGAGCCTGTTCAAGGTGGCATTATTCAATGAGATCGTAGAAAGGCTAACGTAATGGAAGACTTATTAGACCAGCTCAAGCGGGCAATTGACAACATTGCGAGCTGCTTGGACGATCCGGTTCATGATGAGTGGATCGCGACCAGCATGGCTATTCACACACTGAAGGAGGATGCCAAGCGGCTCAATAATATCGCCCACGGTATACAGATAGAGCGGGACTTGGAGATGATGGAATAAAACACCCGTGATTTATATGATGAATAAGGCCCAGCGTTCGTTCTTCTAATTTGCAAAGAACATCGAGCAAACTCTGTATGGTCTCACGTACATACCACATCTTGTGGATAGTGAATCTGGCCTCGGCTCTCCACACTGCCAATCAAAATAAACAACCGCTAGGGTGGTCTAGCGGTTGTTGGTACGGGTTGGCCGTCGTCGCCGAGCACGAGCGCTCCATGGTAGATGCGCAGGCCTGCGATCCTGGGCTCGTCGTCGTCTGAAATCCGCGTATAAGCAGCTACCCACAGCAAGGCCTTCGATCCCTCGCTCCATGAGCCTGAACCAGTCCCTAACCGCCGGGCTAAGGGACTGCAGTGACCGATCGGTCCACGCAACCAATTCAACGTTGAATCCCTGGGATCGGCGTTGGGCCAACCGCTCGCGTTCAACTGTTGTCGCCGATGTCGCCAAGCCCTGACACAAACCAGGCGACGCATCCGACGCCAGCGCCGTAGAGACCGCCAACGCCGGCTCCAACAACTGCGGCTGCATTTGCCTCGTGCCTCTCGGAGAACTCGAACCCGAAGACGAATATGTCGATTAAGGCGAACGGAAGCCATAGGACTGTCGCACCAAACGGAGCGAGCCCGAAAGGCCAAGGTCGGCCTGCGACCACCAGCCAAGGGCCGGCTCGGGAGCTCCTCAGCCGGTCCACGATGCGGTAGAGGAAGGTGATCACCACGTCAAGTACATTATTTATGAAGCGCCCAACGCGGCGAAATCTCGTTTTCTTCTCGTGCGCCTGCTCGGTACTTTTCCACCCGCTTAACTCCACGAGCAAAATTACCCACAGGACCACGAAGGGCATCGTTATGGCGGCGATAACTTCGGGCGGCCATGCCAGTATGAAGGACAGTGGGGGGAGTAGGTAGATGGCAGAGAAGACGATAGTGACCGGCACTGCGAATGCCGCGCCGAAAAACACCACGAGGATCGCAAGCAGCCCGACTATTCCGACGAGGATCACAATGGGGGCGCTGAAATGCCGAGGCGACGATCGCCTGCGGAATTGATCGGCCGGAATATAGCGCAAGTCCCACCAGGGTTAGATACTCCGCCAGGATGAGACCTGCGATAAACGCCCACGCCCATTGATCGCTTTTGCTGCCGGCGTGCAGTGCAATCAAGCTGCCGCATGTGGCACCGAGGATTGCACCCAGTACCGCTAGGGGCCAGACGGGTGGTTCGATCATGGCCGGACTCCGGCGGGAGATAAGGGTGTGACAGGTCTTCGATATTACCGCCGACGTCCGACCGATGGTCGCTCGTGACCAACGAAGGAACTGGGGGAGCGATCCACGAGTCGTAGGTGACTCCGCCAGGGGGCGCCTAGCAGACCTGCGGCTGCCGGAGCCCGACCATGTCATCGGATAAGGCCCCGAACAGAGGCTACGCTCCCGAGTGTGCCGCCAGGGACTCCAATCCCGAACGCCCGGAGGACCTGCCCGGCGTGAGGCCGCGTGCGCCGTGAAGGAGGCTTGGAACAAAACGGAAGATGATCTTGTGGGAGTAGCTGCACGTCGAGCTCAACCGCGGCAGCTTTCGTCTGGCAGCGCCAGCGCGGGACGACGATCAACACGAGCTACTGCCCCGGGTACGAGCTCGATGATCAGCAAGAGAGTGGCGCGCGGGGACGCGGCGGCCACGTGGCGACCTGCACTTCCACCGGCGGATGGACCGCCAGGCGATCCGCCTCGCTGTACTGAGTGGGATCGAGATCTTGCATATCTGATTAGAACACTTTCGCGATTCTCACTGGAGCGGGCTGATCTACCAGCACGCGACGGGCGAGCGGGATCGCGAGATCGCGGATGCGTTGCAGTTCCGGATCGAACGTGAACTCAAGGAGATTAGGCCCATAGAGCGCCCAAGGCTCCGAGTCGACGGGCCACCCTTGGGCCAGGCGCCGCACATCGGCGAGGCGGGCATGGCCAGGTGAACCATCTCCGGCCGGCGCGGAGATCCCCAGCCCAAGGGCGTCATTCCCCTACGCTTTCGGCGTGACCTCGACGGGCCGGTACCCGCACGACGTACTCGCGTCCGGCTGGCAGCGCGCGGGCCGACCAACGAGCACCGACCTCTTGCTAGCGGTCGGGCTGGTGCTGGAGGATGCCGCGTCGGGATTCTGTGGGGCGGTGCTGCACTGGGAGCGCGGTCTGGTGGTCTTGGAGGACCGGCACGGGAAGCAGCGGACCTTCGCCCTCGGCGCGGGGTTCTGGCACGAGGGAAGCCCGGTCGTGCTCAAGGTTCCGCAACGAGCGCGGTCGGTGCCTACCCGGACTGCCTCGGGTTCGGTCGTCGGTCCGGCCGGCCGGGCTAAGACCGCGCTGGCCAGCAGGATCTATGTCGAGGGGCGCCACGACGCCGAACTGGTGGAGAAGATCTGGGGCGACGACCTGCGTCATGTTGGTGTGGTCGTCGAGTACCTCGGCGGCATCGACGACCTCCCTGGCATCGTGGCCGACTTCGCCCCGGGAGAAGGGCGGCGGCTCGGGGTCCTTGTCGATCACATGGTGCCTGGGAGCAAGGAGTCGCGCATCGCGGACCGGGTCCGGAGCAGGACTGGCCGCGGTCATGTGCTGGTGCTGGGTCATCCGTACGTGGACATTTGGCAGGCGGTGAAGCCGGCCAGGTTCGGAATGGCCGGCTGGCCGGAGGTGCCGCGGACCGTCGAATGGAAGCATGGGATCTGCGCGGCGCTGGCGCTGCCGCACAGGGATCAGACCGACCTGGCCGCGGCTTGGAGGATGATCTTGGACCAGGTGCGCTCCTGGGATGACCTGGAACGCCCGTTGCTCACCGTGGTCGAGCAGCTGATCGACTTTGTCACCGATGTCCCACAGACGGAATGGTTGTAGCTGCAATCGAGCGTGCTGCATTTCGCCCAGAATGACCGTGCGGCCGCGGCATGCTCGGCCGACTTCGACGGCTGGACTCTGGTGCTGGCGTGGGAGAGCCTTTGAACATGCCTTCGGCGGAGGGGCTAGTGGGCCGGGAGGTCGAGCTTGCTCTGGCTGCGGCTGCCGTGCGCGAGGCCAGCGAGGGCAGGGCGTCGGCGCTGGTGATCGAGGGGGAAGCCGGCATCGGTAAGACCCGCCTGGTGGAGTGCGTCGTCGATGACGCGCGTTCTCGTGGAGTTGCCGTGTACTGCGGCCAGGCCCATCCCTTCGAGCGCACCCGCCCGTTCGGTGTGGTCGCTGCGGCTCTCAGTCTGAGCCGGCGGTCGCCTGACCCGCGCAGGGCTGCGATCGGCGAGCTGCTCGGCGGCCGGGGCCTGGCGGGGCCTGCGCCCGCCACCGGCGACATCCAGTACAGGGTCGTCGAGGAAATCGTGGACCTGGTCGAGAGCACATGCTCCAAGAGCCCGATGCTGCTCGTGGCCGAGGACATCCACTGGGCCGACAGCGCAAGCCTCCTGACGATCCTGTCGGTGGCACGGCAGCTTCCCCTGGCCGCGTTGCTTGTCGTGCTGACAGCCCGGTCCTCGCCGCAGCCAGCTCAGCTGGAACGGCTGCTCGCTGATCTAGCGGCTAGCGGCGCACGCACCCTGCAGCTCCAGCCGTTGTCGTCTGACGAGGTGGCCGCGCTCGCCCGCGACGTGCTCGCGGCGTCTCCTGGCCCCGCCCTAACCGCCATGCTGGCCAAGACCAGTGGGAACCCGCTGTGGGCCGTGGCCATGGTGCGCTCACTGGCCGATGAAGGACTGCTGCGCCGCACCGAGGACATCATCGACGTGACGACCTCGGAGCTGCCGGCCTCGCTGGGTGACCTTGTGGTTCGGCGGCTTCGCGACCTGCCCCCGGCAACGCTGGAACTGCTGCAGGTCACGGCTGTTCTGGGCGATGCCGTTTCCCTTCGCGACGTCGCGGCCGTCACCCGCCGACCGCCGGCCCAGGTGGTCGGGCAGCTCAGCCACGCGTTCGATGCCCAACTCCTGGACGAGGTCGACGAACGCGTCGTGTTCCGGCACCAGCTCGTGCATGACGCGATCTACCAGCACGTGCCGCCCCCGGCCCGCCGCCTTCTGCATCGTGAGGCAGCGATCGTGCTCATGGCCGGGGGCGCTGATCGACTAGACGTGGCGGACCATCTGATCCTCGGCGCGGAGCGGGGTGACGAGCAGGCGGTTGCCTGGCTGCGGGACGCCGCCCGTGAGGCGTCGGCTCAGGCGCCGTCGGTCACCCTCGAGCTCATGCGCCGCGCCGAGGCGCTGCTGCCCGCCGGTCATCGCGAGGCGGATCTGGTGGCGGCGGAGCTGGTCCAGGCGCTGCTGCGCGCTGGGAAGGTGGTCGAGGCGTCGGCCCGCGCGCAAACAGTGCTCGCCCGGCACCACGCCCCAGAGGTGGACACACCGTTGCGCGTTGCGCTTGTCGGTGCACTGGCGCTCCAGAACCGCGCCGCCGAGCTGGTCGCCGTCGTCCAGGCCAGCCTCGCCGGCTCTGCCCGGCTTCAGCCCTCCGACAAGGTGCTCATGCTGGCCCAGCAGAGCTGGGCCCAGACCTACACAGGCGACCCGAGGGCGGGTGAAGCGTCCGCCGGGGAGGGACTGGCCATCGCCGAGCAGGCGAGCGATCCGGCGATGACGGTGTGGGCACTGACGGCGTTGATGGTGGCGGTGGGCCGGCAGGGCCGCTTCGGTGAGGCGCTGACCCACGCCCGGCGGGCAGCTCTACTGGCTGCTAACTCGCCCGACACGAGATCGCTGCCGCTGCAGCCAAAGTTTTTCCTTGGCTTGGCGCTGTTCGACTGTGACCTTGTCGGCGAGGCGCGAGCGGCATACCGGGATGCTCTCGACGACGAGTTCGGCGCGGGGTGGTGGCTCTCCGAGACGCTCATGGCCGACGCGCAGGCGTCCTTCGCCATCGGGGAGTGGGACGACGCTGTACCCGGCCTGATCGCCGGCGGCCAGGCAGCGCAGGAGAAGGGCAACCCACTCCTGGTGTCTCAGTCGCTCGCCTATCGGGCCATCATCGCGACGGCAGTGGGAGATTACCGGGCCGCTGGCGAGCTGACCACCGGAATCGCCGCCTCGCTGTACGGCGACCAGCTGAGCTACAACGCTGGAGTCCTCGCCTTCGCGGTCGCGGGGCTGAGGGCGGCCGAGGGCGACGATCAGGCTGCCTATGACCTGCTCCTGCGGTGCTGGCGGTTCGACGCGGCACGTGAGAGCCGTTTCTACCATCGCTGTCTCGCGCCCGACCTCGTGCGCCTGGGCCTGGCACTGGGCCATCGTAGCGTTGCGGCTGAAGTGGCCGGCGCCGTCGCAGAGGGAGTGGCCCTGGCACCGGAGGTGCCGACGGTACAGTCCCTGGCGCTGCGCTGCCAGGGCATGGTCGACGGCGAGGTCGAGCCGATGCTCCAAGCGGTCTCGCTCGCCCGCACGGCGCCGCTCCTGATCGAGCACGCCGGCGCGTGCGAGGACGCGGCGAGGCTGCTGGCCCAGGGTGGGCGTCGCGACGAGTCGGCGGCGCTGCTGAGAGAGGCACTGGAGCGCTACGAGCAGGCGGGCGCCGATGCCTGGGCAGGCCGCGTCCGCGAGCGGTTACGCGCACTCGGCGTCCGGCCCGGCTCGCGTGGATCGAGGCATCGGCCGGCGGGCGGCTGGGAGAGCCTCACGACGACAGAGCAGGCGGTCTCGCGGCTAGTGGCAGAGGGACTCACGAACGGTGCCGTGGCCAGGCGACTCTACATCTCCCCGCACACCGTCAACACCCACCTCCGGCACGTGTTCGCCAAGCTGGGCGTGTCGAATCGGGTCGCGCTCGCCGCCGTCGTACATCACGCGATCGAGTGATGTCTTCGCCGCTCGCAACTCACAGAATCAAACGCAGGCAGCAACGCACGCTGCAACCACGTACAAAGGGGTGCCACGGTGGACCACGCTGCGACGATGCGGAGTACCTACGAGCTGATCAGTGCGGGAGACATCGCCAGGTTCGGCGACCTGGTCGCGGACGACTTCGTCGAGCACCAGGGTGGGCTGGGCTTTCCCACTACGAAGGAGGGGATGCTCGACTTCTTCCGGGCGCTGCTGACTTCGTTTCCCGACTTTCGGATGAACGTCGAGGACCTGATCGCCGACGGGGACAAGACCGTGGCCCGGGTCAGGGCCACCGGGACCCACCAGGGTGAGTTCATGGCGGTGCCGCCGACCGGTACGGGCGTCGAGGTGGAGCTCATCGACATCATGCGGTTCGACGGAGCCGGCCTGGTCTGTGAGCACTGGGGTGTCGCGGACATGCTGTCGCTCATGCAGCAGCTCGGCGTCGTCCCCACAAGCGCCCCGGCGTAACAGCGGCTAGCTCAGGGGCGGGTTGCCCTGGAGCTCGGCTGTCGCCATTCGAGAGGAGGAGACCGAGTGCCGAGAATTGTCATTACCCATGCCGTCCAGGATGTCGATCGCTGGCTTGGGGGAAAAACCGAGCGCGCCGCGGCCCTGCCGGGTGCCACGGAGGTCACGGACCTGGTCGCCCTGGACGGGAGCAGACACGCCGCGGTGATGTTCGACATCGATGACCTTGAGCCCCTCAAGGCGTTGCTGTCCTCGGTTCCCCGGGAGATGGCTGCCCAGGCGGAGTCACACGGGGTCATTATGCCTATGACGGTCTACATCGAGGCGTAGGGCCGGCACCTGACAGCCGGATTGCACAGGCCGGCGTGAAGCCTTGGCGGAACGATCAGCCCATTGACTCGCGCTTGCGCTGTTGAGCGGGTGACGAGAATCGAACTCGCATGGCCAGCTTGGAAGGAATCTGCCCACCCACCAGAGCCGACTCCGAGGCGCCCGCCGGTTTGACCTTCTCGCACCGTGAGGCACCGTCATTGGCTCTGGCTTAGGGCCCGGAAAGGGCCCGGGGCGCGGCTGGTGTTCGATTTGTTGCCTGAGGTACCGACCTCTTTGTCCGGAGGTACGTCAGATGGTCGTCGATCGCTAGACCCGGAGTGCTGAACCTTCCAGGATCGTTCAGTGGCGATTGCCGACCTGCGCCACAGTTGTTACTCAGTTCGTTACTCCCTTTGGCGCGGCCTCGGCAGACCATCCGAGTCACTGGTAAGCGCTGGAGTTCCGACCCCCAAAAGCGGCCTGCGATTCCTTCAGGCAACTACCCCATTGGTCGCCCTCGTGAGCTCGCTGACCTAGTTGACCGGGTAACCCGAGCATGATGGATCAATGGAGACCGCCACCGAACCGGCTGAGCATTGGGACCAGGTGTACGGGCATGGAGATTCGTCAAGAAGCTGGTTCCAGTCTGAGCCGGTGTGGTCGTTGCGCATGCTCGACCGGGTGGGGATCGGTCCAGCGGATAGTGTGATTGATGTAGGCGGAGGTAGTTCGCCATTTGCCGCTGCCCTGCTGGCGCGTGGACAGTCGGACCTCAGCGTACTTGACGTGTCGATCGTCGGGATGCGGGCCGCTCAGCAGCGCCTTGGCCCCACCGCTGATCGGGTGCGATGGTTGCTCGGCGATGTCCGGACCTGGCAGCCACCGCGGCGTTATGTCCTGTGGCACGACCGGGCGCTCTTCCATTTCATGATCACCGAACAAGATCGCGAGGCATATCTGCAGACTCTGAAGCGGGCGACCGATCCCGAGCGCGGGTTCGCGATCTTTGCAACCTTCGCGCCGGACGGCCCGTTGCATTGCTCCGGTCTTCCGGTCACCCGTTACGATGCCGCCGATCTCAGGGCCGCGCTTGGCGTCGGCTGGCAGCTGATCGAGGAGGATCGGGAGTCCCACACCACTCCAAGCGGTCGGATTCAGCCCTTCACCTGGGCGGTGTTTCGTCGTCGGCACTAGTTGAGGAGGTATGCATGGTGTACCAGTCAGCGATCGATGCGCTGCTTGCCCAGGCGCGCGCCGTACTAGACCGGGTGGAACCTGGGCGCCTCGATGGTGAGCTGGCAGTCGGCGCGGTCTTGATCGACATCCGTCCCGTCGAACAGCGGCAGCGAGATGGCGAACTGACCGGCGCGATCATCATCGACCGCAACGTTCTTGAGTGGCGCCTCGATCCGACTTCGCCTGATCGTCTACCGGTTGCGTCTAGCGCCCACATTCGCTACATCCTGGTGTGCAACCAGGGCTACAGCTCAAGCCTCGCTGCGGCCACCCTGCGTGATCTTGGTCTGAGCCGCGCGACCGACCTGGTAGGTGGATTTCAGGCGTTATTGGCGTATCAAGAGTCTCGATAGGACCGGTCGAGCGCGACTGCTGCTATACCTGGCCAGTTGAGGCGTCGCCCAATCCTGGAACCTGCCCATGTTGCCACGGTGGCCTCGAGCAATACCGCTGACTTGGGCGATGGACGGCGGGGGAGTTCAACTGCCGAGCGGCGGCAGCTTCGGTGAACCGTGACAACGGCTAGCGGCTAGCGTCGCCGTGTGACCGCCGTCGTGGAGCGCCGGAGGCGTTGCATCGCCGCGCGCTGCTGCTCGAATACTGCACTGTCGGCTGGAATGTTGTGGAAGCAATCGTCGCCATAAGTGCGGGGGTCCTCGCTGGAAGCGTCGCCCTCATCGGCTTCGGCGCCGATTCTGCTATCGAGGTGGTGAGCGCCGTCGGGTTGCTGTGGAGGCTGCGCAAGGCTGGACCGCACGCCCCGATCGCGCAGGAGAGTGCGGCAGAGAAGCGGGCACTGTACGTGGTGGCTGTCACGTTCTTCCTGCTCGCCGCCTACATCACCTATGAAGGCCTCAGCGGCCTGTTGCGGCATCAGGAACCGTTGACGTCGCCGGTGGGGATTGCCTTGTCGGTGCTCTCGCTCGTGGTCATGCCCGTCCTGGCCTACGCCAAGCAGCGCACCGGCAAGCAGATGGGCAGCCGGGCACTGGTTGCAGATTCCAAAGAGACATGGGTGTGCTCCTACCTCTCGCTGGCGCTGCTCATCGGTGTAGGGTCGTACGCGTTATTCAGCTGGTGGTGGGCCGACCCGATCGGCGCGCTCGTCATGCTGCCAGTGATCATCTGGCAAGGCTGGGAAACACTGACCGATGCCCGTGAACCCGACGCTGAAATCGACTGACCTAATCATCGGCACCGGTGCGAGGGGCTGGTCTTACCCGTCGACTTCCGACCATTACTGGGAGCGCTGGGCCGGGCATGTTCCTTCACACTCTCTGCTCAGAGCCTGATCCGCCGTCCCGGGGCTCAGCGCGCTGGAAAGCACGCCAATCAGGCCAGCGGCGTTTTAGGCCTATGTGTGCCAACTTTGCCGCTACTTGATCTTTGCCGGTCGGGGCCGGCTGATTCCGGCATTACTGATTCACCTCTGTGGACTTCGTTCGGTACGGCGGTGGCTGGATCTGCACTGATAAGTCGGAGTGTGCTAGCGCCTAACGGGCAGGTTTTAACCGTGGAAGGGGTGGTCTGCCAAAGCGGCAACAATCGCGCGCCGCCTTCGGTTCCCGAGTGACTCAGGTCTGGCATCAGCGTAAGTAATCACTAACCGAACTTTCAGTAACAGGTCGGAGGCGGTCGCGGGCTTCCCCTTGGGCGATGAGCAATTGCGGTGGACGGGACGGGCTGTGAGCGGGGGACGAAGTCCCGCAAGGGAGAGCGGTAACTGAATGCTGCAGAGGCCTGCACAGAGAATAGAGGGCCCCGTCTGTTTGAGGGGCTCGCTTCTTTCTGGGGTAACTCGATGCCGACGAATGTCAATCCTGTGAGGCGGAGGATCGCGCCAGCTCCATTTCTATCCGTCGCCTCAATGTCGCGAGGTTTCTTGGCATCTCTTTTCGTGCCTGGGGGCGAACGACTAGCGGGACAAGAATCTTGCCTATGCCATGTCCTTCGAAGTCGACCGCGATGGTCAGGCGGGAGCGCGTTTCGGCCAGAGCGTCGACGGTGAGATCTACGGTGGCGCGGATGGGTCCGTCGATGCCGCGTACTCCCCAGGTTCTGGGTGGGTCGACGTCGGTCAGTTCTGAGGTCACTGCGCGGTTGGCCCAACCGATGCGGCGGGTGGTCAGGCATTTCGCGCCCGCGTGCGGGGGACCGGGCTTATCCAGGTGGCCGTCGACGACGCCCTCTTGCCACTCGTGAAACCGCGTCGGGTCGGTTGCGTAGTTGAAGACTTCTGTGGCTGGTCTTGCTACTTCTGTTGTGGCGATGATCGGTGACATTTAGTTGTCCTCCTCGAATAACGCTGCATACCGCGCTAGGTACAGTGGCCATCCTTCGTCTCCGTCGACGCCGTCGACGACTGCTTCCCAACCGGGACCGTGTCGCTCGAGGTGGCGGTGCTCAAGCTCTACCCGAGTGCTGTTCGTGCTCTCGGCGACGAATTTGACCTCGACCTCACTGGTCAACTCGGGGTTGGTCTCGATCTGCCACTGCGGGCTGATGTCCCAGCTGAACACCACCCGCTCCGGCGGCTCGTAGACCAAGATTCGGGCCCAATGACACTCGCTGCCGTCTTCAGCCCGGTCATAGATATGTCCACCCACCCGCGGTTCGAACACCGTCTTAGCGATCGGTGCCGCGAGGAGATTGTGCTCTGGCGGCTTGAAGTCGCCGAACCGCTCCGTGAAAATCGTGAACGCGCGGGCGATCGGTGCGCCCACCACGATCTTCTTGTGAACGACCATCGACTGGGTCTCGGTCATGAACTGTCCTCCGTTGCATGTTCGGCAGCGTCTGCATAACCAGCGAGCGCCCGCTGCCAGAAGGTGTCGAGCTGATCACGCAACGCAGCCACCGCTGCAGGGTTCAGTCGATAGATCCGTCGTGTGCCGGCTACCCGCTCACTGACCAAGCCGGCATCTTTGAGCACCTTCAGGTGCTGCGAGACCGCCGACCGACTGACTGGCAGTCCCGCCGCAAGCTGCCCGACGGCCTGTGGTTCTTCGGCGAGACAGGCAATGATGGCGCGCCGTGTACCATCCGCAAGTGCGCTCCATGGCTCGCCCATTCGGTTAGCATTCACTAACGGTTAGCTTGCACTAACCTATGTCTCGGAGTCAAGTAATGATCTTGCTAGTCAAGTAGTGATCTTGTTGCGCTACACTGGCGCGCTTCAGGAAGGTCAGTCCCTTCCCATCCTTTAAGGCATGGTGTCTTTTTCCCAGGGTGCTGCTTCCCGGGCCCTGTTGCACGAGGGCCGGCCGCGTGACTGTCCTCGCACCCTAACGCCGGAAGCCTTGCGCTGACGTGCGCTGTGGCTTGAGTACCTAACGTCGGCTGGATCATTGTCGAGCCGAGCGAACGGGGGGTCGCAGCGTTGACGCTGGCTCGGGTATGCCGACTCCGAGCGCCATTGGCCGAACCGCGAGGCGCGACTGGTGAGGGCGGAGGTCCCCGACCCTCTCCGAACCACGACGCCCTGCCTGATGGCCCCCGAATATGGGCGGTCTGGCCGAGCGGGGCATGCTGAGTGGATGAAGCGCCAGGTGGTGATCCTCGGGGCGGGCTTCGGTGGGCTGGAGCTGAGCACGTTGCTTTCTGAGCGGCTGGCCGATGAAGTGGAGGTGACGCTGATTGACCGAAACGACGGGTTCACTCTCGGCTTCTCGAAGCTGGATATCCTCTTTCGTCATCAGTCCCGCGATGCTGTGCGGCTGCCGTATCAGCGTTTGACAAAGCCGAGTGTGGCATTCCGGCAGGAGACAGTGCTCTCGGTCGACCCTGGACGACGCCAGGTGGCTACCGATGCGGCGACCTACGACGCGGATTCCTTGGTGGTAGCGCTGGGTGCGGACTATGACCTGGCGGCTACGCCTGGCTTCGCGGCGGGCGGCTTTGAGTACTACTCGGTCGACGGCGCTGAGCGGCTGCGCGACGAATTGTCGTCGTTTCGAAGCGGGAAGGTGTTGCTCGCGGTCTTGTCGATCCCGTTCAAGTGCCCGCCTGCGCCGTACGAGGGAATCCTGCTGCTGCACGACTACCTGGTCGAGCGAGGTGTCCGTGATGCCACTCAGCTGCATGTGGTCACTCCTCAGCCGGCGCCGATTCCGGTGTCACCGCAGGCCTCTGAAGCGGTGGAGCTAGCCATGGCGGCACGTGGCATCGAGTACACCAAGCGTCGTCGCGTCTACGGCATCGACCCCGCCGCCAAGGTGGCGCATTTCAAAGACCATGACGAGCCCTATGACCTGTTCATCGGTATCCCGGTACATAAAGTGCCGGACGTGCTGGTGGAGGCCGGGCTGACCGAGAACGGGTGGGTCAAGGTGGACCCGCTCACCCTTGTCACCCCGTTCCCTGGCGTTTACGCGCTGGGTGATTGTGCCGAGACGGGGATCCCGAAGGCCGGTGTCTTCGCCGAATCCGCAGCCCGGACCGTTACAGACCAAATCGCTGCCAGCATCCGCGGCGGCAGGGTCCAGCCGTACGACGGCACCGGACTGTGCTTTGTAGAAATGGGTGACGGTGAGGTCGGTCGAGTTGATGTGCGCTTCCGGGCCGAGGCAGGGCCGACCGCCCCGCTTCTCGGACCGGGCGTGGAGTACGCCGCCGAGAAGGCCGAATTCGGCGCCGTCCGCCGGTCCCGGTGGTTCGACCTCTAGCATCGGGTCGACTGGATTCGTCAAGCCTCGGGAAACGCACGAACTATCGGTCTGTGTTCAGGCCGTCTGCTAACCAGACGGCTGCGGGCTACAGGTTTGTCAACGTGTTGCGTGCCGCCTCTGCTGCCGACGCCATGCTCATCTCCTCGTAGAGGTTGGCCGCCTGCGCCAACTGATTGCGAGCATCATCCAACCGCCCCTCTCGTGCGAGAAGTCGACCGTGCTCCGCGCGGGTTTCGGCCAGCAGGGGGCGTATCCCGAGTGCCTCGAACCCCGCCTCGCTTGCTGCGTAGTCAGCCAGGGCGAGTTCCAGCGAGCCGTCGGCGGCGACCCGGTCCCGGGCCCGCTGCCGCAACAGGTTGGCCTCGAGTGAACGATCTCCCGCGGCTTGCGCAAGAGCGAGAGCGTGGTCATGCGGTTCCAAAGAGGGCGGCCGTTGCTCCACCTGAGCGAGCGCCGACCGGAGTAGCACGTCACAGCGTGCCGCCAAACTCGCAACCATGGCCCCATCAGAGGCCAATTTCTTGGCCTGCTGGAGCGGCGGCACGGCGTCGGCGGCCTCGCCAAGCAACAGATGTTGCTCACCTGCGACCACCCGGGCGTGGAACGCGCAGGCCTTCTCGTCGATGCCTTCCGCCGCGTCGGCGGCATGCACAGCGTGCTCAATCGCGCCACGCGGATCGCCCTCCAGAGCGGCGATCATGCTCTGGGCGATCTCGGCATCCGCGATGGAAAGCGGATCCCGACTGCGATCACCGAAGTCGATCGCCTTCGATAGCCAGTAGTGCGCCCGATCGAAATGGCCGAGGTAGGCATGCGACAGCGCAAGTGCGTCCGCATAATGTGATGCTCGATCGAGTCGCCCGACGGCCTCTACGACCGGGATCGCGTCCTCGAGCAGCCGGACGGCCTCGCTGTACTCCGCGTTGTAATAAAGCGCCTCACCCAGGAGCGCCCGGGGCATGGCAGCCAACTCGGCGATGCCGGTTCGCTCCGCGTACTCCTCGCTCTTCTCCAGCGCCGTACGCAACGGCTCGCTCGATCGGATCATTTCTCCCCGCAGGATGCGCTCCAACCCATCGGCTAGGTTCATGCGAGCCAGCAACGCATTGTCACCCAGAGCCTCAGCGTCGGCCCGAACTTTGTCGAGCAGAGAAAGGGTCTTCGCCAGTGATATGCGGTTCTCGCCCGCTTCGGCAAGTCGCATGAAAACCAGTGCCCGTCGACGCATCGTTTCCGGGTCGGTGGGCCCCTCGGGCAGCAGCGCGGCAGCTCGGTCCAAGAACGCCATGGCTTCGCGGTTGGCGAACCGCTCCAGCGCATAATCGGCTGCGGCCACTAAGTAGTCGACTGCCCGGTTCTGATCGCCTGCCTGCTCGAAATGCAGCGCGAGCACCGCCGCCAACTCGCGTTGCCCAGCGTCGTATCTGCGCTCGATCACCTCACCAACGAGGTGGTGCAGTCGGCGACGCTCGTAGCGCACCATGGAGGCGTAGGCGGCCTCCTGAATGAGCACGTGACGGAAGAGATACTCCAGTTCCGGCTCGGTCTGATAGAGCTCGACGAGGCCGACACTTTCCAGTACGTCGAGCTGAGTCTCGATCGGGTCGATGCTCACGATCCGCTCACTACATCAGCCAAAACGGTTGCAGGGAATTGTCGCCCGATCACCGACGCGGCGCGCAATGTGCGGCGGATTTCCGGTGGCAGTCGGTCGATCCGTGCAAGCAACAGTCCGTGGATGGTATCTGGAATGTCGGCATCCGCCACCTCCTTGGTGGCTATCCACCGCTCGCCGTCGCGGCGGATGAGCCCACGGTCGATGAGCATCCGGATGACTTCCTCCACGAACAGTGGATTGCCCTCTGATCGAGCCAGGATGTAGTCGCGTGTGCCGGACGGTAATGACTCGATCACGAGCAGGTTGCCGACCAATGTTCGGCTCTGGTCCTCGGGGAGCCCGGCGAGGGGCAGCTCTACGAGAGCGTCGCCGAATTCGTCTCGCGCGGTGCCAATGAGCCGCCAGCCAGGAACATCGCGATCGGGACGAGCCAACAGCATTACGAGTACGGGCAGCTCGTGCACGAGTCGCAGTAGGGGTGCAAGCAGGTCGACGGACGCCTCGTCGGCCCAGTGCACGTCCTCACAGACAAACACCGTTGGTTCTCGTATGACTGATCGAAGAAGCACTCCGATTCCTTCGATGTACGCCGCCCGCAGCGCATCGGGAGCGAGTCCAATGACCTCCTCGTGCTCCCAAGGTTCAAGATCGAGCGACAGCAGCTGGGCCATATGCGCCCCGACATCGGATGCGGCCGACCCCAGAGCCGTCATGAGCCGATCACGGATCGCAGCAGGAGCCATCCCCTCATCGCTGAGCCCCAGTAGGGCCCGGAGGATGCCAAGCGTCAGCGCGTACGGCACCTCCTGCCCGTACGAGACGCACGCGGCCTCTAACCACTGCATCGGTGGATCGTTAGCGTGCCGACGCAACTCCGTGACCAGTCGCGACTTACCGATCCCAGGCTCGCCACGGAGGACCGCCACCCGGCCGCGTCCCGCTCGCACGGCGCGCAGTGCGCGGGAGAGCCGGCTGAACTCCACATCGCGCCCCACCATTGGGCTGCGCAGACCCGGGACGCCGGACTGCCGTAGCTGCCCTCCGATCCAGGCTGTCACCTCGTACGCCCGGATGGGGTTCGCTTTGCCCTTCAGCACCAACGGGCCACGTGGGGTGGCGTTTACCGAATGGCTTACGAATGCGTAGGTTGTCGGTCCGATCAAGACCGTGTTCGGCGCGGCCTCGGCCTGCAGCCGCGCCGCCACGTTGACCGCGTCACCTAAGGCGGTGTAGTCAGTCGATGACGCGCCGAGGCTCACATCCCGAGTGACGGCCAACCCGGTGTTTAGGCCGACCCGAACCTGCAGGCTTCCTTCTGGCTGCTGTGGCGAGGTTGCGTACGTACGCATCTCTCGGATTAGGTCGAGGCCCGCGCGCACGGCTCGCTGCGGATCATCCTCATGCGCCACGGGTACGCCGAAGAACGCTAAAATGCCGTCGCCGAGCACCTGGCTCACCCGGCCTCCGTACCGGTCGACGACCTTTCCCATCGTGGTCGTAGCGTCACCTATGAGCTCGGCCCACTCCTCGGGATCCATGGTCTCCGCGAGGCCGGTCGAGCCAACGACGTCTGCGAACAGCGTTGTCACTGGTCGGCGTTCCCCACCCCTGGATGCGGGCTCCACTCTGGCATGGTAGTTCCGCGGGCGTTGCCGTCCACGGCCGCGTGCCGCCTCGAATGTGGCCGCCGACAGGTCGGCCCGAGCCTTGATGCTGCGAAGCATCCCACGCTCCATTAAGAGGGTGCCAACCAGCCAGAATGCTGTCCCCGGAGTCATCCAGATCTGATCCCTCGGCTCTACGGTTTGCAGGCTGGGATCAAACCGATTCAGGTTGCTGATGTCGACACCGAGAAGCTGCTCCATGGCGGTCTACATGTAGAAGCCGCCCGCGCCTCCGCCATCAGTCGCCAGCCACTATGCCCAGCGATGCAGCAGCGAACTCTCTGAGATAGATCAATCTTGTTTGACGCCCATCGGCGCCATGAGAGATGCATCTTGCCTAGTCAACGCCTTGTTGGCCTTCCATTGCCTTGATCGTCTCCGGCCGCCAGAGCTTTGCAGCTCCGTTCCAGGCGCCTCTCGGTCAAGACGCAACCGGGGACGCTGGAGGGGTTCGTCTCTGGCCATGACAGGGGTTCTCCAGATGACCAGGCCGAAGGGTCCAGCACATCGCTAATTTGCGGACCTGCCCGCTCGAGCCGTGCGCCACAAGGCTGGGGACCGCCCGTGCGCGCGTTTGAATGCGCGGCTGAACGCCTCTTCCGCGTCGTATCCCACTCTGCGGGCGATCGCCGCGACCGTGATGTCCGTGGTGGCCAGCAGGTCTTGCGCCATGTGCATGCGCCATTCGTTGAGATAGCGGATCGGCGAACGCCCGAGAACCTCGCGGAAGCGAGCGTCGAGCCGTGAGCGTGACACCGCGGCCTCGGCAGCAAGGTCGTCAACCGTCCATCGTCGTTCCGGAGCTGCGTGGATGGCGGCCATCGCGGTTCCGAGCAGGGGATCGCGTAGCCCAACGATCCAGCCGCGCTCGGCGGCGGGGGCCGTCGCGAGATGAATCCGGAGCGCTTCGGTGAGGAGCAACTCAGGGAGCTTTGTTGATCTGCGAGAGGGTGCCTTGCCTGACGATTCTTCCAGTGCGTAAGCAATGCTCGCGTCGAACCAACTCCTTGCGGGCCCGTCCGCCGGCCGAACCACGAACGCCGGGGGGAACGCGGCCCGGTCCGGATCAAACAGCGGGTCCTCTGAATAGAGGCATCCGCACACCACGTCCGTTCGATCCCCGCCACCGCCATAGCGGACAACCGGCATCTCGGTCCACGGCGGCATTGGGACAACGCGGGTGATGTGCACCGGTGTCGCGGCCTCGACGCCGCCCATCAGGAACTCGTCGCCGTACGGCAGGACGATCACCTCGCCGGCGCTGGCCCAGTAGCGCTCGCCGCCCGGAAGCGCCACCCAGCACCGCCCCGAGGCGATGACGTGGAACAGCACGAGACGCTCCGCCCCCGGGTGCATCATCGCGGCAAACATGGGCCCACCCTGTCCCTCGAGAGTCCAGCTCTCCGAGTACTCGGCGCGCAAAAAGATGGCGCCTTCCAGGCGGAGCCGCTCAAGGGCCTGATCCAGCGCCTCCGGGCGCCCGGCGTCTTCGGTCATGGATCGACCCTGCCATTTCGGTCATCCATCTGGGTTTCGCGGTCATTCCTGACCGTGTGCGAGCGCTTCCATACTGGCGCCATCTCGCAACGGACGGAAGGAGCGAACGATGAAGACCGACTCGACGCCAGAGGTTAGCTTTAGCCACTACGGCGGCAAGCCTCCTGAGAACTACGAACGGTATTTCGTCCCCACCATTGGCGCTGCCTGGGCTACTGCCCTTCTCGAGGTGTCCGGGCTGAGCAGCGGTGAGCGGGTGCTGGACGTCGCGTGCGGCACGGGCATTGTGACCCGGCGTGCGTCGGAGCTCGTCGGCCCGGAAGGCTTCGTGGCGGGATTGGACGTCAACCCGGCTATGCTCACCGTCGCCCGATCCGTGTCACCTACGTCGATCGAGTGGCACGAGTCCAGCGCGGAGTCCATCCCGTGCCCGGACGCCTCGTTCGACGTCGTGACGTGCTCGCTGGGCCTGCAGTTCGTGCCGGACCGATTTGCGGCCATGCGCGAGATCCGACGCGTCCTCGCCGACGGCGGACGCGTCGCGATCGGGACTGTAGGTGCGATCCCCCCGGTCTTCGAGATCTTGGCGCAGGCCCTCGCTCGTCACGTGAAGCCGGAGGTGGCGGCATTCGTGCGACAGGTCTTCTCGTTGCACGAGCCCCGGGAACTGCATGATTTGGCGGAGGGCGCCGGCCTGCGATCGGTCTCGGTGGGGTCCAAGCCACTGCGGATCATGCTTCCGCCGCCAGGCGAGTTCCTGTGGCAGTACGTGACCAGCACACCTCTGGCCGGGCCGGTCGGGGAGATCAGCGACGACGAGCGCGCGGCACTCGAGCGGGACGTCACGACCGCCTGGCGCACCTTCCTCGACGGCGATGCGCTCCGACTCGACATCGATGCTGTGTTGACCACTGCGAGGAAATGAATCAGAAGGTCCGATAGCCGAAACGACCCGAGCGGTTCCGTACCTTCGCCGAGGCGTTCAACTCAGAGCAGGTCGAGGCATTGCTGAGCCTCTGAGAGCCTTGTCGAGGTCGATGGGTGAAACTGTCTCTCACTAGGTGCGCCACTAGCCCCGTGTCACTGGCCGCCCGACAACCCCAACACTAAAGTCATCGTTCAGGGCCTCACGGCAGTCGGCGTCGGCCGCGGCAATGACGACGCCTGGCGGGCGGCCCAGGACAAGCTGGCCACCCTGTCGACCAACAGCCGCTACCGGATAGTCGCCGACGCCACCCACGCCTCGCTGGTCGACCAGACTGATGCCCCCGCGGTCAGCCAGGCAATCCGCGACGTCGTCGCCGCCGTACAGTCCGACCAACCGCTCGCCTCGCGCTGATCGGAGAGACAGGACGCACCCGGCTGCTTAGCCACGGCCCGACGGCGGTAGGAATGAGGCAGCGGCCCAGCCCGCCCATGCGGACAGGAGCCGTCAACCACTCAGTTGGCCTGACGGCGCGCCGGGCAGGCAGCTGAGGGAGCGCCGATCGGCGTCCCACGCGAGAGAGCGAGAGGAGCGGTATCCATGTCACACGTCACGGCCATGTTGGATGCCTACCCGAAGGATCTTGGCAACATTGATCGACAGAAGCTGGCTGTCTGTATCCATGCCTGCTTCGCTTGCGGCGAAACCTGTACGGCGTGCGCCGACGCCTGCCTTAGCGAGGACATGGTCGCCGAGTTGACGAAGTGCATCCGGACCAACCTGGACTGCGCCGACATCTGCACCACGACCGGCACGGTGCTGTCCCGGCACACCGGCTACGACGCCAACATCACCAGGGCCCTCCTGGACGCCTGCCGTGTCGCCTGCGCAAGCTGTGCCACAGAATGCGAAGCCCACGCAGGCATGCATGAGCATTGCCGCATCTGCGCCGAAGCCTGCCGCCGTTGCGAGCAGGCCTGCGCCGACCTGCTGGGCAGTCTCGGCTAACGCAAGCGGCGCTCGCGGCACAGCGGGGAGCGCAGCATAGGCGTGACCTGCTGCTTATCAACTATGTCCATACCGCACAGGAATACCGGGTGACCGTGCTGAACACGTGCACAAACCCCGCGGCCTCACCCCGTATGGGCAACACAAACAAGCCAAGGAAGCGAAGGGCAGCAACAAGAGGCGCACCGCGGCCACCCGATAGGCGGCCTGAAGATCACTGTAGTTCAACGCTCGCCGGTGCCCGCTGAACGTCGATCTTGCAAATTCCTCGTCGTAGAAGGCACTACCTCATCACCGACCGCTGCCTTGGATGCCCCGATCAAGCGGAGATCGGCAAAAGTAGCCCGTATCTGGCGCGAAATCGAGAACGTGGGAGCGGAGAAAGCGGCGAGACCGCTCAAAGCAACCACCAGGAATGCTGCTGTGGAGCTTGTGACCATCGAGCTCGCATGACCAACTGGAAAGCTGGGGCTCAGACGGCCGGTCGATGGCCCAGAAACTAAGGGCCCACGTTATGGCCGGGGCCCAGTGCACTCTGGTGAAGGCGCACGGCGGCATAGCGAAAGCTGCCCTGGCTAGGGACGTCGCTTAGAGCGGGTGACGAGAATCGAACTCGCATGACCAGCTTGGAAGGAATCTGCGCGCCTACCCGAGCTGATTCGGATGCGTCTGGTGGTTTGACCTTCTTTGCACCGCGAGGCACCATCATCGGCTCGGGCTTAGGGCCCGCGAAGGGCCCGGCGTGCGGCTGCTGTTCGATTTGCTGTCTTCTTGCTCCGGTCTGCTGAAGCACGCCGCAGCCACGACGCCGGCCGTCGTTACCGTCCCGACGGTGACGTTCAACATGCTGCAGAGTTGTACGCGCAGCACGGACTAAGACGCAGCCCAGCGGCGCGGCAGCCAGCTGATCAGCAGTGCCGCCAGCCCGATCTTGATCAACACTTCGGACAGGTACGACCAGTACGTTGATGAGCAGACGATCGAGTCGCGGAGGCGATCCCGGCTCCGAACCCGATTCCGGCGAGCACACCGGCACCAACAGCGGTGGCCATGATCATCTGGGCCAACGTCCCTCGGGTGCGAGACCAGCAGGGGCCCAGCCGGTTCCGTTGCTCTCGTCAATGTGCAGTTGCGGCAGGGCGGTCAGGGCTGCGGCCGTCGCTACCTGGGCCAGGACTTAGACGACGAGGAAGAGCACCAGACCGACGTCGCCACTGCGGTAGCGAGCACTCAGCTCCCGTAAGGCCGAATTGGTCGCTCGGTGAGGAGGTTGGTGGCCTCTGGTTTCGCACCCTCACGTCCGCTTGGCAAGGGATGCTGCACGGCGAGCCACCAGCCCGAGCTCCGGCACAAATGAACAACCGCGGACACAGGCCGAGGTTTACGCGACCAATCATCACGGTATGCGAGGCCTGCTGGGCCAGCTTCGGTGAACTACTTGCCCAGCGGGCTTGCCGACGCCAAACCCAGGCGCCACAGCCTGGAAGTTACTCGAGCCGCGCCATTTGGGGCCGTCTTGACCCAACGGCCGCAACTGGCGATCACTCACTAATTTCGTGGCTGCCGCCGCGCTAACAAGCCAGCCTCGAGGTGTGCTGCGGTGTCGGGCTAGCTCGCTCGGCGTGAGGCGACGAGAGGACAGAGGAAGGGATCATGGTGCCTCAGACCGACGGTGTTGAGGTACCGGGTGATGATGCTGTAAGACTGCCACAGTGTCGTTTGCGTATACGGGAGCTGCTGTGCAACGCAGTAGGCGGCCACCAGCGGTTGCGCCTTCCGTAAGTGAGGCCGGGGCATGGACGGGAATAGGTGGTGTTCGACCTGGTGGTTTAGTCCGCCCATGAATACGTCGACCAACGGGCCGCCGCTGATGTTGCGGCTCATCAGCACCTGACGGCGCAAAAAGTCGAGCTTCAGCTGGGAAGACACCAGGGGCATGCCGACATGGTTGGGCGCGAACGAGGCTCCCATGTATAGACCAAACAGTCCGAGTTGGACGATAAGGAAGACGACTGCCTTGCCGGGTGGGAGGACGGCGAAGACAATCGCCAGGTAGCCGCCGATGCGCAGAATGAGCAGAGTCGACTCGACCCAGCGTCGTTCCACCTTCTCGCGGCCGAGGATGCGCCGGATACCGGAAATGTGCAGATTGACACCCTCGAGCAAAAGGATGGGGAAAAACCACCAGCCCTGGTGCGCGACGAGCCATCGCACGAACGGGTGGCCGTGCCGTTGCGCCTGTTCCGGGGTGAAAGCGACCGCCGTGAAATGAATGTCGGGGTCAGAACCCTGTTTGTTCGGGTTGGCGTGGTGACGGGTGTGTTTGTTACGCCACCAGCCGTAGCTGATCCCGACCAACAGATTCGCAATAATCAGGCTGACCCAGTCGTTCCACTTTCCCGACTTAAAGATCTGCCGGTGAGCCGCATCGTGGCCGAGGAAGGCGGTCTGCGTCAGCACGCCCGCCAGGACGGCTGCGGTGACCAACTGCCACCAGCTGTTACCCGATTTCACGAACACGAAGACGACTGCGGCCAGCGCTGCCAGTAGGCCAAGCATCTTCGTCCAGTAGTAGCCGTAACGACGACGCATCAGACCCGCGGCATGAATGCTGTGCGACAAGGCGGCGAACTCAGTGACGGGTCGGTCGATTTTCGATTTTGGTCGGCGAACATTCGAGAGGCGACCGGCACCGACCGCACTGAGAGGCGGCGATGCAGAAGAAGGAGAATTGGTGATTAGTGTCATGTGGGGCCCCGTCTGTGCGTCCGGGTAGGAATTCGGTTGCCCTAGCTTGGACAGCTGGTCAACGATGACCAGGGCCGTCGCATCGTTCCGCACCGACTCTGCCGGTGACGATGCCCGAGAGGGTGGCTGCCGCTGAGGTCGTTGTTGTATCTGCTAGCGCTGATGCTGGCGGAGGGAACACGATTGCTCGTTCACTAGGGGCTGAAGTCATTGTTCAGCTCTAAGCACGCTAGGTGTGGAGGATGAAGACATCATTAAGGCCGACCGGAGGCCCGCGAGCCGGCTCACTGAAATTCGCGGTCGTGCTCGCTATTCCCTACTCCTGGGCGGTGAGTACTGTACGTGGTTTGGCGAGTTCGGGTGGTTGTTGTTCTGAGCAGCTGAATTCGGGCACTCATCGCGCCTGCGTCGCGGTCGTGGAGCAGGTAGGGAAATCGCTGTCGCGGTTGAGAACGACGGATCGGTGCAGGACGAGATTGGGTCCGAATGGGTTCCCCACCGCGAGCCGGTCTGGCCGGTATCGAGATCCTCGCCGGCACCGGCACGCGGGGAAGGAAGGTGACCAGTTCCGAGTACAGCCAATCCACCCAATGAGCAAGCGGCCCGACCGGATTTTCTCGGGTGTGGCTGCATGCCCTGCCGCGTCAAGCGCCGACCGGGTGTGCTGGGTCGCAGCCAGCGGCGCGCGGAGGAGGCGCTGTGTTGGTGTTCGGCAGGAGGACGGTCACGGTCATCTCGTCGCCGTGTTCGCACGGCGCCAGGTGTGGGTGGCCGAAGGACTGATGTGTTCCGGCACAGCAAAGTCGCAGCTCGCCCGCCGCGGCGTTGACGATGGCCTCAACGACGGAAAGGCCCAGCCCGAATCCTGGCTGGGAGCGGGATTCGACCGAACGAGAGAACCTGCGGGTAGCGGCGGCCAGCATCCGGGCGTCCATACCCTGACCGTGGTCCTGGACCAGCACCCGGCCGGCACCGGGCACGCCGTCGACTGTCACTGTCACGGGTGGCCGTCCATGCACTGCCGCGTTCTGGACGAGGTTGCCCAACACCTGGGTCACTCGGGTCGGACCGAGTGCCACGTAGACGGCCCCTGAGGTCCGTAGGCGCACCGCCTGCTTGCCGTTGAGGTTCGCGCCCTCCTGGCGCAGGCTGTTGCGCCGGCTCACCTCCTGCTCCGCTAGCCGGGCTAGGTCGGTCGGCACCAAGTCGGGTTCCGCGTTGGGCGTCCCCAACCGCAACAGCTGCTCGGTCAGCTCGGTTAGCCGGACCAAGTCGGTTTCGATTTCGGCGAGCACCGCTTCGTGTTCGGCGGCGGTCCGTGGTCGTCTCAACGCGAGCTGCACTCTGGTTTTGAGGAGAGTGAGCGGTGTGCGGAGCTCGTGGCTGGCGTCGTTGACGAAGCTGCGCTCGGTTTCCAAGGCCATCTCAAGGGCGTCCAGGGTCGCGTTCAGGGTGTGGCCGAGCCGGGTCACCTCGTCGTCGCGGTCGGGGGGCACCTGCAGCCGCACCCCGGACGCGCCTGCGATGATGTTCGCCGCTTGGACTCGGTACCGCTCCACTGGTCGCAGCGCGAGCCGCGCGAGCCGTTCGCCCACTGCTGCGGTCACCAACAGGGCTCCGAGTCCTGCCACGGCCAGCTGGACGAGGAGCTCCAGCAGCGCCTCGTCACGATGGTCGCGGCGCACCGCGACGACAAGAACGGCGGCTTGCTGACTGTCCGCGTGGGGCAACCGGGTTGCGTAGGCGCGCAGCGGATGGTTGTTGATCGGCAACAGCCTGCCGATGTCCTTGCGTACGGGCTTCGACAATGACTTTCGCGCCACGGCCGGCGCGACGAGCGGATGGGCGCCGAGCGACGGGCTATAAGCGAGTACCTTCCCGGACCTATCGAGCACCTGGTACCCCTCGGTGTTGGCTAGGGCGGGCGCGTTTTTGGCCAGAGGTCCAGTCGGAGTGACGAACGGTGCGATCCGTCGCGAGACGTCGTTCAAGTCCTCATTAACCTGGCGGTCGAGAGCAAAAGCCACCCGCCAGCAAACGAACGCTGCGGCGGCGGCCAGCACCAACAACATGGTGGCTGAGAAACCGGCGACCAGCCGGACTCGCAGCGGAAGCCTCGCCACCCGGGCCGAGAACCTGGTCATCGGATGTCAAGGTCGATGCGGTATCCAGCTCCGCGTAGTGTCGCGATGGTCTGGGTGCCGAACGGCTTGTCGATCTTGGCCCGGAGACTGGCCACATGCACATCGATCACGTTGCTGCGCAGATCGGTCTCACCGTCCCAGACCTCGTCGAGGATGTTCAAACGGGTCACGAGCTTCCCGGCCCGCTCCATCAGCAGATGCAAGATGTCAAACTCGCGTGCTGACAGGTCGATCTCCACCCCCCTGCGGGCCGTCCTGTGCGCCCGCGGATCCAACACCAGGTCGCCGACCATTAGCGGTGCCGCCTCCTCGTCGTCGCTGCGCGCGCGGCGATGCAGGGCCCGGAGCCGAGCCAGGAGCTCATCTAAATCAAACGGCTTCACCAGGTAGTCATCGGCCCCGGCATCCAGACCGCTGACCCGATCCGGAACCGTTGTCCGTGCCGTCAGCATCAACACCGGCGTACGCACGCCCAGATCCCGGAGTCGCCCACACACAGTGATCCCGTCCATCTCAGGCAGCATCCAATCCAGCAGGAGCACATCGTAGAAGCTGCCGCCTTCGCGCAGGGCAGCGTCGAACGCACGGCGACCACCGTGGTGAACATCGACCATCCAGCCGGCCTCCGCGAGCGACTGCTCCAACAGCGCCGCCAGCCGCGTATCGTCCTCGGCCACCAAGATGCGCATAAGCCCAATCTTCTCCCGCACGCCAGGCCCATGGGGCCGACAGACGGCACGCGACCACCCGAACAGCGTCCGGCTTCATCGCATCTTCATGTCCCCTTCCTATCGTCGTGCGGGTGATCATCAACCGGCGTCGCGCTGCGTTGGTGCTCGGCCCAAGCGACCAGGGCATGGGAAACGCACCCGACGCGTCGCTGCCGCATCAAGATGAGATCGCCTTGTGATTGTCACCGTGCTGTTGGCCTGCGCCGCGGCTGCCGTCTCCGCCGCCGGAATCTCTCTGCAGCACCGTGCCGCCAGCACCCTCCCAGAATTGGACGCTTCGGCACTGTGTCTGCCGCGGCTGGCGTCTAAGCCAGCCTGGCTGCTGGGCATCGGTCTCAGTGGGGCCGCGTTCGGCCTGCATGCCGCCGCTCTGCGACAAGGGCCTCTCTCGATTGTGCAGCCGGTCGTCGTGAGCGCCATCGTGTTCGCCGTGTTCATCAGGGCCGCACTCAACCACCGGCTGCCAGCGCGGAAGGAGCTTGCCTGGGCCACCTGCACCTCGGCCGGTTTGGCCCTGTTCATCGCAGTCCTCCCATCCGGCACCGCACAACACGCACCTGACGGCAGCACCGCACGGATATTCTTCGTCGGCGGCATCGTGATTACCGACATAGCGGTGCTCTTGGCCCAGAGGACGACCACCCCTGCACGGCGCGGGCTGCTGCTCGCCGGCGCCGCTGGCGTGTTCTTCGGACTGATCGCCGGCCTGGTCAAAGTACTCATCACCCAGACCGGAATCGGCACGCCGGCGCTGCTTGGGCAATGGACGCTGTGGGGAATCCTCATCCTCGGCGCTGGTGCCTTGCTGCTGAACCAGCTCGCCTACCAGGCCGCCCGACTGTCGGTCACCATGCCGGTGCTGAACATGGTCGACGTCCTGGTCGCCATCGGTTTCGGCTCCGCAGTCTTCGGAGAGCGGCACCTCACCTCCCCAACCCAACTGATCGCCGAAATCGCCGGTCTGTTCGCGATGGGAGTCGGTGTTTGGCAGCTGGCACGGCTCCAAGACTTGCCAGCCAGCTCCGGTGACGACCCTTCCTGCCGGATCCTCGCGCCGGCTGCATCGCCGGAGCGAACTTGACACCTGCTTTCTCCGGAGGCATTGGCCTGTTGGTCGGCCTACATATAGCCAGCTGGGGGGCCTACAAGGATGCCCCCTATGAAGGGTTCCGCCTCATCAGCTACCTCCGCAGCGTACTTCTCGCCGCTGCCGTCGCGATCCTTATCACCGTCCTTGCCCCCGAACTCGCAACCAACATCGTCGTCTTGGTCGGCGCCGTCTATGCCATCGAACGCCTCGCAACCGAAGGGTGGAAGTCCATCCTGCGCGAACAAGACCAAACCCGCTACACCATCCCCATGCGCCTCGCATTCGGGGGACAACCTGTCAACCACAATGGGATCCGCTACACCGCCGGCGCGGTACTCGGGAGCGGGACCATCGCTGCCCTACTCGAACTGAACACCCTCCAGCACGGCCTTCGGCCCCTTCCTGCGCTGCTGGTCATCCTCACCGTTGGTTCGGCCGGCGGCTGGGCCACCGCTGCTGGCGGTGCGTGGAAGGACGCCCCCATCGAGGGCTTCAGCGGTTGGAAGTTCCTACGCAGCCCGGCCGTCGCAACGGCGTGGGCGATGCTGATCTTCTTTCTTGCTAACAACTGGGTGGCCCTCCTTTTGGCCTCCAGCGGATTTGCGGTGGCCAGCATCGAGACCTACAAAACCTTCCTGACCGGCGGACGACCACCCGGCAAATTCTTGGGCCGACCGGTCCAAGCCCACCTTCCGGCCCTCCGCAACCTGTTCGCCCACCAACACGCCATCCTCTGGATGGCAATCGCCGCGGCCTTCGCCGCTACCCTGACCGACCCGCACCGCGGGCTCCCCCATAACAGCGCCGACATCGTATTCCCTGAAGTGCCATCCACCCTGCTCGCAACCGCAGCAATCGCTGCCGGCGGCCTCGGCACACTCGTGATTTACACAAGCGGACGGCGCCGAACACAAGAAATCGAAGCCAGCCATCCGCCGCCGAAGACCCAGCTATCAACAACACGAGATGAACCGTCAATCCCATGAAATACTTCGTGGCGGCTGATCAAGAGCCCATACAGTCACTTCCGCAGGCGTGGTGTTTGATCCGGTCACCGACGATTCGGCGGTTGCTGGCCGAGCCTCGCTAGACCTTCCCATCTGGGACCACGGCCGGTGGCTTCTCGTCGAAGGCCCCTTGCCGCAGCGCAGCCGATCCGCGAGCCCGGTCGATGCTTCCGAATCAGCGCAAGCCAAGTCCCGTCGACATTCAAGGTTGGTTGCGTTTCCGTGCGCGCGAATGGCGATTAGACTCCCACCTACTGGCGGGCGACGACTGTTCGCTGATCCGGTGACGTTCGATAAGTGGCAGGCATTTCGTCTTTGTCTGGATGCGTTGAGGACTCCGAGAGAGAGCAGGGAGGCCTCAGCACTATCGCATGAGATGCAGATCATCCCCTGTTTATGAAGTCCAGGGCGTCGGTTGAGAGAAGCCAATGCTGCTATGCCAGCTTCGGTCGATAGGGACCGCCCTTCGATCCGCCCACGAGCGAAAGTCCTGCAACGACCAGCGTCCCGTCGTCAAGAATGGCCAGCGATTTCACAATGACGGCCCGACGAATCGCGTGAGATAAGTAGTTGTGTTGGTGATCATCTCCGCTTCCCGGCCTTGATCTGGCTCAACTCGGTGCTGGCATTCAAAAGGGTCCGGCCGCCCCTGGTGCGGCCGGACTCTTGATCTTGGTGCTAGTTGATCACTCATCACCGAATGAGTCGATACCGAGTTCGTCCATTTTCTTGATCAAAGTTTCGAGTTCCCTGATCGTTTGATCACCGCGGTTAATTGACTGATGGAGGGCGCGCGCCGAATCTAGCTCCCGCTCGCGCACGTTGGGCTTCCCTTCTGTCCTCGCCATTGCTGCCGCGCCATCGGCGAACGACAGCAGCGCCACATTGGTTGCTTTCAGTGCTGCGACCTCTTCCACCAAGTCGGCCCGCGTGGTCTTGCTCATAATCGTCTCCTTTCGTTGGTAGTTGATCAATCGCCAACTCGGTGAGTCCGAGCCGAGGTAGTTCGCGCTCGATCTCGCGATCCACTCGATTCGTTCTCGCCACTCGAGACGGCTGAGTTCACAGCGGTTGATCACCTTGCCGTTGAGGTGTAGCGGCATGATGCGAGGCCTGAGCATGTGGCGGTCGCCATTGCAGTAGACGATGATCATCTGGTCTCCGTGAAGTAGGTCAAGATCATTGCGATCAGGATCAGGATCACCCAGGCGATCAGGATCAAAACGACCAACCCGCGGACCGGGTGCTTGATGATCATCGCCTCCACCTCATGCTGCCGCGATCATGCATCCGACCAGAAGGACGATGAAGACCAGCCACACAAGATCTTCGAGCGACATGGAGACGCGCACAGACATGATCACGATCAGTTCTCGGTCTCCCGGAACTCGGCCAAACTCCGACTTGTCGGCTAGGCGCTCGATCCGTATCGGCTTGTCGGGTTTTGGTATAGCAGTGACTTCGCCGTCCCGTGCCTAGTGGACCGCTATCGAAGATCTCATCAATGACGGCACGGACAGCCATGCGTATCCCACATTGTTGTAACCGACGAACAGAACCTGATGTTACGAGTGTAATCTGATTGGGTGATGGGTGATGA
>Ga0207428_10000907_pt1 | contig 33094 bp, 26 predicted proteins | sample RhiMethybrSRZTD1_FD_187600 | JGI IMG/M metagenome (GOLD analysis project Ga0207428, IMG submission 187600) | Populus rhizosphere microbial communities from Tennessee, USA - Rhizosphere MetaG P. TD hybrid SRZTD1 (SPAdes) (version 3) | ecosystem: Host-associated > Plants > Roots > Rhizosphere >...
CTCACGTACCGCCACATACATCAATCCAGTGCGCGGACTGAAGGACGGGCTCGCCCAGTTGGTCGCGCCCTGGAGGCTGGGATAAACGAGCGTCCCCTTTTCTGATGGCTCCATCCCGGGAAACACAACCGGCCGGCCGCGCGGGTCGATCCCTTCCGCCCATGTCTGCTTCGCATACTGCCTGGCGAGCAGGAACTCGCCGCTGCGCCGATCCAGCAGGTAGAAGAAGCCGTTCCGGTTCGCCATCGCGACCCGCTGTGTCGCGCGGCCATCAATCATGCGATCGACCAGCACCGGAATCTGGTTGGCATCCCAGTCATGGACATCGTGCGGTGTGAACTGGAAGTGCCAGCGCATCTTGCCGCTGTCGATGTCGAGCGCCACCAGTGAGCACGTATAAAGGTTGTCGCCTTTCCGTGACTCGCCATTCCAGTCGGGCGCCGGATTCCCCGTTCCCCAATAGACGAGCCTCAACGCCGGATCGTACGAACCGGTCAGCCACGTCGCGCCGCCCCCTGTCTTCCAGCTGTCGCCGGGCCACGTGTCGCTGCCCGCCTCGCCCCGCGCCGGGATCGTCCAGAAGCGCCAGATGCGTTTGCCGGTTTTGGCGTCGTACGCATCGAGGAATCCGCGGATGCCAGCCTCGCCGCCGCTGATTCCGACGAGAACCTTGTCTTCGACGACCAGCGGCGCCGCGGTGATCGCGTGGCCGGACGCATTGTCGCCGACCGGCACGATCCACCGTTCGGTGCCGCTGCGTGCGTCGAGCGCCACGAGATAGCCGTCGAGCGTGCCGACATACACCATCTCGTCGAGAACAGCGACGCCGCGGTTCACACGAGGGAAGCCGAGACTGAGGACGCCTGCCGAAATGGCCCGCGTCCACTGCCACCGCGGCCGCCCGCTTTTCAGGTCGAGCGCGACGACCGCGGCCGGACCCGACGTGACATACATCACGCCGTTCGCGACGATCGGCGTTCCTTCGAGCGGACCGGTGCCAGGAGGCTGATACATCCACACCGGCCGGAGCGAGGCCACGTTGCCGGTCGAGATCTCCGTGAGCGGCGAGAACCGATGGGACGCGAACGTCCCGGAATACGTGTGCCACTCATCACCCGCGATGTCCGCGCTACGCTGTGCGATCGCAGCCGGGATGACCAGGCTCGAGACACACCACGCCAAAACCACGCGGGTCATCGTTCACTCCTTCGGCTCGCAAGATACGCCACGAGATTGTCGAGCTCTTCGACCGACAATACGGATGCGTATGACGGCATCAGCGTACCGGTGAGCTCACGGTCCACCCGCTGCAGTTGTTTCTTCTCGAGCACGTGGAGCGTGCCGGCCGCGTCGCGGATGTGTATCCAGAACACGTCTTCGTCGATCCGGATACCTCGGACTTCACCGCCGGTGCCCGACACCGCACGCACGACGAGATAACCGGGCGGATGAGCGGCCTCGGGTTTGACGATCGCCTCTCGCAGATACGCGGGGCCGCGCAACGCGCCTATCGCGGTCAGTTCAGGCCCGAGCGCCGTGCCTCGACCGGCGATCACGTGGCAAGTCTGGCAGCCCTTTGCTTCGTAAATCACGGCGCCGCGAGTCGCATCACCGCGAACGGGCTGGGCCGGCCTGCGCCCCAGCGACCGGACATAGGCGGCCGTCCGCCACGTCATGGTGTCGGTCAAGGACCACTGGAATCCGGGCATCTCGGTTGCGGCGATCCCGTTCCGCACGATCGACGTGAGATCGGCATCAGTGCCGGCGTGCCGAAGATCAGGACGCTGCAGGCTGGGTCCCGCGCCGCCGCTGCCATCCGTCCCGTGACACCAGGCACATTGCGCGTCGAAGATTCGTTTTCCCGCCGCCAGCTCGGTGGCATCGGCGCTGGAGAGCGGCCTGGACTGCGCAGTCAGCAGCGGTGCGATCACGAGCAGTGATGCGCCGAAACAGAAAATGATCCTGCGGTGGTCCTTCATGCCTCCCTCGATTCTCGAGAAGGGCGATGGTGGAGGTGGATGCGCAGGAAGTATAGATCGCGCTACGGGGCGGCAAAGGCCCTGAACGAGCTGAACGTAGTGGGGTTGAACTACAAGAGGGCCAGGAGCTCAGGAGAAGTTCTTTTTAGGAACGAAGAATCTCCTGAGCTCCTGGCCCTCCTGTGGGTTCCCGCCGTACCTAATGATCCGGGAGGGCCTGAAAGCAGCAACCGCTGCGCCCGGACCGACGCCGGGTTACTGGACGACGCAGGAGCCTGAACCGCCGAGGCCGGTGAGCAGCGCGTTCTTCGCCCGGACGATCCCGAAGCCGTACGAATTGTCGCGGCCGGGCGCGCCCTTGTCGAGGGCGGTGTTCGTCAGCGCGCTGCGGATCTGCAGGTTCGTCTTCGTCGGATGGCAGCTCCAGATGAGCGCCGCGACGGCCGACACGTGAGGCGTGGCCATCGACGTCCCATCCCACGCTTCGTAGCCGCTGTCGGGAACGGAGAAGACACTCTGGACAAACCCTGACAATCCAGCCCCGGCGGCGGTGACCGCGGCGGCGCCGTCGGCGCAGCTGAGCGCAATCGCCGCAATGGTCGTCGTGGGCGGCGTGCCCAGCGTTCCGGCGAACACACCGCAGGTCGGATCGCTTGCGGCGCTGTTGTAGACGACGGCTGCGCTGCCGCCTCCCGCCTGGACGTTCGCGACCTTGTTAGCGAACGAGTTGCTGCCTCGCTGGCACAGCACCACTTTGCCGGCCCATGCTCCGGCCGAGGTGCACAGACCGCCATCAACGAGATTACCGGCGGCTGTCGTCCGCGGCGCGCCGTCGAGGCGTCCGCCGGACCACGTCGCGTCGCCTGCGCTCAGCGTGTTCAGATCGAGCCACGGCGTGGTGGACAACACGGCGACGCCGGGCGCCGCGATCTCAACGTCCTTGTTCGACTGCGAAAAGCTGCCCTTGACTTCGTTGGCATCGACGGCTGCGACCGACATCACCGCCGCATAACCCGCGGGATAGGACGTCGTGTTGTTGCCGGCGTTGCCAGCAGCAGCGATGCTCAGGATCCCCGCCTTGTTCGCATCGTTGAACGCCAGTTCCTCCGTCCGGCTCTTGAGCGGTCCGCCCAGGCTCATGCTCACCACGTTGGCGCCAGCCAGGCGGCAGGAGTTGAGCGCATTCACGAGCGTGGACGAGTACGTCCAGCCGCAGGAGCCATTCTCGAGCGCGTTGTCGCCGAATACCTTGACAATGTGGAGCGCCACCCCCGGGTTGGCGCCGACCACTCCGGTGCCGTTGCCTCCGATTGCCGCGATCGTGCCGGCGACGTGGCTGCCGTGGCCGCAGCTGTCCTGGTTCCAGGTGCCCGATCCGGAATCGGTGAGCTTCGCCGTCAGGTCAGTGCCGGTGTAATCACGCAGATCGGCGTGCTGGTCGGAGTATCCCGAATCGATGATGCACACCTTCTTGTCAGCGGCGTTCGATGACGTGATCTTGTCCGCCTGCACCATCTGAATGCCGTAAGGCAATACTTCGGACCCGGCCGCCGCGACATTCGACCAGGCGAACGGCTCGCGGATGACATCCTCTTCGATGAATTCGATATTCGGATTGCGCGACAGCCCGTTCAGGGCCGCCGCGGGAATGTGCACCGCGGCCGCGCCTTGTGCATCGAGTGAGAGGACAACCCTGGCGCCGGCGGCCCTGAGCGCCGCATGTCCCGCAGGCTCTCGTCCCTCTCGGAACTTCACGATGTAGCGCGCATCCTGCGCGGCCGCGTGAGAAACGATCCCACCGGTGAGCACAACGACAGCGATCAGTGTCTTCAAAGCACTGCGGTTCATGCACTTCCCCTCTTTGCGATTGGACAGCGGCGGACGACCACGCAGAAACCGTGCCTCCCGGCCGGGGACGCTTTTTCGTCACGGAATTGCGGGGGTTCGCCACGGACGCAGCAAGTAGTGCGCCGTCAGGGCGACCTTGTTGTGGTCCCGGGAAGACTTCGAGAGTAGGCCCCGGTTTCTCGTTTACCCGGGGCCGGTTGAAGCAGTACGGCGACCGGAGAACACTCGGTCAGGCGCACTCGCCGATTACGCGATCGCGTGGCTCGGCTGACGCTTTTGTCAGCCGCGCGGACCCGCTAGGCGATGTTCGCGAGGATCGTGTTGTAGACGATGCGAATCGCCGGATCCGGGTTCACCTCGATCGTGTAAAGACCCTGGTATCCGATCGACTCGGCGAATGCGACGGCCTTGCCGATATCCCAGTCCGGACTCGACTTGATGTGCATGCTGCCGGAATTCCCTGACATCAGGCCCTTGATCGCATCGTGAAGCTGCTGCTGGTTCCGGAAGCGGCCGGCGCCGCCGAAATCGAGGTTCGAGTAGCCGCCGGACTTTTCCACGCACTCGTTGAGGATGCCCCACACGTAGCGCAGCCGCTCAGGCTCCGGCATGGCCGGCTGTGCGGGCGGGGGCGGCGGCGCCTGCCCTGCTCCCCCTCGACCGCCTGGTGTGGGCACGCCGCTGCCGCGCGTCTCGTTGGAGATCATGATCTGCTTCGGCCTGGCGTAGTCCTGCAGTTCCTTCCACAGCGAGCTGACGCCGTCCTTGGACTCGTCCGTCAGCGCACCCTGGTTGAGCATCAGCCGCTTGATCCCGAGCAGCGGCGCGGCGTCAACCCACTTCCTGGCCGTCGTCAACCACGTCGCGCGCGCGTCTCCGGCGAGCGCGACGGCCTTGCCGTCCGCTCCCAGCTGCGCCATGGTGCCAATCTCGATGTTGATTTGATTGGCCCGTGATCCCACGGCGTCCAGCTTTGCCTTCATCTCCTTGAAGAACGCGGGATCGGGATTGGTCGTGTCCTGCGCGACATGGGTGTGCTGGAACTCGACATTCCGGACGCCGTACATGTCGACGTAGTACTGCGGCAGGTCCATCAACGCGAGAGTCTGGTTGGGGTTGGGATTCGTGTTCCACGGGAGCCTGAGCATGCTCCCGTGGTTGAGGGTCATGATGGCGATGCGCGCAAGCTTTGCCGCCGGCACATTGGCCGGCCCGCCTCGTCCACCGCCGCCACCCCCCCGACCTCCACCCTGGCCTGCCGGCGGCGCCTGGCCGGCCGGTGTCTGGCCCTGCCCCCATCCGAGTCCTGCCGTTCCCGCGACGCCCGCCGCCCCGAGCAGAAACTCTCGTCGTTTCATAACGTCAGCCCTCTCCCATCGGGATTATCGTCGTGCGGGCGGCCAGGACCAAACCCGAAAACGAGAGCGCCGCCAGACGTTACGAGGGCTTGCATACCGGGCAGTCGACCTTGAGCGTGAGCTCCGCCGCGCCCCGCCTGATCGTGAACGAGGTGATCCCCGGACCAATCTTCCGCAGCGCGACCCGGAGGTCGTTCTCTGCGGCGATCGGCACTCCTGCAATCTTCGTGATCACGTCGCCTGCACGCAGCCCTGCCTTCTGCACCGGACCGGTACTGACTCGCATCACCACGCCACCCGGTCCTTTCGCGCCGGATAGCAGCGCCGCGACCGATGATTCGTCGCCGGCGAACATCACCTGCAGACCGAGCTCCGACACCTCGAACATGATCCCCATTCCCAACCCACCGAAGCGGCTGGGATCGAGAATGGAAGCGGGATCGCTCTTCTGGTCCGTTGCGGCGGCCGCCCTGGATGGTGAAGGCGGAGGGGCGACAGCAACGACGAGCGCGACCGCGGTCCCCCTGGTAGCCGTCGCTCCCGGTGCAGGCTCCTGCCGCAGGACTGTGCCGAGCGCTGATTCGGCCGACGGTTCGTGAGTCACGTTCCCGGTGATCAGCTTTGCGGCGGCAATCGATCCCATCGCCTGATTGAGGGGTTGTCCGACGACGGACGGAACATCGACCTGCGTGCTCCACATCGACGCCAGAATCACCGCGGCAACGGCCAGGATGGCGAGCGCCGCGACAGCAAGGCGCCAGCGGGCCGCGGATCGCGTCTGCGATCCCGTCTCGGGCGGCATTTGCAGCGGCTGCCCTGCAACCCGCACCGGCCGGCCGAGCAGCCGCCCGACCGACACCAGCAGCTTGCAGAACTCCGGATCGTTTGTGGCACCGTTCCAGGCCGTGAGGTCCGCGGCCTGGAACTGCCGGAACCGCAGGGGAATCCTGGTGCGGTCGATGAGCGCCGGAACCAGTACGCGCTTTTCGGCCGCCTCGCCGGCTTCCGCCTTGACCCAGTCGGATTTCACCGAGGCGTGCGACCAGAGGACGATCACGCACAGCGCAGAATTCAGCGCTTCTTCGATGGCGTCATCGAACGGACGGCCGGGCTGAATCTCGCGATCCCACCACACCGACAATCCCTGTTGCTCGAGTCCGTCGGCGAGAAGACGGGCGCGCTCCCGGTCAGGCGACGCGTAGCTGATAAAAACGTCCGCCACGGTTCCTGCCTTCTTTCTGGGTCCCTCTCCAGGCGCGGGCGGGCGATTCTACCTCAGGCCGGAAAAGGCCGGGTGCCCGAGGAGAACCTGTACTTGCGATACGAAGACACGATCGTGGTCACGGAGGCCGGGGTACGAGAACTTCACCGACTTCCTGCCGATGGAGCTCGACGACATGGAACGGCTGGTACTCGAGAAGGGCGTCGTGCAGAGGGTGCCGCCCGCACCGCTGGGGGCAATCGCCAAGCCTCGTCCTTGACCTGATCAGTGACGCGGGCGATCATGAGGCCGTTCGATCGTCCACGCCGACATCAATCCAGGAAGTGCACGCATGTCCTGCACCCGCCGCACGTTCCTCACTGCTGCTTCAGGCCTGGCTCTGAGCTCACGACTCGCCGCGTCGACTGTTCAGGGTGCCAACGACAGGATTCGCATAGGCGTCATCGGCACGGGCGGCCGCGCCCGCGGCCTGATGAACCTGCTGAAGAAATTGCCCGGCAGCGCGCTGACCGCGGTCTGCGACGTCTACGAGCCACGCATGCTCCAGGCCGCAGAAATCGCCGGCGGCACGCCGGTGAAGGTCACCGACTACCGCCGCATCCTCGAGGATCGCGAAATCGATGCGGTCGTGATCGGCACCCCGGACCACTGGCACAAGGCCATCACGCTCGACGCCGTCGCAGCGGGCAAGGACGTGTACGTTGAAAAGCCGGTCTCACACACCATCGAGGAAGGCGCCGAGATGGTGAAGGTGATCGAAGCGTCGAAACAGATCGTGCAGACCGGAACGCAACAGCGAAGCTGGGATCACTGGGTGCTCGGCAAGCAGATCGTCGATTCGGGAAGGCTCGGGCAGATCACTTTCGTCCAGACCTACTGGTACCAGCATGCGACCGCCGGCAGCTACCAACCAGTGGAGATGCAGAAGCTGGACTGGAAGCGCTGGCTGGGGCCGGCACGCGATCAGCCATTCCGGCCGGAGCGGTTTTATCAGTGGCGGCACTTCTGGGATTTCGGGGGAGGTTGCCTGACCGACCTCATGACCCACTGGATCGATGTCGTCCACTGGTACATGGATGTGGAGGCGCCATTGACGGCCGCGGCGATCGGCCACAACTACAACATCAAGCTGTGGGAGGCGCCGGACACGGTCAACGCGACGCTCGAGTTCCCGAAGAACTTCATGGCCGCTTATCTTGGTACTTATGTCAGCCGGGTTGACGATGGCGGGCTCGAGTTCCGCGGCGATCGGGGGACGCTCAAAATCGATCGGGCGCGCCTCGCGTTCTATCGCGACGACGCCGCGTACGCGCCGGGGACACTCGCACCGGAGCCGGACATTTCGGTCCGCTCCAGCGGCGACGGCACGCTGACACACCTTCAGAACTGGCTCGACTGCATCCGCAGCCGGAAAACGCCGAACGCGCATATCCGGGTCGCGCATCAGGCGGCGCGAACCGCTCACCTCGCAAATGCGGCACTGCGCGCCGGCCGGCCGGTGAAATGGAACGCCAAGACCGAAAGGATCGACAGCTGATGGGTGGCTTCCGCCTTCAGGCGGGAGTAATCCCGAGGAGACAACGTTCCAGCACCCAGGATGCCCGCGCGCCGCTTTCAGCGTTGGACGGACAACGGCCCACACCGGCGAGCTCGTCGACGATCGCTTGAATCAGCGGCTGATGGACGTGAGGCGGGTAGCGGACCGAGTGCACCTGCCGTTCTTTTCCCCGGGTGACGATCACATCGGAATCACTGAAAACCGGTGTCTCGAGCACGCCCTCCGTTCCCGTGAACGTCATCGTATCGGTCGCCGAGCCGGCATTGAAGTTCCAGGTACCGGTGCCCACGACGTTGCTGCCGAAGCTGAATGCCGCTGCAGTAACGTCCTCCGCGCCATACGCCCCGGCGGTATTTATCGGGAAGCCGGCAACGCCCGTGATGGGCCCCAGGAAGAAATCCAGCAGATCGACGCAGTGTGACCCGAGGTCGAAGAGCAGGCCGGCGCCCGCAATCGCCGGATCGAACCGCCAGTTCGAGCGTTCGGTAGTTGCCAGGGGCTTGGTCACCGCGACGTGCACCGACGTGACCCGTCCAATCGCGTTCGCCGACAACAGATCGCGGACGATGATGAACCGGGGCAGTGCCCGGCGATAGTAGGCCACCCACAACGGCAGACCGCGCGCGGTAAAGGCGTCGATCATTCGCCGGCACTCGCCGTGATTCATCGCCATCGGCTTTTCGACGAGACACGGTTTGCCGGAAGCGGCCACCGCAAGCGCCAGCTCGCAGTGACTCGATGGCGGCGTCGCGATGTAGACGGCATCGACCTCCGGATCGTCGATGAGCGCCCCGGCGCAGTCGTAGGCACGGGGCACGCCGTGCCTGCCCGCGTAATCCCGCGCTTTCGACAGGTCGCGCCGCATCACCGCCACGAGCGACGAGCCGTCGGCCTTCTGAAAGCCGGGCCCGCTCTTCACCTCCGTCACATCACCGCAGCCAAGGATGCCCCAACGAGTCATCGTGCTCTCCCTTTCAATATCGGGCCGCGGACTGCGGACCGCCGACCGCGATCAAGCTATCAGCTCCCGGCAATGACGAATCTGGCACCTTCGTACGATTTTGGCGCGCGCGCGTGCCCGCTTCGGCCGCGGGCGAACGCTCCGATCGCGGATCGGCCGGCGAACGCACGCATTTGCACTGCTATCGCTGGCCCGCGGCGGGTACACGGCCTGCAAACAACGGCTGCCGCCTTGAACATCTTCGATCTGAGCGGATCCAGTGGTGCCGTGATCGCGGCGGCGATAGCCCTCGTTCCAGCCCTCGTCGCCCACCTCCGCGGGCGGCAGATCGCGCGGTTCGCGGACGATCCCGCGCTGCCGGAGCGGCTCTTCGCAGGCCGGCACGTGACCGCGAGCTGGTTGATCGTCACAATCACCGCACTGATCTTCCTGACGGGATGGGCCGCGATCTGGGCGGTTCCCCTGACCGTGATCGCATATGTTGCCGCCGGCCTCCCGCTCCGCCGGATTCTCTACAACGAAACCTGGAGTCTCGCCTTCTATCTCTCGTTCGTGATCCGGCTCTTCCTCGCCGGCTGGAGCTTCTGGCTGCTCGTGTGTGCCCTGCCCGTGTTCACGCTCGGGGCCGGCGACCGGGGCTGGATGGTCGCGCTCGCGATGGCTGGCGGGCTGACCATCTTTGCCGGGCACCAGACCGAAGTGATCCGGTGGCTGGTCGGCGCAAAGCCGATTGCGGACCAGCCACTCCGCGCCCGCTTCGACCGTCTCGCCGCCACCGCCGGCCTGCCGTCACCGCACTTCGAATTGATCGACCTGAAAGGGGGAAGCTTCGCAAACGCGTTCGCGCTGGCGTCCCTCGAACGGGGAGCCGTCGTCTTCACGAGTCCGCTGCTCGAGCGGCTCGACCCGGATGAGACGGATGCGATCTGCGCACACGAGCTCGCGCACCTCGAGTACCACAATACCCGGCGCCTCCGCCGTCAGCGCCTGATTTGCCGGTCGCTCGTCGTCGGCGGCGCGGTGCTGACGCCGGTTGTGAAGTTGCTGGTCCCGTCGGTCCTCTGGCTGGCCTGCACGGCCTGGCCTCTGGTCGTGCTGATCGCGATCGCGGTCCTCGTGCACGATCGGCAGAAGCACGAAACCGCCAGCGATCTGCGGGCGTGCGCGCTGACAGGCAATCCCGAAGCGCTCGTCCGCGCCCTCGTCAAACTCCACGCGATGGCGCGGGTTCCCCGGCGCTGGGACGCCGATCTCGAGCGCCACATGTCGCATCCGAGCCTGAAGCGCCGGATCCAGGACATCCGCGCGGCGGCCGGCACGCCTCCCGCTGCGCTCGGCGACACCGCGGTGTTCGAGAGCGGGGATGGCACGGCGCGTGTCGTCTTCGGCGACGAAACCCTGGAATGGATTGAAGGTGAGTCAGCGTCCTACCGGGTGCGCTACGACCGCTTGAGCGAGCTGCGGATCGCGGCAGCGGGTACGGGTCATACCAGCCTGCTTGCTGCCGACCGGGCGGGACATCGCTGGCAGATGCCGGTGCGTGTGGATGACGTGGCGCGGATCCAGGCGGTCCTGGACATCATCGACTCGCGTGTCGACACCGGCCCGGCCGCCAATTCGCTGAAGCCCGTGCTGATCCGTGCGATTACCTTCAGCGTCTGCATTGTCTCGCTGAACGCGGGCCAGCTCGGCGTCGCGATGGTGGTGGCGATGACGCTCACGCGGTCAGAGGCACCGCTGCTCGGCGCCGCGGGACTCGCATCGATTGCCGGCGCCGTTCTCACCTGGCGTGATCCCGGCACGATGTACGGCTACATACCCGACGGATTCGAGGCGATTTTTGCGACGGTTCTGCTGGGCGGCGGAGCGCTGCTGGTCTGGCTCGCGTACGGCCGACGGCGCGACGAGGTCTCACAACGGACCTGGAATCTCGTCGGCGTGGTCGCTGTCGCCGCCTTCGCGTCGTGGGCCTTGTCGATCGTGGGCGGCGGTTTCGACGCGGTTGGCCTTCACCAGTCCGCGCGCGGGTCGTCGTCGACGATTGTGCTTCCGCTGGCGCTCGTCGGCGCGATGCTCTGTTCGACGCGAAGGGCATTTCGAATCGCTGCGGCGGTTCCGATGGTTGCGAGCCTCACCGCCGGCGTGGTCGCGTCGCAGCCTTTTCTCGATCGATTCGGGGGGGACATGTTCCTGCTCCCCGCGACCGATCTGAAGGTGCGAACCCTGGACCGTCCTGTCAAAGAGTTCACCGTGCCATTCGGCATGGGCGAGCTTCACCTTTCGCCAGACGGTCGATCGATCGCGGCGGTCTCGCGGCGCCCCAACGGACGTCCCTCTGTCCACATCGGCCGCGCCGGCGAGGCGCTGACGTCGCTCGAAGCCGATGGGGCGTTGTTCGTCGACGATGAGCGTGTGCTGATCTGGACGGTCGACGGCAGCCGCACCGACCTTCGTGAAGTGCTCGTGGCGGCGCCGGAGACGACGGGGTGGGAGCTGCGTGTGACCGGTCTGACAACGCCGACCGTCGCGTTCGACGCGAAAACGAAGCGGTGGCGTCTCGCGAGCCGCGCCGGAGTGAGCGTGATGGAGGCACGCGAGGGTGTGGTGGGCACGGGCCAGATCACCAGCTACCGCTGGAACATACCCGAGGGGCGCTCGTCGCTCTTCATGCCGGTCGCAATGACGGGGGACCGCGTGCTCGCGCTCGAGCCCAGGCCTGATCTCATATCGCCCGTCACCGATCCTCTCGGCGCTTTCGTATTCGTGCTCGCGAGCGGCGCACGCTGGCGGTCGACGCTCTGGGCTCTCGGCCCCGAGGGTCCGCGCAATCTCGGCACGTCGCGACTCGAGGTCGAGTGTCATGCGCTGCCGCTCGCCGGCCGCGGCGCGTGCCAGATCTTCGATGCCAGCCGGACCCGCTTCTTCGAAATGGATGCGGGCACAGGCGCAATCCGTCCAGTGGCGTCGCTTCCCGGCCGGTTCTTCGTCGGCGACGAGCCGCATGGCTCGTGGCTCACGGGCTGGTATCAATCAGGGCTGGTCGCCGTGCGCCTCGCTCCCGCCGCTGCGGTGCGCGTCGCCGGCCCGGACGGCGCGCGCGCGCACATGCTTTCCGCATCGGATCGCGCGGTGGCCGCCGTGTGGCATCAATTCCGGCCGGCTGCCGGCATGCGCGTCGAACCGATCTATCAGGGAACGAGCACTTCCCTCATCCGCATCTACCGCATTGAATAATCCGAGGGGCTCCGCCCCTCGGACTCTGAAAGCGCCTTGTATCGACGGAAGCTCATGCGCTATACATACGGGTAACCCCTACACCTTCATGTTTGCCGCTCCGCTTTGCCAGGTGGATTCGTGCCAGAACTCGACAGCGCTGCCGATCTCAAGCCCCCCTTCACGACGTTCAATCGCGAAGACGAACCGGAAGGCGACACCGCCGCACCTGAATTCCGCGAAGGACTTCCGAAGACCTACCGTCCGCGTCACGACCTCCACTACGTCGAGCAACTGACCGCGGCAACGGACACGCAGCCTGTTCGGCTGGTGCCCGTGTCGCGCATCGATGGCGGAGATCCGCCGCCGGAACACACCGTGGCGAGCCTGGCGGAGTCGATCGTCGAGCTCGGGATCGTGCAGCCGCTGCTCGTGCGGCCCCACAACGGCCGTTTCCGGCTGATCGCCGGCAGACGGCGGTTGGCGGCGGCGCGGCGGGCGGGCCTGACCGAGGTTCCGTGTCTCGTCCATGCGGTGAACGACACGCGCGCGTCGCAGCTGGCCGCGGCCGACAACCTGCGTCCTGCGCAGGTCGCATCGCCGTTGTCGTTACTCGCCTCTCCACCAGACGTGCAGGCCGACATCGACGGACACACCGCGGCGATGATGGGCGAGCTGCAGGATGCCGTCGCGAGCCTTCAGTCGTGCCTGCCGCTGCTCGCGCGCGCGACCAGCACCCGTGAACAGGTCGCGCTCAAGCTGCTGACGGTGGAGAGCGAGCGCGCCGCATGGGTGATTCGGGCGCGCCGGTATCTCGCCGGCACGCTGCCGGTCGCGCACACCCCGGTCAGCGGAGCGGCGTTGCTCGATCAGGTCAAACGTCAAGCCGGGATGTCGATGGCGCTTCGGGGCGGGGCGCTGCAGGTCGACCCGGTTCGCGGCGCCTTGGTGCTCCACGGCGATCGTACGCTGCTGACGGCCGCCGTGGCCGGTGTGTCGCAGGCGCTGTTCGCGCTTGGCGAGCTCGTGCAGGATCCCCGGGTGGCGGTACGTCTGAGCGGCCAGAGCGGCGGCGGGCCGATTGCGCTCGTGATCACGCAGCCGTCGGCGGTGCTGAGCGACACTGCGCTCGCCAGGTTCTTCGAGGCGGGCTGGACGGAGCGTCCGGGCGGCTCCTCCGCGGAGCTTGCGATCCTGCTGGCGCGGCAGGCTGCGAGCCTCCATCGGGCACGATTGGAAGTGTCATCCGTCGCTGCCGCTGGGACGGCGGTCACGATGACCTTCGAGGGATGAGCCAGGACGGTTGACGACCGGAGGGTGTCGGGTCGTCAGCCGAGCCCGGTATCCTGCAGCGTCCCTGCGCGTCCGTGGGTTCCGATGGCGACGCGATTCCGCCCGCCGGCCTTGGCGGCGTAGAGCGCCGCATCCGCGGCGCGGAACAGATCCTCCCCCGCCGCGTCATCGCCCGCAGGATTCGGCGACACCACCGGTCCGGCGAACGATCGAGAAGCCACGCCGACGCTGATCGAAAGCGTCCCGGCGGGAAACGGCACACCGGCGAGCACCGGTGCACACTCGCTGACGGTCCCTCGCAAGTCGTCGGCGATCGCACGCGCCCCCACCTCATCACAGTCCGGAAGCGCCACCACGAACTCGTCGCCGCCATAGCGGCAGGCGACGGATCCCTCCGGGAGACGTTCGGCCATCAATCGCCCGACGGTACGAACCGCCTCGGCACCTGCGAGATGTCCGTGGATATCGTTCAGCGATTTGAGGCGATCCAGATCCAGAACCAGAAGGGCGATGGGCAGCGACTTGTACATCGCATCGCGCGTCAGCGTCCGGAGGTGCGCTTCGAAAGAGCGCAGGTTGTGAAGGCCAGTCAGATCATCAGTGATCGCCAGCCGATGCAGGCGCCGGCTGTCGTTCGCGAGCTTCGCCGAGGTGATCGCGACCGCAAGGAACAGCGTGATCTGAACGAGATCCGACTCCCCGTAGGGAAACGTGATCACTCGAGGGTTGGCCACGTGATACAGCAGGATCGCGACCGCGGCAGCAGAAACGCCGCCGCGGTAGCTGAATCGGACGCCGGCGAAAATGATCGGCAGGTAGTAGAGGTGCTGGACCGGCGCGAGCGCGGTGGCACGGTCCAGGGCAAAAATGAGGGCGAGCGCGCCAATCACCATGCCCCAGGCCATAGGCTGCGGCATCGGTCGAATCAGGACGACGTCAGGATCGACGCGAGCCCCATGACGCGTCAGCTGCATCGCAAACCCGCGAGCAGCAACGGGGCGACGTGATGTTCAGGTACCCGGCAACCGTTCACTGGAGATCCTACTGATTTCGACGTTCACCCCCATCATAGAGCCGGATCCGACCTGGCCGCTCTGTTACTGCGGCAGTCCGACCAGGCACCAGTTGGCCCAGCGAGCCGGCAGTTTGCGCCGGACGCGGAGAAGCGCTGCCTGGAACGCGAGGTGGGGTTCGACGCCCTCCGCGAGCTGCTGATGCAAGTCCGCCATGAACTGCCGCGCCGTCTGGGAGTGAGCGTCCCACAGGCTGACGACGAGCGAACGGGCGCCAGCGTAGAAGAGCGGCAGATACAGGCCGACCCACTCCTCGCTCACGACTTCAGTGTTCCCGACACGCTCGGCGCGTTGCCCCAGCGCACATGCGCTGAGCGCGACGACGGTCGCGTTCAGTTTCGTGGCAAACAACTCACTCCCGCGAACCACGTCACGGCCGAGCCGGAGCCCGCCATCCAGCGGGCGGTTCTCGAAGAAGCGGCCGTGGCAGGCGAAGTGAAGGACGCCAAACTTCGACCAGGTGGCGGGTGGCCAGCCCGCATCCTCGGGGGCCGCGTCGGCAGCGATCATCCGCATGACCACGTCGGTCGAGGCGGCTCTCCACAGTTTCTCGAGCGCCGCCAGTTCCAACTCAACGTCGGGCAGCGGCGGATCCCCGAACGCGTTGCCAGAGGATCCCATGAGCAGGACCGCTCTCTGCTCTACGCTGTGCGCCGGCTGCGGGAGCGCCAGGCTCGGTACATATTGCATCGGCCATCGGGCGAGGACGATTGAGTCATCGAGCGGGAGTGCGTGCAAAGGAAGGCCGCGCAAACGTCCATGAGGGCTGATCAGCAGGCAGGCACCCTCGGCCAACGCGTCACGCACGGCCGGAGGAAGGATTCGATCGGTAATTCCTTCCGGCAGCAGATCAGCATATTCGTCCACGGCGCCGTGAAGACGCTCGGCATACCGGGCCAGTTCGTCGAGCTGCGCCGTTGTCCAGTTCACCTGGTCGTGCAGCGGGAGACCGGCAGCGGTACGGGCAAACACGTGAAGCGTCGCTCCGCTGGAGGATTGCCGCCAGTAGAATCCGAGCGGGACCACTGATTGCGGCAGGGTCCCGGCGAGACGAGACGCGTCGAACGGCTCCGGGTTTCTCAATCTGACCCACCGCGGGTTGCGTTCCATGATCGTCTGGAGACGCAGCCGCCGTTCTTCCGACAGATCTCGAAGGCGCGTCTCCAGCTCGAGCTCCGCGGTCCCTCCGCGCTGTGCCGCCGGCAACAGCTCCAGCTTCTGCTCACAGGCGTCGAGCTGCGACTCCAGAGCCTCCAGCGCGGTCACGAGCTGGGGATCCACGCCGTCGAACAGTGGAACGTCGGCGTTGGCGAGCAGGTGCGCGAGATAGAAGCTCTTCGATCGTTCCGCGACCGTCCACGCTCGATACCATCCGGTCGTTCCTCCGGCTGCCAGCGCGATGTCGAAGGCGAAATCATAGAAACGGAGCTTGTCGAGCAGGAACCGCTGCTGTTGAGCGAGATCCACGAAGCGTCGGACGCGCGACTCGACTTCGCTCAGCGCCTCCCCGGCCATCGTCCACGCCGTGTCGTGATGCAGGCGCAGCGACTCCAGGCGCGCCAGCGCCAGCCTGGTTTCGCTGAGCAGATCCGGCGGTCCGTGCTTGTGGAAGAAGTCGAACGCTGTCGTCAACTGTTCGCCGGCTTCGTCCAGGCGGCCAGACTCGAGCAGTGCATCGCCCGCGCGGCGGCGGCAGGCGGCTGTTCCCCGCGCCCATCCTTCGGCCGCGAGAAGCGAGGCGGCGTGGAGTGCCTTGGTGGCCGCACGATCCCAGTCTCGACGCTGGAAGGCAATGTGGGACTCGAGCTCGTCGACCATCCAGTGTCCCGACCACGTCGCACTGAGGCGATCCACTGCCGACTGCGCAAGCCCGAGATCGAAAACCGCCGCATAACTCGTGGAGTGAATCCTCGCCCTGAGGTTGTCGAGATTCGTCAGCACGGCCTGGCGCGGAAAAAACCCCAGTTGACCGGCAATTGACTCGGCAGTGTCGAGATCCGAGAGCGCCGCGCCCCAGTCGTTGGCGAGCCGTTCGACCGTCGCCCTGTCGATGTGCGCCTGTGCAAGCTCCGGCCGCATCGCCGCTCCTGCGTCCGTCAGCGCATCTATCAACGAGTCGAGCGCGGATCGGGCTCCGGGGACGTCGCCGTCATCCAGCTTCAACATCGCGTCGGCGCGCGCGCCCCGGGCCTCCCAGATCTGCATCTTAGTTGCGGCGCGTGGCAGTGGCCTTGCGCAGCCAGGATTCGGCCTCGCCGCGCTCGCCGCGACGCTCGGCGACCCGCATCAAGCCTTCGTAGCTGCGCGCTTCGAGCTCTCGAACCTCAATCTGCCTCGCCCGTTCGAGGCACTCTTCGAAGACTCGTTCGGCTCCCGGAACATCGCCGCTGTTCAACAGCATCATGCCTTCCAGCTCCCGGCGCGACCACTCCTGAAACAGCACGAAGAATTGCGTCTTGCGATCGAGCTGATCGAACGGCAGCGGAAGCGCCTCGCCCAATGGCCAGCGCAGTTGGTAGAGCCCAACGCCGTCAACGTAGTAGTCCGCGATGCTGAGCGGAGGACCGCTCCCCACCTGGTCGGCGCCCAGCGCTTGTAACTGCGCGAGCGCGTCATCGAGTTTTGCCGGGTCCGACATGGCGGCGGTGACAGTGTCCTTCAATTGCGCCGGAATGTCGGGGGAAGACAGGAGCTGTTCGAGCAGCTTCGTCATCGCAGGATCGAGCATGGACATGGCGAACCTCTCGTGCGGTTGAGACTACGGGGAGATCAACGCATCGTGAATGCGCCGCGCGACCTCGGGATCATCGAGGTACCCGGAGATACCGTGCCGGTTGCTGGTGTTGTTGCGGACGTCGGTCTTGTTCTCGATCGCGGGCGCTGCCGGATCGAGAGGGAACGAGGCGGAGTCGAGCGGGTAGAGCGCCACGACATCACGTTGATCGAGCGCGTTGAACCAGCGCCTGACGCACGATGGACAGCGGATCGGGGCGAGCACTCTCAGCGTGCTGCGGATTTTGCCGATGGCGAGCGGCGACCCCACGGTGATGAGGTCGACGCACCTGAGCCTGAGATTCTGCCCCTGCTGCCGAAGCAGGTTGTAAGCGACGACGGTGCCCAGCGAATGGGCCACGACGACCGTCTCGACGTCCGCCGAGAGGGCGGCGCAGACGCCATTGTCGATGGTCTCGCGTATCCCGGAGTTCTTCAGGTACTGATAGACGTCGTGCGTGAACAGCGCGATGCTGTTGCCGCTCCCGTACGGCACGTGACGGTCGACCGCTCTCAGGAACGACTGAAACCACTCCCACTCGAGCGCCCCCCGCTCGGCCACGTGACGCCCGGCGATCCCGTCAATCTGGTCCTGGGTAATGCGGGTCCGGGCCTGGATTTCGCGCATGATGGCGCGCGTGAACTCCTCCTCGTCGGAGTCGACGACGGCATCGTCCGCCCTGCCTCGGACGATGATGGCGGCGGCTTCGTCCGCGGACTTGCCCGCGACCATGTCGTAGAGGGTGTCCCCGTAGTAGGGAAACCTCACGTTGCTCTCAGCGATCGGCAGGGTCAGTCCGCTCTTCGCCAGACCGTCGTTCAGCGCCTGGAGCCATTCCGCCTTCAGCGCGACGGCATCCTTGTGCTCCTGCGCCCGACCGTGCACGAACACGAGCTGTCTGCTCATCGAAGGTCTCCCGATAACAGCGCACCTTCGAGCTTCTCGATGCCGCGGCTGTCGAATTGCGTCCAGAGAGAAGCCTGCATGTTTTCCTCGATGCCCGAGAGCGCCGGATGCATTTGGACGCGATGCGCACGAAGCAACGACCAGCCCTGCGACAGAAGGGGAACGAAGGGAATCACACGCTGCTGACGATCGAGCCGCGCTCCCACGAGCCGCCGCCCGAGCAGCTCGAGATCGAAGAACGTCACGCCGATATCCGCAGACAACGAAGACGACATTTCCCGGATGCGATCCGTGAGCTGAAGGTCGTGGCACGCGTACGCGGCGTAGACCGCAAGCGTTGGATCGACGCTGTTGCCATACAGCATCCGCCGGCCCACCGCCTCGGCGTCTTTCACATCGAGGTGGAATTGGCCTTCGCGCGAGGCGGTGGCGGCGATCGCACGCAACGTCCGGATGTCCTGTGCCCGGTCGCTGAACGCGCGCCACCGCGGGCTGTTGTCGGATGGCTCGTACGCGACATCCACCAGGTCGCCCCCGTCGATCGTGATGGCCGTCAGAAACCCTTCGACCACGGGGACGACGCATCCAGTGCCGTTGTCGAAGCGCAGCAAGACGCTCGCACCGGGGCCATCGAGCCCCTCGATCCGGAGGAGGTCGCCTGTTCCGCCGAGAAGCGTCCCCGACGCGAGCGGCGCGGTGAAGTGCTCGATCCTGGCGCCGCGCACCTTGATTCCGCACTGCGTCTCGAAGTGCTCCGGCCCGAACGGAGAGGACACTCGCCGAAGCGCGCCGGCGAACTGTGCAGCACCAGGAATCTTCGCTGCGACCCCGCCGTCCAGCCTCAGCTCGACCTCGGCTGGCTGTTGTCGTGCGGCGGATGCGGTGAGCTCGCGCGTCAGTGTGCGCAGGGTCGGTGGCGGCGCAGACGGGGGCGGCGCGACCGGAGCGCGTCCTCCTCGAGTGGTTCCGGCGCGCATCGTGATCCGCGCCACCCAGCTGTTCCGGGACGTGATGATCGAATCCGGATTCTGGTTGACCTTCGTCTCCAGCTTCAGCGCCCTCACCCGGCGCGGTATCTCCGAGATGAGGTAGTCGTGCAGGCGCCACGGCTTGACGTACATCGCTTCGTCACCAGGGTCGGCCGGTTCGAGGACGTCCTGACGACTGCCAAGCAGGGCGTCGAGCAGGGCATCCGTGTACAAAGCCGAATAACTGGCCGTCTCGATGTTCGGATCCTTGATCTCGGCGGCGGTGCGTCCGAGGTAACAGGCAAAGAACTGATCGACCGGATTGCTGCGATCGCCGCCGCTGCTGTTCGGGAATATCTCGATGCCCTCGATGTTCTGGTTCTGGATGCCTTGAGGGGCGACACGGCAGGCGTCGGAGATGACGACGACGTGCGGAATGCCGCACATGCGTGCCAGCTCCACGCTTCCCTTGACGTTGACTGCGGCATAGGACCGTGCCGGCGCGTCACTGAGCAGCCAGCGGTCGCCGCGCTGGAGATTGACGCCGTGTCCGGCGAAATACAGGACGAGCTGGTCTACTCCGGCGCCGTTGCAGATGGATTCAACCGCATCGCTGATCTCGGTGGGCTCGACTTTCCTGCCGCCGCTGTCCGTGATCAGCCTGGCATGCGTGCGCTCAGGCAGGCCTTGGTACAGCGCCCATTCATACATGCGGCGGGCGCCGGCCGCCGCATCGCCCAACTGGGGCAGGTCGCCAGCTTTGTCGACACCGATGAAAATCCCGGCGCGCGTCATCGGCTCTCCTATCCGGCCAGATCGATTCGATGATTCTCAACGGCGTACACGGCGGAACCGGAGCGAAGGTTCCATCGTCCCTCACCGGTGCCGGGCGGAATATCTGGAAACGGGCATTCCACCCATTCGAACCACGGTCGTTCCGCTGTCCTTGAAAGCGACGTGCACCGTGCCGCAAGAGAGCTCGTTGACGCGTGGGCTGGCGCTGCTGCGAAGAGTAGTCGATATGGGCGCGCTTCACCGCGAAATCATGGTGAAGAGCCTCCGCCCCGTTCCGCCTCCCGGGTTCATCGAGGATGTCACCAGACTCTGCGACGAATACTCCGCGATCCTGGCGGAGCTTCCTGCCGACGCCGCGATTCCCAATCCTGCCATGGTCCGGCAGCACCTTGCCGATGCGCACAACTGGCGGGCGCGCGCACGGCGCAAGAGCGGAGAGGTCGCGGCCGCGGCCGCCGATTTCAGGCGGGTCGCCGAGCTCTTTCACGCAATCGGACACGAGGACGCCGCCGAGCGTGCCCGCGACGAGATGCGGGAGATGCGCGTCGAAGAAGAGGGCAACGTTGACGAGGACGTCGAGCGGCTGCTGTCGCAATTGCGCGGGACGACGCCCGGAGGCCTGCAGCACATCCGCATCCAGATCGAGCTTGGGGAGCTGTACTCGCAGAACGGTGACGACTACGAGGCGCGCAAGCACCTGCTGGCGGCCGAGGCCGCGATGACCGCCGGCTATCCGAACCCGAGCGAAGCCACGATTCTCACGAACCTGATGGAGTCGCTGGGCGCGATCGAGGCTGGGCACGGAGGCACGACCGCGGAGCTGCCGGTCATGGCGGCGATGGACGTGCGCGCGCTTTACCAGCGCCTCTACTTCGCCCTGGCACGCGCGCATCGAAAGTCGAACCCCGTGCGCTCCGCCGAATACGAGGAGAAGTTTCGGGATTTCAACCGGGGGAAGCGTAGCCTCACGCCCGCCCAGCTCGAGGGGCTCGCCAGCGGCCGCCTGACGCTCCAGGATCTCGATCGCCAGAAGTAGGCCGCGATGCTTCTGCAGGACCTCGGGGTCGAAGTGTTCCGAATCCGGCGGGAGCATCAGACGCGTCGGCCGGGTGCGGACCGCGCCGACCTTCTTGCGGCATTATCGGGCATCGAGGAAACCGCAAGGAGCAACGACTTCGACCCGGTGCTCCCGATCGTGACGGCGCTCCAGTCGAGCATCCTCCAGGCGATCAGTCGTCCAAAGGAAGCCGCGGAAACGGCGCGGCGCGGACTCCAGGCGGTGCGGCAGCCACGCCAGCGCGATCAGGCGATCGCGCTCTACGTCGCGTACGCGGAGGCGCTCGCGGCGCTCGGCGAGTGGACCGAGGTCGCGGCGGTGTGCCGCGAAGCGATTGCGCTGGTCGAAAGGCGGCGTGCCCGCGTCAGCCCAATGGCGCTCGCGAGCGCCTACATGGTGTTCAGCGTCCGCCTGTACGAGCTGGCGGTCCACGCCGCGGCGATCGCCGGCGATCTCGAGACAGCACTATCGATCGCCGAGCTCGTCAAATCGCGGACACTGACGAACCTGCGCCGCGCATCGTCGCACGACGCGACCGATACTGGCGCACTGCAGGCGGAATTCCGGGCCCTGGGCCGCGCAATCGATGCGGCCGACGAAGTCGGCGAAGACGCGTCGGCGCTGCGCGCCAGGCGCAACACGCTCTGGGATCTGATCACCATCGACCGTTTGCGCGCACGCCAGGTTGCGGGTGCCGACTTTTCGGTCGCCGCAGTGCGGCGGACGCTGTCGGCCGACGAGGCGGCAATTTTCTACTTCTGGGTCAGCGACACATCGCTGTTGATCGCGGCGATCGATCGCGACCACTGGCAGATGCGCGTCGAGACTCTCAGCGCTGCCGACCGCGAAGGCCTCGTCGGCCTTGGCCGGGCGATTCTTGCCTTCGACAATCAAGCCGTCACCGATTCGATCGTCCCGCCCGCGGCGCTGGCCGCCTGCCTGTTGCCGGCATGGCTGCGGCAGGTCGTCGACGATAAGCACCGGCTGCTGATCTGTCCGCACCGGGTCCTGCACGCCCTGCCCTTTCATGCGCTCGCAATCGACGGCAGGTTCCTGATCGAGCGGTACGCGGTGACCTATGTTCCGAATCTCACGAGCCTGCTCTGGAGTTTCCCGGCCGTGACGAAGGAAAAGGCGCTGCTCGTGGCCGCACCACGTCACGACGGCCCGGCGGGAAGCGCGCTCCCCTACATCCCTGACGCGGTCCACGAGATCGACGATGTGGCCGCGCTGTACGCGGAGGCGGCCATACCGGTCCAGAAGCTCGCCGACGCGGCGGCGACTGAGGCGGCGCTCCAGAGTCTCGCGGATTCCGGTTCGCTCGCGACCTTCACGATCCTGCACTTCGCGTGTCACGGCCAGAACATCGACGAGAGCATGCCGATGGAGGCCCGCCTGTATCTCCGCGACTCGGCGCTGGATGGCCTGGACATCGCGAACTGGAGCCTGCGGGCGGACGTTCTTGTTCTCAGTGCCTGTGCATCGGGCCAGCGTCCCATCGGCGGTCGCGATTTCGTCGAACTGCCGGGGGACGATCTGTTCGGGCTGCAGGCAGCGTTTTTCATGGCCGGCGTACGACAGATCCTTTCCACGCTATGGCCAGTGCAGAGCTGGGCGGCACGCCAAATCGCGGTCCTGTTCCACCGACACCTGCAGCGCCTGCCGGCGGAGTTGGCGCTCCAGGAAGCACAGAAGGCCTTCATCGCACGTGGACCGCTCAGTGCCCATCCGGCGGTCTGGGGACCGTTCTTCCTGGTCCGCGCGGCGTCCGCCCGATCCACGGATTGAAGGAACGAGGTGGCTATGTCCCGTCTGCTGTTGAATATAACGCTCGATCCGGGCTCCGATTCCTGGCAGGCGACCGACGCCATTCAGGCCGCGTTGACCCGGCAGCCCGGGGTCGCCGCCGCCGAAGCTCAGCCGAGCGAGCTGCGATTCGGCGTCGCAGAAGCCACCCTCGCGGTCAGCGCCGCCGTCGTCCTGGTGAAGTCCGGACGTGAAGCGATCGAGGAAGCGCGTCGTCTCGTCAAATCCCTCACAGAACTCCTCAGGGACATCAAGGGCGTCAAGGACGTGTTCGTAGAAGTGGTGGGTACGCGCAAGCGCCTCGATCAGCTGAATGACGCTGACATCGCGGCATTGGCCAACAGCGAAGCGAGAACGTAGTCATGAGTACCAAGAGTCCTGAAAAGTTAGGGCAAGCTCTCGAGGACATCGCCCAGCGGCAGAGCGACGGCGAGGAACTGTTCTTCGATCCGGCGTCGGGAACGCTGGAGGTCGCACGCAAGGGAGAAATCGTGGCGGACCGCGATCGTGTACCTGCCACGGAAATGGCTCGCGAAGGATTCTTCGGCCTGCCTCGCTGACGAAAAGGAAGGCCGAGATGCTCGCCGTTCTGCAGGTGATCGTGCTCGGGCATGAGCTCGAGGCCGTGCTCCACAGCGGCAGATCATGCGGCACCGGCGCCGCACATCTGCTCGACACCATCGACGGCATGCCGGAAGTCGTTCACCTCTCGCTCCTGGAGTCGTCGCACCTTCCCCGGCCGGGCACCACGATCGAAATCGACTGGCACACCGATCATGACGCCACGCAGCCCTGCCCTGCTGGCGCCACCGGCACCGGTGGTTCGGTATGGATCGATGCTGCCGCGTCGCCAATCCAGGTCCGGTGCGCGCTTGCGCTCTCATCTGGGCCGCGGCTCGAGTCCGATGCCGAGATCGTGCGAACCGGCGGACAGGCCTTCACCCGCAACCTGCCGGTTCTCGAGACCGACGCGCTCGCAATGACGACGGTGCTCTGCGTCGGCCTCGGCAGCGGCGGCTCCGCCGTGGTCGACCTGCTGGCGCGAGCCGGTGTCGGCCGGTTCTTGCTGTGGGACATGGACCGACTCGAAGCCCACAACGTCGGCCGCCACGTCTGCACGCTGCGCGATCTCGGCCGCCGGAAAGCGTTCGCGCTCCGCGATCACGTGCAGGCCATCAACCCGATCGCCGAGGTGGAGTGCTATCACGCTGACGTCCTGAAGTCCGCGGCGGACCTCGATCGAGCGGTCGAGGCCGCCGATTGCGTGGTGGTCGGCACCGATAACAACGCGTCGCGATTCGCGGTGAACGAGGCCGCGTGGGCGTACGGCAAGCCGGCGCTCTTCGGACGCGCCTTCACGCGTGCCGCCGGGGGCGATGTGATCCAGGTGATTCCGCCGGTCACCCCCTGCTACTGCTGTCATGTTGCCGGGCGGGTCGTTGCCGAGGAAGTATCGTCAGCCCGCGACGTGGCGCGTGTCGCCTACGCGGACCGCCCGGTGCCCGTTCAGCCCGGACTGTCGATGGACATTCAACCGGTCGCGAACATGCTTGCCCGGCTCTGCGTGCTGCGGCTCTGCGAGCGGCTGGACTCGCCACTCAAGACCACGGCGGCGGAGATGACCGCGCCACTCTACCTCTGGGCCAACCGTCGCGAGGAACAGTTCGCAGCGTGGCGGCCGATGGAGCGCTCGTTCGACCGGCTCTCGGTGCTTCGCTGGTACGCGATTACGGTGCCGCGGGACAAGGAGTGCCCAGTATGCTCTCATGGTTGATTCGCGCCGCTTCGCGGCCTTACGACAATCCGGACAACGGCCGCGAGGCGTTTGACGGCTCCCCACGGCGCGGGGATGGCCGCCCGTCCGATCGGAAGGTTTTGATCTACGCGACGGAAGCCGATCGCGTCGCCAGCCTGACGCTCGAACACCCGGATATCGAGACCGGCGGCGATCTGTTCGGCTCCTGGACGCACACCGGCTCGCCGATTGTCGCGTGCGCGATCGGGCCGGGTCGCGACTGCCGCCACAACGTCACCAGCTTCTATCAGGACGAAGCCTATCTGCACGCCGCGGGGACGGCGCTCTACGATGCGCACGGTCTGCAGCACGTCGGCGCGTGGCACTCACATCACCGCCTCGGCCTCAATCGCCCAAGCGGCGGCGATATCCAGACCGTCCGCTCTGGAATGAGCCGTCAGGGCTGGGATCGATTCCTGCTGCTGATCACGACGATCGAAGACAACCGCGCCGGGCGGATTCGTCAGAACTACTTTCTGTTCGCCGGAGAGGCCGCGCCGGAACCGCTGCGCGTCCAGGTGCTCCCGGGTGCCAGCCCCTTCCGTCGGGCCGACCACGATCCACGTGAAGAGACGCCGCGCCGGCTGGCGCGCGCGTCATGGAGTCCAGGCCCTTACACGCCCAGCCTGCGTCAGGCAGCGGACGACGTCTTCAAGGGTGCCTGGTTCACGAGCGACCGCGGAAAGGAACTGCTGCTTCAGACGACGCGACAGCTGGCGGCTGCCGGTGTGAGTTGCCGGATGTTTCCGGGCCGCGACGGTTCGCTGAAGTTGGTGTTGCCGGACGGCGCGCTCCTGCTCGGGCCTGATTTCCCTCATGAGCCGCCGCGCTGGCTCGAGGGCGGCGGCCCCGAGTGTCATACGTGGGAACCGACGTTCAATCTCGCCCAGTGGTATCTGCAGGCGCGGCACCGTCACCCGGAACCGTCGGCGTCACCGTTGGCAGGAAAGGAACTTTAGCCATGCGCGCGATGACCAGGCTCGATAACGAAACACAGGCCCTGCACAGGTTCTTTCCGCAGTTCAGGATTCAGGACCCGCACGGCGCACGCAAAGGCGTGGTCGGCCGGATGAAGACCAACAGTGGCAAGGAGTACGTGATCTGGCTGGCGCTCGGGGCGTTTCCGAACGAGGCACCGTCGATGTACGTGGTCTCCCCCAAGCCGCTGCGGATGAAGGACGGCCGCCCGTTGTCGGTACTCGGCCCGAGCGCACCCATGCATGTGCTGCGTCCCGACGAGCACGGACATCCGCAGATCTGTCACTACAACGACGTGTTCTGGCATCCGATGGTCAGCCTTTACAAAATCCTGATGAAGGCCAGGCTCTGGCTCGAGGCGTATGAGCAGCACCTGCGCCACGGCGAACCGATCGACAAGTACCTGTCGCACATGCACTGAGGCACGACCATGCCAGTCATCATCCTTCTGATCATCCTCTACGTCATCATCCGTGTACTACAGTCGAACCAGTCGACTGGGATTGTCCAGCAGCAGGGCGCGCGGCGCAGGCCACCGAATCCTCCAGCGAGACAAAGCCGCACCCACCCGCGAGACATAGACGACATGATGTCCGGTGCCCGGTTGAACCCGAGAACGGGAGAGTGGGAGACGCGGGGGTAACGCCATGGAAATCATCTTTGTTTTGTTGGTTGTGTTCGGCATCATCGGTCGCGTGCTGATGGCGATGGCGGCGGGCCGCGCCATGCAGCAGCAGTTCCAGCAATTCCAGCAATTCGGCCAGCTCCAGCAGTTCCAGCAGCTCCAGATGTTCGGCCAGGCCTACAACGCGGCGATCGAGCAGCAGATCCGGATGCTGATCGGCGCGATGCAGGCGCACCAGCCCGACGCTGCTGTCCATCATCGGCGGGTCGTGCAGCAGATTCAGAACCTGCCTACTGCACAGCGCCAGAGGTACACGGCGACCCTGGACGACGCGATGTCCGGCTTCGAGTTGAATCCCCGAACCGGAGCGTGGGAGAAGAGGCGTCGGTGAGCGACCTCGCATTCGAAGGTGCGCGGACGCTGACTCCCGGGCTCGGGACGCTCACCGTCCGCGTCGAGCGCATCGTCAACCGCGCTGCCCAAGGCGTCAGTGGGACGCTGGCGGTCCGGTTGCGGGTGCAGCCGGAGTCTTGTCGCGGAGGACCGTCCGACGGCCGGATCGTCGGCGGAAGCAAGCTGCAGGCGATTCCAGCGGGGGCGGCCTTGCGTGATTTTTCCGTGATCATCCCCACTGAAAACGTGCCGAGTGGTTACTACGTTCCTGCACTCACGCTCGAAGAGCAGCATCCCGGCGCGTCCAACCGCTGGGGCGTCGTCCAGACCGTTCCCATCGGCGAGCGGATGTTCATCGGCCGCCGCGTGACCCTCCGCGGCATCAGCCTGAAACGGGAAGCAGACACCGCGTTGCAGATCTCGATCGGAGAGCTCCGGAATGAGACCGCGGAGACCACCGGCACGATCAGCCTGGTCGTGTTTGCCACGGACGAGCCGTATGCCGGAGGCTCAATCAAGGGACAGCGGCTCGTGGCTCACCCGGCGGAGAGCCTCGCAGCCAGTGAAGTGCAACGTGGGATCACGCTGACGGCCGTGACGTCGACACCGCCCGCGCATGTCGCGATCCTCGTTCTCGAGGATGCGGCCGGCGGCGAACAGAAGTGGCATCTGCGCGACTATGCGACTGCGGTGGTGCCGGCAGAGATATCGGGGCGGCAGGAGACGCCGCACATCGAGGAAGCAGATCTGATCGGGCAGGCAGGCGCGAAAGCTTCGCTGCAGCAGGTCATCGCGCTCGCGCGTGTGAACGAGGAGCGGCGGCGCCGTGGCCTACCGGTCGGGCACGTGACACTTCACTCCGCGTTCACCGGCAGCCCCGGCACCGGGAAGACGACCTTCGCGCGATTCTACGCGCAGCAGATCCGGTCGCTGGGACTGCTCGCCCGCGGCCATCTCGTCGAGGTCTCGCGCGCGGACCTCGTCGCGTCGTACTCCGGCCAGACCGCGCCCCAGACCGCGAAAGTCATCGAGTCCGCCATCGGAGGCGTGCTGTTCATAGACGAGGCGTATGCGCTCAAGCAGGGCAAGGACGATTCCTTCGGCCAGGAGTGCATCGACGAGATCGTCAAGCAGATGGAGGACCATCGCGACGACCTCGTAGTCATCTTCGCCGGCTACAGCAGGGAGATGCACGAGTTCCTGCGCCAGAACAGCGGCCTGCTGAGTCGTGTCCCGCAAGTGATCGAATTCGCGGACTTCGACGATCAGGAGCTCGGCGCGATCCTGGACGCGTTCTGCCGCCAGCGGGCCGTCACGATGCCGGCGTCGGTCCGCGAGTATGCCGTCGAGCAAGTCGCCGCGCGGCGTCGCGGGCGCTCATTTGCGAACGCACGTGACGTGCGCAATCTGTTCGAGCGTGGGCTCGCGGGCCAGAGCGTCCGGCTGGGACGCCAGGATCTGCAGGCGTTATCGGCCGACCAGCTCTCCGAGCTGTGGTACTCCGACTTCGGCGGCGGAGTCGACGACGCGCGTGAACCTCCGGAACGGCGTTCCCCGGGCGTGACGGCGTTGGCAGCGCTGGACGGCCTGGTCGGCCTGCCTGCGGTCAAGCGGGAGATTCGTGAGCTGGCGAGCCTGATACGTCTCGACCGCCGTCGAAATCCGGGCCGCACACTGCCTGCGATGCGACTGCATCGGTTGTACGCGGGCGGCCCAGGTACGGGAAAGAAAACCGTCGCAGCGCTGTACGCGGCGCTCCTCCATGAGGTCGGCCTGCTCGCAAGGGGCCACGTGCGGCAGGTCTCGGCAGCCGATCTGATTGCCGGCTACGTCGGGCAAACCGGCTCGAAGACTCGCGAACGTGTCGAAGAGGCGCTCGGCGGCGTGCTGTACGTCCAGAATGCGCCCGCGCTCTGGCGACGTCAGGGGCAGTACGAGGTCGAGGCCATCGATGCACTGATGGAGGCGGCGGCTGCCTGTCGCGACCGGCTCGTTATCGTTCTCGCGGGCGGGCGCGATGACATCCTGAAGCTTCCGGCCACTGATCCGCGCGTCGGCGCGTTGTTCGACAAGCCCACCACTTTCGGCGATCCCGGCTCCGACGACCTGTTGGAGATAGGACGACGGTTCGCCGCCGAGCGCGGATTCCGGATCGATGACGCGGCGGCAGAGGTGTTGCGGCAGTTGATCGACGTGTCACGCATGTCGCCCGGCTTCACCAATACCCACGCGGTTCGCGCCTTACTCGAGCGGGCGTATGGTGCCCACGCGCTGCGGGTCGAGCAGCTCGGCGATCCATTGCAGCTCGATGATCAGGTGCTGCGCGTGCTCCACGCCGAGGACCTCGCCGCCCAGGTCGGCTGACCAGTCAGCCATCGGCGTGTTCGGTGCGAATCATGCGGGTACGTGCCCCGTACCCGAGAATGCGCTCGTCGCGCTCACTTTACGCAGAGGATCTCGACCTGGCCGTCACGCCGGAGGACTTCGAGGCCGACATCATGAGCGTGCCGGGTGAGCAGCAGGTCGAGCCTCGCCTCGGCGACAGACAGGTTCGTGAGCCGGATCCAGTCGACTCCTTCCGGCAGCGTCGACTGCCGGAACGAGACCCGGCGCGACGCGGCGTCGATCTCGAGCCCGAGGCAGGCGCACAGCAGCATGTAGGCTGCGCCGGCGGCCCAGGCCTGGGGAGCGCAGGCCACCGGATACAGCGTGGGTGACTCGCCTCCGCGACGATGGAAACCGCAGATCAATTCCGGAAGCCGGTGAGCGTCGACGGCCTGGCTCAGATCGAGCATGCCGCAGAGAATGCGGGTGGCCGCGCCGGTGAAGCCGTATCGGGCCAGGCCGGCGGCAACGATCGCACTGTCGTGCGGCCAGACGGATCCGTTGTGGTACGACATCGGGTTGTAGCGGCCCTCGCCGCCCGCGACCGTCCGTATCCCCCAGCCTGAGAACATCGCGTCGGTCATCAGCGCGTCCGCGATTCGACCGGCGCGGGCGGTCGTCGCGATCCCGCTGAAGAGACAGTGACCGGCATTCGAAGTGCGGACCCGGCACGGTTGCTTCGTGCCGTCGAGGGCGAGGGCGAACGTCCCGAGCTCGGAGCACCAGAACGCCTGATCGAACCGCGACCGGAGCTGCGTGGCCCGCGCCCGCCAGTCCCTGCTCTCGGCCAGATCCCCGCGAAGCCGCGCCAGCCGGGCTGCGCCGCGCCATGCCTGATAGGCGTAGCCCTGAATCTCGCAGAGCGCGATCGGCGCCGCCGCGAGCGTGCCGTCGGCATGGAACACGGAATCGTATGAGTCTTTCCATCCCTGCTGGATCAGCCCGGTCGCGCTGCGCCGTGCGTACTCGATGAATCCGTCGCCATCGCGATCGCCGGATTCCTCCATCCATTGCAGCGCGCTCAAAATGTGCGGCCACAACCGATCGATCAGCGCGCGGTCTGCGGTGCGTTCGAAGTACGCCGCCGCGAGCACCACGAACAGCGGCGTCGCATCGGCGCTGCCGTAGTACCGGCCGAACGGAATCTCGCCGAGAGCGGCCATCTCGCCGTTCCGGGTCTCGTGGAGGATCTTGCCTGGTTCGGCGTCCTGTGCCTCGACGTGCGTGGTGGCCTGGGTCGCCGCAAGAAACCCGAGCACACCGCGGGCGATATCGGGCGCCGCCCACAGCGTCTGCAGGGCGGTGATGATTCCGTCCCTCCCGAACGGCGTGCTGAACCATGGGATGCCTGCGTAGGGATACAGGCCGAAGGGCGTCTCGGTCAGCATCATGTGCAGATCTGCACTCGATCGGCTGAACCAGCGGTTGAGACTCTCGTTCGAGCTGGTCACGAGACAGGCGCGGTTCGCGCGGGCCGCGACCGCCTCCCTGGCCCGGTCGATGATGTCGGTGAAGCGAACGTCGCCGTGCGGGGTCCCAACCTCGCAGGCGACCGATATCTCGACCTCGGTCACCTCCTGCGGCTCCAGCGTGATCGAAAACACGACCGCGCCGGTGTCGAACCGCGACGGATGCCGGTCCCAGCGAATGACCGTCTGCCGCTCGACGCGATCGAGGCCTTCGTAACGCAGGATGGCGCGGTCGGCATCGGCCTCGTCGCCACCGCGGCGGCCGCGGCGCTCGCGCCGTGTGCCACGCACCTCGAAGACATCGGCGAAGTCGGCGTCGAAATGCAGCGCCAGGGGTGTCTGAATCGGGTGCGTCGAGTGGTTCGCGATCCGGATGCGCTCGAGGCTGTGACCGTTCCACAACGTTCGAGCCCTGAAGATGTGAAGCGAACCGCGCGGGACCAGCACCAGGTCGCCGCGGACCACGTCGGGGTTCGTCAGATCGGCGGCGAGGATCGTGTTGTCCGCGCTGATCGTCGAGCTCAACAGGAACGGACGCCTGCGGCCGAGCAACAGCTCGAAGCGCGACAGGAATCGCGTGCCGGCGTGATAGAGGCCCTGATCACCGTTCTCGATCGCAACGATGTCGCCATGGGGATCGAAGACAGCGAACGTGTCGCCATGCTTCAGCACGCGCCGCGGCCGCGTGCCGTAGTCCGTATCGGCGACGATCGCGAAGTGTTCTTCGAGACTTACGACTTCGGCCATGACCGCGGCGCGCTATGCGACCCGCCCCGATCGCGTCGCGGCCAGCTCCCGATACACATTGACGTATTCCGTGGCCATCCGGCGGGCGGTGAATCGTCGCTCGAACCTCTCGCGACATTTCCGTCGGTCGATCCGGTCGATCTGCCGTACCGCGTACGAGGCCTCTTCGATGCTGCCGACGACGAACCCGTTCACGCCCTGCTCGATAATCTCCTCGACCGACCCGCCGGGAAACGCGATCACGGGAACACCGCACGCCATCGCTTCGATCATGACGAGCCCGAACGGCTCGGGCCAGTCGATCGGAAAGAGAAGGGCTTTCGCGCCGCCGAGAAACGCGCCTTTGTCGCGCTCCCCAATCTCTCCGATGAATTCGACGAGCCGGTTATCGAGCAACGGAGCGATATCATGTTCGAAGTATTCGCGATCGGCCTCATCGATCTTGGCGGCGATCCGTAACGGCACGCGGCAGGCCGTGGCAATCGCGATCGCGCGATCGACGCGCTTCTCGGGTGAGATACGTCCGAGAAATGCGAGATAGCCGTCGGCGGTGGGCTGAAATCTGAAGAGATCGCGCGGCAGGCCGTGGTGGACCGTCGAGATCCAGCCGGCTTCAGGCAAAGGCTGCCGCTGCGCATCCGAGATCGACACGACCGGCATGTCCGCGAATTCCCGGTACAAGGGCTGTAGTTCTTCGAGATCGAGCCGTCCATGCAACGTCGTCACGTGCGCAGCATTCGGAAGGCGCCGCATGACCGGGAAGTGGAGCGGTGAGATGTGGAAGTGGATGACGTCGAACTCGCGCGCCCGCGCGGCGACCTGTTCCACCATCCCGAGGTGCGGTGCCAGATGATCGCGGCATGTGCCCAGTCTCAGTGCCTCGCGGCACGCAGTGACGAGAGTGGCTGAGGTGTTCGAATCTCCGCTGGCGAAGAGCGTGACCTGATGACCAAGCCGGACGAGCTCTTCTGTCAAATATGACACCACGCGTTCGGTACCGCCGTACAGTTTCGGCGGTACGCTCTCGCAGAGTGGTGCAACCTGTGCGATTCGCATGCGCATGGATGGTCCGCTCCGATGAGGTCCCCACGGCTCCGTGAGCCTTGACGGCACCGATGTGATGCAACGTCTGCACCACGCGGCAGACCTCATCGTGAGCGCGCGTCCAGCGCGCGTGCTCGGGCCGCCTCGATGTCGGCGAGTTCGCGATCGATCTGCTCGCGGACCTGGCGCGCCTTGCGTCGTTCGAGCGCCTTGCCGATCCCGTTGAACAGCCGGCCGACGTCGATGCCGCAGCAGCGCGACGCCCAGTCCTGGGACTGGCGCTGCAGCGGCGTCAATTCGAGCTGCTGGCGAAGGTGCTCCTGGAACGGCAACATCAACGCACGTCCTTCGGTGGTCGTGCGGAACGTGGGAGTCGGCAGCGTCCGATCGAGCTTCAACGCAGGGGTTCGCGCGACGCCTTCGCGGATCCGATCCAGCGAGACGGGCGGGGCCTCCTGTTCCTGAGCCGTCGAGGCGGCTGGGGCCGCGGCCGGCTCCTGAGGCACGGCAGCGCTGCTCATGAGCCAGACGGCCACGAGGACGGCGGGTTGCAGAGGGATCGCCACTGGATGTAAGACGACCGTTGATGCGGGTTGGCTTCTTGTTCCCAGTTTCCAGTTGCCAGTTGCCAGTTGCCAGTAGCCAGTAGCCAGTAGCCAGTAGCCAGTAGCCAGTAGCGATCGACTGGAAACTGGAAACTTACAGAAAGACAAATCTCAAATGTCATTCAAAAGGCTCCCAGTTATCGCTCTCGTCGGCTGCGTCAGTGTCGGGCGACTCTCGGCGGCCGCGCTGAGCCCGACCGAGCGGCAGCATCTCGTCGCGCACCTGGAGATAACCGCCGCCTG
>Ga0207428_10000909_pt1 | contig 33062 bp, 28 predicted proteins | sample RhiMethybrSRZTD1_FD_187600 | JGI IMG/M metagenome (GOLD analysis project Ga0207428, IMG submission 187600) | Populus rhizosphere microbial communities from Tennessee, USA - Rhizosphere MetaG P. TD hybrid SRZTD1 (SPAdes) (version 3) | ecosystem: Host-associated > Plants > Roots > Rhizosphere >...
GGCCAGCGGCCGCATTTCCTCCGCGCGCGCGGCCAGGATCTCCAGCGCCTCTTCCAGGGAGCGCGGGCGGAAGTAGCGGGGCGCCGCCGCCGCGATCATGAACCGCCGCGGCTTCGTCAGCCGCGGCGACGTGGCGGCGCGGGCGACGGCCGTCAAGATCTTGGTGTAGCCCGTGCAACGGCAGAGGTTGCCGGCCAGCCCCTGGCGCACGTCTTCGGCCGTCGCCTCCGGCCTCTCGTCCACGAGCGCCTTCGCGGCCATGATCATCCCGGGGATGCAGATCCCGCATTGCACGCCGCCCTGGTCGATGAACGACTCCTGCAGGGGATGCAGGGCGCCGTCGGACAGGCCCTCGATCGTCTCGATGGCGGCGCCGTCGGCCTGGTAGGCCATCATCAGGCACGAGTCGACGGCGTGGCCGTCCACCAGCACCGTGCAGGCCCCGCATTCGCCCTTGCCGCAGCCCTCCTTGGCCCCGGTGAGGCGGAGGTCCTCGCGCAGCACGTCGAGCAGGCGCTGGTCGGTCCGCACCTTGCGCCGGATGGCCTTGCGGTTCACGGAGAGCGCGACGTCGACGAGCTCAGCCACGCGGGGCGCTCCGCGCGCGCAGGGCCGCCCACACGCGCTCGGGAGTGGCCGGGATGCGATCGAGGCGCACGCCCGCGGCGTGGTGGATGGCGGCCGTCACCGCCGGAGCCACGGCGATGATCGGCGTCTCCCCCAGGCCCTTCGCGCCGAAGGGCCCCCACGGGAACTCGTGCTCGACGAGGATGGCCTTGATCTCCGGCGTATCCAGGGTGGTCGGGATGATGTAGGTCGAGAACTGATCGTTGAGGATGCGCCCATCACGGAGGGCGTGCTCCTCCACGAGCGCGTAGCCCAGGCCCTGGAGCACGCCGCCTTCCACCTGTCCTTCACCGGTCGTCGGGTTGATCACGCGCCCGGTGTCGTGGGCCGACCAGACTTTGGTGACGCGCGTCTCTCCCGTCTCCATGTCGACTTCGACCTCGACCACGTTCGCGGACCAGGAGTAGCAGATGTAGGCCTCGCCCTGCCCGGTCTCGAGGTCGAACGTGGTCGTCGGCGGCACGGACCAGCCGTGCGCGGCCAGGCCGACCTGCCGGGTGACGCACAGGTGAACGGCCTCGCGCCAGCTCAGCCCGCTGTCCGCGATGACGGGCTCCATGGCCGCGCGGATCTTCGCCGCCGCGTCGCGGATCGCGTTACCGCTCATGACGGTGGTGCGGCTGGCCACGGTGGGGCCACTGTCCGGGACGCGCGAGGTGTCGGGGTCCATCACCTTCACCAGCTCGACCGGGCACCCGAGCGCCTCCGCCGTGATCTGGCTGAGCACGGTGATCATCCCCTGGCCGATCTCGGTGGTGCCGACGGCGACGGTCACGCTCCCGTCCGCGGCCACGACCACATTGGCCCCTGCCGGGTTCAGGTGCTTGCCCATGGCCCCCAGCCCGACGCCGTAGTAGCAGGCGGCGAGGCCGATGCCGCGGCGGACCAGCGCGCTGTGGCCACGGAAGGACTCGCGCTTCTTCGCCCAGTCCGAGGCCTCGGCGACCTTGTCGAGGACTTCCTCGAAGCCGACGCTCGTCGTGAGCTTGTGTCCGGTGATGGTCTCGTCCCCGGGACGGAGCGCGTTGATTCGCCGCAGGGCCAGGGGGTCCATCTCCAGGCGCTCGGCCAGCCGGTCCATCTGGCTCTCGCAGGCGAAGACGACCTGCGGCTCGCCGAACCCGCGGAACGCGCCGGAGGGAACCGTGTTCGTGCGCACCGCGCGCGCGTCCACCTTCACGTTGGGGACGCGGTAGGGACCGCAGGCATGGACCGTGCCGCGAAAGAGGACGACGGGGGAAAGCGTCGCGTAGGCCCCGCCGTCGAGGAGGTAGTCCACTTCGCAAGCCACGAGGTGCCCGTCGCGCGTGGCCGCGGTGCGCATCCGTATGCGCCCGGGGTGGCGCTTCGACATCACGGCCATGTCCTCTTCGCGGGTCAGGATGAGGCGGACGGGCCGTCCGGTGGCCCGCGCGAGGAGCGCGACCTGCGCGCCGGGCGCGGAGGGCGCGTCTTCCTTGCCGCCGAAGCCACCGCCCGTCACCGTTTGCACGATGCGCGCGTGGCTGAGGTCGCAGCCGAGCGCGGAGGCAACTGCCTTCTGCACGTAGAACGGGCACTGCATGGAGCCGTGGACGACCACTCCCGGACCCTCCGGGATGGCGACCATCCCGTTGGTCTCGATGTACGCATGCTCCTGGTACGGCGTGTGGTAGGTGCCCTCGACCACCACGAGGTCCGGCCTCGCCAGCGCCACCTCCGCTTCGCCGCGGCGGACCTTCCACTGCGCGAGGATCTCGCCCGCGGCCAGCGCCTCCTCCATGTCCAGCCGGGGCGGCAGCTTCTCGTATTCGACCTTGATCGCGGCCAGGCCGGCCGCCAGCGCCTCGCGGTCCTCCGCGGCCACGAGCGCGACCGCTTCCCCCACGTGGCGCACCACGCCCTCGGCGAGGACGGGCCAGTCGTTCTGGATCATGGGGATGAGGTTCTTCCCGGGGATGTCGGCGGCGGTGAGCACGGCCTGGACGCCGGGGAGGGTGCGCGCCGCGAACACGTCGAGGCGCGTGATGCGGGCGTGCGCGTGCGGCGAGCGCAACACGCCGGCCACGAGCGCTCCGGCGACCGCCACGTCCTCGATGTAGAGGGCACTGCCCTTGACCTTGTCGAGGGCGTCGGGCCGGCGGATGCGCTGCCCGACGATCATCGGCGCGGCTGCGGCCTCATGCGAGCAGAGCATGAACGAGGGCCCCGGGGGATTCAAGTTAGACTCGACCGATGCGATCCGCGGTCCTCGTCCTCGGCGCCCTGGTGGCGGCGGCGCCCTCCACCCCGTCCGTCGCGCCCGGTTACGTGCAGGAGATCGAGCAGTGGCGCGCCAAGCGCGCAGAAGGCCTCCGCGCTCCGGATGGGTGGCTGACCGTCGTCGGCCTGACGTGGCTGCGCGAGGGCACGAGCACCATCGGCAGCGCCAAGGGGAGCGACATCCCGCTCCCCCTGGCCGCGCCGCCCCGCGTGGGCACTCTCGAGTTCTCGCACGGGCGCGCCGTCATCCAAGTCGCCCCGGGCGTCGTCGTGAAGGCGCAGGACAAGCCGGTCGCCGAGCAGGAGCTGCATTCCGACAAGGAGGGGAAACCCGACGTGCTGACGGTGGGTTCCGTCAGCCTGTACGTGATCGAGCGGGGCGGCCGCCACGCCGTTCGCGTCAAGGACACGGACAGCGCGCCGCGCCGCGCCTTCCGCGGGCTCGACTGGTATCCGGTGAACGAGAGCTACCGGATCGAGGCGCGGTTCACGCCCTACGACCCGCCGAAGCAGATCCCCATCGCCAACGTCGTCGGCACGGTCCAGCCGATGCCGAGCCCCGGCTACGTGACCTTCCAGATCGGCGGCCGTGAGCTGCGCCTCGATCCCGTGCTGGAAGAGCCGGACGCGAAGGAGCTGTTCTACATCTTCCGAGACCCGACGGCCGGGAAGGAGACCTACCCGGCGGGGCGGTTCCTGTACTCCGAGATGCCCAAGGACGGCACGGTCGTCCTCGATTTCAACAAGGCCTATTCGCCGCCCTGCGCCTTCACCTCCTTCGCGACCTGCCCCCTGCCCCCTCGCCAGAATCGCCTCGACGTGCGCATCGAGGCCGGAGAGAAGAAGCCCGCCGGGCATTGATTGGCACCGGGCTTGCAGTCTCCTCTCCGAGGAGGTGCGGATGCCCCGCGTCATCATGATCGCCGCCGTCGCCGTGCTGGCCGCGTGTAGCAGCGGCCGCTCGGAGCCGGCCGCCACCAGCACGACCACTTCGTTCACCACGACGACCACGAGCACGACCCTGGCCGCGATGACGCCGCCGGAGACACTTGCCTCAGGGCTCGCCGGGACGGAATCACCGGATCCGTATGCGAGCGCATCCGCGGCTCCGCTGGGCGAGGCGCAGTCCTCGCCGTCGCCCGCTGCCTCGGATCCCTCTCCGAACCCCGACACCGCGACCCCGCCTGCGGACCAGGTGCTCCGCCAGCAGGTCCTGCTCGACCGCGCCCACTTCTCGCCCGGAGAGATCGACGGCCGCGGCGGCTCGAACACGCGCCTCGCACTGGCCGCCTTCGCGAAGGCCCGCGGTGCGGCGGGCGCGAGCGGGGCGGCCGCGCTCGACGCGGACGCGGCTCCGCCGCTCGTCGCCTACACGATCGCACCCGCGGACGTGGCCGGCCCGTTCGCGCGCATCCCCACCGACATGGAAGAGAAGGCCAAGCTGCCGGCGCTCGGCTATGCAACGGCGCTAGAAGCGCTGGGCGAGAAGTTCCACTCCAAGCCGGACCTGCTGAAACGCCTGAACCCCGGCGCCGCCTTCCGCGCCGGCGAATCGATCCAGGTTCCCGCCGTCACCCGGACGCCGCCCGGGAAGGCGGCGAAGGTCGTGGTCGACAAGTCCGACATGTCGGTGACCGCGCTCGACGCGCAGGGGCGCGTCCTCGCCCGCTACCCGGCCACGATGGGCTCCGAGCACGATCCCCTGCCCCTCGGGACGTGGAAGATCACGGGCGTGCAACGCAACCCGACGTTCTTCTACAACCCGGACCTCTTCTGGGACGCGAAGGGCGAGCACTCGAAAGCCAAGATCGCGCCGGGCCCCAACAGTCCGGTCGGCGTCGTCTGGATCGACCTGTCGAAAGAGCACTACGGGATCCACGGCACGCCCGAGCCCGGCACCATCGGCAAGACGGAGTCGCACGGGTGCATCCGCTTGACGAACTGGGACGCGCTCGAGCTCGCGGACATGGTGGGCCCGGGGACCCCAGCCATCCTCCAGGAATGACGCGCGCTTGAGAACGGGCGCCGCCTTCCTGGCCGGGCTCGTGCTGGGCGCGGCCGGAGCCTGGCTCGTGGCCAGTCGACCGCCGTCTGCGGTCGTCGTGCCGCCGGCAGCGCCATCCCTCGCTCCCGCATCCGCGACGCCCGCCGTCACCTTCCCCACGCCGCCCTCGCCTTCCGGGCCGGCCCTCGGAGGTGAGACCGAAGCCCCGTCCGAGCCCGCATCCGAAGCCGGCCCGTGGACGGCATCGCCGGAGACGGAGACCCCGCTCGGCACTCCGGCCTCCTCGATCCCCGGCGACAGCACGGACGGGCTCCTGACGCCGAAGTCGCTGGTGGCTCCCGCGGACGCGCCGGCCGTGCCGTCCGTCGGAGACCTGGACCGCCTGCGCACCCGCCAGCTGCTGCTGCCCGTCCAGGGCTACGACCTGCGCCAGCTCCGCGACAACTTCGCGGAGAAGCGAGGCGGGCGCGTCCACGAGGCCATCGACATGGCCGCCACGCGCGGCACTCCCGTCCTGGCCGTGGACGACGGCGTGGTCAAGAAGCTCTTCAGCAGCGCGGCCGGCGGCCTGACGGTGTACGAGTTCGACGGCGACGCGAGCTACGCGTATTACTACGCGCACCTGGATCGCTACGCCGAAGGCCTCCACGAGGGGCAGCCGGTCAGGAAGGGAGACCGCCTCGGGTACGTGGGAACGAGCGGCAATGCTCCGCCGAACACGCCCCATCTCCATTTCACGATCTTCAAGCTCCTGCCCAACAAGCACTGGTGGGAGGGAACAGCGATCAATCCGTATCCGCTGTGGGCTCTTCGGCGCTGATCGCGTCCGCGAAATCGGAAACGTCGGCGACTTCGGATGCGACCCGGTCCTCCAGGGGCAGGCCGGCGTGGACGAGGCGCTGCAGGAGCCGCGCGCGATCGTCGAGGGCCCCGAAGATCGTGACGGTGTCGAGACCCGCGCGCTCGACGCGCAGAACGGGTGTGAAGACGACGCCCGCGCGCTCCGCCCGGCCGGGATCCCGCGAGACGTCGCAGACCTCCACGGAGATGCGGTCGCCCAGGCGCCTCACGACGTCCTGGACCGTCGCCAGCGCGCGCAGGCTCGGGCCGGACCGGGAGACGAACAGCGTGAGCCGGACGAGCGGCCCGGCATAGGGCGAGATCGAGCCTCCACCGCCCGGCGAGGCCAGGCGTCCGACGGTGCTGGTCGCGTTCTGGATGGCCTTCCACGCGTCCGCGCTCGGGATGCGCTTGGCGATCTCGAGCTGCGCGTAGGCCTCGTCGACACTCGCCTGCGCGAGCACATCACCCCGCCCGTCTTCGCGGCCGGGAGGCTCGGAGGCAAGCGAGGACAAGCGCGCCTGGACCTCGTCGAGGAGGTTCTGCAGCCGCTGGATCTCGCCGACGATCTCGTCCGTTTCCGAAGCGCTCATGGCCAGGCCGGCGGGCCGACGATTGCCGCCCGCGCGCCTTCGTCACGATCGTACCAGCCGCGGCCCGAGTCAGGTGGGCGGGCGCGCGCTATACTCGCGCGGGATGAACGCACTGCCCCTCATCCTGTTTTTCCTGGCCGTGGCCTCGCTCGGCTACCGCTACTACTCCGCGTTCCTGGCCGCGCGGGTGGCCGCCCTCGACGACGCGCGCGTGACCCCCGCCCACCGCTTCACCGACGGCAACAACTACGTGCCCACGAACAAGTGGGTCCTCTTCGGCCATCACTTCGCGGCCATCTCGGGGGCGGGACCCTTGATCGGGCCCGTCCTGGCCGCGCAGTTCGGGTTCCTGCCCGGCCTGCTGTGGATCACGCTGGGCGTCGTGTTCGCGGGCGCCACGCACGACTTCATCATCCTGGCCTCGTCCGTACGCCGCGGCGGCAAGTCGCTGGCCGACATCGCGCGCAGCGAGATCTCGCCCGTGGCGGGGGCGACGGCGATGGTGGCCATCCTGTTCATCGTGGTCATCGCCCTCGCCGGCCTCGGCATCGCCGTGGTCAACGCCCTCGCCGAGTCGTCGTGGGGCACGTTCACCATCGCCATGACCATCCCCATCGCCCTGGTAGTGGGGCTCTACATGCACGGCGGCCATCCCCGCGCCATCCAGCGCGGCTCCGTCTTCGGGGTGGTGGCGGTGCTGCTGGCCGTCATCGCGGGACGGTGGGTCCCCGGCTCCTTCCTCGAGCCCTGGTTCACGCTGAGCCGCACCCAGATCACGTTGGCCATGGCCGTCTACGGGTTCGTCGCCTCCGTGCTCCCGGTCTGGATGCTCCTCTGCCCGCGCGACTACCTCTCGTCGTACATGAAGCTCGGGACCATCTTCGCGCTCGTCGTCACCACGATCCTCGTGGCGCCGCCCATTCACGCGCCCGCGCTCTCCACGTTCATCCACGGCGGCGGCCCCATCGTACCGGGCAAGCTGTACCCGTTCGTGTTCATCACCATCGCCTGCGGCGCGATCTCCGGCTTCCATTCCCTGGTGGCATCGGGGACCACGCCGAAGATGGTGGACAAGGAGACGGACGCCCGCATGATCGGGTACGGCGCCATGCTGTGCGAAGGCCTGGTGGGCGTGGTCGCGCTCATCGCGGTGTGCGCGCTCCAGCCCGCCGACTACTACGCGATCAACGTGCCCCCCGCCGTCTACGCGACCCTGGGGATGTCGCCCGTCAACCTGGCCGAGCTCTCGCGCGAAGTGGGTGAGAACGTCACCGGGCGCACGGGCGGAGCGGTGTCGCTCGCCGTCGGGTTCGCCCAGATCTTCTCCGGCCTCCCCGCCCTCCGGAGCCTCATGTCGTACTGGTACCACTTCGCGATCATGTTCGAGGCTCTCTTCATCCTCACCACGATCGACACGGGCACGCGCGTGGCCCGCTTCATGGTGCAGGAGTTCCTGGGCGGGATCTGGAAGCCGCTCGAGCGCACGGACTGGGTGCCGGGCACGATCCTCTCCACGGGCGTCGTCGTCACCGCCTGGTCGTATTTCATCCTGACCGGGTCCATCTCGCAGATCTGGCCCATGTTCGGGATCGCGAACCAGCTCCTGGCCTCGGTCGCCCTTTGCGTGGGCACGACCGTCATCATCAATGGCGGTCGCGCGCGCTACGCCTGGGCCACCATGGTCCCGCTCGCCTTCGTCTCCACCACGACGCTTTACGCGGGCTATCGGTCGGTGATGGACAATTTCCTGCCCATGACGAACGTGCCCGGCCGGGCCTTCACCGGATATCTCGACGCGTCGCTCACCGTCCTGCTGATGGCCTGTGTCCTCTTGATCCTCGCCTCGTCCGGCCGCGCCTGGCTGCGCGCTCTGCGCGGCGAGCGCCTTCCCATGGTCGCGGCGCCCGCCGGACCGGAAGGTGCCTCCGGTCCCGACGGCTGCTGCTGAGACCCGTCGTTCACACGGTTCTTACAAATCACTGACCGGAATCGGACACCGCGGACACTCAGACGTCACTAACCTGTTCTTAACGCAACCTTTTGAAGGTGGGATCCGTCTCAATCGGAAAGATCGGAGAGCTCGCCCGGGGGCAACCGGCGGGTTCGATGACGACCCTAAGGAGTAGACCGGATGAGCGAAGTGGCCCTGAAGAACGTGAACGGAAGCCTCAAGGACATGGTCAGGGAATTCGAGCGCCAGCTCATCGAAGCGGCCCTGGCGGCATCCGCCGGCAACCAGAGACGGGCCGCCGCCACGCTGGGCCTCCTGCCCACGACGCTGCACGAGAAGATGAAGCGTCTGGGCCTGCTTCGCCGCGGCGTCACGCCCGGGATGGAGCAGGAAGGTGCCGGCGCCGCGATGCGGATGTAGGAGGGCGGCCGCCGATCAGGCCGGCCCTTCGCGCGGTCCGGCGGCACGCCGGGCCTCGTCGAGGCGCCGGCATCCCTCCAGCACGAGCTCCGCGAAGCTCGGGCCGATCCGTTCACCGCGCTGGTCTCCGCGCGAGAAATTGAAGCGGCCTTCTTCCCAGGCCAGGAAGGCGTAGACGGCGTCCGCGCCCTGCTCGTCTTCGTCGCCGCTGGCGCCGACGATCTCTCCTTCCCGGAAGCGGATCGTCATCCATCGTGTCCCCGACTCCACCATGAGGACGCCGGTCAGCCGCGTCAGGTGGCACATCTGCAGCACCCCGGGCGCTCCCATGACCTCGAGCTGCCCTTCCATCCCCGGGCCGGGTGCACCCCGGCGGCCCATCCCCATGTGCCGCTTGAGCGTGAGCTGGATTCGGATGAGCAATTCGCGGACCGGCGTCTCCTTGGAGACGAAGTCGTCGGCGCCCAGCTCCATCCCCTGGTAGCGCGCCTTCGAGTCATCCCAGCCCGACAGGAACAGGAGCGGCGTCTGCCGGATCAGGGAATGGCTGCGTACCTTCCGGCAGAACTCGAACCCGTCGTCGCCCGGCATCAGGATGTCCGTGAGGATGAGCCACGGCCGCTTCTCGAGGGCCAGGGTCAACCCCGCGGCCCCGTGGCTGGCCTCGTAGACCGTGAATCCCTGGCCTTCGAGAAGGCTGCGCAGGAACCCGCGGAACACCGCGTTGTCGTCCACGATCAGGACCTGGCGCAGCACTTCCGGGATGTCGTCGAAGCTGGGGAGGGCGGACCGCGACGACGCGGGCAGGTCGGGAGGATCGTACGGATCCGGAGGCGGTCCCTGCTCTTGATTGTCCATGTGCCGGGTCTTGGAGGGGGCGGATCATTATGCCCCAAGGCTGTGCTACCTTCCCGCGCCCTCATGGAGCAGCGCAAGACCCGCCAGCGCCGCGTCGAGATCCTGAAGAGCGCGGCCGCCGCCTTCCGGCGCCGCGGATACCACGGGGCCAGCATGGGCGAGATTGCCCGGGCCCTGCGCATGACCAAGGGCAGCCTCTACTACTACTTCAAGAACAAGGAAGAGATCCTCTTCTTCTGTCACGACTACTCCCTCGACATCCTCCTCGAGGTGCTCGAGAACGTGGAGGCGGCCGGAGGCGCGCCGCCCCAGAAGCTGCGGAGCCTCATCGAGTCGTTCGTGCACCACATCCTGGACGACCTCCGCGGGACGGCCATGACCCTGGACTTCCAGGCCCTCTCCGCTCCCTTGCTGCGCCGCGTCATCGCCAAGCGCGACCGCTTCGACCGCGGGATGCGCCGCGTGCTCCAGGAAGGGATGGACGCCGGTGCCTTCGCGCCGGGCGACCCGAAGCTCCTGACCTTCGCGATCCTGGGCGCCGTGAACTGGATCCCGCGCTGGTTCGACCCCACCGGACCCGCGACGTCGGAGGAGATCGGACGCGTGTTCGCGGAGTATCTCGTCTCCGGGTTGCAGCGCCGTAGGCCGTAGTCCCGGCCACTTACGCGTAACATGGCCCCGATGCCCGTCACCGACGCGCACATCCACGTCCAGCCGTGGTGGGAGCTCAAGCCCGAGGTGCTCGAGGTCATCCGCCGCGGGCGCGCCGACCTCGACGAGATCGAGAAGATCAACCGCAGCCCCGCCCATCTCCTGCGCCGGCTCGACGCGGACGGCATCGAGCGCGCCGTGCTCGTCAACTACCCGAGCCCGGATCTCATGGGATTCACGTCGCGGGTGAATGAATACGTCGCGGAGTATTGCGCGGCCGCGCCCGACCGCCTCATCGCGATGGGGGGCGTGCACCCGCGATTCACGGACGACGCGGCGGCGGAGGTCCGGCGCGCGGCCGATATGGGAGTCCGTGCGCTCAAGCTGCATCCCCCGCACATGGCCGTGGAGCCGAACGCCTACCTGCACGGGCTGGACGCGCTGCGGGCGCTGTACGAAGAAGCCCAGCGGCTGAAGCTGCCGGTGATGATCCACACCGGCACTTCCATCTTCCCGGGCGCGCGCAGCCGCACGGGCGAGCCGATGCCGATCGACGACGTGGCGGTGGACTTTCCCGACCTCACCCTGATCCTCGCTCACGGCGGCCGCCCGCTCTGGATGGAGCAGGCCTTCTTCCTGGTGCGCCGCTTTCCGCGCGTCTACATGGACGTGTCGAGCATCCCGCCGCGCTCGATCCTGCGCTACTGGCCGCGGCTGGCGGAGGTGGCGGACAAGGTGCTCTACGGGAGCGACTGGCCCGCCCCCGGCGTCAGGAGCATGGCCGACAACCTGCGCGCGTTCCGCGAGCTCGGCCTGCCCGCGGAAGCGGAGGCGAAGATCCTGGACGGCAACGCAAGGAAGCTGTGGCCGTGAGGAATGTTGTGGCCGTGAAGTATTAAGTCAGGGGGGCACTCACGCCTGATTCGCGATGGGCGTTCGCGACCCCCCTGAAACCCCCTCGCACGTCGCCGCTGCTGCGCAGCGCCGCCGTGCTCTACGTGCACCTCGACCGAGGCGCTTCAGACGCCTCAGGTCCCGCCGTGGCCGACGGTGACCTTGCCGCCCTCGACGATGACGGGGACCCGGCGCCCGCCGCTCGTGTGCACGAGCATCTCGTCGAGGAAGGGGCGGGACTTCTTGACGTTGCGATACTCGACGGAATATCCCTTGCCGGCGTAGGCCTCCCGGGCCTCGCTCGTGTAAGGTCAGCCGTCCTTGCCGTAGATGACGACGGTTCGCTCGCTCATATCTTCTAATTATAGGGAGCGGTTCCCGGCCGGCGGGCGAGGCCGGCGCACGGGCCGAATCGCGCGAAGGCGCGGACTCGGGCATAATCGGCGCCCATCGGACATGTCTGTGCCTTATGCCGTCCCTGACGGCTTCGATCCCCGGTTGCGGGGGCCGCAGATCGCTGCGCCTCCGCCCGCCTCGCTGCCCGCCTGGGTCGAGCAGCTCCTCGCCGGCTCCCCTGTCGTTCCCTTGCGAGGCCGCGGCGGACGTCCGGACGTGTGCCGCCGCGATGCGAACGGATGGCGCCAGATCTCCACCGCGGTCCCGAACGTACGCGGGCTCGACGTCCTCACGTTCCAGCAGGCGGTCATGGACGCCTTCGCCGCCATCTTCGACCAGCTCGGACCGACGGGCTCCGTTCACCCCGTGCGCTTCTGGGCGTTCGTGCCGGAGATCCACGCCCAGCTCGAGCCGGACCTGGACCGGTACATGGTGTTCAACGCCGCCCGCTTCGCGGCGTTCTCCGCCTGGTACGGCGGACGCGATGCGTTCCCACGGGCGCTGGCCACCGCGTCCGCGGTCGGTACGTCCGGCTCCGACCTCGTCCTTCATTGCCTGGCCGCGGACTCCGCCGGCCAGCCGGTGGAGAACCCGCGCCAGGTTCCGGCGTACCGGTACTCGCGCCGGTTCGGTCCCATGCCTCCCTGCTTCGCCCGCGCGACGGTCGTACGGCCTCGCGGCGGAACGTGCCTCCTGATGGTCGGTGGCACCGCGAGCATCCGCGGGGAGGAGTCGATGCACGAGACCGACCTGGGCGCGCAGATGGACGAGACGCTGGCCAACCTCGCAAGCGTGGTCGGCGCCGCCTGGTCCGGATGCACCGAAGGGCGCGCGGCGCTCGGCCGCTACCGACAGCTCCGCGCCTATCACCGCCGGGAAGCCGACCGCCGTGAGGTGGAGGCGCGGATGCAGTCCGCCTTCCCCAATCTCGATCGGCTGGAGCTTCTCTCCGCGGAGCTGTGCCGGGCGGAGCTGCTGGTCGAGGTCGAGGGCCTGGCGGAGGGACCGCCCGCCTAGTCCGGCTTGACGTTCAGCAGGATCCGGAGCTTCCGCGCACGCGCGAGCCCGTAGCGCAGCGTGGTGACGGTGCCCCCCGCGCGGCTGAAGTCCTTCTTCTCCTCCAGCTCGTGGCTGCCGTTGTAGCCGTCGATGGTCTCGCCGCTCTCGTCCACCCAGGAGATGCGGAACACGCCCCGCCAGTCCGAGCTGGCGGCGTTCGAATACTCGATCTCGACCTTGACCGGCACGCGATATTCGGTCTCGCCGCCCGTCACGTGCGCCTTGAGCCCGCCGCCGACGCGCTCGAGGTGTATGCGGTGGAGAGTGACCGGACCCTCCTTGACGTTGAGCTCGAACCACTTGTCGAGCTCGAAGGGCACGGTCCTGTCCACCGACGTCTGGGCCGACGCGGGCACGGCCAGGACCGTCGCCGCCAGAACGCTGAGCATCCACGAGGTGCGCGTCATCACGCCTCCTTTTTCGAGGGCGGATCGTAACCCGTTTGACACGTTTGCGTCGCGTTTCCCGCGTCTCTGGTACGGGCTTCCCCGCTCGCCGGGGCCGGGCGCGGATGCTATCATCCGTTGCTTTGCGCGGCCCCGGGAGAGACGCGACGTGACACTCGTTTCCGGCTCCACGTTCGGGGTGTACCAGATCCTCGACCCTCTCGGACGCGGCGGCATGGCCACCGTGTACAAGGCCTACGAGCCCGGCCTCGACCGGTACGTCGCGCTCAAGGTCCTGCCCCGCGAGTTCCTGCACGACGAGGGGTTCGCCGAGCGCTTCAAGCGCGAGGCGAAGGTGATCGCGCGCCTCGAGCATCCCAACATCATCCCCATCCACAACTTCGGCATCGAGGAGCAGAGCCGCACGCCGTGGATGGCGATGCGGCTCATCTCGGGCGGCGCCCTCTCCGGCGTCATGAAGAAGTCCCGGCTGTCCGCGGACCGCACGATCGAGATCCTGCGCGGCGTGGCCCAGGCCCTCGACTACGCGCACGGCAAGGGTGTCATCCATCGCGACATCAAGCCCCAGAACATCCTCCTCGACGAGGCCGAGCGCGTGTACCTCGCGGACTTCGGCATCGCGAAGATGGTGGAGGGCTCGTCGGGACTCACCGCGACGGGCATGATCAGCGGCACTCCGCAGTACATGGCGCCGGAGCAGGCCATGGCGGGCGTGGTGGACAACCGCGCAGACATCTACGCGCTCGGGATCGTGGCCTACGAGATGCTGACGGGCCGCGTGCCCTTCGCCGCGGACACGCCGGTGGCCGTGCTGATGAAGCACGTGCAGGACCCGATCCCCGTCCCGTCCACGCGTGACGTGCCGGAGCCCCTGATGCGCGCGCTGCTGAAATCGCTCGCCAAGCGGCCCGAAGATCGCTGGCCGACGGCCATCGCGTTCGTGAAGGCGCTCGGGGACGGACTGAGCCAGTCCACGACGGCAAACGCGATGCCCTCCGCGGCGCCCACGGGCTTCCTCCCCACGGAAGCGACGCCCATGGCCCGGCCCGGTACGCCTGCCCGCGGCACGGTGCCTCCGAGCCGGGGCACGGCGCCGGGAATGCCCGCCGTGGCCACACCCACCCCCGCTCCGGGCACGCCATACCCCGGCAGTCCGCATCCAGGGACGCCGTACCCGGGCACGCCCTATCCGCCGCCGTATTCCGGCACTCCGGGGGCGGGCACGCCCTATCCGCAGGCCGTCGGCGCCCCCTATCCGGGGACTCCGGCCGGAGGCACGCCGTATCCGCCGCCGCCGGGCTACCCGCCGGCCGGATATCCCACCCAGCCGCCTTACGCAGGCCAGCCGCCCTATTCGACCGGAGGCTATCCCGCCGCCTATCCGACGGCGCCGCCCCACCCCGCACCGTCAGGCGGACCCGGGCGCGGGCTGGTGATCGCTCTCGTGGCCGCCGTCGTCGTGGCCGGCGTGATCGGCACCGGCGTGCTGATCCTCCTGCTGCGGCCCAACACGTCCACGGTGCCGCCGGAACGGACGCCGGTGACGCTGCGCTCCCCGGAGACCGCGGCCAATACCGTGACCACGACGCCGGTGACTCCCGTCGAGACGGTGGCCGCCGCACCGAGCACCACGCTGCCGCAGCCAGCGGTCGCCACGGCCCCGGCCGCGCGTCCCGGCCCGTCTCCCGTGTCGCGCCGGACGGTCTCGCCCGCGGCCACGCCGGCGCAGGTCGCCGAAGGGACCGCGCCTCCGGTCCCGCCTTCGACGACGCTGCCTGCCGTCGCCGAGCCCGCGCGCCCGGCGGCCCCCCCGTTCCCGGGAGCGGGCCGAGTCGAGCTCGGCGAGAAGTTCTACGAGAAGACACTGGCCTACGAAGAGGGCCAGCCCCTCAGCTTCGAGGGCCACGTCGGCCCGCTCAAGGCGGACAAGGTCCAGTTCTCGGTCGGGGAGAAGAAGGGTCGGTTCGGCAAGGTCGACGACCTCAAGACGGAAATGCGGGCGGTGGTCCCGGTCCTGGACTGTCCCAAGGGTGCCGGAGAGTGGGACTACAAGCTGATCGTCGAGCTGCTCGACGAGAGCGGCCGGCGCCTGGACAAGCTCGAGGGCGGCGGGAGCTGCGAGAACGAGATCAAGACCATCGCCGCCTCCCGGGGAGTGCTCAAGTCACTCGTCGGCGCGATTCGCGGAGTGAAGGTCCGACTCGAAGCCGCGAAGGACTGATTCCTTCGTCCCGGAGACCCCACAAGCCGATGCCTCTCGCCCTCTTCCTGGCTCTCGCTCTCGCCCCCGCCGCCTCCGGAGCCGCGCCCGCCGCCGCCGGCGTGCGCGGGGTCGGCGTCGAGGAGTCGCTGGAGGCGGGGCCCGTCCTCGCTCCCGCGCTGGACGCGGCGCGGCCCGCGACGGGAGTGCCGACGTTCGTCCGCCTGTCGGTATCGCCGGCCGACGTCACGGGCGACACCGCGACGCGGTGGCCGGCCCTCGACGAGCGCCTCTCTCTCTACGCCGGGCGCAAGGTGCCCGTGGTGCTCGCCCTGGGCGCGCTGCCCGCCGCGGAGCTGGCTGACCCGTGGAAGGCGCGTCTGCGTGAGCTCGCGGGCAAGGCACGCGGACGCGTGCGCGCGTACGAGTTCGCGATCCCCCCCGTCGGCTCCGCCAGCGCGGCGTCATTCATCCTCAAGCTCACGACGGTCCAGGTGCGCGCGGCCGACCCCGACGCGCTCGTGATCGCGGGCGGCCTCGCCGCCTCCGACAGCGCGTGGCTGGAATCTCTGTATCGCGAGGACATCGCGGCGTACGTCGACGCGGTGGCGGTGGAGGCGCCGGCGCCCGACGCCCTCGACGGGGCGAGCGCTCTCGCTCCCCTCCTGTCCCTCGTGGAGAAGGAGGACTCGACGGCGGTGGTCGCCGTGACCGGCATCGCGCTCGAAGACGAGGCGCAGGCCCCGCGGCGACTGGGAGACTGGGAGCTGCGCCTGCTCGGCACCAAGGCCTTCGCGCACGCCTACAAGACGACGGCCGGCGCCTTCGCGCCCGCGCTCGACGTGGCCACGGCCCTCAAGGACCTGCTCACCGCGGAGGTGGTCACTCTCGACGAGAAGGGCAGCAGCCTCAAGCTCGCGCGCGCCGGCCAGGACGTCACGACGTCCTTCCCCCATCGGCTGCTCTACAACGTCGGCACCTTCTCGACCTATTTCGTCTACTGGGGCGGCCCGGACGCGGCCGGCGAGACGCTGCAGATCGAGCTGCGCGAATCCGCGGGCAAGCCGCCGCTGATCCGCGATCCCCTGAAGGGCCGGCAGGGCACGGCCCGCGAGTTCCTGCGCGATCCCCACACCAAGACCTCGCGCGTCAACGTCGTTCCCGTCCCGGACCGTCCGCTCCTCCTGGACTTCAACGGCGGGAGCGACGCCTACGTCTCGCGGGCCGAGGTCACGGAGGGCGTGCTGCCCAGCGTGGCCGAGATCATCGCCCGCCACCAGGAGGCGCAGGCCGCGCAGGATGCGCTCGTCGAGACCTACGTGGCCGACGCGCGCATGGAGCAGCACTTCCGTCCCAGCGCCACCGATCCCGGGTTCGACGTCGTCACCGACAACCGCTTCTACTTCGACCGCGAGGGCACGGAGTGGGAGGAGCTGAGCTTCACCCTCAACGGCTCCAAGTGGGGCGCGAACCGTCCGCCCTTCCCGCTGCTGCAGCCGGAGAAGGTCCTGTCCCTGCCCCTGGACCTGCGGCTGAACAAGGACTACGCGTACACGCTCGAGGGCCTCGACAAGGTCGGGGACCGGCGCGCCTACGCGGTGCAGTTCCATCCCGTCGACGGGGCGCGGTCGCTCTACCGGGGGACGGTCTGGATCGACGCCGAGAGCTTCCTGAAGCTGAAGGTGCAGTCGGTGCAGACGCAGCTGAGCCCGCCCGTCGCCTCCAGCGAGGAGATCCAGTACTTCACGCCGGCGGCGAACATCGACGGACGGCCCCTGTCGATGTTCACGCGGCTGGTCGGCCGCCAGATCATGCTCGTGGCCGGCCGCAACCTCCTCGTCGAGCGCGAGGTCAACTTCTCGAACTTCCGCGTGAACGCGCCCGACTTCGCTTCCGCGCGCGCGGCCTCGCGCGGCACGAACCACGTGATGTACCGCGACACCGAGCGCGGGCTGCGCTACTACGTGAAGAAGGGCGAGGAGCGCGTGGTCGAGGAGAACCCCACCACGACCGCGAAGGCCCTCGCCTTCGGCGTGACCTACGACCCTTCCTACGACTACCCCCTGCCCATCGTCGGCATCAACTACCTCGACTTCGAGTTCCTGGGCAAGAAGCAGCAGCTCGCGCTGCTCTTCGGGGGCGTGCTGGCCCTCGCGAACGTGCAGCACCCGAAGATCCTCGGCCCCCGGGTGGACGCGAGCGTCGACCTCTTCGCGATCGCGGTGCCGGTGAACGACCAGGTCTACGACACGGCCGGCGAGCTGCGCGGGGAGCGCCTGCGCGATCACCCGTTCTCCACGGGCGCCAACCTGGGCTGGCAGTTCACGGACTTCCAGAAGCTCACCGCCAGCTACCAGTTCCGCTACGACCACTACTCCGCGGACGACCTCACCGCACCCGTCTTCACGGTTCCCGCGAGCACGGCCACCAACGGCTTCGGCCTGGCCTACGAATACAAGCGGAAGGGCTACTCGCTCGGCGGCAACGCGTTCACCTATCGGCGCGGCTCCTGGGAGAGCTGGGGCACGGGCGAGGGGTTCGATCCCGAGCAGCAGTCGTACCAGAAGTACAGCGCCAGCCTCTCGAAGGACTTCTTCTTCGGGCTGCACAAGATCCATCTGAACGCCGCCTATTACGGCGGGCGCCACCTGGACCGGTTCAGCATGTACCAGTTCGGGTTCTTCGACGAGAACCGGATCCACGGCGTGCCGTCGGCGGGCGTGCGCTTCGGCGAGCTCGCCATGTTGCGCACGGGCTACTCCTTCAACCTGTTCGATCTCTACCGGGTGGACCTCTTCTTCGAGCAGGCCATCGGCAAGGACCCGACGATCGACAACACCTGGCGCAACGTGACCGGGCTGGGCCTGGGCCTCAACCTGCGCACGCCCTTCGGGACCCTGCTCCGCGCCGACCTCGGGAAGAGCTTCCTGCCCAAGATGTATTCCGGCTCCGGATCGTTCGTGGCCCAGATCATGATCCTCAAGCCGATATGAGCCTCGCCCCCCACCCGACGATCGAGGGCCACTACCGCGAAGCCGCGAAGCGGCAGGAGTACGTGGACTCGCTGTTCGACAACGCGGCGCCCCACTACGACTGGATCTGCCGGGTGATGTCGTTCGGATCGGGCGCGCTCTACCGAAGGCAGGCTCTGCAGCGCCTCGGGGTCCGGCCGGGCATGTCCGTCCTCGACGTCGCCACCGGCACCGGGCTCGTCGCGCGCGAAGCGGCCCTTCTCGCGGGCGGATCCGGCGTCGTCGGCCTCGACCCCAGCCGCGGCATGCTGGACGAAGCGCGCCGGACCGCCGCCGCGCCGCTGGTGCAGGCCCGCGGGGAGGCGCTGCCGTTCGCGGACGCGCGCTTCGACGCCCTCAGCATGGGCTACGCCCTGCGGCACGTCTCCGACCTCTTCGCGGCGTTCCGGGAGTACCACCGCGTGCTGCGACCCGGCGGGCGCGTCCTCATCCTCGAGATCTCACGGCCGGCCTCCCGCCTTGGACTGGGACTGGCTCGGCTGTACCTCAAGCGGCTCGTCCCCCTCGTCACGCGCGTGGGCACGGGCAGCGCGGACGCGCAGCGGCTCATGGACTACTACTGGGACACCATCGAGCACTGCGTGCCGCCGGAAGCCATCCTGGACGCGATGCGCCTCAGCGGCTTCGAAGCCACCCGGCGCGTGCAAGGCGGCCTGTTGAGCGAGTACGTAGGACTCAAGCAGCCCTAGCCGACAACCGACCGCAGAGCACGGCGGCGCCGCGAAGCGGCGGCGACGTGCGAGGGGGGTTTCAGGGGGGGCCGCGCAGCGACGACCGCGGTGGTCGCAAGTGCCCCCCCTGACTTAATAAGCCTGACGGCCAGGACTCAGCGCTTCTGTTTCACCACACCCGGCAAGCATTCGCCGGGGCCATCGGCTGTCCCACCTGGCAGGAGAAGGCCTCGCGGAACTCCGGCATGTTGCTGACAGGGACGCGGACCCTGAACTCGTTCACGGTGTGCTCGTCGGTCTTGGTGATGAGCCGGAGCACCTCGTCCGTCGAGTTCTCGCACCAGCCCTGCGCCATGCCCAGGAAGAAGCGCTGCGCGGGGGTGAACCCGTCGATGCGGCGCGCCGCCTCCGGGGTGCCGGCCAGGCGGCGCATCAGCGCGTCGTAGGCGATGCGCAGGCCGCCGTTGTCGGCCACGTTTTCGCCCAGGGTGAGCCGTCCGTTGATGTGCAGGTCCGGTACCGGCGCATAGCGCCCGTATTGCTCGACCATGCAGGACGCGCGCTCGTCGAAGGCCTTGCCGTCCTCAGGGCTCCACCAGTCCTTCAGGTTCCCGCCCACGTCGTATTGCCGGCCCTCGTCGTCGAACCCGTGCGTGAGCTCGTGGCCGATGATCATGCCGATGGCCCCGTAGTTCACGGCGTCGTCCATGGCCCGGTCGAAGAACGGCGGCTGCAGGATCCCGGCGGGGAAGTTGACGTTGTTGTTGGGCGGGCTGAAGTAGGCGTTTACCTCGGACGGCGGCATCTCCCATTCCGACTTGTCCACCGGCCGGCCGATCTTGCCGAGGTCGCGGCGCCCCTCGTACGCGAACACGCGCTGGACGTTGCCGACGAGGTCGCGCGGGCGGATGTCGACCTGCGCGTAGTCGCGCGGGTGCGCGGGGTAGCCGATCTTGTTGTCGATGACCGCCAGCTTGGCCAGCGCGCGCTCCTTGGTCGCCGGCGTCATCCATTCCAGGCGCCGGATGTCCTCGCGCAGCGCGTCTTCGAGGTCATTGACCATCGTGAGCATGCGCGCCTTGCCGTCCGCGCCGAACGTGCGCTCGACGAAGGCGATGCCCACCGCTTCCCCGATCACGGACGTGGTCAGGTTCGCGCACCTCTTCCAGCGCGGCGCCAGCTCCTTGGTGCCGGCGAGGGTTCGGCTCTGGAAGTCGAACGCCTGCTCCACGAAGTCCTGGGACAGGAGGGGCGCGGCGGCGCGCAGCACGTGCCAGCGCAGGTAGGTCTGGACGTCGGGAAGGGGGCGCGTGGCCAGCACCTGCTCCAGGTGCTGTATGTAGGCGGGCATCCGCACGTTGACGGTGGCGAGGGGCGGCGCCCCCCGCGCGGCCAGATAGGCCTTGAAATCGAAGGACGGGGCCAGCGCCTGCAGCTCGGCGAGGGTCTTCACGTTGTAGAGCCGCTTCGGATCGCGCCGCTCCTCCCGGTTGAGCGACCCGCGGGCCAACATCGTCTCCACTGCCATCACGGTGGCCGCGTCCGCGCGGGCGCGGGCAGGTGCCTCTCCCGCGAGCGTGAACATCTTCTCCACGTGGACGAGGTACTTCGCGCGGATGGTCTTCGCGTTCTCCGTGTCGTCCAGGTAGTAGTCCTTGCTGGGAAGGCCGAGGCCGCCCTGGCTGAAGGCGCCGATGACCTTGGCGGAGTCCTGCGCGTCCTGCTCCGACCCGAAGGCGAAGAAGCCGGGGATTCCCTTGGTCGCGCGATCGGCCAGCAGGGCGGGCAGGCTGCGCATGGACCCCAGCTCGTCGACGGCGGCGAGATCGGCGGCGACGGGGGCCAGGCGCACCTCGTTCGCGTGCGCCTCGTCCATGCAGGCGCCGTAGAAATCGCCGAGGCGCCGCTCGAGCGGGCTGCGCTCCGCGCGCGAGACGGCCGCCTTCTCGAGGATGTCCTTGACGACGAGGGTATTGCGCTCGTCGAGCTCCTCGAAGCGCGAGTAGCGCGCGTGATCGGAGGGCAACGGGTTCCTCGCCTTCCAGCCCCCACAGGCGTACGCGTAGAAATCGACACAGGGGTCGACGCGCGTCTCCAGCGCGGTCGGGTCGAACCCGATCGCGGGGGCGGCCGCTCCCGCGCTCGGAAGCACGGCCGCCGCGCCCGACACGATGCACACGAGCAGCGAGTGTTTCAAGGAATCCTCCGCGACGTCACGTACGCGTTGTAAGCGCCGTCCGCCGCGCCCGCTATCAGGATCCTGCTCGTCCGCGGCACCGAGCGAGAATGGGCGCATGGCCTCGGCGCTCGCGTCCAACGCGTTGGACGAATGAAGCGCGGCGGCGGGCGACGATGCGCGAGGTGGGCTAGAGAGCGGCGGCGGCGGCGCGCGAGGGCTTCGCGGCCGCGCGCGGACGGGGCCACTTGCCGTAGACGTAGCTGCCGCAGCAACGCGCGCAGATGGGGAGGGGCTCCTTGGCCAGCTTCTCGCGGAAGAGGCGCGCCCTCTCCCCCTTCCACACGGACGTGAAGGGTGCCGACCTCACGTTGCCGATGACGTAGTCCGGGAAGTCGCCGCAGAAACAGACGTCGCCGTCGGGCTCCACCTGGGCGAAGTACCAGGCCACCGGGCAGAGGTCGTGCCCGAACGTGCGCGACGGCTCGTTGAAATAGGCGGGGACGTCGCGCGGCTCCACCGCGGGCACGAACGAGACCCACGGCTGGCCGCGGTGCACGTCCAGGAGGCGCCGGCGGCGGGCGGCGCCGAGCACGGAGACGAGAGCCTTCATGGTGCCGTTGGCGGCCGCGTCATCCGGCCAGGCGAACTGGAAGCCCCGCCACGAAGAGCCGTCCACGCCGAAGGTGTCCTTCATGACGCGCTCGTAGGCCTCGCCCGCGCGCGGCGGCACGAACCAGCGCAGCCCGACGTTGACGAGCTCGAGCGGCAGCGCGCGCAGGGCGTCGAGGGCGGCGGGGACGTCGGCGGCGTTGAGCTCGGTGACGGGCAGGATCGCCATCTGCACGGGCAGGCCGCGCCCGAGCCTCTCCCGCCAGTGCGCGACGGCGCGGATGCCCGCGGCCGCCCGCGCGAAGCTCGACTCGCGCCCGCGGATGCGGTCGTGCACGTCCGGCGGCCCGTCGATGGAGACCGCGATCGAGTCCATCCCGGCCTCCACGAGCTCGCGCGCGTGACGCTCCAGGTGCCAGCCGTTCGTGATCACGGTGGCGACGAGCCCGCGCGTCTTGATCGCGCGCACGAGGGGCAGGATGTCGGGGTACAGGAACGGCTCGCCTCCGAAGAGGCTCACGATCGGCTGGTGCGGCGCCACCTCGTCCAGGAGGCGCTCGTAGTCCTCGAGGGCGAGCTGGCGGCGGAGGCCGATGAGCTCGCGGATGCGCGCGCGCTCGGTCTCGCCGTCGGTGGCCCCGTCGCCCTGGTGCTCGCGGAACACGCCGGTGTCGCCCCATTGCCCGCACATCTTGCAGCGCAGGTTGCAGAGGTTGGTGACGCGGAGCTGCAGGAAGGTCGGCATGGGGACGGGGGCCCCGTCTTCGAGGTGCGCGAAGACGGCGCGCCGCCCACGGCGCATGCGGAGGTAGTAGGAAAGCGCGAAGCGGGCGCGTCGCAGCCCGCGGGCCAACCGGCTCACGGCGCGGATTATAACCGGGCCCCCGACGCTCAACGCGGCGCGGAGCCGGCGCGGACGGTGCCGGGGAACGCGCCCCGGGCGAGGAACTCGCGCCAGAGCCGCTCCCAGGCCTTCCAGTCGTGCCCGCCGGGCGTGACGAGGACGCGCTCCCCGGGCAGCACGGACGCGAGCAGGCGGTGGCCGTAGGCGTAGCGGTCGGAGTCGCCGTAGGCGAGCCACAGGGGCGGACGCGCCTCCCCCACCGCGTAGCCGCGCAGGAAGCTCCAGACCCCGCGGAAGTCGCGCTCCGACGGCCCCCCGCCCCAGCGCGCCAGGCCTCCGGCGGCCTCGATCTCGCGCGTGAGCGCCGGCTCGCCGAGGTAGGGTGCGAGGACGAACATTCCCGCCACCGCGTCGGGATGCTCCTGGGCCAGGCTCAGGGCGCCGAGCCCGCCCAGGGAGATTCCCACGACGAACACGCGCCGGTAGCCGCGGGCACGCGCGGGCAGGACGACGTCCTCCCAGAGACGGTCCGTGATCACGCGCCGGTAGTAGTAGGCGAGGTGGGCATCGACGGCGAGCACGTCCGCTTGGAGGCCCGCCTCCCGCGCCGCGGCCAGGAAGCCGCGCTCGCCGAAGTCCTCGGCGCGGTCGCCGCGGCCGGGGAGGAAGACGACGAGGTCTCCCCCGGCCACGCCTGCCCCCGGGTGGGCGATCGTGCGCATGGGGACGACCGCCGCGCGCGGAATCCACCAGCAGGACGCGAACAGGGCGGCCGCGCCCGGCAGCCCCCAGAGCTTGCGCACGGCTAGTCCTCGGCCGAGACGGGGACCGACCGCAGCCCCGCCGCGTCCAGGCCGTCGAGCACGCGGTCGAGAGCCTCGAGGGCGACCGCGCGCCCCCCCGCATCGCGCGCGCTCGAGCCGTCGTGGAGGAGGAGGATGTCGCCGGCGCCCAGACCCCGCAGCAGCCGCGCGGCGACGCGCGTCGCGTCCGCGTGTACGGTGTCGAGACCCCGGCGCGTCCAGGACACGAGCCTCAGCGAGAGGCGCGCGAGCACGCGGTCGAGCCAGGGATTCCGGATCCCGACCGGTGCGCGGAAGAGCCGGGGCGGCCGGCCGGTGGCGGCCGCGATCGCGTCCTGGGCGGCGCGGATCTCGCGCTCCATCGCGCGCGCGCCGTAGAACCCGAAGGCATGGGGATGGCCGAACGTGTGGTTCTCGACGCGATGGCCGCGGCGGTGGATCTCGGCCACGAGGCCCGGATGCGCGGCGACCTTGCGCCCGAGGCAGAAGAAGGTGGCGCGCGCCCCGCGCCCGTCGAGCCGGTCCAGGACCGCCGGCGTGACCTCCGGATGCGGCCCGTCGTCGAACGTGAGCGCGACCTCGTTCGAGGCGCCGGGGAGCCGCGTCACATTGGCCCCGAGCAGGGTGCTGCGCGGCCACATCGCGGCCGCCCCGATGAGGCCGTGATCGACGAGGAGGCCCCCCACGACGAGGGGCCAGCGCTCGGGGGCGAGGACCAGCGTCGCCGCGCCGGCCGCGTGCAATCCGATGCTCGCGCGCAGGAACGGCGGCAGGCGCCAGGGCTCGGCGCTCAAGCTCGCGGATCCCCCGCGCGCCCGGTCACGAGGGCGAGCAGGTCCTCGCGGCTGACCTTCCCGCGCGACGTGCGCGGGATCGCGCTCACGAGGACCACCGATCGCGGGACCTTGTGCTCGGGGAGGTGGGCGCGGCACCAGGCCAGCACGTCGTCGTAGCCGAGTCCGCCCCCGGGACAGGCAATCACCGCGCGCACGGTGTCGCTGGCCTTGTCCGCGGACGGCACCCCGAAGGCCACGACCTCGGACACGCCGGGCATCCGCTGGAGCACGCTCTCGATCTCGGTGGGATTCACCTTCTTGCCCTTGACGTTGATCAGCCCGTCCACGCGGCCGCGCAATCGGAGCGCGCCCCCCTCGAAGACGGCCAGGTCGCTGGTCACGAAGCGGCCGCCGCCCAGGCGCTCGTCCGCGGCGGGCAGATAGCCCAGGGCCACCGCGGGAGACTCCACGGTCACCAGGCCTTCCTCGGCATCGCCGTCGAGCCGCTCGAGCCGCACCGTGACGCCCTCGACGGGCTCGCCGACCGTGCCCCGCACCGCCGCCGTGCCCTCGCGGTCGTAGCAGATCCCGCCGCATTCGCTGGCGCCGTAGAAGACGTGCACGCGGCGCCCGAAACGGGCGTGGAACTGCGCGGCGACGTCGGGCGGCAGCGGCGCGCTGGCCGAGATCACGAGCCGCACGGACGAGGGCCACGATGGCGGCTGCGACAGCTTGAGCAAGGCGTGCAGGTACGCGGGCGCGCTGGGAAAGACGGTGGCCGACGCGGCCGACGCGGCCCGGAGCGGGGCGAGCGGTCCCTCTTCGTCGGGCACGACCGCGATCGAGCCCCGCCGCAGCGCGGGCAAGGCGACGCTCGAGAACCCGTAGGAATGCGACATCGGGATCGCGCCCAGGATGCGGTCGTCCGCGCGCAGGCCCATGGTCCGCGCCAGCGCCTCGTCGTCGGCCAGGAGGGCGGCCTCCGTGGCCGCTACTCCGCGGGGAGCGCCCGTCGAGCCCGAGGTCAGCTTGACGAAGCCGACGTCCGGCGACACCTCGGCACCGGGTGGCGCATCCGGTATCCCGGCGCACACCCATTCCGCGGAGTCGATGGGCCAGCCCTGCGTGCAGGACAACATGGCCCGCGCGCCCAGGGCCGCACAGGAGCGCCGCCGCTCGGCGAGGGGAGCCGCGGGATCGAGGAGCAGCACCCCGTGACCGCGCCGCCGCAGCGCGATGACGCCGGCGAGGAAAGCGGGGCCGTTGGGGGCGGACAGGCCGACGAGGTGTGTGGCCGGCGAGGCCCCGACGACCTCCGCGGCGGCCCGCGCCAGGGCCGCCACGTCGCCGCGCGAGGTGCTCCGTGACGACGAAACCACCAGCGGCGCCCAGGGCTCCTGGTCGGCCAGCCGCGCGAACGCGTCGGCGAGCGTGCTCGGCTCGTAAGTCATGGGGGATCAGGGTCATCGCGCTGCGGGCGAGGCCCCCCGAGGAGTTAGAGTATACTCTCGTCTCCCCCGCACAGCCTTCGGGCCGAAGGCCAGCGGGGAAGACAACCGAAGTGACTGACTTGACGCGGCTTCCTTACGGCGATCGGCCCGGGGGCGGGCCGGTACGTCACCAACCGGGGAGGCCGTGGAAATGACACGAGGCTGGGACTACGAGGTGGCGGTGATCGGCGGAGGCCCGGGTGGGTCCTCCGCGGCCGCGCAGCTGGCGCGCAAGGGTCACCGTGTGCTGCTCCTGGAGCGCGAGACGTTCCCGCGGTTCCACATCGGCGAGAGCCAGCTCCCCTGGAGCAACGAGATCTTCCGCGCGCTCGGCTGCGAGGATCTCGTCCAGGAAGCGGGGTTCGTGAACAAGTGGGGCGCGAGCTTCACGTCGCACGACGGCAGCGCCGCCCAATATGCGGATTTCGCGCGCGCAGTGGAGACCCCGAGCCCGCAGACCTACCAGGTCCCGCGCGAGCGCTTCGACGACGTGCTGCTCCGCCACGCCCAGCGCAGCGGCGCGGAGATCCTGCAGGGCACGCGCGCCCTGGACGCGATCTTCGACGACAAGGGCGCGACCATCCATTACGTCGATCCCAAGGGCCTCGCCCACACCGCGCGCGTCGGCGTGGTCGTGGACGCCTCCGGCCGCGCCGGGTTCCTGGCCAAGCGCTTCGGCAAGCGCGTGGTCGATCCCGTCTTGCGCAACGTGGCCGTCCACGCCCAGTTCGAGGGCGTGCCCCGAGGCGAGGGGCGGCGCGCGGGCGACATCCAGATGGTCACGCGCCCGGATCGCGGCTGGTTCTGGTTCATTCCCATCTCTCCGACGGTGATGAGCGTGGGCGCGGTCATCCCCAAAGCGGTGCACGCCGCCGCCGGCCGGCCCACGGCCGAGGAGAGCCTCCAGCACTACATCGACGAGACCCCGGCCGCGGCGGACCTGATGCGCGAGGCGCGGCGTGTCTCCCCCGGCCGCTTCGACGCGGACTACTCGTACCTGCACTCCCAGCACGCGGGCGACGGTTGGGTGCTCGTGGGCGACGCCGGGGGGTTCCTCGACCCGATCTTCTCGACGGGCGTGCTGCTCGCCCTGCAGTCCGGGATGGAAGCGGCGGAGCTGATCAGCGCCGGCCTCAAGGACGGCAACCTGTCGCGGGCGCGGTTCGCGGGCTACGAGCGCACCCTGGCCCGGCGCTACCACCACTTCCGCCGCTTCGCGATCGGCTTCTACGACCCCGCGTTCCGCGACCTGTTCTTCACACGATCGAGCCGGTTCGGGATCTACGAGGCCGTGCTGTCCGTGCTCGCCGGCAACTGGAAGCCGACGCTGGGCACGCGGCTGCGGCTGGCCCTCTTCTTCGGCCTCGTCGCGCTGCAGCGCGTGCTCCCGATCGCGGCCCGGTCGCACAGCGCGGCCGCCTGGGCGGGCACCACCCTCCCGCGGCCCGAGCCCGAGCCCGAGCACACCCTGGAAGCGGAACGCTAAGACAAGGAACTCTGGACCTTATGTCCCAAAACGGCATCCGCACGAACCTCAAGCAGCTGATCGTCACCACGCTCAACCTCGACGGCCTGACTCCCGAGCGCATCGCGGACGACGAGCCGCTCTTCGGCTCCGGCCTGGGCCTCGATTCCGTCGACGCCCTCGAGCTCGTGGTGGCCCTGGAGAAGGAGTACGGGATCAGCATCGCCAGCCACGAGGTGGACCGTAGCGTGTTCGGGTCGTTGGCCAGCCTGGCCGGGTTCGTCGAGCGGCGGCTGGCCGAGTCGAAACCGCAAGCCGCCGATGGCCAGTGAGGCGCGCGACCGCCGCGCCGTCATCACCGGTCTGGGCGCGGTCAGCGCCTTCGGCTGGGGCGTAGACGCCCTTCGCGACGGCCTGCGATCCGGCCGTACCGCCATCGGACCGTTCCAGCGCTTCGACCACACGCGCCATCGCACGCACGTCGCGGGCGAGGTGCCGGAGGGTCCGCCGCCCGATTTCGCGCGCGGCCCGCGCTGGAGGCGGCTGAGCCTGGCCGACCGCTTCGCCGTCTTCGCGGCGCGGGAGGCCCTCGCCCAGGCCGGCCTGGAGGGGCCGTTGCACGAGCGCGCGGCCGGGGTCTTCTTCGCCAGCAGCACGGGCGGCATGCTGGAGAGCGAGCGCTACTTCACCCAGCTCGTGCGCGCGGGCGCGCGTCCACCCCTGGGCCTGATGTCGTCGCAGCAGATCAACGGCCCCGGCGACGCGGTGGCACGCGATCTGCGGGTCACGGGGCCCGTGCAGACGCTCTCGTCCGCCTGCGCCTCGGGCGCGCTTGCCCTGGAGGCGGCGCTGGCCGCGATCCGCGCGGGTGAAGTGGAGATCGCGGTTGCCGGCGGCTCCGACTCACTCTGCGAGATCACGTACTCCGGGTTCAACGCGCTGCGCGCCGTAGACGAGGCCCCCTGCCGTCCGTTCCGCGAAGGCCGCGCCGGCATGTCCATCGGCGAGGGCGCGGGCGTGCTCGTCCTGGAGTCGGTGGATCACGCGCGCGGACGCGGGGCCACCCCCCTGGCCGAGCTCCGCGGGTCCGGCGCGTCGTGCGATGCGAGCCACATGACCGCGCCCCACCCGGAAGGAGCGGGCGCCGCCCTCGCGCTCACGCGCGCGTTCACCGACGCCCACCTCGAGCCGGACGGCGTGGACTTCATCAACGCGCACGGCACGGGCACGCCCCTCAACGACGCCGCCGAGTTCGCCGCCTTCAGGGCCGCGCTGGGCGACCGCGCGTCGCAGGTGCCGCTGACCTCGACCAAGGGCGTCGTCGGCCACCTCCTCGGCTCGTCCGGAGCCATCGAGGCCGTGGCCACCGTGATCGGCCTGCGCGACCGCGAGGTCCACCCCACTCCGGGCGGGGGACGCGTGGACCCGGCCATCGGAGCCCGTCTCGTGCTCGACGTCCCGGAGGCCGTGCCCGACGCGCGGACGGCCGTCTCGACCAGCCTGGCCTTCGGCGGCTCCAACGTCGCGCTCGTCCTGGCTCGCTGGGACTGACGTGGGCGGCGCCGCCGTCACCGGCATCGGCGTCGTCGGCAGCTTCGGGTGCGGGGTGGGCGCCCTGGCCGAAGCGTTGCGCACCTCGCGACCGGTGCTCTCGGAAGTGGACCGCTCGGCCGGATACCACCTGCCGGAAAGCGCCCGCCGGGCCGCGCTCGTCGGGACGGCCGACCTCACGGCCTGGGTGCCGGCGGCATCGGCCCGCCGCATGAGCCCGCCCTCGAAGCTGGCCGTGGCCGCCGCGCGCATGGCCGTCGCGGACGCGGGCGGGATCGGAGAGGCGGACCTCACGGAAGTCGTGTTGGCCACCGCGTTCGGCCCCGCGTCGTTCACGGAGCGACTGCTGCGCGGGATCCTGGACGAGGGACCGGAGACGGCCTCGCCGTTCCTGTTCACGGAGTGCGTCGCGAACGCTCCCGCCGCGCAGGTCGCCATCGCCTGCCAGGCCCGGGGACCCAACATCACGGTGACCCAGCGCGAGGCGGGGCCGCTGCTCGCGCTGGCTCGCGCCGCCGCCGACGTCAGCGCGGGAAAGGTGGCGCGTGCGCTCGCGGGCGCCGTCGACGAGTCGCCTCCCATCGTGCACGCGCTGCTCGACCGCTACGGCGCGCTGAGCCGTCCCGGCGCGGACGGAGGCGAAGTCGCCCGTCCGTTCGACCGGCGGCGCTCCGGCTTCTTCATGGGCGAGGGAGCGACCATCATCGTGGTCGAGGACGAAGCGGCGGCGCGGACGCGCGGCGCCCGCGTGCGGTGCCGGGTGCGGGCCTGGGGCAGCGGCTTCGACCCCAGCGCGTCGCGCGTGTCCTGGGGCCGGGGCGACGCCGCGCTGGCGCGCGCCGCGCGCCACATGCTGGAACGCGCCTCTCTCGCGCCACGCGACATCGATCTCGTCGTCTCCGGCGCCTCCGGATCCGTGGCCGGGGACCGGCTGGAGGCGGAGACCCTGCGCACGTTGTGGGAGGGCGCTCCCCTTCCGCCGGTGCTCGCGCCGAAGTCCGTCACCGGGGAATACGGGGGCGCGCACCTGGCCGCCGCCGTCCTCGCCACCACCGGCGCCGAGTTCGGGCCCACCGCCGGGTACGAGATCCTCGATCCCGCGCTCCGGGTCGCGCCACATGCCGGCGGCCCGCTTCCTTCTCCACGGCACGTGCTCGTGACCGGCCTCGCCGGAGGCGGCGCCGGCGCGTGGATCGTGCTGGAGCGGGCATGACGCGGATCGCCGCCGCCATCCCCGCCTTCCAGGCCGCCGCCTCCGTCGCGGACGTGGTGCGTCGCACACGCGCGGTCATCGAGGAAGTGCTGGTCGTGGACGACGGATCCACCGATGGGACGGGGGACGCGGCTCGCGGGGCGGGGGCGGACGTGGTCGCGCACGCGGCGAACCGCGGCAAGGGCGCGGCCCTCGTCACCGCGTTCCGCACGCTGTTCGGGCGCGGCTGCGACGCGGTGGTCACCGTCGACGCCGACGGCCAGCACCTGCCCGAGGAGATCCCGCGGCTCCTGGAAGCCGCGCGAGGGGGGGCCGACCTCGTGCTGGGCACGCGTGACCACCTCTTCGCGGAGATGGTGGCGGCTCGCCGCGTGGCCAATCGCCTGTCCTCCTGGGCGATCTCCTGGGCCGCGGGGCAGCCCATATCGGACGTGCAGACCGGCTTCCGGCTCTACACGCGGCGCCTCGTCGAGGCCACCGGCTTCCCGGAGACGCGCTTCGACGCGGAGAGCGCGGTCGTGGTGCGCGCGAGCCGCCGCGGGTTCCTGATCGTGACCGTGCCCGTGCGGCTCGGGTTCGCGGACGGGCGCACGACCAGCCACTATCGGCCGCTGGTCGACAGCCTGCGCATCGCGCGCGGCGTCATGCGCGCGCGTCTCGAAGCGGGCGCGGCGGCGGCCGCGAGGGAGCCGGGAGGAGTCCGATGAGCGCACCCGCGGATTCCGCCCGCCGTCCCGTCGCGCTCGTGACGGGCGGAGGGCGCGGCATCGGGCGGGCCATCGTGGAGGCGCTGATCGCCGACGGATGGGCGGTGGCGTTCACCTGGGCGTCGGACGAGGCGGCCGCCCGCGCCGTGGCCGAGCAGACGGGCGGACGTCAATTCCATCTCGACCTGCGCGACCGTGCGCGTCCGGCTGCGCTGGTGGCCGAGATCGAGAAGGAGCTGGGCCCCGTTTCGGGCCTCGTCAACAACGCGGCCGTGCGCCGGGAAGGCATCCTGGCCATGACGTCGGACGCGGACTGGGACGAGGTCCTCGACGTGAACCTCGGCGGGGCGTTCCGTTGCTGCCGGGCGGTGCTGCCGGGAATGGTCTACCGCCGTCGCGGCGCGATCGTGAGCATCTCGTCGCGCAGCGCGGAGGCGGGCCTGCCCGGGCAGACCGCCTACGCCGCATCGAAGGCCGGGCTCATGGGCCTCACGCGCTCACTGGCCCGCGAGATCGGACGCAAGGGAGTGCGCGTGAACGTGATCGTCCCCGGGTTCGTGGCCACGGAGCTCACGGCGGCGCTCACTCCGGCCGCGGTGGCCAAGCTGCGCGATACGGAGTGCCTGCCCGCGGGCACGGCCACGGGCGACGTGGCCCAGATGGTGGCCTTCCTGCTCTCCGACCGCGCGGCCGCCATCACCGGCCAGGCCATCGCCGTCGACTCCGGAGCGTCGGCATGACGACGGCGGCGGGCGTCCGCCCGCCACACGCCCCGGAGATGGGCCGCGTGCGCCGCCTGCTCGGACCCTTCTACGTGACGGGCGTCTTCTGGTATCGCCTTCCCTACAACGCGATCCGATGGGGCATCCTCTCGCGCCTCACCTTCCCGGCCTGGGTGGCCCTCTTCAGCACCTTCTTCTCGCTGGTGCTCTGGAACATCCGCAACGCGATCGCCGCGAACCTGGAGGCGGTGCTGGGGCCGTGCGGGTTCTGGGAGCGGCAGCGGCGGATCTACCGGACGATCGAGGCCTTCTCGTGGTGCTACGGGGCGCGCTACGAGCAGATCGTCCATCCCGGCCGTTTCCAGGTCGAGGTCGAGGGAGTGGAGCACATCCCCACCGACCCTTCCCGTGGCGTCATCTTCGTGACCGCGCACCTGGGACAGTGGGAGCTGTCCTCGCACCTGGCCCCGCACGGCCTGAAGCGACCGGTGCACGTGGTGCGCGAGGAGGAGATGGATCCGGAGGCGCAGCGGTTCATCGAGGGACTGGTGAGCGGGATGAGCGCCCACGGCGTGACCACGCACTTCGCGAGCGACGACCCGCGCCTCGGCATCGCGCTGGCGGAGGCCCTGCGGCGGGGCGAGGTCGTGGCCCTGCAGGGAGACCGCCCGCGCATGAACGGCCGCACCCACACGGCGCAGCTCTTCGGCCGCCCCATGCCGCTGCCCGTGGGGCCGCAGTCCCTGGCCCGGGCGACGGGCGCGGCCCTGCTTCCCGTCTTCAGCTTCCGCGAAGGCCGATACGCCTATCGCGTGATCGTGCGCCCGCCGATCCCCGTCGCGCGCACCAGCGAACGGGAGGCGGACGTCGCGGACGCGGTGCAACGGCTGGCGAGCGAGATCGAATGGGCCATCCGGCGGGCCCCTCACCAGTGGTTCTGCCTGCGCCGGCTGTGGTGAGGAGCCTGTCCCGGCTGGATGGGACAGGCTCCTAATCAGGAGTGGGAGCGAGCTCCAGGCGCTGACGAGCCGCACCGTCGGCGAGGTCGAAGAGGCCTTCCGGCACCGCACGCTCCTCCACCTCGAGGACGTCCACCGCGGTGACGGCTCCGCCGTGGAGGGCGTCGCGCACGACCAGGCGCGTGACGTGCGGACGGCGGCCCGTGCTCCACCGCGCGAACTCGACGATGGTGGCCACCTTGCCGCTGGGCAGCCGGTATTCCGCGCGCATCGGACGCAGGGTCGCCGGGCTCACCACGTAGCGGATCGCCGGATAGAGGGCGCCGGGACCGCGTGCCGCGAGCTCGAGGGCGACGAGGCCGCCCTCGAGATCCTGCGCGGACGCCACCTCGTAGTCTCGTGCGTACTGCAGGCCGAGCACGTCGTCCAACGTCGCGCTCCCGCGCAGACGGTAGGCCGGGCTCAGGCGCACCGGCTTCTTCGCGCCCGGGGCCAGGAACCACAGGACGGGCCCCAGGCGCAGGAGGTACTTCCCGCGTTCCTTCGCGCCGAGGAGGCGCACGAGGGTCTGCGCCTCGCCCTTCCTCCAGACCTCCACCTCCAGCGGCGGCCGCTCACCCGCGGTCAGGCGCATACGGCTGCGGAAGGACTCGGGAGCCAGAGCGCCGAGGTCGGTCTTGCGGAGGAGCTCCTCCGGGGCCAGGGCTGGATCGGCGCAGTGGACGGGCACGGAGACGGAGACGGAGACGGAGACGGAGACGGAGAAGAGGAGGGCCATCACCAGCGCGAGCCTGCGTCTACACATGACCCAGGGCGTCCACGATGCGGAGGCGGACCGTCCGCAGGGCGGGGAAGATCGCGGCCACGGCCAGCACGACGGTCATCAGCGCGACGACGGC
>Ga0207428_10000910_pt1 | contig 33053 bp, 30 predicted proteins | sample RhiMethybrSRZTD1_FD_187600 | JGI IMG/M metagenome (GOLD analysis project Ga0207428, IMG submission 187600) | Populus rhizosphere microbial communities from Tennessee, USA - Rhizosphere MetaG P. TD hybrid SRZTD1 (SPAdes) (version 3) | ecosystem: Host-associated > Plants > Roots > Rhizosphere >...
GAAGGTTCTCGGTGACGACCACACCATCCACGGTGAAGAGGCTCTCGAACGACGTCGCGCCCGAGATGCTGTAGCCGCCGGCCGGGCCGGTCGCGTGGACCGCGGGGGCCATCAGGATCGTTGCGTCGAGCGATCGGTTCGTCGGCAGCGTCGCGATGAGGTCCTGCTTGAATTTCGCCGCAACGGTCGCCGTCTGCACGAACGGCTCGGACGAAGCGGTCACCTCGATCCGCTCGACAACGCCGCCCACGGTGAGGGTTTCGTTTAGCGTTACCACCTGTGTACCGGCGAGGCCAACCTGTCTGGTCGTTGCCTGAAAGCCGCTCAACTCGAACATCACCCTGTAATCGCCGGGTGGTAGCAGCGGCAGGATGAAGTCGCCGTTGGCGGTCGTCACAATGGTGCGTTCGCCTTGCAGGCTCGGTGAGGTGGCTGTGACGGTCACGCCTGGCAGCGCCAGCCCGTCGGAGGATGTCACCCGTCCCGAGATCGTTCCGGTCGGTACCTGCGCGGCCGCAGTGACCGAGAACAACGCGGCAACAAGAAGAGCCGACAACAGTTTGCAGCGCATGATCTCTCCCTCGTTCTGTGGAGGACCATCGAAACACCCGAGCCACAGCGGGACAATGGCCCGGGACTGTTCGCCCCTACTGGTATCAGCGTTGGAGGGTTAGGGCTTAATGAGGTCTGACATGGTGGCAATCCCGATGGCACGTGACGGGACAGCCGGAGTATGACGTTTGTGTCGCGGTTCGTCCCATCGATCTCCTGCTCCACGGGCAGGCTGGCTCGAGGGGTGGGCGCAGGGCGGCCGCAGCAGTTCGTCCCAGCTATTTTGGGGTGAACTGGTCCAAAACGGTGCAAAACACTAGGTTTTGCACCTCTCAAGGGGTCGCGATAGGTCGCAAACACCAGGAGGTTGTGATAGAACCTTATGGTTGTATTACGAAGAGCGGTAAATCCATGATTTTGGTTTGGGAAGTCGCTCTTCATGGATTTAATCGTCCCCCTCGGAACCCTTCGTTGGTTCAAGTCGTTGGAATGAAAGCTCATTAGCTCGTGGGGTGATCTGGTACGCGTTTTCGTTACCGATCGGCCTCGTCTACGAAGAGCACACCGTTTGTCAAGGAGAGATAAGTGATGTACGCACGCATAAGTGCATTTCTTGTGGCGTTCGCGCTTGCCCTCAGCAGCGCCGCCAACGCGCAGGAAATCGGGGGCACCTTGTCAGGGCGCGTCCTCGATGCGCAGAAGCTACCGGTTCCGGGAGTGACCGTTACGGCCTCCGGAACGCAAGGTGCCCGAACGGCGGTCAGCGATGCCGACGGCCGATACAGTATCCCGTTCCTGACCCCGGGCAATTACGACGTCAAGGCCGAACTCCAAGGGTTCAAGACCTTCGAGCAGAAGGCGGTCATTATCAGCCTGGGCCAGACGACGGATATCCCGGTGAGTATGCAGGTCGGCGGTGTCACGGAGACCGTGAACGTCGTCGCGGAATCGCCCCTGATCAACACGAAAACGACGACGATCGGCTCCGTACTCAACACCGATACGCTGCGCAACATCCCGGTGGGCCGGACATTCGCTCAGGCGATGTATCTCACCCCCGGCGTCAGCAACTCGGGAACGGCCGGTCAGGCGAACCCGTCGATCTCCGGCGGATCAGGCCTGGAGAACCAGTACGTCGTCGATGGTGCCAACGTGACCAATACGGGTTACGGTGGGCTGGGCTCCTACTCGGTCATCTTTGGATCGCTCGGCAACGCCACTCCCTACGACTTCATCAAAGAAATCCAGGTGAAGACGGGCGGCTACGAAGCGGAGTTCGGCCAGGCGACCGGCGGCGTCGTGAACGTCGTCACGAAGAGCGGTTCGAACCTGCTGCGCGGATCGGCGTTCGCGTACTCGCAGCCCGATCAGTTGCAGGGGGCATTCAAGCAGTATCAGTCCTCGAACGGATCAGTGAACACGTCTGCGACGACGCAGAGTGACGTCGGTATCGAGGGTGGATTCCCCGTCATGCGGGATCGCCTCTTCTTCTTCGGCGCGATCGACCCGGCGTGGCGCACAACCACGTACACGGCTCCGGTAGGGTTCCCGCTGGCGAGCCTTGGCGAAGTCGATCGCAAACGCCGCACGATTTCGTACGCGGCTAAAGGCACCTTCCAGATGGGCGGCGGTCACCGCGTGGACGCATCGTTCTTCGGCGACCCGTCGCACGGCGAGAACGGGCCTCAGCGGGCGTCGGCGCTGGTCGTGACGGACACGTCGTCGTTCAGTGAGCTCGATTACGGCGGCCATCAGCAGGCGGTGCGCTACAGCGGAATCGTCACGAGCAGCTGGCTCGTCGAGGCCGGATATTCCCGTTCGCTCAATGACATCAGCGAGCTGCCGTCGGTCAACACCTGGCGCATCCGAGATCTCACAGTCACGCCGACGGTGACGACGGGAGGAATCGGCGGCTACGAGGCCGGCAACCACAGCCTCAATAACCAGTACCAGGTGAAATCGAGCAACATTTTTAAGTCGCATCAGCTGAAGTACGGCCTCGAGTACTCCGACGTGACCTATGCGAACATCAATCAGCGCACCGGCCCAACGTTCAAGGCGCCCGATGGCCGCCAGACGGCCACAGGAGCCGGCATCGACGTGATCGCGGCGTCAGAAGTGCCTCTCGGCAAAGTCTGGCGCGTGACGCGCGCGAACTTCAACAGCGAGCGCTCCACGCCGCAGACGTTCGTCAGCTTCTTCGTGCAGGATCAGTGGCAGGCGGGCCGGTTCACGATCAACCCGGGCGTCCGCTACGACCAGGAGAAGATGAGCGGCACACTCATCAAGAACTGGGAGCTGAAGAACAACTGGGCGCCGCGCATCGGCGCGACGTTCGATGCGAGCGGTGACGGCCGTACGAAGATCTATGCCAACTACGGCCGATTCTACGCGCGCATCCCGAATGACCTCGCCGCTCGCGCTTTGTCGGCAGACGACGGGTTCACGCGTGGCGACTACTACGATGCGGGCCTGACCCAGGTGGTGCCGGAAGGCACGCTTGCCGCGGGCGTCACACGCCACTTCATCCTCGCCGGTGTTGGCCCCGACACAATCGACCCTGAGGCGAAGCTCACTTACACGAACGAGGTCGTCTTCGGTGTCGATCGCGAGATTATGCGGAACACCACGTTCGGTATCCGTTACGTCTTCCGCAACATGCCGCAGGTGCTCGAAGACATCGCCAACTGCCCGATGGTGGCGTACGAACTTCCGCAGACGTCCAACATCTGCAGCAGCGTCGAGTACATCCTCACGAACCCGAGCCGGGACATTCCGGTCGCTGTCGGTACCGAGTTCCTGGGTGCCAGCTTCGACGACCCGGTGCACAATTACCACTCGGTCGAGCTCACCCTCAACCGCCGTGGCACGAACTGGTCGACGATGACGTCATATCGCTGGTCGCGTCTGCGGGGCAACTTCGAGGGCTTCTACCGCGACGACAACGGCCAGTCCGACCCGGCGATCTCGTCGCTGTATGACTTCCCAACCCACGATCCGAGCTACGCGCCGTTCTATGCCGACCTTGAGGCGGGCGACATCCGCTTCCTCGGCGACAAGAACGGGATCCTGCCGCTCGACCGCCCGCACCAGGTGAAGATCTACGGCAACTACTCCTGGACCTCGGGCCTGAACCTCGGCGCCGGCATCAACCTGTCGTCGGGCCGGCCGTTCACGCCGTTTGCCGCCAATCCGAACTACGGCAGCGATGGTGAGATCCCGGTCTCCGCGCGCGGCTCCGGCATCCAGACGATCGACGGCTTCATGAAGCGGTCGCCGTTCGAGAGCCAGGTCGACCTGCAGGCGTCGTACACGCTGCGGGCCGCCAGCGAGCGCAGGGTCACGTTCCTTGCCGACGTGTTCAACGTGTTCAACCAGAAGCGCGTCCAGTACTACTCACAGAACACGCAGTTGGACAACAATCAGGACAACCCGGACTTCGGCAAGCCGATCAACACGAACCTCGGTGGCAACCCGCCGCAGTTCCAGGCGCCGTTCAACATGCGCGTGGGCGTACGGTTCGAGTTCTAACCGGGACTCCACACGGGTAATATTAGGGGCCACTTCGGTGGCCCCTTTTTTTTGCGAGGTGTTTCCATGCGCGCTACGGTTGTTTTTGCCGTCGTCATGACGGTCGCGCTCGCGACGCCGCGCGCCAACGCGCAGCAACTGGCTGATGAGCAGACCCGCAAGCAAGCCCTCGACTTCTATCGAGCGGGTCAGGAGTTCATGTCGAGCGAGCGATTCGACAAGGCCGTGGAGGCCTTCACGTCGGCGATCGAGAAGGACCCTCTGCTAACGCTCGCGCACTATCAGCGCGGACAGGCGCACATGTCCCTTAAGCAGTTCGCCAGCGCGCTCCAGTCCTACCAAGGTTGCCTGCAGGCGATGGAAACGCTGCACAACCTCGAACAGTCGAACAAGTTCGAGGTCGATCGTCAGCGTCAGGAAACGATTCGCGAGCTGCGCACCGAGTTGAGCAGCACCACGCAGAAGATCAACGACCTCAAGCGGACCGTCCTCGAGCAGCGCATTCACGAGCTCGAACAGGAACGCACCAACTACAACGCCTCGTTCCGCCCGCCCGCATTCGTGCTGCTCGCCATGGGAAGTGCGCACTTCAGAAGCGGCGATCGCGATACCGCAGAAGCGGAATGGAAAGCGGCCGCCGCGGCGAACCCAAAACTCGGAGAGGCGCACAATAACCTGGCCGTCATCCACTTGATGAAAGGCAACAAGGCCGAAGCGGAGAACTCGGTGAAGCTCGCCGAGAAGGCAGGCTTCAAAGTCAACCCGCAGCTGAAGGCGGATATCAAGAAGCTGAACTGACCCGTGTGAGCTCTGGAGTTCCTGAGTTCCAGAGTTCCTTAAGTTCGCATGAAACTGAGCTCAGGAACTCTGGAACTTCAGGAACTCCGGAACTCCGGAACTCGCCCGCTACGTGTCGATCTGTGCCCGCTGTAGCCTGCCGCTGAAATCAACATAGATCGACTTCCACTCCGAGAACACATCGAGGGCGGCGGTTCCCGCTTCGCGGTGACCGTTGCCCGTCGCCTTGGTGCCGCCGAACGGCAGATGCACTTCCGCACCGATCGTCGGGGCGTTCACGTAGAAGATCCCCGTGTATATGTCGCGCATCGCGGCAAAGGCCGTGTTGACGTCGCGCGTGTAGATCGACGCGGACAGCCCGTAGGCGACGCCATTGCCGATGGCGATCGCCTCGTCCAGCGATCGACATCGCATCACCGACACGACTGGACCGAAGATCTCTTCCTGCGCGATCCGCATCTTCGGATCGACGTCGCCAAAGATCGTCGGCTCGTGGAACCAGCCGCGCGCGTGCGCACCCGTGTCGAGGCGATGACCGCCGGTGACGAGCGTCGCGCCCTCCTGCTGACCGATGGCGACGTACTTCATGACCGTCTCGAGCTGTGATTCGCTGACGGAGGGACCCATCTGCGTCCGCTCATCGAGACCGTCGCCGACGCGCAGCGCCTTGGTGCGGTTGGCGAACTCGCGCAGGAACTCGTCGTAGACGTGCTCGTGCACGACGACGCGACTCGCCGCGGTGCACCGCTGACCGGTCGTGCCGAAACCGCCCCACAGGCACCCCTCGATCGCGAGCTCGAGCTGCGCGTCGTCCATGATCATGACGACGTTCTTGCCCCCCATCTCGAGGTGCACCTTCTTGAAGTTCGGCGCCGCGTTCTGATTGACGATGCGACCGACGGTCGTCGAGCCGGTGAAGGAGACGACCTTGACCTCGTCGTGTGTGGACAACCGGGTGCCGACCTCGGGACCGCCCGTCACGAGGTTGACGACCCCTGGCGGGATTCCGGCCTCCTCGAGCACCTTGACGAAATTCACCGCTGAGAGCGGCGTCAACGTCGCCGGCTTGAACACGACCGTGTTGCCGCACACCAGCGCGGGCGCAATCTTCCACGAGGGAATCGCCATCGGAAAGTTCCACGGCGTGATCACCGAGCAGACGCCGAGCGGCTGGCGAACCGACATCGCGAACTTGTCTCGAAGCTCGGACGGCACGGTCTGACCGTACAGACGACGCCCTTCGCCCGCCATGTAGAGCGTCATGTCGATCGCTTCCTGGACGTCGCCGCGCGTTTCCTCGAGCACCTTGCCCATCTCGCGCGTCATGTCGCGGGCGAACGCGTCTTTCCGCTGCTCGATCAGCCGGGCGGCCGCATACAGCATTTCGGCGCGTTTCGGCGCGGGCACGAGCCGCCATCGGTCGTAGGCGCGAACGGCGGCGGCGATCGCCGATTCGACGTCCTCGACCGTCGACTCCTGGAAGACGCCGATGAGGTCGTCGCGATTGGCCGGGCTGCGATTCTCGAAGGTCTTCCCCGAGCGCGACCCGATCCAGCATCCATCGATGAAATTCAGGTAGGTTGGCACGTCCCTCTCCGTCACGATTGACAGGACCCAGGCCCCAGGCCCCAGGCCTCAGGCCTCAGGCCTCAGGACCCAGGCCTCAGGCCTCAGGACCCAGGCCTCAGGCCTCACGCCCGGGCCTCCTGCCACGGCGTTAACTGTGTCATTGCCTGAGGCCTAGGCCCTGAGTCCTCAGTCGAGCGCTCCCGTGTGGAATTTTGTACCCGGTTGTAGCTCACAGAACGGGCTAATAGCCGCCTCGTCCGGGTACATCTACGGGAATCATCCAGGGCCTCGACCAGGATTCAACGGACTGGATGGGGTGTCTGTTCACGGACAAGGCGGGCCGAAAAGACGGAAAACCCACAGAACTCCGAATTCAGACAACTCAGGTTGTCCAAAACCTCCATACACACAGCAACGGACGGCCGTATAAGGCTTTAGGGCTGTCCACGCACTGATTGTGCAGCAACCCCTGATGTCCGGAATCCTGCGACCGACAATATCTGCGGCTGTAATTGCGCACGGCTTCCGAAACCTCCCATGGCATGGATCCTGTATAGCAAAGGGCACAGAAAGGGCGGTAACCGAGATGCCTCACACCAACCGAATCAGCGACACCCCGGTGCAGAAGGTGGTCGTGGTGAACGGCAACACCGAGGTGCTCGGCATGCTCGAATCCGTACTCGATGCCGGCCGATACGACATGGTCTTCGTGGAGCCCGGTGATCGCGCTTATTCGCAGATCCGCAAAGTGCTGCCGAACCTGGTGATTCTGTGCACGCGCATCGAGGAGCTCGACGGCTTCCAACTGCTCACGATGCTGAAGCTGGATCCGAACACCAGCGATATCCCGGTTCTGACCTACACCACTGAACATGAGGGTCAGGACTTCGACATGGTGCTGTCCTCGTTCACCGACGAGGACCCGGACAGCGTCTTCCCGAGCCGCCCTGCGCTGCGGATGAATTGATCAGCAGCCGGGGTCGGGAGTCATTTCCTGACTTCGCCTCCAAGATGACTCCCGACTCCTCATCGGACAAACGAGACGCCGAGCGCATTCCGATGTTCGGCTACCTCCAGGGCGAGGTGATGGTGTTTCAACCGATGCAGGTCAAGGAAGTCAGCATCGGCGGGGCGCTGGTCGAAACACGCTTTCCGCTTCATCTCAACTCGCTGCACGATCTCCGGCTGACGTTGGGCGACCGCTCGATCATCGTCAAAGGACGGGTGGTGCACTCGCAGATTCGCGACGTCGATCAGGACGTGGTGATCTACTGGACGGGAATCGAGTTCGTTGAGCCTTCTGGCCACGCGTCGACGGCGATCGCCGAATTCCTCGACGCAGTGCGGACGCAGCGCAGTTCCGTTTAGCTGCGCGAGCGGGTCAAACCGAAAATCATTAGCGCGCGGCGCGGAGATGTTCGAGATAGTCGCCTGAGGCGATCCGCTCGGCGCGACCGAGCGGCGCGTTGTAGAAATAGGCGGCGGCTTGCACCACCAACCCGTTCTCCAGTGTGACGTGGGTCAATCGGCGAGTGTACAGGCTGGCCTCGGGCTCTCCCGGTCGGTAGCCTTCGATTTCGTCGAGCGCTCGAAGGACGACCATCGGCCGCGTCATCTCATAGACCTCGCCCCACACTCGACCGTCCGTCGCGGGAACGGCAGCCGGGTAGATGCCCAGGTCGTAGAGCGCGGCAGCAATCGAACCGCGGCCTTTGAAGACGAGGTGCTGCTCGATGTTCAGACGCCCAGTGCGATTGAAGGGCGTCATCAACGTGCCATAAAAGAAAACGAGATCAGCCATCGTCACAAGGTGCACTGCACGGCCCGCGGGCAGGCGCAAGAATGCGGGCCGATATGGCTGATTTACGTCGGGTGGCGCCGGGCTATTTACCTGGAGCGCCGTCGGCGCAGGCGCCTGCTTCGCTAGAGCGCCGGCGGGGCCGGCGCTCGCGGCGCATCAGGAGCGACCTGCGGAAGCGGCGTTTCAGGCGGCAGCTGCGGCAGACGCGGTCGCTGCGCACGAATCGCGCCGAGCGCGTCGAGAATCTCTGGTGGCAGCGAGAACGAGAGCGACACGGTCTTGCCCTCACCACCGAGCTGGAGCGAGTTGATCAGTTCGGTCAAACCCGCTTGATTTCCGACCTGCAAGCGAGCCAACGCCAGGAATCCCTGAATGACCTGTCGGAGATCCTGGGCGGACGTATCGTCGACGGCTTCCACTTGAAGCTGCCCGTCCACACCAGCACCGATCACGCCTTTGGCTGAGAACCAGCTGATCTTTGGCAGCTTGCTCCGGACATCCTGAGGAAGCCGGTCACTCGTGAGCGCGTCGAAGCGCGCCACCGCCCAGACAGTGCCATCGTCGACGTTTCGCACGAGGCGCATCAATTCGGTGTTGTCGCCCACGTTCCGACCACCGGCGCTCTTGGTCTCAATGGCCTTGCGCACGACGGCCGGCGCGCCCACTGCGACCAGTCCGGGCTCGACAAACGCCAGCGCAAAATCACCTCTGGTAACTACCCGAGCACCCTGATAGTCCTCGGACGTGGCACTTTCCTGCTTGGCCAGTTCCTCGAGGCGCGCCTGGTCGAACCGGCCTCGCGCGAGGACCAGCGGGGGTCCCTCCGTCTCGGGGGCCTTGACCACGGCGGCAACGACGTAGTCGATGTCTTTTTCGACGTCGATGCCCGTGTGTTCCTGAAAGCTGCGGGCCCCGTCTCCCCCTTGCGGGTGGATGGCTTCGAGCCTCCGGCGCAACTCGGACGCCATGACATCGTGGACGTTGGCGTAGGCGACGAGACCGGCATCCTCGGGCACATATGCGAACTCGGCAAGCCCGTTTCCCCCAATCACCGGCAGGTTCTGCAGGCCGACATACGAGGCCACCAGCCCGGTTCCGAGCCCGGCCACGAGGATTCCGGCCGCGACGAACAAAAAGATACGGGTGCGCCTGTTCATGGAGTCCGTCCCTAGCCAGTATACGGCGTCACGAGTGCTTGAGTTCCCGCAACTATTGATCCAACACGTATTCCCGGGTCTCGATGATGCGGCCCGCCAGGGCCAGGAACAGCACAACCGCAAAGGTCAGCGCGGCAATGCTCAGCATCACTGACGGCGGATCGGGGATCATCGCCTCGAGCAGCGACACCACGCCACCCGAAAACCTCGTGTGGGGCACGAGCCCCTGCAGGTAATACATGATCGTGAACCGGCGCAGATACCCGGGGATGAGGAGCGCCGCCTGCTCCCAGCCGAACGCGAAGACGAGGCTCGCGACCAGCGGCCGCTTCACGAAGACACCCACGAACGCGAACAACGCACCATACGCCGCCAACCCGATCGCGAGCAGACCGAGGTCGATGAGCAGCGATCGGAAGCTCGACGCCACCTGCGTCAACGGCACGATCAGGAAGTACACGAGCATGATCGACGGCAGCACGACCAGCGTGGTGCACGCCAGATAGGCCACGTACTTCCCGACGAGAATCGCGCTCCGCCGCAGCGGCCGCGTGAACAGGTAGGTGATGGTCTTGTCTTCGACCTCGTCGGCGATGAGCGATGTGCCGTAGAACACCCCGAGTACGGGCACGATGAACCGCAGGAAGGGGACCCAGATCAGCACCCCGAACATGCCGACCGGATCGACGGCCACGCCGTTGACGCGCAGCGCGGGAATGCCGAACGCCTGCACGATGCGCATGACGAGCGCGATGATCACCGGCGCGCCGACGACGAGCGCCATGAAGATCGTCCGCCGCGACCAGAGCATCTCGCCGAGCGACAGATCGAACACACGCCAGACGCCATTGACGAACGAGGCGGGAGCCGCTGCCACGCGGCTGTTCATTTGGTCGTGAACCCGGTTCTGCGCCGCCTCGTTCATTGCTTCACCAGGTACTTGAAGACGGCCTGCAGGTTGTCGTCCGGCGACGTGACCTCGTCGATCGCACCGGCTTCTCCCGTTGCGGCCATCTCCGTCAGGCGCGCGTAAAACGCGTCAGGCCGCGACGTCTCGATGATGACGGCGCCGGGCTCGAAGCGCAGGCTGATGACGCCATCTTCCGTGAGCAGCGTACGGGCGAGCTCGCGCGGCGCGTCGGCGCGGATGAACACCGTGTGCGGATGTTCGTCGATCAGCTCGCGAATCTGATGGACGTTGCCTTCGGCGACGATCCGTCCGTTGTTGATGAGGAGGATGTTCGAGGTCATCGCCTCCACTTCATGGAGGATGTGACTCGAGACCAGCACGCTCTTGCCGGCGCGTCCCCACTCGCGAATCTGGCGAATCGTGCGCCGGCGCATGATCGGATCCATGCCGCCCAGCGGCTCGTCGAGGATCAAGAGCTCCGGATCGTGCGCAATCGCCTGCGCCAGCTTGACGCGCTGCCGCATGCCCTTGCTGTACGCGCCGATCTTCTTGTCGGCGGCGTCCAGCAAATCGACCGCTTCGAGCGCGCGGCGTGCCGCGCCGGTTGCGGCGGACAGATCCGCGCCGCCGAGGCGGACCAGAGCCGTGACCCAGTCGAGCCCCGTCATGCGATCGTAGAACGCGTCCTGCTCCGGGCAGAACCCGATGCGGTGATAGATCGGCGGGTTACCCCAGATCGGCTCGTTGAGCACACGAACCGTACCTTTGCTCGGCTTGAGTTGCCCCGTAATCAGCTTCATGAACGTCGACTTGCCGGCGCCGTTGGGACCGAGCAACCCCGTGATGCCCGGCGGCACCGACACCGTGACGTCGTTCAGGCCCGATACCTGACCGTACCACTTCGAGAGATGTTCGGTCGCAATCATGGTTCTCAGCTCGCCGGCGGGTCAGGCGACGACTTCGACGGCGCGAACGCGACGCTCGAGGACGATCACGGACAGCACAATGAGTCCGACGACCACGGCAAGCGCAACCACCACCGGCACCGGTGGCGTCGTCCGCGCACGAAACACCCACGCCGTGATCACATCCACCATGTCACCGGGCGAGATCGCGGCCCAGGCGCGACTGCCCGTGATCGCGCGCAGCGACTGATACATCCCGGCCGTGAAAAACGTGAGGCCGGCAAACATCACCGAAACGAAGCGACGGCTCTTGGTCGAGGCCGACAGCGCCAGGATCAGGAACGCCGAGACGAGCGTGCGGACGAAGGACGCCAGCGTGATGGCCGGCAGCAGGAACAGGTTCTCGCGCAGGAAGGCGAAGCTGCCGCTCAAGACGATCTGCGTGACGACCAGCAGCATCGCGGGCAGCCAGGTCACCCCGAGGAGAAAGATCATCGGCGGCACGAGCTTGCCGGTGATGTACTCCACCCGCGTCAGCGGTTTCGACAGGTACACCTGCAACGCGTTGGCACGCCGGTCGTCGGCGATCAGCCCGGCCTGCGCGATCGTGACGAGGAACACGAAGATGCTCTGCCCGCTCAGAAAGTCCTGAAAGAGCTGCGGCGACACGGCGAAGAACGACGGCGCCTGCGGCACGCTCGTCGCGAAGTAGATCCGCGCCGCGTAGGCGGCGAACCGGCCCCAGGCGACCAGCAGGAGGATTTGAAAGGGGCGGTACTTGATCGCGGCCATCAGATGCGTGCGCGCAATCACCAACCACGCCTGCCCGTGGGGCGTGCGCTGGCCGGCGTAATGACGATAGCCTTGATCGTGGATTGGCATTCAGGCGCTCACTCACCAACGGCTTTCGCGAAGACGTCTTCCAGCGTCGGCACGCTCGCCTTCAGGTGTCGCACTTGCACATGCTGCTGAGAGGCGAGCTGAAACAGAAACGGTGCGCCGCGATCGTCGGGCACGAAGGCGCGCATGACGTCTTCGTCGGTCGCATGGCACTCGAGACCGGCCGCCTGCAGCGCGGCGATGAAGGCGGCGGTGTCGCCCTTCACGCGAATCTCGAACACCCGGCCACCCGGCCCCTTCAACGCTTCGATCGGACCCTGCGTCGCGACCGCGCCCTTGTCGAGCACGATCACGTGATCACAGGTGTACTCGACGTCGGGCAGCAGATGCGACGAGAGGATCAGATTGATCTGCTTGTTATGGGCGATGTCGCGCACCAGCTCCAGCATCTCGTCCCGGCCCTTCGGATCCATGCCGTTGGTGGGCTCGTCGAGGAACAGCAGCTCGGGGTCGTGCACCAACGCCTGCGCCAGCTTGATGCGCTGCTTCATGCCGGTCGAGTACTGCTCGACGTTGCGATACCTCGCTTCCCCCAACCCGACGTAGTAGAGCACTTCGTGGGCACGCTGCATCGCGTCGGCGCGCGGCAATCCAGCCAGCTCGCCGCAGTACGCGACGAAGGCCACCGCATTCATGCCGGGGATGTGCGCATCCGTCTCCGGCATGTAGCCGATGCGCCGCCGGATCTGCAATGGTGAATGGCGCACATCGAGTCCGAGCACACGCATGCGCCCGCGTTCTGGAACAAGCAAGCCGAGGACTGCCTTGAGGAGCGTGCTCTTGCCCGCACCGTTGGGCCCGAGCAGACCCACCGCCCCGCTGGGAAGCGCGATGCTGACGTCGCGCAGCGCCGGGTTCTTGCCGTAGCGGACGCTGACGCCCTCGAGATCGACAACGGGGGGCATTACAGAGGCCATACGTTCGGTTTTGTCGGATCGTTCAAAACCTGGGAGTGTGTCATAGGCTTCCGCGCAGGCCCAGCACATCCGCCTGTTCGCGCAGCGATTCGATCACGTTGGTGGCGTGCACATCGAGCGGGAGGCCGAGCTCCTCCGCGCCCCTCCGCAGATCCTCGCGCGATACCGCGCGCGCGAACGCCTTGTCCTTCATCCGTTTGATCACGGACGACGCCTCCAGGTCGAGCACGCTCTTACTGGGGCGGACGAGGGCGGCGGCGCTGACGAATCCGGCCATTTCGTCGCACGCGAACAACGACTTCTCCAACAGGCTCTCACGCGGCACGCCGGAGTACTGCGCGTGCGAGAGAATCGCGCGCGTGACCCATTCCGGATAGCCGCGACGCTTCAATTCCTCGCATCCGCGAAACGGATGATCGGCCGGCGTCGGAAAGCGCTCGTAATCGAAGTCGTGCAGCAGGGCGACAATGCCCCAGGCGTCGGGGTCTTCGCCAAAACGGCGGGCATAACCACGAACGGCCGCCTCGACCGCGAGCGCGTGCTTGCGCAAGCTCTCGCTGATCGTCCATTCCGTCAGCAGCGTCCACGCGGCGTCCCGGTTAGGTGTTTCGGACATCAGCAAGCCGTTACACGGCGGCAACGGAGATTCCGTGTGATCCTACTCTCGACCGACCGGTGGGGGCATATCGCGCGCGAGCTCCAGCGCGCGTTCGATCACCGCACGCGCCTTGTCGGTCAGCGCGTAACGGTCGAGATCGTTTGCCTCGGCGAGCACGGCTTCGGCGACGTCGGTGCCGGCGCGCAGCTCGCCGCCGATCGGCCAGCACAGGTAGTCCACCAGCACGAAGTGATAAAGCACGCGGCTCGCGTCGTCGTGCGTGATTCGATCGAGCACTTCGATCACGGGTCCGACCTCGACGACGAACCCGGTCTCCTCGAGCATCTCGCGCGCGACGCAGGCTTCGAGCGTTTCGCCGACTTCGACGGCGCCTCCGGGAATGCTCCAGGTACCGGCAAGCGGCTCGAAGCGGCGCTTGACGAGCACGACACGGCCCTCATGGACGATGACCGCACCGACGCCGACGTACGGCCGGTCGGGATACATCCGTCCATTACTGGTCATGCGCTCCTACTCCCCCATCACCTTGACGACGACGCGCTTGCGGCGCTGGCCGTCGAATTCCGCATAGAAGACCTGCTCCCATGGCCCGAGATCGAGCTTGCCTGCCGTGATCGGCAGGATGACCTGATGACCCATGAGCGTCCGCTTCAAATGCGCGTCTGCATTATCTTCGCCTGTGCGGTGATGACGATAGTCGAGGCCAGACGGCGCCAGTTGCTCGAGCCAGACCTGAAAATCGTGAATCAGTCCGTCTTCCCAATCGTTCACGTACACGGCCGCGGTGATGTGCATCGCCGACACGAGCACCATTCCCTCTTTTACTCCGCTCTTCTTCACGATCGCCGCCACCTCGTCGGTGATGCGGATGAATTCCTGGCGCTGCTTCGTGTTGAACCACAGATAGTCCGTCGCTGTAATCATGAGCTTCCCGTCGTTCAGAGTTCACAGTTCAGCGTGCACTGTTCCAGGGTTCGCGAGTTCTCAGTTCACAGTTGGGTGAACTCTGCACCGCGAACCCGAGAACCATGAACCCGGAACGCTGAACTGTGAACCGTGAAGCATGAACATCACAGTTTCAGTGCTGCGTCCGCGTTCAGATCCCATGCGGCGCGATGTCCCGCTCGATAGCGCCGCAGTCCAGCTGCGCCAATCATCGCGGCGTTGTCGGTCGACAACGCGAGGCTCGGCACGTAGAGCGGATACTCGCGCGATCGGGCCCGTGCCAGGGCGTCTTCGCGCAAACGACTGTTGGCCGACACGCCGCCCGCAATGCCGACGCTGCGCGCCCCGTACCATCTCGCCGCGTCGAACAACTGCTCGACCAGCGTCTCGACAACGACGCGCTGGAAGCTGGCGCAGATGTTCTTGATCTCCTGATCCGGAAGCGGTTCGCCCTGTTTCAAATCGAGAGAGTCGCGCCGCATCGTCACATGGCGGAGCACGGACGTCTTCAGACCCGAGAAGCTGAAATCACGGTGACCGGGGAGCTCAGGGGCGTTGCGATCGGCGTGCGTCAGCCGTGTCTTGGGGAACGTCACGGCGCGGTCGTCGCCGAGCGCGGCAAGTCGATCGATGATCGGTCCGCCCGGATACCCGAGGCCGAGCAGCTTCGCGACCTTGTCGTAGGCCTCGCCCGCCGCGTCATCACGTGTTCGGCCGAGCAACTCGTAAGCCCCCGGCTCGGCAACGCGGTACAGGCTGGTGTGACCGCCTGAGACCACCAGCACGATCGCTGGCAATTCGAGCTCACCGTGCTCCAACACGAGCGACTCGATATGGCCCGCCAGGTGATGCACCGAGACCAGCGGAACCGAGCGCGCCCACGCCAGTGACTTCGCAAACGAGACGCCGACCAGAAGCGACCCCACCAGACCCGGACCTGCGGTCACCGCGACGGCATCGTAGGCGGGATGACCGGCGTCCTCGAGTGCACGTTCGACGACCCCGCAGATGTCGCGAATGTGCTGTCGCGCCGAGAGCTCGGGAACGACACCGCCCCACTCGCGGTGAATCGCCACCTGCGAGGCGACGACGCTCGAGCGCAGCCGCCACGGGCGCGCAGCGTCGCCGGTCTCTTCCACGAGAGCGGCCGCGGTTTCGTCGCACGAAGTTTCGATCCCGAGAATGATCACGATCCCTGAATGCAGAATTCAAAATGCAGAATGCAGACAAGATGTTACGAAACCAACCAGCTGAATGTCGTTGCGCATTTCAGCCCCAACGGTTCGCGAAGGTCAGTGTCTGCATTCTGAATTCAGCATTCTGAATTGCTAGACGGTCACGTGTCCGCGAACGAGTTGCGCCAGGGACTCTTCGTAGGGAGCCCGTGCGATGCCGCGTTCGGTGATGATGGCGCTGACGTACTTTGCCGGCGTCACGTCGAACGCAGGGTTGCGGACCCGCGCGCCTTCCGGCGTCAACCGCGATGCGCCGACGTGCGTCACCTCGCGATCGTTGCGCTCTTCGATCGGAATGCGGCTGCCGTCCGGCGTCTCGAGGTCGATAGTCGAGAGCGGCGCCGCGACGTAGAACGGGATGCCGTGCTCCTTCGCGAGCACGGCGACGCTGTAGGTGCCGATCTTGTTGGCAACATCACCGTTGGCCGCGATGCGGTCGGCTCCAACGACGACGAGATCGACCTGTTGCAGCCGCATCATCGCACCCGCCATGCTGTCGGTGATGACCGTCGTGTCGATGCCGTCTTTGACGAGCTCCCACGCGGTGAGCCGCGCTCCCTGCAGAAACGGCCTGGTCTCGTCGGCCAGCACCGCGATGCGCTTGCCCTGCTCCGCCGCCGCGCGAATCACGCCAAGGGCGGTGCCGTAGCCGGCAGTGGCGAGAGCACCAGCATTGCAGTGCGTCAGGATGCGTGCCGAGTCGGGCACCAGCGAGGCGCCGTGCGCACCCATCGTGCGGCAGCTCTCGACGTCCTCGTCGTGAATGGCGCGCGCTTCGTCCTCGAGCCGCGCCTTGAGCTCGGCGACCGAGAGACCGCGTTGCGCCGCATCCGAGAACGTTCGCTTCATCCGTTCGATCGCCCAGAACAGGTTCACCGCCGTCGGCCGCGTCGCCGCCATGAGGTCGCAGATCCTCTGGAACTCGGTGACGAACTGCTTCGTGCCGGTCGCCGTGCTGCGCTTCATGCCGAGCGCAATGCCCATCGCCGCCGCCACGCCAATCGCCGGCGCTCCACGAATCACCATCGTCTTGATTGCCTTCGCGACGTCCTTGGCGGTCTTGCAGGTCACGTAGACCTCGGTCCCAGGCAGCTTGCGCTGGTCCACCATGACGACGGCGTCGTCTTTCCACGCGATGGTCGGAAGCATGAAGAATCGATGATATCAAGCAGGAATCAGGAATCAGGAATCAGGATGCAGCCGTGGACCAGGCATGAGCCGGCAGGGCTGAAGGCCTCAGCCTCTGATGGCTCATGGCTTGCCCACGCTGATTCCTGATTCCTGCTTCCCGATTCCTACTGCGAAGAGATGCGATTCGCCGCGGACGTACATCACGCCGTCCGACAGCGCTGGGGTGGCCATCAACAGCTCGCCGATCGAGTTAGTGGCGATGTGTTCGAAGGTGCGGCCTGCGCGAACGACGAGCATGTCGCCGTCCTCGTTCGACAGATAGATCTTCCCGTCTGCCGCGATCGGTGACGCGCTGAAGCCGCTGCCGACGAGTGGCAGCCGCTGCCGGTAGACTTCCGCGCCCGTTTTCAACTCGTACGCGTCGAGGACGCCGTTGTTCGCGAGGACGTAGAGCACACCGTTGTACGCGAGCGGTGTCGGCATGTACGAGCCGCGCCCCGTCCAGCTCCAGGCGATGGCGCCGGTGCTCGTCTGGCGGGATCGCAGTGTCAGATCGCCGCGTGAGCCGGGACGCACGGCGAAGATCGGCCGTTCGGGCGCGCGGCCGCTCGCGACGACGATCAGGCCGTCGGCGAAGATCGGCGTCGGCGCCGTGATCTTCGAGGATCCGCCGAGCCGCCACAATTCCTGACCGGTACGTGGATCGTAGGCACGAATGAAGTTCGATGCATTCGTGACCAGCTCTGGCCCTGCGGGCGCGAGCGCGACGGTTGGACTCCCCCACGACGGGATCTCGTCACGCGACGTCTTCCACACGATCTCGCCTGTCTCGGCGTTGACCGCCATGACGAACGAGTCGCCCTGTGTGTCGCACTGCAGGAACACGAGGCCGTTCCAGATAATCGGCGAGCTCGCCGGTCCCCACTCATACGTCGGGATGTCGTACGCGCCCATGTCGACGCGACCGATGTCGAGCGACCACAGCGGCTGCCCGTTCACGTCGAACGCGAACACGCCTTCCGACCCGAACCAGGCGACGACGATGCGCCCGTCGGTGGCAGGCGTCGCGCTGGCGTAGGTGGACTTGATGTGACGCTTGTTGCGCGGCGGACCCTCGTGCGCGACCCGCTCCCATCGAACGCGGCCGGTACGCTTGTCGATCGCAGCGATGACCCACTTGTGCGGAGACCGATCGTCCGACGCGTCGCCATCGCCGTAGAGCCCAGGCTTGAACGTGGCGTTCTTCCGGCTGCTGATCGCGGACGTGACGAAGATCGTGTCTCCCCAGACGATCGGACTCGAATGGGCAAGCCCGGGGATTGGTGTCCGCCACAGGATGCGATCGCCCTTAGCGCCGTCCCATCGGTCGGGCAGCCGCTGGCCGTCGGCAACACCGGACGCAGATGGTCCGCGGAACGACGGCCAGCTTCCCGCCGCCGGTGCGGCGCGCGGCAGTTCGCCCCGTGCTGGCGCGAGCGTCCGCGTGATACGGCGCTCGCCAGTGCGCTGTGCGGCTCCCTCCAGCGACCTGTCGTGGCTCGCGATCACCGAACAGGCCACGGCAATGAAGAGCACGACCTGCTTCATCGCCGTCGGCGCTTTCTCAGCAAACGTGCGTCGAAGGGCAGCGGCAGCAAGTCCTTGAGCCGATGCCTGCCCGTCTCCCGCGTCAGGTTGGCCAGCACGACTTCGAGGTCACCGCCGAACTCCCAGAGGATCTGCCGGCACGCACCGCAGGGCGGTGTCGGTGCCTTCGTCTTGGCGACGACGGCGACGCGCGTGAACCGGCGGTGGCCTTCGGAGAGCGCCTTGAACATCGCCACCCGCTCCGCACAAATTGTCAGCCCGTACGTGGCGTTCTCGACGTTGCAACCGGTGATGATCGTCCCATCGGCCGTCTCGAGCGCTGCCCCGACCTTGAACTTCGAGTAGCCGGCGTGCGCATGGCGACGGGCAGTCCGAGCTGCCCGAACCAGCTCCACCGCACTTTTCGACTCAGCCACTTTCAAACTTCCACTTCTTCCACTTTCCACTTTTCCACTTTTCCACTTCATTCAGAGTCTCTCAACGATGCCCTCGAGCAGTGACATGAAGGCGCCGCGGACCCGTCGCGCCGTCTCGAGCACCTCGTCGTGCACGAGCGGCTGCGGCAGCACGCCGGCCGCCATGTTGGTGATGCAGGAGATGCCCAGCACTTCGAGCCCCATGTGCCGGGCGGCGATCGCCTCGGGTACGGTCGACATGCCGACGGCATCGGCGCCGATTGTCCGCAGGAAACGGATCTCGGCCGGCGTCTCGTAGCTGGGCCCGTGGACGGCCACGTAGACGCCATGGGTCACGTCCACCCCACGCAACCGCGCCGCCTCTTCGGCGAGCGAGCGCATCCGTCGTGAGTACACCTCGCTCATGTCGGGAAACCGGAGGCCGAACCGCGCATCGTTCGCACCGACCAGCGGATTGGTGCCGAGCAGGTTGATGTGGTCGTCGATGATCATCAGCGCACCAGCCGCAAAGGCGGTATTGATCCCGCCGGCGGCGTTCGTCAGGATGATCTGCTTCACGCCAAGCCGGCCCATCACGCGCGTGGCAAAGACCACGGTGCTCATCGCGTGCCCCTCGTAGAAGTGCACGCGCCCCGAGAGCGCCGCGACACGCTTGCTGGCCACCTCCCCGACAACGAGCCGTCCGGCATGGCCGACCACGTTGGACGCCGGCCAGTGCGGCAGCGTCTCATACGGGAATTCGACCGCACCACGCAGTGTCGCCGCGAAGTCGCCAAGTCCCGACCCGAGGACGATTGCGATCTGCGGCAGCTCACCGCAGCGGCTGCGCACCTCGGCTGCCGCCTCTTCAACGCGCTCGAATGTGGGATCCATTGTTGATTTGTGATCTTTGATTATTGAATCGTTGGTGATTGTTGATTCGTGATTGTTGATTGAGAACGCAATCGGACGACTCGAGACACCCGGAGGCGTAGTCAATCGACATTCACCATTTAACAATCAACAACAACTCAACAATCAAAGATCGTTTAATCACCAATCGAATTGCCCTTACAGCAACATCCCTGCGATCGTCGCGGTGAGGAAATTCGCGAACGTGCCCGCCAGCATCGCTCGTAGACCGAGACGCGCGAGATCGTGGCGCCGCTCGGGGACCAGCGCGCCGATCCCGCCGATCTGAATCCCGATCGAGCTGAAGTTGGCAAAGCCGCAGAGGGCGAACGTCGCGATGGTGAACGACTTCGGGTCGAGGGTCGCCTTGAGCGGGCCGAGCTGCGAATAGGCGATGAACTCGTTGAGCACCATGCGAGTGCCGAGCAGGTTGCCGATGGTCGTCGCATCGTGCCACGGCACGCCGAGCGCCCAGGCAATCGGCGAGAACACATAGCCGAGAATCAGCTGCAGGCTCAGCCCGGCGCCGAATCCAAGGGTACGCTGCAGCCCCTCACCGAGCAACCCGAGGCCCGCATTGAGCAGCGCGACCAGCGCGAGAAACGAAATCAGCATCGCGCCCACATTCAATGCGAGATGGAGACCCTCGCCGGTGCCGCGGCCGATCGCATCGATGACGTTGACGTCGGTCTTCTTCACCTTCAGCCGCACGGTCCCCATCGTCTCCGGCACGCCGGTCTCGGGCACGAAGACCTTGGCCATCATCAGGGTGCCCGGTGCGGTCATGATCACCGCCGTCAGCAGGTGCTGCGCCTCCACGCCGAACAGGACGTAGGCGGCCATGACGCCGCCGGAGATGTGCGCCATGCCGGCCGTCATCACGGTCATGAGCTCCGACTCGGTCATGCGCGGCAGGAACGGCCGGATCGTCAGCGGCGCTTCGGTCTGCCCCATAAAGATGCTCGCCGCCACGTTCATCGACTCCGCGCCGCTCGCGCGCATAAAGCGGCGCATCAGGATCGCGAACATCCTGACGACCACCTGCATCACGCCAAAGTAGTAGAGCATCGCGAACAGCGCCGCGATGAAGATGATCGTCGGCAGCACCATGAATGCGAAGATGTTCGCGTACTGATTGCCACCGGGCCCGAGCACACGGGTCACGATGTCGGCCCACACCTTCGGCTCGCCCAATGGCCCGAACACTAATTTCGAGCCTTCAACCGAGTAATTCAGGACGCGTGTATATACGCCGCCGACGGCTTCGAAGGTCGTGCGCCCTGCAGCGGTCTTGAGGACGATGAGCGCAAACACGAATTGCAAGCCGAGTCCCCATCCCACCGTCCGGTAGTCAATCGCGCGACGCGCGGACGACAGGCAGTACGCCAGCGCGAGAATCAGCGCGAGGCCGGCCACCGGCTGCACGCGAGTCGCGCCGGCAAACCCGATCGCAATCGCCACGAGAGCAACGGCCGCCAAGCCACCCAGGATGAGAGCATCGAGGCGCGTCCACGGCTGCCGTGGGGTTGGCGTCGAGTCGTGAACGCCGGACGTCGTCCCTCCAGATGCATTCGTCACGGTCACTCGCGCGTCTCCTTGGGCCGCCTGAAGGCGACCCACACTCGGTCCCGAAGGCGGCGCCTACACCCGGCCCTACGCTAGCGGACCTCGCCCAGTATCTTGTCCCGCTGCGCCGGCGGTGCATCGCCGATTCTGATGCCCGCGCGACACAGTTCGAGCGCGGCATCCAGACCACGGCCGTCGCGATGATGGAGCTCGACGAGCGGCTGGCCCTCGCTCACGCGATCGCCCGGCTTGGCGAGCACGGCAACGCCGACACCGTGATCGACCGACTCGCCAACCATCGTCCGACCTGCGCCCAGCACGTTGCTGGCGCGGCCGAGCGCCTCGGCCTTCAACGCCGTCAGATAACCGCCTCGCGGCGCCGGACAGGCCGTTCGTCCGGGCGCCGACGGCAGCAGTGAATAATCGTCGGCCACTCGCGGATTCCCACCCTGACGCTCGACCATCCGGGCAAAGGTCTCGAGGGCACGACCCGATCCAAGCGCCTGCTCCACCCGATCGCCGGCGGCGTGTTCATCGTCGGCGAGCCCGGCGAGCACCACCATGCGTGCGGCAAGCCGCTTGACGACCAGAGTCAGATCGGACGGACCGTTTCCTTTGAGCGTATCGAGGCACTCGATGATCTCCAGCGAGTTGCCGATCGCCCGTCCGAGCGGCGCGTCCATGTCGGTGATGACGGCCTCGGTGCGAACGCCGGCCTGCCGTCCGATCGCCACCATCGACGCGGCCAGTTCTCGCGCGCGATCGACGTCCTTCATGAACGCCCCGTCGCCGCACTTCACGTCGAGCACGAGCGCGTTGCTCCCCTCGGCGAGTTTCTTGCTCATGATCGAGGCGGAAATCAATGGGATGCTCTCGATGGTCGCCGTCACGTCGCGCAGCGCGTAAAGCTTCTTGTCGGCGGGCGCCAGCGCCGCCGTCTGCCCGATGATGCTGGTGCCGACCTCGCGCAGCACCGACTTGAACTCGTCGATCGTCAGGCCGATGCGATACCCCGGTATCGACTCGAGCTTGTCGAGCGTGCCGCCGGTGTGTCCGAGCCCGCGGCCCGACATCTTCGGCACGATGACGCCGCACGCCGCCGCGACCGGCGCGAGGACGATCGACGTCTTGTCGCCGACACCGCCGGTGCTGTGCTTGCCGACCTTGATGCCAGGGATGTCCGACAAGTCGATGCGCTCGCCCGATCGCACCATCGCGTCGGTGAGCCAGGCCGTCTCTTCGTCGGTCATGCCCTTGAGCACGATCGCCATCAGCAGCGCCGATGCCTGGTAGTCTGGAATCGAACCGTCAGTGACGCCTCGAACGAACGCGTCGATCTCGGCCCGCGACAGGGCGTGCCCGTCCCGTTTGCGGGCGATGGCGTCGACAAATCGCATGAGGAGGGCTCAGTATAGTCCGCGAAACTGGCGGCGGCTTTGGGCGTTGGGATTTGGGAGTTGGGAGTTGACGAGACCTCTTGCTACGATCGACGTTGCATGTACCGTGTCGCTTTCGTACTCGCCCTACTAGTACTCGCCGCAAGTCGACCGCTGGCCCAACCCACTCCGAAGCTCCTCGTCATCGTGGTCGTCGACCAACTCCGCGCCGACTATCTGCAACGCTTCGATCGCCACTGGCGCGGGGGGTTTCGCACGCTGCTCGAGAAGGGGCTGGTGTTCGACAACGCCCGCTATCCGTACCTGGCCACGGTCACCTGCGCGGGCCACTCGACGATCGGCACGGGCGCGCTGCCGCAGACGCACGGCATGGTGAGCAACGGCTGGTGGGACCGCGAGACGCATCGGCTCGTCGGCTGCACGGCCGACGCCGCATCGCCGGACGTCTCCTACGGCCGGCCGATGAGACTCGGCAACAGCGCGGTTCATATGCTCGTGCCCACGCTCGCGGACGAATTGCGGGCGCAGAAACCGGGCGCGAGGGTCGTGGCGGTGTCGCTCAAAGCACGAAGTGCGATCGGTCTGGCCGGACACGGCGGCGACGCGATCGTCTGGTTCGACGATCCGTCCGGTTCGTGGGCGACGTCGCGCGCGTACGCGTCGGAACCGGTGCCTGCCGTGAAAGCGTTCATCGAGAAGTACCCGTACGAAAAAGACCTCGACCACGTCTGGACGTTGTCGGGACCGGCCACCGAGTACGTGAACAAGGATGCTGGTGTCGGGGAGCGACCGCCGGCCGGGTGGAACGGCCTGTTCCCGCATCCGATCAGAGGACGCAAGGGTATCGACGAGCAGTTCTTTGCGCTGTGGCAGGCCACCCCGCGCGCTGATGCGTATCTCGAGAAGATGACCGAGTCGCTCATCGACAGCTTCCAGCTCGGACAACGTACTGGCACCGACTTCCTCGGCATCAGTTTCTCGACGCTGGATGATGTCGGCCACTTCTTCGGGCCCGACAGCCGTGAGATCGAGGACGTGCTGCGACAGCTCGATGGCACGCTTGGCGCGCTCATCGCGCACCTCGATGCCCGCGTCGGACGCGCGAACTACGTGCTCGCACTCTCCGCCGATCATGGCGTCGCGCCGATCGCCGTGGCACCCAGAGGCGGCCGCATCGCCACCGACGACGTGCGCGAACGCATCGAAGAGACCCTGAGCGCCGAACTGGGACCGCTGCCGAAAGGCGGTTATGTGGAGGCGGTCAATTTCACCGACGTCTACTTCATGCCTGGCGTGCTCGATCGGCTGCGCGGCAACGTTCACGCGATGATGGCGGTCGAGCGGGCGGTCAAGGAACTCCCCGGAGTCGCAACGGTGTTGCGTGCCGACCAGCTGTCGGCCGCGAGTACGGACGCCACGATCAAGCGGGCGGCGCTGAGCTACCTGAGCAGCCGGAGCGGCGACCTGATCGTCATTCCTCAGGAGTTCTGGTATCTCGGCGGCCGCAATGCGACGTTTGCCACGACACATGGCACCGGTCACGAGTACGATACGCGCGTGCCGCTGATCGTTTTCGGGGGCAGCGTGAAGGCGGCGCGCAGTGGTGCGCTCGTCTCGCCCGCCGACATCGCTCCCACGCTCGCCGGGTTTGCCGGCGTGCGACTCCCCAAGGCCGAAGGCCGTTCGCTCTCAGCGGCGACCCGCTGACGTTCGAGAACCCTATGCACCAATTTCGCAAGACAGTTGTCACCCTGGCGCTCGGCGGGGCAGCGCTCGCCATTTCATCCATGACTGCTCAGCAGGGGCTCGGCCTGTCGCCCCTTCGCGAATTGCGATCCGATGCCGCGCTGCCCGGCATCGATCGCGGGTTGCGTGAAGTGCAGACACCGGCGACCGAGAACGCGATTCAAACGATGCGCGATCGAGTGGCGGAACTGCGACAGGCGTATCTGCCCGATTCGCTGATCGTCAAGTTCCGCCCCGGCACGTCGCTCGATGCCGAGCGCCTGATGCTGGCGCTCGTCGACGGCAGGTCCTCCTCCACTCCCGCCTACGCCAACTTCCGTATCGTGCAGACCGAACCAGGGACGGACGCGGAGGCGGCCGCGCAGCGACTCGGGGCGCAACCTGATGTCGAGTACGCGCAACCGCGCTATGTCGTGCGCTCGCGTTTCGTGCCAAACGATCCGCTCTATACGAACCAATGGGGCTTCAGAGCGATTGACATGGAGCGCGCGTGGGACATCAATCCCGGCGCCGCCTCGTCGGTGATCGTGGCCGTGCTCGACACGGGGATCGCGTATCGCGGCGCCACGATTCGCTTCAGCACGACCAATCCGCTGGCGCAGTCGTTCTTCCCCGGCATTTCCGCGATCGATGTGCCGTTTGCCGCGGCGCCGGAGCTGGGCCCGACGTCACGGTTCGTGACGCCGCGCGACTTCATCTGGAACGACACGACGCCGTTGGATCTCGAGGGCCACGGCACACACGTGGCCGGCACGATCGGACAGCTGACGAACAACGGCGTCGGCGTCGCCGGCATGGCCTTCAACGTCTCGATCATGCCCGTGAAGGTGATTGGCGGCGTGTGGGACTTCATCCTCGCCCTTCAGGAGGGCAGCGACGACAGCGTGGCGCAGGGGATCCGCTATGCCGTCGACAATGGCGCGAAGGTCCTCAACATGAGCATCGGCCGAACCGGTCCGCCGTCGCCGGTCATTCAGGATGCCTTGCGGTACGCCGTCTCGCGCGGCGCGTTCGCCGCGGTGGCGGCGGGCAACGACTTTCTCGAGGGCAACCCGGTCGAGCGTCCCGCCGACCTCGGTCCACAGATCGAGGGCGTCGTGACGGTCGCGGCCGTGGGGAGAAACCGGCAGCGGTCGCGCTACTCCAACACGGGCGCGTACGTGGAGATCGCCGCGCCGGGCGGCGACACCGCCATCGACGGCGTGACCGGCGGGATCTTGCAGCAAACCTTCGACTTCGATCGCGCGTTCGCCGTGCCGCCGAAATTCGATGCGTTCACATTCTTCTACGCCGAAGGGACATCGATGGCGACGGCACACGTCAGCGGGTTCGCAGCGCTGCTGATGCAGCAGGGCATCACCAATCCGGCCGCGATCGAAGCGGCAATCAAGCAATTCGCCACTGATCTCGGGACCCCGGGACGCGACGATCAGTACGGCAGTGGCTTGATCAACGTTCGCGCGGCGCTGCGCGGAATGGGACTGGCGCGATGACGAGACTGCGGACCGCTTTCACGATGGCATTGGTGTGCCTCGCCGCGGGCGCCGGTCGCGCCGAGGCACAGGAGATCGGCTTTCGCGGCTTCGCCGAAGTCGGATCGACGCGATTCTCCGCGTCCGAGAGCTTCGACGCCGTGCTCGGCACCCACTCGGGCGTCGTGTTCGGCGGCGGAGGCGAGGTCCTGTTCGACCGCATCTTCATCGGCGTGCGCGCCTCGCGCTTCCAAAAGGACGGCACGCGGGTGTTCGTGTCAGGAGGCGAGGTGTTCGATCTCGGAATTCCGACGACGGTCAAGGTCGTACCTGTCCAACTCACGGGTGGGTACCGCTTTCCCGTCGGAGATCGGTTCGTGCCGTACGCCGGCGGCGGCATCGGCTGGTATCGGTACTCGGAGACGTCGGATTTCGCCGCCGACGATGAGAACGTCAGCGAGACGAACACGGGCTATCACCTGCTGGGCGGCGCCGAAGTGCGCCTCGGGGAATTGTTCGGCATCGCCGGGGAGGTGGAGTGGAGCCGCGTGCAGGATGCGTTGGGCCAGAATCCGACCAGCGTCGCGGCCGCATTCGACGAGAACGACCTCGGCGGGGTCACCTTCCGTGTGAGGTTCGTCGTCGGACGGTGAGAGATTTCCGCCAGCGTGTCCTGAGAGCCGTACGACGCATCCCGCCTGGCCGAGTCTCGACCTACGGTGACATTGCCGCGCTGGCTGGGTCCCCACGCGCCTGGCGGGCGGTCGGCACCATCATGCGGGAATGCCGCGACCCGGCGACGCCCTGCCACCGCGTGATCGCCTCAGCCGGGGGCCTGGGCGGGTACGGTGGCAATCTGCAGCTCAAACGTGAACTTTTGCGCGCCGAAGGCCTCGACGTGGGCATGACGCGCATCCGCAACTTTGTGACAGTTCGGTGGCAGGGCAAACGCTAGTGCCGCGCTGAATCATTGCCCACGCTGCATGTTGCGTCACCGGGACCAAGGACCAATGGACCGAGAACGGACCAAGAACCAAGCACTAAGGCCCAAGGACGGAGCAACTCCCTAGTCCGCCCCGGCCGTCTAAGCTGTCAGGAGTGGTGAGAGCGCTCGACCTGGAGCTGGTGCAACGGTGCCAGCACGGAGATGCGGCGGCGTTCGAGGAGGTCTACCGCGCGCATGCCGGGCGGTTGTACAACCTCGTGCTACGGATGGCCGGATCGTCCCACGACGCCGAGGATCTGCTGCAGGAGGTCTTCCTGCACGCCCACCGGAAACTCGGCAGCTTCCGCGGCGATTCGAGCCTCGGCACGTGGCTCTACCGGCTCGCGGTCAATCATTGCCTCGACGTGCTGCGCGGCCGCCAGGCGAAGATGAGCCGCGCCACCGAGTCGCTGGACGAGGACGGGGCCATTGAGCCCGCCGCGGTGATGCCGGTGGTGCCGACGGCCGTGAGCCGGCTCGATCTCGAGCGCGCCATCGCGCGGCTGCCGCCGGGGTGCCGGGCGGCGTTCGTGCTGCACGACGTGGAAGGGTTCGAGCACAACGAGATCGCAAAGCTCCTCGGCGTGTCCGAGGGGACATCGAAGTCTCAGGTGCACAAGGCGCGCATGAAATTGCGCGCGATGTTGAGTGGAATGGCGTCATGACTTGTCAGGACTACGAGGCTTACCTCGACGACTACGTCGACGGCGCGCTGGCGTCGCCGGTTCGCGAGGCGTGCGACGGCCATCTCACGACGTGCGCCGCATGCCGTGCGCTGACGACCGATCTGCAGACGATTCGCACGGCAACGCGATCGCTCGAACGGCAGGTCCCATCGCCGCAGGTGTGGTATCGCCTGGCGGCGGCGATCGACGCCGAGCCTCGCGGTTTTGCGGCCACGTGGCTCGGAGGCTGGCGCGCCGCGGCCGCCGCCGTGACCTGCGTGCTCCTCGTCGGCAGCCTGTCCTGGCTCGGTGGCCGGCTCGCCCCGATCGCGCGCGACCACGGTCGACTGGCGTCGGTCGAACCGACAGCGACCGAGGGGACTGAGTTCTCGGCGGTCGAAGAGCAGTACACGGCCGCGATTGCCGGACTGGAGGACATCACGCGGACCGAGCGCACGGCGCTCGACTCGATGACCGCGGAGGTCCTGCAGGCGAGCCTGACGCTGATCGACAGCGCGATCGGCGAGAGCCGCGCCGCACTCGACAGAGAACCCGAAAGCAGCGTCGCCCAGGACAGCCTGGTCGAGGCGCTGCGCAGCAAGATGGCGCTGCTGCAGGACACCGTCGCGCTCATCAACGAGATGCGTCAGGCCGACACGGACGGCAGGGCCGGCATCGGGACAGGAATCAATCAATGAACGGCATGCATCGTCTCGTCGGCGCATTGTTCGTCGTTGGTCTGGCCGCGCCCGCTGCGGCACAGGATAGCGATTCGGTCGCCCGGAGCATTCGCCAGGCCGCCGAGGAGATCGCACGGGGAGTCGAGCAGGCGGCGCGGGAAGCGCCAGCCATCGCCGTGATCATCCGCGACACCAAGATCGCGGTCGCCCGCGAGCTGGAGATCGCCGCGAAAGAGATCGCGATCGAGACCGCGCAGTCGAGCGGCAACGCCGGCCGGGCCCAGGCGCAAGCGCAGCGCGACGCCGAACGCCGTCGGCGCGACGAGGCGCGGCGAGGCCCCGAGGTTACCGAGAACTTCTCGCGCACCGTTCGGCTCGGGCGGGACGGCACGTTCAGCCTGGACAACGTGGCCGGCGACATCGAGGTCACCGGCGGCAACAGCAACGACGTGCGGATCGATGCCGTCAAACGCGCGCGCCATCCCGATGCCTCCGAAGCGAAGGCCATCCTGCAGGATATGAACATTGACATCTCCGAACGCGGTGGCAATGTCGATGTGCGCACGGATTATCCGCGCTATCGCAATCGTCGCGGCTGGTACGGCAGCGTCGACTACACCGTCTCGGTGCCGCGCGATGCGCGGGTCACGCTGAAGAGCGTCTCGGGGGAGGTCAAGGTGACGAACGTCAACGGCGATCTGCGCGCTGAAAGCGTCAGCGGCGACGTCGTGTTGTCGAACGTCCGGCGGGTCCGCTTCGCAAAATCGGTCTCAGGCGATGTCGACATCGCCGACGCGACCAGCGACGATGTCACCGCCGAGAGCGTCAGCGGCGAGGTCATCATCCGCGCGGTGAAGACGCGCGTCCTCAACCTGCAGTCCGTCAGCGGCGACGTGCGGCTCACCGATGTCGACGCCGAGCGTGCCGAGTCGCGATCGGTGTCGGGCGACGTCGAGTTCTCGGGCCGGCTCGCCGCGAACGGACGCTACGAGTTCCACTCGCATTCGGGGAGCGTGCGCGTGACCCCGTCGAGCGCGCAAGGCTTCGATGTCGAGGCGACGACGTTCAGCGGCAACGTCCGATCCGACTACCCGATGACGATCCAGGGTCCAATTCGCGGCTTTCGTCCCCCCGAAAATCGCACCGTGCGAGGCTCGGTCGGCGGCGGCGGCGCGATGCTCATCCTGCAGTCGTTCAGCGGCAACATCACGATCGTGCGGCGGTAACGACTCACGCAGAGATCGCTGAGGTGCAGAGAGTGCACTTGGATCTCCGCCGTCTGCGATCGAGTGAGCAAACACGGGCAATCGTGTTACCCTCGCGTTATGCGTCGTTTCACACAACTCGCTTGTCTGTTCACTCTGGTCAGCCTCACGTTCGTGCAGCCGATCTCGGCACAAGCCATGAAAGGATCAAAAGCGGCCGGCGTCGATGCCGGTGTGTTCTTCCCCGATGAAGCGTTCGAAAAGACCCTCACCATCGATGCGTTCGGCGAGTACTACCTGACGCCGAACATCAGCCTGCGCGGCTTGTTCGGCTGGGCCAGTCCCGGCGTCGAGAACAGGACCGAAGACCACTTTCGTCAGGTCCACTTGCTCTTCAACGGTCTCTACAGTTGGAGCGGGAATCAGTGGCACCCGTACGTGACGGCCGGGGCCGGCGCGTACTTCCTGCGCCAGATCTTCGAGAATGCCGAGGATCCGGATTCAGAAGTGCGAGGCGGGATCAACTTCGGCGGTGGCGTCGAATACTTCCTGGACCAGAACTCGACATCCATGTTCAAGGTCGAACTGCGGTTCGACGTCGTGACTCACCCTGAAGGCTTCCCTGACGCCACCGGCGTCACGCTGACGTTCGGGTACAAGCGGTTTTTCTGAAGTGGATCCGGGGCAGGCTCCCCCGCCCTTTGTTCGAGCCGGCTTCAGTCGGACCACGCTCTCAACCGATCGCCATCAAGTCGAATTGCTCGTGATGCAGTTGGGCGTCCGGCCGTAGCGCGATATCGCGGCCGAGCGACTGCTTCAAGTCCTTGAACACCGCGCGCTCCTCGTCTCGCAGCGCCCGCGCGATGTCGGGGTTGACGCGCAGGATCAGGCTCTGGCCGTTCAAGTCCGCGCTGATCTTTTTCACCTCCGCGAGGATTTCGTAACAGATCGTCGAGCTCGATTTGATCACCGCGCTGCCGGCGCAATAGGGGCACGGCTCGGTCAGCACGCGCTCCAGGCTCTGCTTCACGCGTTTCCGCGTGATGATCACGAGACCGAAGTCGGAGACCTGCAGCGCCTTGGACGGCGACCGGTCCTTGCGCAGCTCCTGCTCCACCGCCTGAAAGACTTTCTGACGGTTCTTCTTCTCTTCCATGTCGATGAAGTCGAGCACGATGATCCCGCCGAGATCGCGCAGGCGGATCTGACGCACGATCTCCTTCACCGCTTCGAGGTTGGTCTTGAGAATCGTGTCCTCGAGCCGGCCGGCGCTCTTCTTGCCGACGTATCGGCCGGTGTTCACGTCGATCGCGACCAGCGCCTCGGTCTGGTTGATGACGATCGATCCACCTGATTTGAGCCAGACCTTGCTGCGCAACGCTCGATCGATCTCGCCCTGGACGCCGTACTCCTCGAAGATCGGGTACTCCTTCTCGTAGAGCTTCACCTTCCCCGCCAGCGACGGCATGATCCGCTCGATCAGCTCCAGCACGCGCCGGTACTCGAGCGGGTTGTCGATGCGGATCGCGGAGTACTCCTCGGTCAGGAGATCGCGCAACAACTTGGCGACGAGGCTCTGCTCTTGATACACCACGGCGGGCGCGCGCGAGGTTTCGGCCTTGTGCCGAATCTCGGTCCACACCTTGTGGAAGTAGCTCAAGTCCGAGACGATGTCCTCTTTGGGGCGGTTGGCCGCGGCGGTACGGATGATCAGACCGCCGGTAAAGCCGGTCTGCTCGCGGAACTCACGCACGATGCCGCGCAGGCGGGCACGCTCTTCCCGTGAGTCGATCTTGCGCGACACGCCGACGTGGTCGACCGTCGGCATGAAGACGAGAAAACGCCCCGGCATCGTCGCGTGCGAGGTCAGCCGCGCGCCCTTCGTCCCGAGCGGCTCCTTCGCCACCTGGACGATGATCTCCTGCCCCTCCTTCAGGAGCTCTTCGATCTTCGGATCGGCTTTGTCGCGCTCGCGCTCGCGGTCGCGTCGACCGCCGTTACCGCGCTGAGCCTGTCCCGCCGACCCCGGCGGCGAAGGGGCGGCGTCGTCGTCGGTTTCGAGGCGATCGAACTCTTCGAAGGTGGCGACGACGTCGCTGACGTAGAGAAAGCCGTCGCGCTCGAGGCCGAGATCAACGAAGGCCGACTGCATGCCGGGGAGGACTTTCGACACCCGGCCCTTGTAGACATTGCCGACAACGCCGCGCGAACGCTCGCGCTCGATGAAGATTTCGGCGACCTGATCGTCCTCGAGGATCGCGACCCGTGTTTCGTGGGCGCTCGAGGAGATGATCATCTCCTTGGTCATGCCCGTAGCTCCGAGTGGGCCGCACGACCACCGTCGCCCGGAGCGGCAACGTGCGCGTGAGCAAGCACGTCAGCACCATCCCGATCAGTACGGCGATCATGGTTCGGCCCTCAATTGGTGAAACGACGCATGCGCACGTTGAGAATCAGGCCGAATCCCGCGAGAGTGGCAATCATCGAGGATCCGCCGTAGCTCATGAGCGGCAGCGTCAGTCCTTTGACCGGCGCAAGGCCGGCCGCCATCATGATGTTGTAGACGACCTGGAAGCTGAAGCTGGCCAGCACTCCCACCACCAGGTACGCCCCGAGACGGTCCTTCGCAAGGCGGGCCGACTCGAGCGAACGCAAGATCACGAACAGATACAACCCGAGCGCCACCATGACGCCGGCAAATCCATGCTCCTCGGCGAGCACCGAGAAGATGAAGTCGTTGTGTGCCACAGGAAGGAAACGCAACTGGCCTTGCGTGCCCTTCTGGAACCCCTTGCCCCAGAGCCCGCCGGAACCGGTCGTGATGCGGGCCTGCAACTGCTGATAGCCTGCACCCCGCGCATCGGCCTCGGGATCCAGGAACGTCTGCACGCGCTCCCGCTGGTAGTCCTGGAGCGCGAATTTGTATGCGATGGGAGCGCCCAGCAGGGCCACGACAGCCAGGATGCCGAAGATCCGCATCGGCATCCCGGCGACGAAGGCCACGGCAAAGAGCACCGGGATCAGCGTGACGGCCGTCCCGAGATCCGGCTGCCGGGCAATGATGAGGAGAGGAACCGCGGCGATCGCCCCCGCGATCACCAAATCACCGCGCATGATGGCGCCGCGCCGGCTGTCGCCCAAGAACTTGGCGAGGACCAGCGCGAGCGTTGCCTTGGCGAATTCCGACGGCTGCAGGTTGAGCGGACCAAGGTCGATCCAGCGCCGCGACCCACCGCGCACGACGCCGAAGAAGAGTACGAAGATCAACAGGCCGACCACGGCCAGATAGATGAAGAGCGACTTGTCGGTCAGCGACCGGTAATCGATGGTGAGACAGACGACGAGCGCGACCAGTCCGACGGCGATGCCGTACATCTGCGTGACGTGACGACCATCGCCACCGGTCGCGCTATAGATCTGGAACAAGCCGATCGCGCACAGGGCCAGGATGGCGCCCAGCATCGCCCAGTCAA
>Ga0207428_10000911_pt1 | contig 33050 bp, 29 predicted proteins | sample RhiMethybrSRZTD1_FD_187600 | JGI IMG/M metagenome (GOLD analysis project Ga0207428, IMG submission 187600) | Populus rhizosphere microbial communities from Tennessee, USA - Rhizosphere MetaG P. TD hybrid SRZTD1 (SPAdes) (version 3) | ecosystem: Host-associated > Plants > Roots > Rhizosphere >...
CGACATTAAAGCCAAGAGCAAATTTCCGCCGCCGGCCGGTTTTGTCGGCACGTTATTGATCAGCGGTGAGGTCGACATTGCCATTCAAAGCAAACCGGAACTTGCTTCTACCGAAGGTGTCGAAATCGTCGGCCCATTGCCCGGGGATCTCGGCAGCACGACTGTATTCGCAGCCGGCGTCGGTGCGTCGTCACCGAACAACGAGGCAGGCAAGGCATTGGTCAAGTTCCTAAGCTCGCCGGAAGCACAGGCGGCGTTCACTGCGCACGGCTTCGATCCGCCCTGACAGTCAGACGACCATCATCACGGGATTTTCGATCAGCGTCTTGAACGCACCGATCAGCTCGGCGCCGAGCGCGCCGTCAACCGAACGGTGATCGCAGGACAGCGTCACGCTCATGATGTGAGCGGCCTCGATCTTGCCGTGGCGCGCGACCGCGCGCTCTTCGGCAGCACCAACCGCGAGGATGGTCGATTGCGGCGGATTGATCACCGCCGTGAAGTCCTTGATCCCGTACATGCCGAGATTTGAGACCGACGACGTGCCGCCCTGGTATTCCTGCGGCTTGAGCTTGCGGGCACGCGCACGCGCCGCGAGATCCCGCATTTCGTTTGAGATTGCGGACAAGGATTTGCTTTCCGCGCCGCGGACGATCGGCGTGATCAGCCCGCCAGGCAACGCTACTGCGACGCCGATATCGGAATGCCTGTGCTTGAGCATGCCGCCTTCGGTCCAGCTGACGTTCGCGTCCGGTATTCGTTGAAGCGCGAGAGCCAGTGCTTTAATGACGAAATCGTTGACCGAAAGCTTGTAGGCGGGCTTGCCGTCCTTGTCCTTCGGTGCGGCGCCGTTGATCTCCTCGCGTGCCGCCAGCAGCTTTCCGATATCGCAATCCATCGTCAGATAGAAATGCGGAACCGTTTGCACGGATGCCGTCAAACGCTGGGCGATCGTGCGTCGCATGCCATCGTGCGGCACGAGTTCGTACGAGTTCGGCTCATAAAGCGACAGAATTTGTTGGTCGGACATGGCTGGCGCCATGGCCACCCTTTGCGGTCCACCGGCAGCGGGCGCGTGTAAGCCCTTGCCCGACTTTGCGGCATCGATGTCGCGCGCAATCACGCGGCCGTGCGGACCCGAGCCCTGCACGCGGCCGAGATCGATGTCGGCCTCCTTCGCGAGGCGGCGAGCCAATGGCGACGAAAAGACGCGATTGCCCGGAGAGGTCCGAGCCCCCTCACCCGCCGCCTTTGGCGGCGACCTCTCCCCGCTGGGGAGAGGTGAAGCGCGCTGTGCTTGCGTCACGGCAGGGACTCCTCCCTCTCCCCGTTGGGGGGAGGGCTGGGGTGAGGGGGATACAGGCTCAGGCTTTTTCTCGGGTGCCTTGACCGGCACCACCTTTGCAGCGCTCGCCGCCACCTTCCCATCCTCGCCTTCGCCGGCCAGCACGGCAATCACCGAATTGACCGCAACGTCCTGTGTCCCCTCCGGCACCACGATCTTGGCGAGGGTGCCCTCATCGACCGCCTCGTATTCCATCGTGGCCTTGTCGGTCTCGATCTCGGCGATCACGTCGCCGGACTTGATCTTGTCGCCCTCCTTCTTCAGCCAGCGCGCAAGATTGCCCTTCTCCATCGTAGGCGACAGCGCCGGCATGAGGATGTTGGTGGGCATCTGTCGTCCGCCGGCCTAGCCGACCCCCGCTTGTGCTCGCTGGACGATCCTGCTCGGGGTCCAACTTGTGAGCCGGCGCGCCCGCCGACCCTCGACGGTTTCGCGATCATAGTCGACCGGTTCCGCATGCCGGTCCGCAAGCTCGGAGATTGCGGTCGCGGTCACATTCAAGGTTGCCCGCTCCTCGCCATTTCCCGAGATGACGGCCGCGACATAGGCCCCGCAACTCCGACAGATCAGATAATCGGCGGTCCGAAGCCCGAACCGATAGCGATTAAGCCCGTTGGGTGGAGCGGAAATCGTCAGCCGACCGTTCGGATCCGCCACGGCCCTGGTGCCATGACGGCGACAGAACGAGCAGCCGCATGCGCGCAATGGCAGATCGGCGACAGACATCGCGGTCTCGAAAGCCACCTCGACCTGTCCGCAATGGCATGCGCCGCTTAAGATCATCACCAGCCTCAGCGATAGCAAACGGCCTTCGCCGCCTCGACGATTTCGGTAACCGACGGCAGCGCGAGCTTTTCGAGATTTGCGGCATAAGGCATCGGCACATCTTTACCTGACACGCGTGCGACCGGCGCATCGAGATAGTCGAAGGCATGCTCCATGATACGCGCTGCGATTTCCGCGCCGACACCGCTTTGTTGCCAGCCCTCCTCGACGGTCACTGCGCGGCCGGTCTTCTGCACCGATGCAATGATGGTCTTGTTGTCCATCGGCTTGAGCGTGCGCAAGTCAATCACCTCGGCGTCGATACCGGCGCCTGCCAGCTCTTCGGCCGCCTTGAGCGCATAGGTCATGCCCATCGACCAGGACACGATTGTCACGTCATTGCCCCGACGCGCGATCTTTGCCTTGCCGATCGGCAGCACAAAGTCGTCGAGCTTCGGTACCGGCGAGGAATGACCGTAAAGAATTTCGTTCTCGAGAAAAATCACCGGATTTGGATCGCGGATGGCTGCCTTCAGCAACCCCTTCGCATCCGCGGCTGTCGACGGACTGATCACCTTCAAGCCGGGGATGTGCGAGTACCACGCCGAATAGTCCTGGCTGTGCTGGGCGGCCACGCGCGCGGCCGCGCCATTCGGTCCGCGGAACACGATCTGGCAGCCCATCTGACCGCCCGACATATAGAGAGTCTTCGCCGCCGAATTGATGAGCTGATCCATCGCCTGCATGGCGAAATTGAATGTCATGAACTCGACGACCGGCTTAAGGCCGGCGAGAGCGGCACCGATCCCCAGGCCGGCGAAGCCATGTTCGGTGATCGGCGTATCGATCACCCGCCTGGCGCCAAACTCCTGCAGCAACCCCTGCGTCACCTTGTACGCACCCTGATACTCGGCGACCTCCTCGCCCATCACGAAGACATCTTTGTCGCGGCGCATTTCCTCGGCCATGGCGTCACGCAGCGCCTCGCGCATGGTCATGGTGACCATCTCGGTGCCTTCCGGGATGTCGGGGTCGTCCGCCGCTTGTGGCACCGGTGCCGCGGGCGCCTTTGCCGGCTTTGGCGCGGGCACATCCTGTGTCTTTGCTTGCGGTTTCTGGGCCTTTGCCGGCGGCACCGACTCCGCGGCTTTCGGCTGCGACGCCGGCTTTGACGACTTGATCGCTGCCTTGTCCTCGCCTTCGCCGAGGATCACGGCAATGGGGGTGTTCACCGCGACGTCGGCGGTCCCCTCCGGGACCAGAATTTTTCCCAGCGTGCCTTCGTCGGTCGCCTCGACTTCCATCGTGGCCTTGTCGGTCTCGATCTCGGCAATGATGTCGCCGGACTTTACTTCATCGCCCTCTTTCTTGAGCCACTTGGCCAGATTGCCCTTCTCCATCGTGGGAGAGAGCGCGGGCATGAGCACTTCGATCGGCATGGCCTACTGTTTTCCAGGCAACAAATTAGCGATACACATCGGCATAAAGTTCGGAGACGTCCGGCTCCGGATCGTGGGTGGCAAATTCCGCCGCCTGGTTGATCAGGTCGCGAACTTCGCCGTCAATCTTCTTCAGTGCATCTTCGGAGGCGAATTTCTTTTCCAGAATTCTGTGACGCGCCATGTCGATCGGGTCGTGATGGCTGCGTACTTCATCCACTTCTTCGCGCGTTCGGTACTTCGCGGGGTCCGACATCGAATGCCCGCGATACCTGTAGGTCAGCATTTCGAGGATATAGGGGCCCTTGCCGGATCGGCACCATTCGGCGGCCTTTTCTCCGGCCGCTTTCACGGCACGCACATCCATACCGTCGACTTGGTCACCGGGAATATTGAACGACAACCCCCGACGCGACAGGTTGACCTCCGCCGAAGAACGCGTGATCGCCGTCCCCATCGCATAGCGATTATTCTCGATCACGTAGACCGCGGGCAGCTTCCACAGCTCCGCCATGTTGAAGCTTTCGTAGACCTGGCCCTGATTGGCGGCGCCGTCGCCGAAATATGTGATGCTGATGTTGCCGTTGCTGCGGTAGTTGTTGGCGAAAGCAAGACCGGTACCGAGCGGCACCTGCGCGCCCACAATTCCGTGCCCGCCGTAGAAACCTTTCTCCACGCTGAACATGTGCATGGAGCCGCCCTTGCCTTTGGAATAGCCGTGCGCGCGGCCAGTGAGCTCGGCCATGACTCCCTTGGGATCCATCCCGGTTGCGATCATGTGACCGTGGTCGCGATAGCCGGTAATGACCTGGTCGCCGGGCTTGAGCACCATCTGCATGCCGACGACGACGGCTTCCTGGCCGATGTAGAGATGGCAGAATCCGCCAATCAGGCCCATGCCGTACATCTGCCCCGCCTTCTCTTCGAAGCGGCGGATGGTCAGCATGGTGCGGTAGGCGGAAAGCTCCTGCTCCTTGCTGAAATCGGCGACGGGTTTGGCGTCGGTGCTGGGACTCTTCTGGGCGACCGCCATTAGCACTCCCTGCGAAAGCGTCCGGCAATTGTGACGAGGTGTCGGTAGGCTTTCCCGAACCCCAATAGCTTAAATCCCCCGGCGGTGAAAGCGCGAGACTGCCGCGGGGAATTGCGCAAAACGCCCAGAAATTGGCTGAAAATTTCAAGGCGAGCGGTGGATAACGCCGCCGGCCTTCCGCAGATGCTAACGGGGATTGAGCAGCAGGGTAAGATCGCGCGGATCGACGTAGCCAAGCAGGGCACGCGCCCCCTCATCCAGCATGTCGGGGTCGATCCGGTCGGCCCGCAAAAGCGACACCCGGCGTTCCCACACCGCGCGTTCCGCCTTGAGCTGCATCAGATCGCCCTTCATTGCCGTGAGCTGTTGCTCGAGATCCTGCTGGGCGCGCAGTCCATGATTGCCGGTGAAGGCATTGGCCGCGAAATAGCCGATGAACAGCGCCGCAAAGGTGTAGAGACCGAGGACGGTCAGGAATGTGCGGCGGCGGCGATGCGTAACCATGGCCCGCAAGATGGGCCAAGGCCGTTAAAGCGCCTTTAATGGCGTCAGATCCTGTGCCGGATCTCGTTGAGGAAGAAGTTTCCGACGCGCTTGCCGCGGTTGCGCAGCACCTTCAGCACGCCCTGATCGACAAAATACGTGAGCAGGATCGAATCGCGAGTCTTCACGCGATTATGGACCGGGTCGGCCGAATGCCAGGTATCGGTCCCGACAGCAAACGCATAGCCGCTATTCGGCGCAAAACGCATCTGCGTCCGCTTCGGCAGGGAACCGTCAGGCAGTTTTTCATGAAAGATCGTGCCGATGTCGGTGTTGGCATCGTCCCTCGGCAGGTAGAGCTGCACGGTGATGCCCTTCCAACGCGTGTCCGTGTGCGGCGTGATCAGGTAGCCCGGGACGTCACGCGTCAAAATCGGGATCGGATACATTCCGACCTTCGCAAAATTTTTGCCGAAGCGCTTCGACAACCCCGGCGCCAGGCGCCGGATGAAGGCGAGCTTGACAGGTTCCGAGCAGAGCGCGCGGCCGACAATGTCCCACAGCGCGCGCTTTTCCGCCGGCAAATTGCGGATGTATTCGGGGAACAGATCGATCTTGACCCGCGTGTGTGTGCCGTCCGCAAGATCATGACCTTTGCTGCGGCCATGCATCGGCCGGTAATCGGATGACTCCGGCATCAGCGCGAGGATCTGCGCATAGATGTCGTCGGGAAACACCCTGTCAAATTCGAGATGGAAAAACGGCTTCTCGACGGCGCGTGCTCCGTCAATCGATTGCACGATGAATGCGGCCAGGCGATCCGCAGCACGGCGGCGGTCATAGGTCGACAGGTTCGTCGTCTGATCCATCGTGTGCACCCACAATCTGGTCCAGGAAGCAATTTGCGTCGAATTCACCGTCAAAGGCAAGACTCGGAGTGCCGCAACACCGGTCAGGCCTTCAGGACATCGCGCCCCGCGAATTTCGCCTGCGGGCCGAGTTCCTCCTCGATACGCAGTAGCTGATTATACTTTGCAGTTCGATCGGATCGCGCCAGCGAGCCGGTCTTGATCTGCCCGCAATTGGTCGCGACGGCGAGATCGGCAATGGTCGAGTCTTCCGTCTCGCCCGATCGGTGCGACATCACCGCCGTGTAACCGGCCTTATGAGCCATCTCGACGGCAGCCAGCGTCTCCGTGAGCGTGCCGATCTGATTGACCTTTACCAAAATAGAGTTTGCGACGCCGTCCCTGATGCCCTTCGCCAAGCGCGTCACATTCGTCACGAACAGATCGTCGCCCACGAGCTGGCATTTATTTCCGATCAGCGTCGTAAGAGTCTTCCAGCCTTCCCAGTCATCTTCTGCCATACCGTCCTCGATGGAGATGATCGGGTATTTTGCGACAAGATCGGCGAGATACTTCGCCTGGTCCTGCCTCGAACGTTTCTTGCCTTCGCCCTCGTAGACATACGAGCCGTCTTTGTAAAACTCGGTGGCCGCGCAATCGAGGGCAAGCATCACGTCGCCGCCGGGCTTGTATCCGGCCTTCGCGATCGCCTGCATGACGAAGTCGAGAGCGGCTTCCGCCGACTTCAGGTTCGGCGCAAAACCGCCCTCATCGCCGACGTTGGTATTCAATCCGGCCGATTTGAGCGCTCCGCGCAGCGTATGGAAAATTTCCGCGCCGGCGCGCAATGCCTCGGCAAAAGTCGGCGCGCCGACCGGCATGATCATGAATTCCTGGAAATCGATCGGGTTGTCGGCGTGCACGCCACCATTGACGATATTCATCATCGGCACGGGCAGCACGCGCGCGGCCGTGCCCCCGACATAGCGATAAAGCGGCGCGCTCTTCGCGCTGGCTGCAGCCTTGGCAGTCGCGAGCGACACACCGAGGATCGCGTTGGCGCCAAGTCGCCCCTTGTTCGGCGTGCCGTCGAGCGAAATCAGCGTTTCGTCGATCTTGGTCTGAGCTTCGGCGTCCATGCCGCCGAGCGCATCAAATATCTCGCCATTGACTGCATCGACCGCCTTTCGCACGCCCTTGCCGCCGAAACGCGCCTTGTCGCCGTCGCGCAGTTCCACCGCCTCGTGAGCGCCGGTCGAGGCGCCGGATGGAACGGCGGCGCGTCCGCGCGAGCCATCCTCCAAAATGACGTCGACCTCGACGGTCGGATTGCCGCGGCTATCGAGGATTTCGCGGCCAATAATGTCTGTAATTGCGGTCATGGGGTGCCCGGAATTGGTACGGGGCTTCTACAGGATCGACAACCCTCTTGTCATGCCCCGTCCTGACCGTGCATCCACTGGTGCCCAGACGAAGCGGAAAATGCCAATGGCACGGAAACGGTTGCAACTCGGCCAGCGGAGCCCGATCCCGGCCTCACCCGACAAGGCCGTCCTTGATCGGGTGCCGAACCCGCATGCGGGGACAAATTATGTGGCGCGATTTACTGCGCCGGAATTCACAACACTGTGCCCCATCACGGGGCAACCTGATTTCGCGCATCTGGTCATCGATTACGTGCCCGCTCGCTTTCTTGTCGAGTCGAAGTCGTTGAAGCTCTATCTCAACAGCTTTCGCAATCACGGTACGTTCCACGAAGACTGCACGGTCGCCATTGGCATGAGGCTATTCGCACTGCTGCGGCCGAAATGGCTGCGTATCGGCGGCTACTGGTATCCGCGTGGTGGAATGCCGATCGACGTGTTCTGGCAGGCCGGAAAGCTTCCGAACGGCGTGTGGGTGCCCGACCAGGGCGTCGCTCCCTATCGTGGGCGCGGCTAGCCTTTCGGGGCACTCCGCCGAAGACACAGCGCGCAGGTCCACCCGGTTGCGGCCAATGCAGCCGCTCCGACCACGAGCACCGGCGTGATTCCGACGCTGGTCAGGCCGGCACCATAGACGACAGGGCCTGCTGCCTGGCCAAGAAAGAAAAACATCGAGTGCCCCGCGGTAGCCGATCCGCGCGCCGAGGGCGCCAGTTCCGTGACGTAAACCTGGATACATCCGTGCAGCAGGTAGAAGCCGAAACCCATCACCATGAAATTCATGAACTCGACAGGCCACGACATGCGAAGTGCGATCACCAAAAGACAGGCGCCCATCACCATGCCGCCCGCCGCCATCAACCTTCGCTCGCTTATGTGCGCGACAAGCCATGCGACCATAACCGTGTAGATCACGCCACCGATACCGAAGCCCGCGATCACAACGCCGGCGATCGATGCATGGGTTTCGCCGGCCTCGCGCAACAGGACCGCCATGTAGGGAAAAACGCCGAACAGGAACAGCGCTTCGATGAACACCGCACCGAAGCAATACTTCGCCAACGGATTGCTGAAGACGGCACGATAGTTCGGAATAAACGTCGACAGGTCGAAACGTCCCGGCAATTCATTCAAGCTGCGAAAGCCGGGTATAGCCACCGCAAGCGCGACAAGATCGATCGCTCCGGTCACAAAGAACACGCCGCGCCAGCCCACGACGTCACCGATCACACCGGCGCCGGAGGCACCCAGTAGATTGCCCGTCATGGCCGCGAACAGCAGCCGGCCGATCGCCACCTGCCGCTGCTGTACAGGCACCCGGTCCCCCGCAACCGCCAGTGCGATTGGAAAAACACCACCGGCGGCAACTCCGGCGACCACGCGCAGGATCATGAGCATTTCAAAGTTTGTGGCCAGGCCGCAGGCAATTGTGGCGATGCCGACGACCAGCATGCATACCGCAATGAGCCGTGTCTTGCTGAACATGTCCGCCAGAGCACCAAGCACGGGCTGGACAAGTGCGTAAGGCAGAGTGAACCCGGTCGAAAGAAGCGCCGCCGTGGTCGGCGTGACGTTCAGCCCGCTGGCAATTTGCGGAATGACCGGATCGACCGACCGCATGAAAAGCGTCGTCGCAAAAATGACGAACGCCATGAGATTGAGGACACGGCCCATGAAGATTTCAATTTCGCGCGCTTCAGCGCTTTGCCAGCCGGTCGAACTCGACGAGCGTGCGCAATAGCGGCTCCATCTCCTTCAGGGGCAGCATGTTAGGGCCATCGGATGGCGCCCTGTCGGGATCCTGATGGGTTTCGATAAATACGCCGGCAACGCCAACCGCGACAGCAGCGCGCGCGAGGACCGGCACAAACTCGCGCTCACCACCCGATTTGTCCCCCTGCCCGCCCGGCTGCTGCACCGAATGCGTGGCGTCGAAAATCACGGGCGCCAACGTCTCACGCTTGAGAATGGGAATCGCGCGCATGTCAGACACGAGCGTGTTGTAACCGAACGAGACGCCTCGCTCGGTCACGAGAACGTTGCGATTGCCCGCACCGGTGATCTTCGCGACGACGTTCGGCATGTCCCACGGAGCGAGGAATTGGCCTTTCTTGACATTGACGACCTTGCCGGTTTTCGCCGCAGCTATCAGCAGATCGGTCTGCCGGCACAGGAAGGCAGGAATTTGCAGCACATCAACGGCCGCCGCGACCCGCGCACATTGCTCCGCCTCATGCACATCGGTGAGAACCGGAACTTTGAGCCTGTCGCGGATTTCGGAAAAAATCGGCAAGGCCTGATCGAGACCGAGCCCGCGTGCCGACCTGGCGGACGTGCGGTTGGCCTTGTCGAAAGACGTCTTGTAGACGAAGCCAATTCCTGCGCGCGCCGCGATCTCCTTCAGGGCGGACGCCATCTCCAACGCATGCGCTTTGCTCTCCAGAGCGCATGGACCTGCGATCAAAGACACCGGCAAATCATTGCCGAAGCGCACGGCGCCGATCGTCACGGTCGAGTTAGGCTTCTGATCCACGGGTTCACGTCCTCGCGGCGGACCATGAAGGGACGCAACGCACCGGTCAACGGGCCTCGCGCGCGGCCGCCTCGAATATAAGGACTGCGCCCATGGCATCCCCCGATCCGACCACTATCGGATTCCCGGCGAAAATTCCTGCAATTCCGGCTTGCTCCGGCATCGCCTCCAGTGCGCTCATGTTATCCGTCGCAAAGCGAAGAGCGGCCAACCGGGGGCCGGGCGATACATCGGGCGCCTTCACACCGAACCGGCGCGTGAAGGCAGCCGGCATCAACATGTCGATCGTCCCGCGCGGAGTCTCGATTGCGAAGCCCCCATCGCTCGCAATCACCGGCCCGCCGGCGAACGTTTCAAAAAAATGCGCGTGATGCTCTGGCTGTTCCGCCACAACAACAACGCCGACGATGCCGGTTACGCCATTGGCGTGACGCTGAAAGGCCGGGTTCCAGAAATTCTCTGGATAGTGCTGCTGGCACGTCGCAAAACGAATATTCGGCGATGTTTCGTCATTGGCAAAAGTCAACGAAAAGGCGACCTTGACCGACGCACCATCGGGGCGCTTGCCCTCGCGCTCAAAGCGCATCGCCGGCGCGGTCAGAATGCCTGCCTCTCGAAATTCGCTTTCATCCACATGAGCGTCTCTCGATTCCAGAATCAGAACAGACAGACCCTCACCGCGTTGCAGGAAGTCCCGGTTGTAGGCGCCGAACAAAGTGGAAAAACCATCGCTGCCGAGCTTGTCCGGTTCAGCCAACGTCAGCAGCTCGATGAAGCAACCGGGAAACTGAACAATGTGATTATGCGTGCCCCAAGGGTGACGATTGCGCGCACCGACGGTGAAACCGAGCCGGCGGTACAGATCGGCCGACGCATCGAGGTTTCTTACGGCATGGACGATATGGTCGAGACCTCGCGGCATCGCGGGCGCTTACACCAGCCGGCTCTGCTCGACCGCGGCACCGATGAAAGATGAAAACAACGGATGCGGCTCGAAAGGCCGTGACTTCAGCTCAGGATGGAATTGCACGCCGATAAACCAGGGATGGTCCTCGTACTCGATGATCTCCGGCAAGATACCGTCGGGTGACATTCCGGAGAAACGCATGCCGCGCTGCTCAAGACGCCCTTTATACGCGGTGTTGACTTCATAACGGTGACGATGGCGTTCGGAAATTTCAGTCACCCCATATATCTGCGATACGCGGCTGCCGCGCGTGAGCACTGCATCGTAAGCCCCAAGCCGCATGGTGCCGCCGAGATCGCCGCTCATGCTCCGCTTCTGCAACTCGTTACCCTTGAGCCATTCCGTCATCAGGCCAACGACAGGCTCGGTTGTCGCGCCGAACTCTGTCGAGTTGGCATTCTCGATTCCGCACAGATTGCGTGCCGCCTCGAGCACAGCCATCTGCATTCCGAAGCAAATGCCGAAATAGGGCACGTGACGCTCGCGGGCGAATTGCGCCGCCCGGATTTTTCCCTCAGCGCCGCGCTGACCGAAACCACCCGGGACCAGAATGCCATTGACGTGCTCGAGAAGCGGCGCCGCGTCCTCGCTTTCGAAAACTTCCGACTCGATCCAGTCGAGATTGACCTTAACCTTGTTGGCAATTCCGCCGTGGGAGAGCGCCTCGATCAGCGATTTGTAAGCGTCCTTCATTCCCGTGTATTTGCCGACAATGGCGATGGTAACGTCACCCTCGGGGTTGCGGATGCGCTCGTTGATCAGGCGCCAACGCTCAAGATCGGGGGACTGCCGCGGCTCAATACCGAACGCGGCCAGCACCTCGGCATCGAGTCCCTCGGCCGAATAGGCTTCCGGCACCGCATAGATATTGTCGACGTCACGCGCCTCGATAACTGCGCTTTCCCGAACGTTACAAAACAGCGCGAGCTTCCTCCGCTCGCTTTCCGGGATCGGCCGGTCGGTCCGGCACAGCAAGATATCCGGCTGAATGCCGATCGAACGCAATTCCTTGACCGAGTGCTGGGTGGGCTTGGTCTTGAGTTCACCCGCACTCGGGATGAACGGCATCAAAGTGAGATGGATGTAGATTGCGTGATTGCGGGGCAGATCGTTTCCGAGCTGGCGGATCGCCTCGAAATACGGCAGGCCTTCGATGTCGCCGACCGTGCCCCCGATTTCGCAGAGCACGAAGTCGAATCCATCGTTACCTTCACGGATGAAATCCTTGATGGCATTGGTGACGTGCGGGATGACCTGAATCGTTGCGCCGAGGTAATCGCCGCGCCGCTCTCGCGTAAGAATGTCCTGGTAGATACGGCCGGTCGTAATGTTGTCGTGGCGCGTGGCCGGGCGGCCCGTGAAGCGCTCGTAGTGGCCGAGGTCGAGATCGGTTTCGGCGCCGTCATCGGTCACGAAGACTTCGCCGTGCTGGTAGGGCGACATCGTGCCTGGATCGACGTTGAGGTAGGGATCGAGCTTGCGCAGGCGAACTTTGTAGCCACGCGCCTGCAAGAGCGCGCCGAGTGCCGCAGAAGCGAGACCCTTGCCGAGTGAGGAGACCACGCCGCCGGTGATGAAAATGTACCGCGCCATGGGACCTAACCTTTAACCCCCGCGAATCGATTCGACGAGCGCGAATTGCTCAAATCCGCTCTGCATCTGTGCATCGCTGGATAACTAATCAGCTTTGCGGGGACTTGCGACACGATTTGCATGCTTTCCTCAAACTTGCCCCAACTTTTCTGGCTCGCTCCTGACCCAAAAGTTGAAGGGGCCGGATTTCCCGGCCCCTTGGTTGTGATTTCACTTTGACTGCGGCACCTGCGGCCCCGACGGGGCAGCTGGTGTCGCCGGGGCGGCCGGCGGCGGGCCACCTTGTAGCTGGTTGAGCAAGCCGCCGCCGCTGCCGCCAAGTGGCGGCGGCGCGCCCGGCGCCGTCGGCGCGCTCTGGCCACCCTCCAGGATGGAGGTTGGCTTGTGGCCGACGCCCGCAAGAATTGAAAGCAGCAGACTGGTCAAGAAGAACAGGCCTGCCAGGATCGCCGTCGCGCGCGTGAGCACGTTCGCCGTGCCGCGGCTGGTCATAAAACCGCCGGTCGAGCCGATCCCAAGGCCGCCGCCTTCCGAGCGCTGCAGCAGCACCACGCCGATCATGGCGAGAACAAGCATCAGGTGGATGACGATGATGACGTGTTGCATCAGTCCAAAATCCGTCCAAACTGAACCAATCCGGGCTTCCCGCCCGGCGGCGCCATCCGGCTATATAGGAATTCGCCGGCGTCTCTACACGATCATCCGGCGTTTTTCCACCCCGGCCCTCGCTAGCGGTAAATCGCCGCAATGCCGAGAAAATCAGCCGCTTTCAGGCTTGCCCCGCCCACCAGGGCCCCGTTCACGTTCGCGACGGTCAAAAGTTGTTTGGCATTGTCAGGCTTGACCGAACCGCCATAGAGAATCCGTACGCTTTCCGCCCGCGAGGCAAGGCGCTTGTTCAGCTGGTCGCGAATGAACGTGTGGACCTCGGCCACATCCGCCGCCGTCGGCGTGAGACCGGTTCCGATCGCCCAAACGGGTTCGTACGCGACCACCAAGTTGGCCCCCGTGACTCCCTCCGGCAGCGAGCCTTCGAGTTGACGGCCGACAATCTGCAATGTCTTGCCGGCTTCACGCTCGGCGTGCTGTTCCCCGACACAGACGATGGCGGTCAACCCCGCGCGCCAGGCCGCCTGCGCTTTAGCCCGGACCTGCGCATCCGTCTCGTGATGGTCGGCGCGCCGTTCGGAATGGCCGACGATGACCGCGCGCGCTCCGGCATCGGCGAGCATCTCCGCGGCAATGTCGCCAGTGTGGGCGCCCGACGGCTCAGCGTGACAGTCTTGTGCGCCAATCAATACAGACGAGCCCCGCGCGGCTCCGGCAAATGCCGCTACCAAGGTGGCCGGCGGGCAAACCATGAGTTCAGCCTTGCCGGCAAAATCCTTAGAGCCGGAGATGATCCTGGCCAGCACAGCTTCCGATGCCGCCAGTCCGTTCATCTTCCAATTACCCGCGACGAGCGGGATTATTTTGGCTACCGCCATCCAATCACCCTCTCTGCGTGCGGTTATCAGACCCGCTTGGGCAAAGCCAGCGGTTCGGCTCGGGGGCGATCCTTCTTGAGTTGCAAGGAGTTGGACCTGTCACTATGGTGCGCGCGACGCGCTTGGGTTAGACATGCGCGGCCATCCACCCCGATCAACATATCAAGGGCTGAAATAGCGCACGCATGCTTCGCGGTCTTCACAAAGCCTCCTCGACCTGGCTCGGCAAGGCCGTAATGGCCGCCGTGATGGGCGTCATCGCGATCAGCTTCGCGATCTGGGGCATCGGCGACATATTCCGCGGCTTTGGACGTAACGCGGTGGCCACGATCGGCGGCACTGAAATATCGATCGAGCAATTTCGACAATTCTATAACGACCGCTTGCAACAATTGGGTCGCCAGGCCGGGCGGCCAATCACGCCCGATGAGGCACGCGCCCGCGGGCTCGATCGCCAATTGCTCGCTCAATTGGTTGCTGAAACCACGATCGACGAGCAGGCCAAGCAGCTGCGGCTTGGCATCGACAGCGCCGAAATCGCAAAGCGCATTACATCGGATCCGTCGTTCCGTGGCGCCAACGGACAGTTCGACCGGCAGCGCTTCGAACAGATCATCCGTCAGGCTGGATTCAGCGAAAGCCGTTTCATTGAGGAGCAGCGACGCTCAATGCTGCGAAGGCAGCTTGCCCAGAGCGTCACCGGCGATCTGAAGGTTCCCGCCACTGCTTTGGCCGCACTCAACCAATACCAGAACGAAAAGCGGCAGATTGACTATGTCGCCCTGGAGGCGGCGCAAGCGGGCGATGTCCCAGCGCCCATACCCGAGGTCCTGAACAAATATTTCGACGAGCGCAAGACGCTGTTTCGCGCGCCCGAATACCGCAACATCACGTTGCTTTCCCTCGCCCCGTCCGATCTCGCGAAGCCCGATGCCGTCACGGACACCGACGCCAAAGCTTACTTTGAGCAGCACAAGGACAGCTACGGCAAGCCCGAGAAGCGCGAGGTCCGCCAGATCGTTTTCCAAAAACCGGAGGAAGCCGCAGACGCACGCGAGCGCATCACAAAGGGTGCGAAGTTCGACGACATCGCCAAGGAACGGCAGCTGAAAGAATCCGACACCGATCTCGGCATGGTTGCAAAGTCGGACATCATTGACCCCGCCGTTGCCGATGCAGCTTTTTCCCTCAAGCCTGGCGAGACGAGCGCGCCGGTGAAAGGCCGGTTCGGCACCGTGCTACTGCAAGTCGGGAAAATCGAGCCCGGCGAGGAAAAAACCTACGAACAGGTCGCGGCGCAAATCAAACGCGAGATGGCCGAGAGCCGGGCAAAATCGGACGTTGGCAATTTGCGTGACAAGATCGAGGACGAGCGCGCCGCTGGCTCGACATTGGCCGAGACTGCCAAAAAACTCGGCATAAAATCCGTGTCGATCGAAGCCGTTGACCGGTCGGGCCGTGGCCTTGACGGAAAGCCCGTCACCGGATTGCCGCAGACCCCGAACGTCATCAGCGCCGCATTCGCCAGTGATGTCGGCGTCGACACCGACCCGTTGCAGCTGCCGGGCGGCGGATACCTTTATTATGACGTAACGGGCGTAACGCCATCGCGCGAGCGCCCGCTTGAAGAGGTGAAGGATCAGGTCACAGCCCGCTGGCGCGATGATGAAATCGCGAAGCGCCTGCAGGCGAAGGCCGACGATCTTGTCGGGAAGCTTAAGGCCGGCACATCGTTTGCCCAGGCCGCGAGCGAAGCCGGCCTTAACGTCCAGACCGCGAAAGATCTTCAACGCGGCAAGAGCGGCGGATTTATTCCTGCCAAAACTATCGAGGCGGTGTTCCGCACGCCGAAGGGCACGCCGGCCACCGCCGAAGGCGGAAAAGAAACCGAACGCTTCGTGTTCCGCGTGACCGACGTTGTCGATCCGCCTTTCGAAGCGGGCACCCCGCAAGGCCAGGCAATCACCACGACTTTGCAGAACTCCTATACCGACGACCTTGTCAGCGAATACATCGCCCGGCTGGAAAACGACTTCGGGGTGACCGTCAATCCGTCGGCCCTGAATCAGGTCGTCGGCGGCGGGTCACAGCAATAACCGATCTCATGCAGATTGAGCCGCCGGAAAGCATCTTCGCCGACCACTACGGGCGCGGAGAGGCGCAGGTGGTGTGGACCACGCTGGTGGCCGATCTTGAGACGCCCGTCTCCGCCTTTTTGAAGCTTGGCGGCGGCAAAGCAATGAGCTTCCTGCTCGAGTCGGTGGAGGGCGGTGCCGTGCGTGGCCGCTATTCGATCATCGGGATCGAGCCGGATATGATCTGGCGCGCGGACGGCGCGAAAGCCGAGATCAATCGCTCGGCCCGCACCAAAGCCGATGCATTCGTCGCTTGCACCGCGCCGCCACTGCAGGCCCTGCGCGCGTTGATATCGGAGAGCCGGATCGAGTTACCAATTAGTCTACCGCCAATGGCGGCCGGCGTATTTGGCTATCTCGGCTACGACGTTGTGCGCCGTATGGAGGAATTGGCAGCGCCGAACCCCGACCCGATTGGCATTCCCGATGCCGTGCTGGTCCGTCCGACGATCATCGTGGTTTTCGACGCGGTGAAGGATTCGATCACGATCGTAACACCGGTGCGGCCGGAGAAAAACGTCGACGCCAGAGCGGCGTTGGCGCGCGCCGTCGAACGGCTTGCGCGTGTCGTCGAAAGCCTCGACCGTCCGTTGAACAAGTCTCTATCCGAGCAGGATACCGGGCCCATCGATGCCCCGGCAAAATCAAACACGACGCCCGACGAATTCAAGTCGATGGTGCGCAAGGCAAAGGAGTACATCGCCGCAGGCGATGCGTTCCAGGTCGTGCTCGCGCAACGCTTCGAGGCGCCATTTACGCTGCCGCCGTTTTCGCTCTATCGCGCGCTCCGCAGGACAAATCCGTCGCCTTATTTGTATTTTCTCGACTTCGGACAATTTGCCGTCGCGGGATCGAGTCCCGAAATTCTTGTCAAGGTTTCGGGAGGCGTCGTGACGATTCGCCCGATCGCCGGCACGCGGCCGCGCGGCGCCACTCCGCATGAAGACAAGGCGCTCGAAGACGAACTGCTGGCCGATCCCAAGGAGCGCGCCGAGCACCTGATGCTGCTCGATCTCGGCCGTAACGATGTCGGCCGCGTCGCTGCCATTGGCACCGTCAATGTGACGGATCAATTTTTTATCGAGCGCTACAGCCACGTCATGCACATCGTGTCGAATGTCGAGGGCAAGCTCGCAGGCAATCGGGATGCGCTCGATGCCTTGGTGGCCGGTTTTCCGGCCGGTACGGTTTCCGGGGCGCCGAAGGTGCGCGCGATGCAAATCATCGACGAACTGGAAAAAGAAAAGCGCGGGCTCTACGCGGGCTGCGTTGGTTATTTTTCGGCGGCCGGTGAAATGGACACGTGCATCGTTTTGCGGACGGCCCTGGTGAAAGACGGCAAGATGTACGTGCAGGCGGGCGCCGGTATCGTTGCCGACAGCGATCCCGATTTCGAGCAGCAGGAGTGTATCAACAAGGCGAAGGCCTTGTTTCGGGCGGCGGAAGAAGCGCGCCGATTTGCCAGCGCGGCCAAACGAGGCCAGTAACCACCGCTGCAGCGCGCTGCTTGACCCCCCTCTAGCCCCACCGTAAACCCTTGCAAGCACGGTGGAACATGATCGTCCTCATCGACAACTACGACAGCTTCACGTTCAATCTCTTCCACTATTTGGGAGGGCTTGGGGCGGACGTTGCCGTGCATCGTAACGACAAGATCTCGGTTGCCGACGTGATGGCCTCGCAGCCGGACGCGATTGTGCTGTCGCCAGGTCCATGCACACCCAACGAGGCCGGCATCTGTCTCGCGTTGATCGAGAAAGCAGCGCCGACTATTCCGATCCTCGGTGTCTGTCTTGGCCATCAGGCCATCGGGCAATCCTTGGGCGGCAAAGTGGTGCGCGCAGCGCCGATCCACGGCAAGGTATCGGAGATCAAGCATGCCGGTACTGGAATCTTCCGCGGCATCAACGGCCCCCTGAAAGCGACGCGCTATCATTCGCTGGTGGTTGAACGTGCAAGCGTGCCTGCCGCACTGAAAGTGAATGCCGAAACCGCCGACCGTCTTGTGATGGGGCTCATGCACGAGACGCTTCCCGTCCACGGCGTGCAATTTCATCCCGAAAGCATCGCTTCCGAGCACGGGCATCTGATGCTGAAGAATTTTCTGGACATTGCCGCCGCCTGGAACGCCAAGCGCGGGCGAAGCCCGGTATCCGCGCGTAAGTCCGCCGACATGCACGCGAGAGCCTGAGACGCCCCCATGGCCAACGATTTGAAGGCGCTTATCGCCAAAGTCGCGACCGGCGCAAGCCTCACGCGCGAAGAGGCCGCCAGCGCCTTCGACAGCATGATGTCGGGAGAAGCGACGCCCTCGCAGATGGGCGGCTTGCTCATGGCGCTGCGCGTGCGCGGCGAAACCGTCGATGAAATCACCGGCGCGGTCACGACCATGCGCTCCAAGATGCTCGGCGTTAAGGCGCCGCCAGGTGCCGTCGACGTAGTGGGTACCGGCGGGGACGCATCCGGCTCGTTCAACATCTCGACGTGCGCGGCATTTATCGTCGCCGGTGCCGGCGTTCCGGTCGCCAAGCATGGCAACCGCGCGCTGTCGTCGAAGTCCGGCGCGGCCGACGTTCTGCAGGCGCTCGGCGTCAAGATCGACCTCAATGCCGCACAGGTTGGAACTTGCATTCGCGAAGCCGGGATCGGCTTCATGTTCGCGCCGGCCCATCATCCGGCGATGAAGAACGTCGGTCCGACGCGGATCGAACTCGGAACCCGCACCATTTTTAACCTGCTAGGGCCGTTGTCGAACCCGGCAAGCGTCAAGCGCCAGATGATCGGTACGTTTTCCAAGCAATGGGTGGAGCCGATGGCGCAAGTGTTGAAGAACCTCGGCTCGGAAAGCATTTGGGTCGTGCATGGTTCGGATGGGCTAGACGAAATCACCACCGCCGGTCCGACCACCGTTGCGGCCCTTGAGAGTGGGGCAATTCGGACTTTCGAGATCACTCCAGAAGACGCCGGCCTTGCGCGGTCGACGTCTGAAGCGCTGCGCGGCGGCGATGCCGAGCACAACGCAAAGGCGTTGTTCGACGTGCTTAAGGGAAAACCAGGCCCCTTCCGGGACATATCGATCCTCAATGCCGCCGCGGCGCTTATCGTCGCGGGCAAGGCGAAGGATCTTCGGCAAGGTGCTACACTGGCGGCGAAATCGATCGCGAGCGGCGAAGCCGAAGGTAGGCTCGACCGTCTCATTGCGGTGTCGAACGCAGCGGAGGCCTAGCGTGTCGGACATCCTCGCCAATATCGAAGCGTATAAACGCGAGGAAATTGCCGCTGCCAAACGCGCGCGTCCTTTCGCTGCACTTGAGAAAGAGGCGAAGGCTGCGGCGCCGCCGCGCGGGTTTCTGCGCGCAATCGAAAAACGGATTTCCGGCGGCAATTACGCGCTGATTGCCGAGATCAAGAAAGCAAGTCCTTCGAAGGGGCTGATCCGCGCCGATTTTTATCCGCCGGCGCTCGCCAAGGCCTATGAGGCGGGTGGCGCGTCCTGCCTTTCCGTTTTGACCGATGCCCCCTCTTTCCAAGGCCGCCCGGAATTCCTTACCGCCGCGCGTGATGCCACCGCATTACCGACACTGCGAAAGGATTTCATTTTCGAGCCTTACCAAGTGGTGGAATCGCGCGCCCTTGGGGCGGATTGCATTCTGATCATCATAGCGGCCGTCGACGATCTTGCGGCCCATGAAATCGAGGACGCAGCGTTTGCCTGTGGGATGGACGTGCTTGTTGAAGTTCATGATGAAGTTGAACTGACGCGTGCCCTCAAGCTGAAATCCCGGCTGATTGGCATCAACAACCGCGATTTGCGGACATTCGACACATCACTCACTGTCAGCGAACGGCTTGCACCGAAAATCCCGCACGACCGCGTTGTTGTTGCCGAAAGCGGGCTCAATACGCCGGCCGACCTCGCGCGCCTAAAGCGAATTGGCGTTTCGACGTTCCTGGTTGGGGAAAGCCTCATGCGGCAGGCCGACGTGGCGGCTGCCACTCGCGCGCTTCTGGCACTCGAGCCGCGCCGGGCCGCTGCGGAGTGATGGCTATGGCAAGGCGCAAGAGAGCCGTGAACCGCGCTCACAAACGGAAGGCAACGGCCAAGCCGAGATCTGCGCCAAGGCCAGCCGAGCCCTCTCTGACGCCAACGCCCCTCACCCACATCGACCAGCGCGGCGAAGCCCGCATGGTCGACGTCTCCGAAAAGGGAGTCACCGAGCGCGTCGCGATTGCCGAAGGGCGCGTGCTGATGCGCAAAGAAACGCTCGATATCGTCCTCGAGGGCAATGCGATGAAAGGCGACGTGCTGGGCGCCGCGCGGCTCGCCGGCATCATGGCCGCCAAACGCACGCACGGCCTCATCCCGTTATGCCATCCATTGCCGCTCTCCAAGGTCGAAATCGATATCAATCCCGAGCACTCACTTCCCGGATTCCTCGTCCAGTCGACCGTGAAAGTAACCGCGAAGACTGGCGTTGAAATGGAGGCGCTGACGGCGGTCTCGATCGCATGCCTAACGATTTACGACATGGTCAAGGCAGTGGAACGCGGGATCCGCATCGAGGGCATCCGGCTTCTACACAAGAGCGGTGGCAAATCGGGTGAATGGAACGCGGGGGGCTAGGCGTATCATGGCCCTGATGCCGGTGGCCGAAGCGCTTCGGCTCGTCCTCATTGACGCCAAGCCATTGCCTGTCGAAGCGGTCCCGCTCGATCGTGCGCGCGGGCGCGTGCTTGCCGAAGACATGGCCGCGCTGCGGACGCAGCCGCCAGCTGCAGTTTCCGCAATGGACGGATATGCGGTGCGCGCCAGCGATATTGCGACGGCACCCGCTACGCTCAAAGTGATTGGCGAAGTTGCCGCCGGCCACCCCTTCCCCAAACGGATCGCGGCAGGTCAAGCCGCCCGGATCTTCACCGGCGGCGTCATGCCGGACGGCAGCGACACCGTCATAATCCAGGAACTCACGTCTCGCGAAGGCGACAACGTCACCGTTCAGAAACCGACCACAAAGGGACGCAACGTCCGCGATAAGGGCATCGATTTTTCGCAAGGCGATGTGCTGCTTCGGAAAGGCCGGAGGCTGACCGATCGCGACCTCATGCTTGCAGCGGCCATGAACTATCCCAACGTCAGCGTGTACCATCAGCCGAAAGTTGCCGTGCTGGGGACCGGAGACGAGTTGGTGCCGCCTGGCGCCACGCCTCGATCCGGGGAGATCGTCTATTCCAACGGCTTTGCGCTCATTGCGCTTGCGCGTACCGAGGGTGCCGACGCCCACGATCTCGGTATTGCGCGGGACCACATCGAGGACATCACCAAGGCGATCAGGGGAGCGCGTGAATGGGGTGCCGATATTCTCGTCACGTCGGGCGGTGCCTCGGTCGGTGAGCATGACCTCGTGCAGCGCGCGCTCGCTGCCGAGGGTCTCGACCTCTCGTTCTGGCGCGTCGCGCTGCGTCCGGGCCGTCCGATGATGCACGGCCGGCTGGGCACGATGCAGGTCCTGGGCGTTCCGGGAAATCCCGTCTCGTCTTACGTCTGCGCCTTCCTGTTTTTGGTGCCCCTGATCAGGCGCCTTTCCGGCCGTAGCGACGTAGAACTGCGGCCCGAGCGGGTCCGCCTTGGGGGCAACCTCCCGGCCAACGATCAGCGGGCCGACTACCTGCGGGCCACCTTGGCGGATGGTCCGGACGGTCTGGTTGCCACCCCGCTGCCGTCCCAGGACAGTTCCCTGATGGCGCCACTCGCCCGGGCCGACTGCCTTGTGATTCGGGAGGCGCACGCCCCCGCGGCTGTGGCCGGTTCAGACTGCGTCATCCTTAAGCTAGGCCTTTAGCGGCCTTTCGAGTTTTTCACTCCAAATTAAACAGTTGCGGAACACATATCGAACATATAGTGTCCGTTCATGATTTGTTTCTGGCTTGGACCCTGAGGGGTTCGGCCCGACGGGGAGAGACAGATGCTGACCCGCAAGCAGTTCGAACTCCTGCGTTTCATCCACGAGCGGCTGACCGAGGCCGGCGTGCCCCCCTCTTTCGACGAGATGAAGGACGCCCTCGACCTGCGGTCAAAGTCCGGCATTCACCGGCTTATTACGGCCCTGGAGGAGCGCGGCTTCATCCGGAGGCTGCCGAACCGGGCTCGCGCGATTGAGGTGATCAAACTGCCGGATTCGGTCGGCCACGGCCTTGGCTCCGCCCGCTCGCGCGGCTTCACGCCGAGCGTCATCGAGGGCGACCTTGGCCGCGTGCGCGCGACGTCCGAGGACGATGGCGGCCGGCCAGTCGCCGTGCCAGTCATGGGCCGCATCGCCGCCGGCACGCCCATCGAAGCGATCCAGACCCGCAGCCATATCATCAACATGCCACCCGATTTGTTGTCGGCCGGAGAGCATTTTGCGCTTGAAGTGCGTGGCGACAGCATGATCGAAGCGGGCATTCTCGACGGCGACATCGCGCTGATCCGCAAATCCGAGGCCGCCGATACGGGCGACATCGTTGTCGCCCTCATCGACGACGAGGAGGCGACGCTCAAGCGCTTTCGCCGCCGCGGCGCATCGATTGCACTCGAGCCCGCCAATACCGCCTACGAGGTCCGGATTCTGCCGCCGAACCGCGTGCGTATTCAGGGCAAGCTCGTAGGGCTTTTCCGGCGCTACTAATCGTCCGGCGTAAGATCGTCTTGACTCGGCTCGGCCCCGCGCTGTGGCTGACGACGCATGGGCTCGGCATTTTCGGAAATGGCCCTCGCGCGATGCGTCCATGGCCGGTCCTGGCTGCGCGGGAGCGCGACCGTCTGCATAAAACGGTCGCCCGTCCAGCGCAGCGCGACCGCGCCGTAGGATTGCGAGATCGCGCGATCAACCAGCATCGCATTGCAGTCGGCGGGCGACTCGCGATCAGAGATCACCACTGCCGCTCGCGCGCAGTCCTCGGCGAATGCCTCGATTCCCATGGCCATCGATATCAAGCGATTATCGCTGAGGCTGCCGATGCAGCCGACCGCATCGCAGGTGACGCCGTTGCCCAGACTCGCATCCTTGGGCGTTCGCGCATCGGCGTCGGCGGCCAACCATTCCTTGATGGCAAAAGTGTCGCGTCCGGCGCGCAGGACAGCGAGCCGGCCATCCTTGCCGCGAAATGCCGCCGTTTGTCCGTCGCCGGCCACGAGAATGTCCGGCTGGGGAGTAGCCAGAGCCCAGGCGATCGCGCCTGTGGCAACGAGAGCGCCGCTCCAACGCAACGGCGTGCGTAAAAGGCAGATGAACAGCAGCCCTGCGGTCCCCAAAAGGAGTGGACCGATTCCAAAAGCCGGCATGCGTCCGACGGCACCCGGAAGCGATGCCACCCACAGGGCAACCGCATTCATCCAATCGATCCCCTGCCCCATCATTTGCCAGAACGCTGCGTCGAAGCCGAAGGGCATGGTCAACACGCCGAGAATGCCCATCGGCATGACGACTGCCGACACCACGGGCATGGCGAGCAGGTTGGCCAGCACGCCATAGGGCGCGAGCCGGTGAAAATGGAACGCGGCGTAGGGCGTGGTCGCCAGGCCAGCCACCAGCGAAGCGAGGACCAAGCTTGCCACCTCGCGGACGCCCCATAAAGCCATACGCGTGCCGAGTTGGCTGTCATGGTCTGGCCTCCATGAAAGGCCGTGCTGGTATGCGGCGATGAGGGCAAGCGTCGCTGCGAACGACATCTGGAACCCCGGGTGCACGATGGCCTGTGGCGCCAGCAGCAAAACGACAATCGCCGCCACCGCGAGCGTGCGGAAAGTCAGTGTCGGACGATCGAGCATAACGCCGATGAGGACAATCGCGATCATGATGTAGGAGCGCTGGGTCGCCACCTCGGCGCCCGAGAGCAGCAGATAAAAGGTCGCCGCCAGGAGCGCTCCCGATGCAGCCCACTTCTTGATCGGCCTTCGATGAGCGAGCGAAGGGATCAATGCCAAAACTGCGCGGATCACGAAAAACACGATCCCCGAGACAACCGCCATGTGATAGCCGGAGATCGACAGAACGTGCGCAAGGCTCGAGACGTACATCGCATCATTGATCGGCGCCGATATCGCATCGCGTTTGCCCGTGATCAGCGCCGAGGCAATGGACCCTCTATCTCCGGGCAGCGCCGCACGGATGCGATCGTCGATCGTCTCGCGTATTCCATCGACGGTGGTTGCGTATCTCAACCAAAACCCTGCGGCCGCCGGCGGCGGCTTGACCCTGATGGCCCCGAGCGCATAGCCGGAGGCGCCGATTTTCTGAAAATACATATCGCGAGCAAAGTCGTAGCCGCCGGGTCGGAGCGCTGCATGGGCGGCGAAAGGTGCGCCTTGAGCTCAACAAAGCTGCCGACTGGCGGCGCGCTGCCCTTGCGCACCGCGACGCGCACCCGATGAGGTACCGAAGACGCACTAACTGCATCGAACCGCTCAACACGGATCACGATGCGGTCGCTTCGCTCCCGCTCTTCGCGGACCTCCACAAACCCGGAAAGTGTGGCGCTTGCGATCGGCAGCTGCAGGATCGGGTGAGCAATACGCGCGGCCTGCAACGTTGCAACCGCGAGCCCGGCGAACAGACCCGTAATGCCAACGGCGAGGGGAAAACCGATCGGCCGCCGGCGTGCCACAAAGGCAACCGCAAGCGCGCTGATCGCGAGCGGAAGAACCGCCCAAACGTGCGGCTCGCGATCCGCGGCAAAATAACATGCGATGCCGGCGCCGAACGCGATCGGCACCCAGGGCACCAGTCGCCCGGGCGCCAGCTCTGCCAGCAGCCATTGCGATAGCAGACCGCGCAGCCAGCCGGCCGTTCCGGCAACACCCTCCGGCAGGGACAAGACCGGTTGGCCGCCGCGTTCCGTCAAACGCCGGCGCCCAGGTCTTGGCGCCACCCTGTGCGCGTCCGTATGGATTGTTTCCCCGGGCCAAGGCGCCATGCGCCTCCCCGACGCCCGCACTGCAACCAAACGCATCCTAAAGCAATCATAGGTTGTAGTCAGCAGGCGAAAGGGAGAATGTGGATTTCTTGAACTCCGGTGCAGTCTCGGCGGGGATTTCCGGAATTAATGGGACGCTGTCGGTTCTCGTCCGAATGTACGAGACTGGCCGTCTTGTATTATCGAACACATCACGCGCCTTCTATTTCGCAATTTCCTTGGCGTAGGTGTCGCGCAAACCAACCGTCCGATTAAAAACAGGCCGACCGGGCTTCGAGTCCGGATCGGGACAAAAATAACCCTGTCGCTCGAACTGGACGGGTTCAGGAGAGTTGCCCTCGGCCAGTGCGGGCTCAACACGTGCGTTCGACAGAACCTCAAGCGAGTTCAGATTAAGATCGCCTGCGAAATTTTCTTCGCCTTTTGGATCAGGCCGCGTGAACAACGCGTTGTAAAGTCGCAGTTCCGCCGGCAAAGAATGCTCTGCCGACACCCAATGGATGGTCGCCTTGACCTTGCGCCCATTCGGAGCGTTGCCGCCCCGCGTTGCCGGATCGTAGGTGCAGCGCAATTCCGTCACCTCACCCTTTGCATTTTTCACCGCTTCACGACACGTGATGAAATAGGCGTAGCGCAGCCGCACTTCGACACCCGGAGAGAGACGGAAGAACTTCTTCGGCGGATTTTCCATGAAATCATCTTGCTCGATATAAAGCTCGCGGCCGAATTTTATTCTTCGAGCACCGGCGCCAGGCTCATCGGGATGATTGGACGCGTCCAGCTCCTCCACCTTCCCTTCCGGATAATTTTCAATGACGACTTTTAGAGGCCTCAACACCGCCATCCGGCGCATTGCATGCCTGTTGAGAACCTCGCGAACCGAAAAATCGAACATGCCCATATCAACGACGCTGTTCGCTTTGGCCACGCCGATCCGTTTGACGAAATCGCGAATGGCTTCGGGCGGAACACCGCGGCGACGTAACCCTGCAAGAGTCGGCATCCGCGGGTCGTCCCAGCCGTTGACATGACCGCCACGCACCAGCTCGGTGAGGACGCGCTTTGACAGCACCGTGTACGTCAGATTGAGCCGTGCGAACTCATACTGATGCGGTTTCGAGGGCACTTTGAGATTTGCAATGAACCAATCGTACAGCGGACGATGGTCCTCAAATTCCAGCGTGCAAATGGAGTGAGTGATGTTCTCGATGGCGTCGGACTGGCCGTGCGCAAAGTCGTAACTTGGATAGATCTTCCAAGCGGTGCCGGTGCGCGGATGCGGCGCGTGCAGAATTCGATAGAGCACGGGGTCGCGGAGATTGATATTGCCCGATGCCATGTCGATCTTGGCTCGCACAACACGTGCGCCGTTGGGGAATTCGCCGGCCCGCATACGGCGGAACAGATCCAGATTGTCCTCGACGCTGCGATCCCGGAACGGGCTGTTTTTGCCGGGTTCGGTCAGGGTGCCACGGTTGAGCCGTATCTGCTCCGGCGTCTGGTCGTCGACATAGGCCTTGCCGGCCCGGATCAAATCCTCGGCCCAGGCGTAAAGCTGCTCAAAGTAGTCGGAGGCATGGTAGAGGTGCTTTCCCCAGTCGAAACCGAGCCACCGGACATCGCGCTCAATCGCGTCGATATATTCCTGCTCTTCCTTGGCTGGATTCGTGTCATCGAACCGCAGGTGACAGCGGCCGCCAAATTCCTCGGCTACGCCAAAATTCAGGCAAATCGACTTGGCATGGCCGATGTGGAGATACCCATTTGGTTCGGGTGGAAAGCGGGTGATGACCTGCTTGACGCGGCCGGCATCGAGATCACCCTTGATGATATCGCGGATGAAATCGCGGCCCGCTTCGATCGCGCCCGCGTCGCCTCTTGCCTTTGCATCGGTTGCCATGCTTCCTCAAATATCACTTGAGCCGTATCCCGCGGCCCGTATGACGTGGCGCTCACCTCAATGTCAATCGCGCTGACATTCTTTCCGTCAACTGTGATACACGGCTCGAAATGAGCGAGCCCGTCGTCACCCGTTTTGCCCCCTCGCCGACCGGTTTTCTTCACATCGGTGGCGGCCGCACGGCCTTGTTCAACTGGCTCTACGCCCGCCGGTATGGCGGCAAGATGCTCCTGCGGATCGAGGATACCGACCGGGAGCGATCCACAGCGGCGGCGATAAACGCCATTATCGACGGATTGACCTGGCTCGGGCTTACCTGGGACGGGGAAATCGTCTTCCAGTTTTCGCGTGCCACGCGCCACCGCCAGGTGGCCGAGCAACTGCTGGCCTCAGGCCACGGCTATCGCTGCTATTGCAGCCAGGACGAGCTTGCCGCGATGCGCGAGAAGGCGCGGGCTGAGGGCCGCACACGTCTCTACGATGGACGTTGCCGCGATCGCGACCCGAAGGACGTGCCGGCCGGCGTCAACCCGGTGGTCCGCATCAAAGCACCGTTGACGGGAGAGACGGTGGTCGAAGACCAGGTGCAAGGCCGGGTGGTCTGGCAGAACGAAAATCTCGACGACTTTGTCCTGCTGCGTTCGGACGGCACCCCGACCTATATGCTCGCGGTGGTGGTCGATGATCATGACATGAGTATTACGCACATCATCCGCGGCGACGATCACCTCAACAATGCGGCGCGGCAGACTCAAATCTACCAGGCCCTCGGATGGAAGGTGCCGGTGATGGCACATATTCCTCTGATCCACGGGCCGGATGGCTCAAAGCTGTCGAAGCGGCACGGCGCACTCGGCATCGATGCCTACCGGGCCATGGGTTATCTGCCGGCTGCAATGAGAAACTACCTTGTGCGGCTCGGCTGGGCGCATGGCGACCAGGAAATTTTCACGACAGAGGAGATGGTCGCTGCATTCGATCTTCCGCAGATCGGACGGTCGCCGGCGCGTTTCGACTTCACGAAGCTCGAAAGCCTCAATGGCCACTATATTCGGTCGACCGACGACGCGTCCCTCATGGCCGCGCTCGAGCAACTCTTGCCGCACATTGCCGGCGGACAGGAACTCGCCAGCCAAATGACACCCGCGCTGCGCGGAAAGTTTCTGGCTGCCATGCCAGCCATGAAGGAGCGCGCCAAGACTTTGGTCGAATTGTTCGACGCGTCGCGGTTCCTTTGGGCCAGCCGGCCTATCGATATCAATGACCAGGCAAAAGCACTGCTGACCGACGAGGCGAAAACGCTGATCAAGGCTTTGCTGCCGGAGCTGGAGGCCGTTTCGGAATGGAACGCGAGCTCTGCCGAGGCTGTTGTGAGGCCATATGCCGAGCGCGCGGGGCTCAAACTCGGTGCCATTGCCCAGCCGTTGCGGGCGGCGCTTACCGGACGCACGACGTCCCCGCCGATATTTGACGTGCTTGCGGTTCTTGGCCGCGATGAAAGCCTTGCCCGATTGCGCGACCAGGCCGCCTCATAGATCTCATACCGGGCAAAAAGGCCGCTAAATCCCGATGAGGCGGGCGTGTGGCCAACATTGGGCTATCTTGCAGTGCACATTTGGATGGGATACCCACAAAGCTTGCGGCCAATTCGAGGACTCGACCCATGGACGCCAAGACCAGCGCCAAAAACAAGACCGGCACCCTGACGGTCGGCAACAACAACTGGGACATGCCGGTTTTGCCGGGCACGATCGGGCCCGAGGTCGTCGACATCTCCAAACTCTACGGTCAGAGCGGGATGTTCACCTACGACCCAGGCTTCACCTCGACGGCAAGCTGCGAATCCAAGATCACCTACATCGACGGCGACGAAGGCATTTTGCTTTATCGCGGCTACCCGATCGAGCAGCTCGCCGAGCACGGGGACTTTCTGGAGACTTGCTATCTCCTGCTCTACGGCGAGTTGCCGACCCCCGCCCAGAAAGCCGATTTCGACTATCGCGTGAGCCGCCATACGATGGTCCATGAGCAGATGAGCCGCTTCTTCCAGGGTTTCCGCCGCGATGCCCATCCGATGGCGGTCATGACTGGCTGCGTCGGCGCGCTGTCCGCGTTCTATCACGACTCGACCGACATCTCCGACCCGCATCAGCGCATGGTCGCCTCCGTGCGCATGATCGCAAAAGTTCCGACGCTTGCGGCGATGGCGTACAAATATTCAATCGGTCAGCCGTTCGTCTATCCGAAGAACGATCTCGACTACGCTTCCAACTTCCTGCGCATGTGCTTTGCGGTACCGACCGAGGAATACAAGGCAAACCCGGTGCTGGCGCGCGCAATGGACCGCATTTTCATTCTGCATGCCGATCACGAGCAGAATGCTTCGACCTCAACGGTCCGTCTTGCCGGATCGTCCGGCGCCAATCCGTTTGCTTGCATCGCGGCCGGATGTGCCTGCTTGTGGGGACCCGCGCACGGCGGCGCCAATGAAGCCGCACTCAACATGTTGCGCGAAATCGGTTCGGTCGACCGAATTCCCGAATACGTCAAGCGCGCAAAAGACAAGAACGATCCCTATCGGCTGATGGGCTTCGGTCATCGCGTCTATAAGAACTACGATCCTCGTGCGAAAATCATGCAGAAGACCTGCCATGAAGTCCTTACCGAGCTCGGAGTGAAGGACGACCCGCTGCTCGACGTCGCAATGGAGCTTGAGAAGGTCGCCTTGCACGACGAGTACTTCATCGAGAAGAAGCTCTACCCCAATATCGATTTCTATTCGGGCATCACGCTCAAGGCGATGGGCTTCCCCACCACGATGTTCACCGTCCTGTTCGCGGTTGCGCGCACGGTCGGCTGGATCGCGCAGTGGAAGGAAATGATCGAAGACCCGAAACAGAAGATCGGCCGCCCGCGCCAACTGTACACGGGCGCTACGCGGCGGGATTACAGCCCGATCTCGCGCCGGAAATAATTTGTCCTAGCTTGCTTTGCCGTTGCTCTTGCCGTTGCTCTTGCCGTTGAGCTTCGGAGCCGTCGCCCCGTCATAGGCCCACTGCACGTAAACGCCGGCCCAGGTGAACCCTCCCCCGAACGCCGCCAGCACCATGCGGTCGCCGCGCTTCAGCTTCGGCTCATAGTCCCACAAGCAGAGCGGGATGGTGGCGTTGGTCGTGTTGCCGTATTTGTGGATCGTCACCATCACCCTGTCCATCGGCACGCCCATCCGCTCGGCTGTCGACTCGATGATGCGCTTATTGGCCTGATGGGGGACGAGCCAGTCGATCATATCTGCGCGCAGATTGTTGCGTGACATGATTTCGCCTGCCACCTCCGCCATTTTGGCGATCGCGAACTTGTAAACCGCGGCGCCTTCCTGGTGTACGTAGTGCAGTCGCTTTGCGACGGTTTCCGCAGTCGGCGGCATCCGGCTGCCGCCCGCTTTCTGATGAAGATGGATCATTCCGGATCCATCGGAACGCACTAGCGCGTCCATGATGCCGAAACCGTTCGTGTCAGGCTCCAGCAGCACCGCGCCGGCAGCGTCACCGAAGAGAACGCAAGTCGCGCGATCGGTGTAGTCGATGATCGACGACATCTTGTCGGCGCCGACCACGACCACCTTCCGCGCCGCGCCGGTGGCGATGAATTGCGTTGCAATTGTAAGCGAGTAAAGAAAACCAGAGCACGCGGCCTGGACGTCAAAGCTGCCGATATTGCGGATGCCAACCATGTCGCAAATCATGTTTGCAGTAGACGGGAACTGCATGTCCGGGGTTGTCGTCGCGCAGATCAGAAGATCGACTTCCTCGGGTTTCGTTGCTGTTTTCTGCAACAGGCCGCGTACCGCCTCCGCCGCCATATGCGACGTGCCAAGACCTTCGCCCCTCAGAATATGACGCTCCTTGATTCCCGTACGCTCGGTGATCCACGCGTCGCTCGTGTCGACCATCCGCGCGAGTTCACTATTGGTCAGCAGGTCCGGCGGCAGATAGCCGTGGACGGCCGTGATTGATGCGCGGGGAGAAAGGGTCAAAGGCTGGAATCCGGTTTGTTGCAATGGCATACGCCCAACCACCTTGGGCGGCAAGCTAGCCGTGGGGCTGTGGTAAAATTGCCGTTTGTTGTCGTGCTCCACCCCTGCTTCCAACGACCCCAAGGACCAACAATGCCGCGTGTGCACTGGGCGTCGCTTTCCCAATTTCCATTATGGCGTCCAATTGACTGAAAGCTTCCGTTTGTCTGCGCCGATCCGGCGTATCTTCAAGCAGCGGCCGCAGTGCCGCCGCGAGTTTGTCGTCGGTGCAATCGCTTTGAAGAAATTCCGGGACCACGTTTTTGCCCAGCACAAGGTTGGCAAGGATCGCCGACGGAGCGTGAATTAGAAGACGGCCAACAAGTGCCTCGATCAGCGATACTTTGTACGCAGTGACCATTGGGACGCCGGCCAGCGCCAATTCGAGTGTCGACGTTCCTGATTTTGTCAGGGCCGCCCGCGCTGTCCGGAATGCTTCATGCTTTTCGTCTGGATCAGCTGTGACGCGCGCCGGAATGGGCCAAGCCGCAATGGCCGCTCGCACGGCATCGGCAAGCCGCGGCACAGCCGGCACGACCGCCTCGAGCGGGCCATATTGTTCCACGACACGCGCGATCGCCTGGCCGAATACCGGCGCCATGCGCCGAATTTCGCCGGTGCGGCTTCCAGGCAAAACCAGAACCAGAGGGGGATCCGCCCGCCGTAACCGGGCTTCAAGTTCATTTGGCCTTAGATCAACCAGCCGTTCGCTCAAAGGATGCCCGACAAATGTACATGGGGGTCCGCCGAGCTCGTTCATCGCTTTTGGTTCAAACGGAAGAAGCGCCAGCACGTGATCGACGTATGCTCGCATCGCGCGCGCCCTGCCCGGACGCCACGCCCAGACCGAAGGGCAAACATAATCGACGATAGGAATGTCCGGAGCGCGCTCACGCACGCGGCGTGCCACGCGATGAGTGAATTCCGGGCTGTCGATGATGACCAGAACATCCGGTTTTGCGGCGATGACGGCATCGGCAGCTTCACGGATGCGCCGCAGGATTTTTGAAAGCATCGCCGGGATCGAAGAAAATCCGACAATCGCGAGGTCCCCAAGGGGAAACAGGCTCGGAACGCCTTCGGCTGCCATATGCGCGCCACCGACACAGGAAAAGTGCGCCTTCCCTTGTGTACGCTCTCTGATCGCCGAAATCAGCGCTGCGCCCAGCCGGTCGCCAGACTCTTCGCCGGCGACCAGAAATACGTGCGGGCTCATGTTTTCGACTCGAACGGCACGCCTACGACAAAGAGTCCAGCACGATCCGCTTCGCGCACGACGCTTTCCGCATCGGCGATCACGGTCTTGGCCGAGACGACTGCAATACCCGCCAGCCCTGCCCGGGCAACCCCGGTCACCGTCTGCGGGCCAATCGAGGGCAAGTCAAACCGCTGGTCTTGACCGGGCTTGGGTGCCTTCACCAGCACACCGGCACCGGCAGCAATGTCAATACGCCCGTTCGCGCGCAGCTCAGCAACCCGAGCCAGCATTTGATCCGTACCTTCCGCAGCCTCCACCGCCAATATGCGCTTTCCGGCCACGACAGCGGCTTGCCCGATATCAAAAGCACCGCTTGCCTGCAAATATGCGAAACCAAACGCAATGTCTTCCCGGTCGTTCTCGGAAGCGTCGACCCGACCGAGCGCTCCCTCCGGGACCAGGATTTCGGGCGCTACTTCGTGCGCTCCAACAAGGCGGAAGCCCTGTTCTTCAAAAAGCTTGCTCACTCCGGTAAGCAGGTGATTGTCGCCACCACGATAGGCGCGGATGATCTTCGGCAACAATTTTACCGCCAAGAAATCGGGACGAAGCGACCACAAGGACGGCCTCACCAGTCCGCCAATCCACACGACGTCGTGACAACCTGCGGCCCTGGCAAGCCGCGTAAATGCCCCAAATTGTCCGACCCGAAGCCAATGATGCCGATAACGCGCAACTATCGCGGGCTCGGCATGACCGGAAATCGGAAACAGCACAAGATCGCGCCCGCGCTTGGCAGCCGAGTCCGCCACCGCCAGAGGCAACGTGCCGCCACCGCAAATCAGCGCGAGCGGGCCGCCCTGACCAACGGCT
>Ga0207428_10000912_pt1 | contig 33045 bp, 26 predicted proteins | sample RhiMethybrSRZTD1_FD_187600 | JGI IMG/M metagenome (GOLD analysis project Ga0207428, IMG submission 187600) | Populus rhizosphere microbial communities from Tennessee, USA - Rhizosphere MetaG P. TD hybrid SRZTD1 (SPAdes) (version 3) | ecosystem: Host-associated > Plants > Roots > Rhizosphere >...
ATTCGCGGACGCGTCGTCACCGCCGAAGACTTCGCGTTGGCCGTACAGATACTCGACGCCGGCCCACGCGCGGTTCGGCAGAAACCAGTAGATGAAGTTCAACGCCGCGTAGTCGATTTGCTTGTTGAACGTGTCCGCGTAGTAATCCTGGTCCTCGGCCTGTGCCCTGCTGTACACGACGTTGGACGTGGCTCTCGACGACCAGTAGTGTTCGTAGCCACCCATCAACGCGGTGACCCCGACGGCCCGCAGCTGGCCGGTCGCGTCGGGCACGGCGGTCACGCCCCCGCGGTAGCGGCCGACGCCATCGCCGAAGGTGAACTGTCCATACACGTAATCACTGCCGAAGGTCTTCAGCCTCCCCGACAACAGGGAACCCCACAGCGTCACGTTGTCCGGATCGCCCACGGTCGGGCGATAGCGCCCCTTGCCGAGAAAGGCCGAGGCAAAGACGTGTCCGCGCGCCCCCCGAAAGCGGATGCGCGTGGCCAGGTCCGGACTCGGGTACTCAGCCTTGCCGGGTACGTCGGGGTTCTCGATCGACGACTTGTTGTCCTCGACCGCCACCGCCCATGACGTCTTGTCGTTCAGTGTGAAGGTGTAGCGCGCCTGCGCCTGCCGGATCTGGGGAAAAGCGGTTGGCGATTCGAAGTCGATCGTGTTGGGGAAGTTGTCGTCGTCGACGAAGGTCGACCAGGTCTGTCCGCCCAACAGCCCGCCATAAGTCCCGTACGCGTGGCGCAGGCGAATCGTACTGCTGCTGCCGTAGAAATCGGTCTCAACGTACATCCGCAGCTCCTTGCCCTCGATCGGGCCGCGGATGTCGAGGAACAGCCGTGTCTCACGCGCATGGATGCTCGAGTTGGCGCCGTCGGTCTCCGGTAGCACTATCGTGCGTGGGTCGAAGGAATCCTCGGAGGTGATGGCATCGTAATCCTTGATGATGTCTAGCTTGATGCGTCCGCCCACCTTGAAGACATACCCCGCGACCCTGAACCCGTCCGCGGAATCCTGCGCGGGAGTCTGCGGCGGCTCCGCTTTCTCGGGTGTCGGCGCGGATGGTCCGTCCTCGACCGGTGCACCGCTCTGGGCCTTGAGCGAGCTGACTGCACACAGAAGAACCGCGGGCAAGACAAGCCTTCTCATCACGCCGCCAAGCGGCCTTCTCTGTGTCGATTTGTCTGGTCGATTCATGATGAATGGCTCCGCGGTATCATCCCGGTGTTCCTCCAAGCACCTTCCGCGCGAAGCGCGCCGAACGAACAGAGAACAGCGGTTGTCGTCTTCCGTTTACCGGTCTGCGGATCCAACAAAGCACGGCGGGTGCCAAGGAGGCGGTCGAGCGCTCGGCTCCTGACTGTGCGGCAGATCAGCGGCTCAGTGGCATTCGACGTTCGAAGGACCGGCCTGAGCCGCCGAGCATTTCAACGGGTCTCCCACAAACGCGGGTGCGGAAGGTGTCGTCGGGGTCGCTCGTCAGGGCGTCGCTCATTACCGCCGATGGTCAGCGCGCATCACGGCAGGTCGTCACACCATCACCGCATGTCCCACGGCTGACCGGTCGAGGTGACCACGCTGCTCCAGAGTGAGTCTTGCGGGTCGATCTTCTGGCGCTCGGATACGGCGAGTGAGATCGGCACGTGGGTGAACTGGTGATTCCAGAAACTGACGACCATGTTCGTGCGTCCGCTGAGGCCCGCATGGACCGCGCTCTGTCCAAGGAGCAGGCAGAAGGCTGCGTCGTGCGCGGTCGCCGGCACACTCCTGATGGTGTAGCTGGGATCGATGTACTTGAGGGTGACGTCCGTGCCGATCTGCTTGAAGTGGTTCGCGATCGCGTCGCGCAGAAAGATGCCGATATCGCCGTACTTGACGTTTCCCGACGCGTCGCACTCCCGTCGCTTCGCCATCAGATCCTGGCCGGCACCTTCCGCCACCACAATCACTGCGTGGCCTCGGCGCTCGACCCGCTGCTGCAGCGCGGACAAGAACTTCTCGAGGGTGAACGGCAGTTCGGGAACCAGGCAGAAGTTCACGTGGCTGTTCACGAGAGCCGAATAGGCGGCGATGAATCCCGAATCGCGGCCCATGAGCTTCACGAGTCCGATCCCGTTGCGCGCCGCTTCCGCCTCGGCGTTGGCCGCATCGGTCGCGCGCCGTGCCTCGGTGACCGCCGTTTCGAATCCAAACGTTCTCTGCACGAACGAGATGTCGTTGTCGATCGTTTTCGGGACACCGATGACGCTGATCTTCAGATCACGTCGCGCCGCTTCCTCGCCGATCTTCTGTGCGCCGCGAAGTGTCCCGTCGCCGCCGACGGTGAAGAGGATCCCGACTCCAAGTTCCTTGAGGTAATCCACCATTTCCGCCGGGTCCTGGGGCCCTCGAGACGAGCCGAGGATGGATCCGCCGCTCTCGTGGATCCGGTGAACGGATTCGGGTGTCAACTCGAGTGGTTGGTGCCCGATCCGGCGTACGAGGCCTTCGTAGCCGAAACGGAAGCCGTAGACCTTGTTCACGCCGTAGTGACGGTGCAGGCTCAGGACGACCGCGCGGATCACGTTGTTCAATCCGGGGCAGAGGCCGCCGCAGGTCACAATCCCGCATACGAGTTTCGCCGGATCGACGAACAGCATGCGCCTCGGTCCCGCGGACTCCATCGCCGGAGGTGCCGCACCTTTGTCCAGCCAGGCGTTGATGCTCTCGAGCCTGGAGTGATAGAGCACGCGCTCCTCGTCGCGTGTGAACCGGACGCCGGACATCGGCGATTGGAAGCGGCACTCGCCGAGCCTCGCTATCGTGAAATCGAGATCGTCGCGCATTCGTTCTTCACTCCCGACTCACTGCATCATCGTGGTGCCGGCAGACCGCAGCTCCGTCGTCGCCCGTACGACCCGAGCGGCCATCGCGTTCTCAGCGCGGGTCATGTAGGGGCGCGGGTCGTAGGCGTGCTTGTTGCCGACGTCTCCGTCCACCCGGAGGACACCGTCGTAGTTCTTGAAGCAATGGTCTGCGATGGCGCGCGTGAACGCGTACTGCATGTCGGTGTCGATGTTCATCTTCACCGCGCCGTAGTCCAACGCCTCGTGAATGTCGCACAGCTCCGATCCAGATCCGCCGTGGAAGACGAAGTGGAACCGCGCCTCCTCGCCGAACGTGGCGACGACGGCATCCTGGCAGTCCTTCAGGATGGACGGTTTCAGCGTGACGTGTCCTGGTTTGTACACGCCGTGCACGTTGCCGAACGTCGCTGCGAGCAGGTAGGGCCCGCCTGACACCGGCCGCAGCCGCCGCGCGACCTCCAATGTGTCCTCGGGCGTCGTGTAGAGCTTCGCGGCGGCGCTCGCCCTGACCCCGTCCTCCTCACCTCCCACCACCCCGACTTCGATCTCGAGGATCAGGTCGCTCTTCTTGAATCGTTCGAGCAGCTTCACGGCGATGTCAAGGTTCTCTGTGAGCGGCAGCGCGCTGCCGTCGAACATGTGGCCGTTGAACAGGTTCGGTTGACCCGCTGCCCGCCGCCGCTCGGTCTCCGCCACGAGCGACATCACGAATGGTTCCAGCTTGTCCGCCTGGCAATGGTCGGTGTGGAGTGCCACGTAGATCGGATACCGCGCCGCCACGCGGTGGACATGCTCGGCAATCGAGATGGCGCCGAGCGCCATGTCTTTCACCGCGATGCCCGACGCGAACGCGCCGCCTCCCGTCGATACCTGGATGATCCCGTCGCTCTTGCTGTCGGCCAGCCCTTTCAACACGGCGTTTGCCGTGGTGAGCGACGTCACGTTGATGGCAGGGTAGGCGAACCTCCCCTTCCGCGCGCGATCGAGCATCTCGCAGAACTGCCCATAGTCGGCGATCGGCATCGGAAACCTCCCTCAGTTCTTTCGCCGTGACGACGATGATGGTGACGGCGATGATGCGGTCACTCGGGCGCCGCTCTTGCGGCGGTTGTCCATGTCCCACAGAAGAAACCCGCCGCGGAATGCGAGGGCGTTGTCTCCGGCCCGGCACCCCGGCGGCAGCTTGTCCAGCTTTGTGACGTTGCCTCCGCCAATGACGACGTCGTCGAGTTCGAGGGCCGAGATGAATCTGACGACGACCTGGTGGACGCAGTCGCGCCACTTGGTGATGCCGAGTCGCTTGAGTCCCTTGAGCCCGAGATAGGTTTCGTAGGTCCCGTCTTTGTACAGGAGGTGCCCGAGCTCCATGGGCATCATGTTGCCTTCCACGATCAGTGCCGAGCCGAGTCCCGTTCCGAGCCCGAGAAACAGCATGTTCCCGGTCCGGTAGCTCCCAAGGGCCTGCATCGCGGCGTCGTTGATCATCTTCACGGGACGACCGAACGCCTTCGCGAAATCGTAGTGGACCCATCCCGGGCCGAGGTTGACTGGTTCGGAAGCCACGTGGTTGTCACGGACCCGGCCTGGGAAACCAATCGACACCGCGTCGTAGTGCCAGTCCTCGGTCAGCTTCAGGACCGCGGAGACCATCTGCCGCGGCGTCAGGTGGGGTCCTGAAGGAAACTTCCGCGGCTCGGCTTCGCCGGCCACCAGGGCTTTGACGCTGTTCCCGCCGATGTCAATGACCAGCACTCTCATGAACTCTCTCGCCCGCCCAGGCGTCCCGGCCTCCATCTGGTCGGAGGTCCTCCGGAAAAAGCAGCAGCCCAGTCCCCTGAACCGGCCGTACGACGTCGTTTTGGCTACTCCTGCAAAGAGCTTGCTGCTCTATCGCCGGTACCGGCCTTGCGTAGTCAAAGACACGTCGACATGGAGAATCCGATGTCGGGCGTCAACGTGGAGATCACGGCCGCGGGTCCGCGATGAAAATTGGCGTCGTCGGCTGCGGCATGGTCGGCTCGACCTCGGCCTACGCGCTCCTCATGAGCGGCGTGGGGCGGGAGATTGTGCTGGTGGACGTGAATCGCGCGCGCGCCGAGGCCGAGGCCAACGACATCTACCACGCGGTCCCGTTCGCGCACCCGTTGACGGTGCGTGCCGGGGAGTACGCGGATCTCGAAGAGGCGCGCGTGGTCGTCATCGCCGGCGGCGTGGCGCAGAAGCCGGGCGAAACCCGCCTGCAGCTGCTGCGGCGCAACGGCGACGTGTTTCGGCAGATCGTCCCATCGGTGCTCCGCGTGGCACCCGACGCGGTACTGCTGGTCGTCACCAACCCGGTGGACGTCATGACGCACATGGCGGCGCACTTTGCCGCCGACTTCGGCGTGCCGCATGGGCGCGTGTTCGGGTCGGGTACGACGCTGGACACCGCGCGATTCCGCGCGCTGCTGGGACGGCACTTCGAGGTGGATCCGCAGCACGTGCACGCCTACGTGATCGGCGAGCACGGCGACTCGGAAGTGCTGGTCTGGTCGCAAGCGACGATCGCCGGGCTGAGCCTGGACGAGTTCGTCACGGTCCACGGTACACCTCTCCGCGCAGAGGCGCGGCGGGAGATCGAGGACAACGTCCGCCACGCGGCATATCAGATCATCGCGGGCAAGGGCGCGACCTACTACGGCATCGGCAGCGCGGTCGCACGCATCGTCGACGTCCTGCTGCACGACCAGCGCGCCATCCTCACGGTCTGCTCGTGTATCACCGGTGTGACGGACTGTGACGGCGTGACGCTGGCGCTGCCACACCTCGTCGACGGCCAGGGTGTACGGGCGACCATTCCGATGGCTCTCGATGCGACGGAGCGCGAGGGGCTGCGCCGGAGCGCGAACGTTTTGCGCGAGGCGATGGCGTCGCTGAATCTGTCATGAGTTGGCGGTCGCACCCACCGACGACGTCGACCATTGCCCATGCCCGATCACTCCGCGCCAGTGTGGCGTGTGTACTCGATCGTTGAAAGGAGCCAGCTGATGGCGCAGTCCACCCTCCTCGACCGCTTCAACTGCGGACCGGTCACATTCTCTGGCGGCAGCAACGCCCTGTATGAACGGCATCTGACCTTCGATCAGGTCGTCCCGGTCGCCGCCGCCACACCGCGCGACAGGTTCGAGGCTGTCGCGCGCTCGGTCCGCGACCTCCTGTCGCAACGCTGGATCAAGACCGAGCAGACCTACCAGGCCCGGAATGCGAAACGGGTCTATTACCTGTCGCTCGAATTCTTGATGGGCCGCTCGCTGGCGAACAACATCACCAACCTGTTGCTCGACCCGGTCTGGAGCCAGCTCTGTGAGAAGCACAAGATCGACCCGCGCCAGATCGTCGAGCAGGAACCCGACGCCGGCCTCGGCAACGGCGGTCTCGGCCGGCTGGCGGCGTGCTTCCTGGACTCGATGGCGACCATCGGCGTTCCCGGTATGGGCTCCGGCCTGCGCTACGAGTACGGCATCTTCAAGCAGACCATACGCGACGGCTGGCAACATGAACAGCCGGACCACTGGCTCGCCAGGCCCGATCCGTGGGAAGTCCCGCGCCCGGACGAAGCCGTCCTGGTGCGCCTCGCATCCTCGTTCGACATTCAGGCGGGAGCGCTGCGGATCATCCCGGGCCGGCCATCGACATTGATCGGCCTTCCATACGACCGCCCGGTGGTCGGATATGGCGGACGAACCATCAACACGCTGCGTCTGTGGTCCGCCGCCACGTCGGACTATTTCGACTTCCAGCAGTTCAGCGGCGGCGACTTCGTCGGCGCCCTGGCCGAGACGCTCACAGCCGAAACGCTGACGCGGGTGCTCTACCCCGACGACTCGACCCATGAGGGGCAAGGGCTGCGCTTCCTGCAGCAGTACTTCCTGGTGGCCTGCACGCTCGCTGACGCGATGCGCCGTTTCCGCGCTGCCGGCAACGACTGGTCCACGCTGCCCGACAAAGTCGCGATGCAATTGAACGACACGCACCCGACGCTCGCCGTCCCCGAGCTGATGCGGATCCTCCTCGACGAGGCGAAGCTTGCGTGGGACCAGGCCTGGGATCTCACACGGGGCACGCTGGCGTACACCAACCACACACTGCTGCCCGAAGCGCTGGAGAAGTGGCCGTTGCCGTGGTTCGAGATGCTGCTGCCGCGGCAGCTCGAGATCATTTATGAAATCAACCGCCGCTTCCTTGATGACGTGCGCATCCGTTTCCCCGGTGATGACGGACGAGTCGCGCGCGTGAGCCTCATCGAGGAGGGCCAGCCGAGGAAGATCCGCATGGCGCACCTTGCCATCGTCGGCTCGCACAGCACCAACGGTGTGGCGGCGATCCACTCAGACCTGCTGAAGCAGTCCGTGGTACCGGACTTTGCCGCGCTCTTCCCCGAGCGGTTCAACAACAAGACGAACGGCGTCACGCAGCGGCGCTTCCTCCTGCTCGCAAATCCGCCACTCGCCGCGGCGATCACCAACGCCATCGGCGACGGCTGGATCGCCGATCTCGAGCAACTCGAAATGCTCACGTCGTTGGCCGATGACAAGGCGTTCCGCGCGGCGATTCGCCGGGCCAAGCGCGAGGCCAAAGTGCAGTTCGCGCGCTGGCTCAAGTCCGCCACGGGACAGGTGGTCGATCCCGAGGCGATCTTCGATACGCACATCAAGCGCATCCACGAGTACAAGCGACAGCTCCTGAACGCGCTCCATGTCGTCGTGCTCTACAACCGCCTGCGCGAAAACCCGACGCGCGATGTGCCGCCGCGCACGTTCTTCTTTTCCGGCAAGGCGGCGCCCGCGTACCACTTCGCCAAGCTGATCATCAAGTTCATCAACAACCTCGGGGCGACCATCGACGCTGACCCGGCGGCGCGTGGGCGCCTGAAGGTGGTCTTCGTGCCCGACTACAGCGTTTCGATCGCCGAGCGGCTGATTCCCGCCAGCGACGTGTCGGAGCAGATTTCGACGGCTGGGTACGAAGCGAGCGGCACCGGCAACATGAAGCTGATGATGAACGGCGCGCTCACCATCGGCACCCGCGACGGCGCGACGATCGAGATGGCCGCGGCGGCCGGCGAGGAGAATTTCTTCCTGTTTGGGCTGAGCGCCGACCAGGTCGCCAGCAGTCGCGGCTGGTACAACCCCCAGTGGCATTATGACAACGAACCCGAGGCGCGGGCGGCGCTCGATCTCATTGCCGGCAACCACTTCAGTCCAAGCGAGCCGGACGTGTTCGCGCCGATCCTCGACGCCTTGATTCGCAAGGGCGACCATTACCTGCACCTCGCCGACCTGAAGAGCTATAGCGAGGCCCACACGCGGCTGGGCGAGCTGTATCGGGACCAGGAGAATTGGTCTCGCAAAGCCGTTCTCAACATCGCAGCATCGCGGAAATTCTCGAGTGACCGGACCATCACCGAGTATGCCAAAGACATCTGGCGCGCCGAACCGTGCCCGGTGGATTGAGACGGCCGATCACGGGCGAGGCGCTGGGATTGGAAACGCCGAGATAACACGACGCACCTCACGAAAGGGAACTGTCATGGTTAGGATCGCAATTCACGGTTTCGGTCGCATCGGCCGGTCGTTGATGCGAGTGGCACTCAAGGACAATCTGTTCGTTCCCGTATCGATCTCCGATATCAAAGATGTCCCGACCCTGGCAGCGCTCTTCGAGGTCGACTCCAACTACGGCCGTTGGCCCGAGCTAGTCGCGACGAGAGACAGCGGCTTCCGCGTTGGCGGTCGCGAGATCCCCTACTTCAACTCGATGAAGACGCTGCCGGACTGGAAGGCCCTCGGCGTCGATCTCGTGATCGATTGCACTGGGCGGGCGAGTACGCGTCCCGGCGCCCAGGCCCATCTCGATGCCGGTGCGAAGCGTGTGCTGGTGAGCGCGCCGAGCAAGACGCGAGAAGACTGTGATGCGGTGCTACTCCCGGGTATCAACCTCGACACGTTCGACCCGGAGAAACACAAGATCGTCAGCATGGCGAGCTGCACGACCAACGCGCTGGCCCCGGTGGTCAAGGTGGTGATCGAGAACTTCGGCATCAAGTACGGCCTGTTCTCGACGGTCCATGCCTACACCAATACCCAGTCGCTGACCGACCAGCCGATGAAGGATCGCCGCGATTCGTGGGCGGCGACCGAGAACATCATCCCTTCTTCATCCGGCGCAGCGCGCTCGCTCGCCTTCATTTGGCCGGGCCTCAACATCGCGGGCAAAGCCTACCGCGTCCCCACCCGCACCGGCAGCATCGCGGAGCTGAACCTGCTGACTGAGCGTCCTGCAACCGTCGAAGCGATCAACGACGCATTCCGAAAGGCTGCTGCGGTTCCACCCCTCAAGGGCGTGATGTCCATCCTGGAAGACGAGTGGGCGTCGTCGCGCATCGTCGGCGACCCGCATTCGTCAATCGTCGATCTGCCGCTGACGGCGATCCAGGGCGAATTGCTGTCCGTCGCTGCCTGGTATGACAACGAGATGGGTTACTCGAGCCGCCTGGCTGAAATGGCGGCGCGGATCGCAGTCGGATCAGCCATCTCGAAGACGCAGGAAGTTGGGGTCTGACGCTACGGAGATTGACATGGATCTGCGAGTTACAGGCATCAAAGCAAGCGAGGTGCTGGACTCACGCGGGAGTCCGACGGTCGCGGTGGATGTCACGCTGGCTGACGGCACCAGTGGCCAGGCCATGGTTCCTTCGGGCGCCTCCACAGGGATCAACGAGGCAATCGAGTTACGCGACGGCGACAAGAAGCGCTTTGGCGGCAAGGGTGTGCTCAAGGCCGTCGGGCACGTGAATACAGTGATTGGCCCGGCATTGACGGGTTTCGACGCTAGTGATCAGCGCGGGATCGACCTCGCGCTGATCGCACTGGACGGCACGCCGAACAAGGGCGCGCTCGGCGCCAACGCCATTCTGGGGGTCTCGCTGGCGTGCGCCCACGCGGCTGCAACCGCGCTCGGCTTGCCCCTTTACCGGTACCTGGGAGGCGTGGATGCCCACGTTCTGCCTGTGCCGATGTTCAATATCTTGAACGGCGGCAAACACGCTCAGGATTCAGCTGATATCCAGGAGTTCATGCTCGTGCCCGCCGGCATGCCGACGTTTCGCGAGGCTGTGCGCTGCGGAGCCGAGGTCTACGCCGCGCTCAGGTCCGTGCTCCACGACCGCGGCGCCTCTACGAACGTCGGCGACGAAGGTGGCTTCGCGCCGTCGCTACCCTCAAACGACACGGCCGTCGAGGTCATCCTCGCGGCCATCGAGCAGGCCGGATACACGGCGGGGCGAGACTGTTTCCTGGCCTTCGACCCCGCGGCCAGCTCGTTCTACCGTGACGGCCTCTATCACCTCGAACGCGACGGGCGAAGCCTCACCAGCGCTCAGATGGTCGATTTCTGGGAGGACTGGGTCAACACCTACCCGATCGTGAGCATCGAAGACGGGCTGGCAGAGGATGACTGGAACGGTTGGCGTGTGCTGACAGAGCGACTCGGTGACCGGGTGCAGTTGGTCGGCGACGACCTACTGGTGACCAACGTCACCTTCTTGCGGCGTGCGATTCGCGAGCGTAGCTGCAACAGCATCTTGATCAAGCTGAATCAGATCGGCACGGTCACCGAGACGATTCAGGCCATCCAGGAAGCCCATCGCGCTGCGTGGACCGCGATCGTGTCGCACCGGTCGGGCGAAACAGAGGACACGACCATTGCCGATTTGGTGGTCGCGATGGGCACTGGGCAGATCAAGACGGGCGCGCCAACTCGCAGCGAGCGCACGGCTAAATACAACCGCCTGATGAAAATCGAGGCGGAACTGGGTGCGAACGCGGTCTTCAAGGGCCTGGCCGCCTACCCATTGTTGAAGCAGCCTGAGGTCACTCGATGAACAAAAGGACCGTCCGCGACATCAGCCTCGAGGGCAAGCGCGTGCTGATGCGCGTGGACTTCAACGTGCCGATGGCCAACGGCATCGTGACCGACGACAAGCGCATCAAGGCTGCGCTGCCGACGATTCAGTACGTACTCGACCACGGTGCTTCGCTGATCCTGATGAGTCATCTCGGGCGCCCCAAAGGCACGGGGTTCGAACCGGACTTCAGTCTGAAGCCGGCGGCCGAGGCACTGGCCAAGCTGTTGGGCACGTCCGTGCAGAGGGCTCCCGATTGCGTCGGCCCCGAGGTTGACGTGATCGCCAAGGCCCTCAAACCCGGTGACGTGCTGATGCTCGAAAACACGCGCTTCCACAAGGGTGAAGAGAAGAACGACCTCGACCTCGCCAGGCAGATGGCTGCCTTGGGCGATGTGTACGTGAACGACGCCTTTGGCTCGGCGCACCGCGCTCACTCCTCCACCGAGGGTGTCGCGCGCTTCTTGCCTGCCGTCTCCGGCTTCCTCATGGAGCAGGAACTGGAGTACTTGGGCCGCGCCACTGACAATCCGGCGCATCCCTACGTCGCGATCCTCGGCGGAGCCAAGGTCAGTGACAAGATCGCCGTGATCGAAAACCTGCTCACGCGGTGCGACACATTGATCATTGGCGGAGGCATGGCCAACACCTTCCTGGCCGCACAGGGCTACAACATGCAGAACAGCCTGGTGGAAGCCGGCTCGGTGAACGTCGCCAAGGCGATCATGGCGAAGGCCGGCGATCGGCTGATGTTGCCTGTCGATGCCCTGGCGGCCGACAAGTTCGACGCTGAGGCGGCGAGCCAGGTTGTGGATCTGGACAAGGTGCCAGTTGGCTGGCGTGTGCTGGACATAGGGCCCAAGAGCATTGGGCAGTTCGGCGAGGTGCTCCGGCATGCCCGGTTGGTGGTGTGGAATGGTCCGATGGGCGTGTTCGAGTTTCCGACGTTCGCGGAGGGCACGTTCGCCATTGCCAGGTTGTTGGCGACGACCGACGCAACCACCGTCATCGGCGGCGGCGACAGTGCCAGCGCGGTCAAGAAAGCCGGCGTCGCCAAGCAGATGACGCATGTTTCCACCGGCGGTGGAGCATCGCTGGAGTACCTGGAAGGCCGGGTGCTGCCGGGAGTGGCGGCGCTCAACGACAGACGATAGCCGAGAGGAGAGGCCCATGCACAACGTCGTGCTGCTTCGCCACGGCGAGAGCACCTGGAACATGGAGAACCGCTTCACCGGCTGGACCGACGTGGATCTGTCGGAGCGCGGCTTCGCCGAGGCGCACCGTGCCGGGCAGCTCCTGAAGGCAGAAGGTTATGTCTTTGACGTGGCATTCACATCAGTGCTCAAGCGGGCTGTCCGCACCTTGTGGATTACGCTCGACGAAATGGACCTGATGTGGATCCCCATTCAACACTCGTGGCGCCTGAACGAGCGCCACTATGGGGCGCTACAAGGGCTCAACAAGGCCGAGACGGCGGCAAAGTACGGGGACGCGCAGGTGAAGATCTGGCGCCGCAGCTATGACGTCCTGCCTCCGGCGCTGACCAAAGATGATCCGCGTTGGCCCGGTCGCGACCCGCGATACCGTGGTCTCGGGCCACGAGGAATCCCGCTGACCGAGTGCCTGAAAGATACCGTGGCCCGCTTCCTGCCCTATTGGCACGACGCCATCGCTCCGGCAGTCCAGTCAGGCCAGCAGGTGATCATTGCGGCTCATGGCAACAGCCTGCGAGCGCTGGTCAAGTTCCTCGACAACATCTCTGACGACGACATCGTGGAACTGAACATTCCCACCGGCGTGCCCCTGGTCTACGAGCTTGACGCGAATCTCGAGCCGATCAAGCACTACTACCTCGGTGACCCGAACGAAATCCGCAAGGCCCAGCAAGCAGTCGCCAAGCAGGGGGAAAGCACAATAGACATCGCAATAGACATAAGGTGAGACGATGGCCACTCCACCCCCGATACCTGCGGGAAGTCCCTGGCCGTTCGGGGTCCAGTGGGTGGAGGCGGAGGACGCGTTCAATTTTTCCCTCTACTCGAGGTTCGCCACCGGCGTCACGCTGTTCTGCTACACCGAGGAGGACCCGGCCAGAGCGGTCTGTGAATTTCGTTTCCGGCATCCGGCGCACAAGACGGGGAACGTCTGGCACTGCCGCATCCCGGCGAGCGAGCTGCTCGGCGCCACACTCTACGCCTATCGGGTCGAAGGGCCGCACGAACCCGAGCGCGGGCTGCGCTTCGATCCGCAGAAGGTCCTGCTCGATCCTTACGCGCCGTCGGTGTTCTTCCCGCCAGAGTTCAGCCGCGACGCGTGCGCTCGAGCGGGCCCGACCGACGGACGCGCGCCGCTGGGCCGTCTACCGAACAAGGGGACGGTAGCCCTTCCGATAGAGGCGGCCCCGCGATACACCTGCCGCGACGCCATCGTCTATGAACTGCATGTCAAAGGATTCACCGCGCGCGCGAACTCCGGGGTCACGCCCGCGAAACGCGGCACGTTTGCCGGCGTGACCGAGAAGATTCCCTACCTCAAGGAGCTCGGCGTCACGGTCGTCGAGTTGCTCCCGGTCCACCAGTTCGATCCGCAGGAGGGCAACTACTGGGGCTACATGACGCTGCACTTCTTCTCGCCCCATCAGCCGTACGCGCACGGCGAGGCCTTCGAAGAGTTCCGCACGATGGTACAGGCATTCCACGCGGCGGGCATCGAGGTCTGGCTCGACGTGGTCTACAACCACACAGCAGAAGGCGACGAAACCGGGCCAACGTATAGTTACCGCGGCGTGGACAACAGCAGCTATTACCTCCTCACGCCGGACCGGCGACACTACATCAACGATACCGGGTGCGGCAACACGATGCGCACCGGCCATCCCGGCGCGCGCGTCCTCGTGCTCGAAAGCCTCCGTTTCTGGGCGCGCACGATGGGCGTGGATGGTTTTCGTTTCGATCTTGCGTCGATCTTTTCACGTGCGTCTGACGGCACGATGAACGTTCACGAAGCCTCCATGGTATCGGAGCTCAGTCTGCTCGCCCGCCTGTTCAACGTCCGGCTCGTGGCGGAGGCATGGGACATCGGCAGCTATCAACTCGGTCGGGGGTTCCCCGGCATCGGGTGGCTGCAGTGGAACGGCAGATTTCGCGACGACGTGCGTTCGTTCGTGCGTGGCGAGCCGGGCAAGGTGGGGGCGCTGATGCAGCGGCTCTATGGCAGCGACGATCTCTTTCCCGACGGCCTGCAAGAGACGTATCGCCCGCACCAGAGCGTCAACTTCGTCACCGCGCACGACGGATTCTGCCTCTACGACCTGGTGGCCTATGACCGGAAACACAATGAGGCCAACGGTCACGGCAACAGCGACGGCACCGACGACAACCGCAGCTGGAACTGCGGCGTCGAGGGCGACGCCGACACACCCGAAGCCGTGCTCGCCTTGCGTCGACGACAGGCGAAGAACTTCTGCGCGCTGCTGATGCTCGCCAACGGCCTCCCGATGATCGTGGCCGGCGACGAGTTCCTGAACACGCAGCGCGGCAACAACAATCCCTACAACCAGGACAACGACATCACCTGGCTCGATTGGGCGCGGCTGGACGACAATCGCGACGTCTTCCGTTTCTTCAAGCTCATGATCGCGTTTCGCAAGTCGCACCCGTGCATCGGGCGGCCCACGTTCTGGCGTGAAGACGTCTCATGGTATGGAACCGACGGGCCGGTGGACTTTGGGCACGAGTCGCGGTGCATCGCCTACTTGCTTCGCGGTGCATCGGTTGGCGATGGCGATCTGTACGTGATGATCAACGGGTATTGGCAAGACCGCAGCTTCACCGTGCCCGAATGCCAGACCTCTGAATGGTGGCGCGTCGTCGACACCGCGCGGCCGAGCCCGGGAGACATCGTTGAGCGGGGAAACGAACCCCCACTGGAGGCGGCGAGTTATACGGTTCGTGCGCGCTCCGTCGTCGTGCTGCATCGCGAGCAGGATGCCCACCCTTGACCTCCCGTTGGCTGTCGGCAGCGCGGGCACTGGATCCGCCTATCCGAAGGCGAGTCTGGCAGAGTACGTTTCATAGCCTGGCTGGTGTTCTGCGTTAGGAGTCAGCCGAAGGCGGGCGCTCACCGAGACGCAGGAATTCGAGGCGGTGGTTGGTGTCCGGGTTGCGTGTGGACGGCCCGGCCACGAGCATCGCCAGCGCACCGGGGACCTGATGCTCGCGGAGCCACTGCCGGGCAAAGTCATGCCAGCTCTCCGGCTCGGCGAGTTGCATCGGATGCACGCCGTAGGAAAAAGCCAGGCCCTGGCACACCGCCGCGTCGCGGCTCAGGGCGAAAATCCACACCGTCGGATTGCAGCGCGAGATCATCCGTGCGGTGGTGCCGGTCCTCGTGGGCACGAATACGGCGGCGAACGGCACGGTTGCCAGCGCGTGCTCCACGACCGACGCAATCGCCTCGGCCTTCGTCGTCGGCTGCTGCTGGTCGGACATCGCTTTCAGATGATTCAGCCGGGTGGGCGGGCGGTGCGCCTCGGTGTAGGCGGCGATCTTCGCCAGCATCGCCACCGCCTCCTCCGGATACTTGCCCATCGCCGACTCGCCCGAGAGCATGATGCAGTCGGTGCCGTCGAGAATGGCGTTGGCCACATCCGTGGACTCGGCCCGCGTGGGCAGACGGTTGGCGGTCATGGATTCGAGCATCTGCGTGGCGGTGATGACCGGCTTGCCGACATGGTTGGCCTGGGAGATGAGTTGCTTCTGGATCACGGCAATCTGTTCGACTGGCATTTCCACCCCGAGATCGCCGCGCGCCACCATGATGCCGTCGGTCGCTTTCAGAATCTCGTCGAAGTGTTTGAGCGCATCGGCACGCTCGATCTTGGCGATGATGAAGGGCTGTTTGCCGATGGCGTTCGCCGCCGCTCGCACGGCTTCAATGTCCGCGGCTGTTTCCACGAACGACTGGCTCACGGCGTCCACGCCATGCTCGAGCGCGAATTCCAGGCAGGCGCGGTCGTGGTCGGTGAACGCACTGATGCCGAGATCAATGCCCGACAGATTGAGGCCCTTCTTGGAACGCAGTTCACCGCCGACCGCGACTGTGCACTGAACATCATTCCCCGCTACGCGCTCGACGACCAGTTGGACCAGGCCGTCGTTGAGAAACAGCCGGTTGCCCGGCTTCACGACCCTCGGCAGCCGATCGAAGCTCATCGAGACCCGCTGCCGGTTGCCGACGATGTCCTCGCTGGTCAACGTGAAGTTATCGCCAGGGAGCAACTGGATCGGCTCCGGCTCGATACTGCCAATGCGCATCTTGGGACCCGGCAGGTCGGCCATGATGACGACGCGCAGGCCGGTGGCCTTTTCCACCGCGCGGATGCGCGCGATGCGCTCGGCGTGGCCGGCGAAATCCCCGTGCGAGAAGTTGAGCCGCGCGATGTTCATGCCCGCGCGAACGAGGCGCTCCAGCATCTGCGGCGACTCGCACGCCGGTCCGATCGTGGCGACGATCTTGGTTTTGTGCTTGGCCAGTGGCACGTTCCCCCTCCTCGTAAACGGGTCAGCTAGTAGACGGTCAGCCCGCGGCTGCGGAATTGCCCGCGCACACGCTCGGTCAGGTCGGCATCGGGCGGCTCGACGTTCTTCAGCGAGTATTCGAGGCCGAGCTTCTGCCACTTGTTGCTGCCCATCTGGTGGAAGCGCAGGATCTCCACGCGCTCCACGGACCTCAGCCCGGCGCAGATATCGGCCACCTTCTCGACGTTGCCGAAATCGTCGCTGAGGCCCGGCACGAGCACGAAACGGATCCACATGGGGCGTCCCAGTGCCGAAAGCCGGTGCGCGTAGTCGAGCGTCGGCTGCAGCGGCTGGCGCGTGATCGTCTCGTAGACGGCCGGGTCGCCGGACTTGATGTCGAGGAGGTTGAGGTCGATGTCCATCAACTCCTGATCGGTGAACCGATCGCCGAGTCGGCCAGAGGTGTCCATGCAGGTGTGCAGCCCGAGCTCCTTGCAGCGGCGGAAGATCCGGGTCACGAACGGCCGCTGCACCATCGGCTCGCCGCCGGAGAGCGTGATGCCTCCCTTGCTGATCTTGAGCACGTGCACGTACTTACCGATCTGGCGCATCGCGCGCGAGACGGTCACCGGGTGGCCGTTGTACTTGTGCCACGTATCCGGGTTGTGGCAGTACTGGCAGCGGAGCAGGCAACCGGTGAGAAAGCCGACAAAGCGCAGGCCGGGACCGTCCACGGTGCTGCCGACTTCGTACGAGTGCACATAGCCGACGAGGTCGTCCTCGTCCTCGATCTCCTCGACGTCGCCCGGATGCACGGCGAAATAGTCCCCTACCGCCTTGCTCTCCATCGTGCTCTTGCGCGTGACCTGGAGCTCGTAGCGACTGCCTGTGCGCGGCTCGCTCATGGTCCGCCCCTACATGGCGCCGTGGAAGGTGCGGTTGATCACGTCGAGCTGCTGCTCCTTCGTCAGCTTGACGAAGTTCACCGCGTAGCCCGACACCCGGATCGTCAACTGCGGATACTTTTCCGGGTGCTCCATCGCGTCCTGCAGCGTCTCGCGATTGAGCACATTGATGTTGACGTGGAAGCCGCCGCTCGAGAAATACGCGTCGAGCGCGGCGCATCCGCGCGCGATGCGGTCGGCTTCGCTGCCGAGCGCGGTGGGCACCACCGACAGCGTCAGCGAGATCCCGTCCTCGGCATCGTCGTACGGGATCTTGGCGACCGACATCAGCGCCGCGAGAGCGCCGTGCGTGTCGCGGCCGTTCGACGGGTTCGCCCCGGGCGCGAAGGCCTCGCCCTTCTTGCGGCCGTCCGGGGTACTGCCCGTCTTCTTCCCGTACACGACGTTGGACGTGATGGTCAGCACCGACTGCGTGTGGACCGCGCCGCGATACGAGGGATACATCCGGATCTTGCTCATCATCATCGACACCAGCAGCCTGGCGAGGTCGTCCGCGCGGTCGTCGTTGTTGCCGAAGCACGGGAATTCGCCCTCGGTCTCGAAGTCCACGATGATCCCGCGCTCGTCGCGCACCGGTTTCACCTCGGCGTACTTGATCGCGGACAGGCTGTCAGCCGCGTGCGAGAGGCCGGCGATCCCGCAGGCGAGCGTGCGCAGGATGTCGCGGTCGTGCAGCGCCATCTCGATGGCCTCGTAACAGTACTTGTCGTGCATGTAGTGGATGATGTTGAGCGCGTTGACGTAGGTCTTGGCCAGCCAATCCAGCATCGGGTGGAGGCGCTTGATCACGTCGTCGTAGTCCAGTACGTCCGCGGTGATCGGCGCGAGCTTCGGCCCGATCTGCTTGCCGCTCACCTCGTCTCGCCCGCCGTTCAACGCGTACAGGAGCGCCTTCGGCAGGTTCACACGCGCGCCGAAGAACTGCATCTGTTTGCCGACGCGCATCGCCGAGACGCAGCAGGCAATGGCGCAGTCATCGCCCCATTTCGGCCGCATGAGATCGTCGGACTCGTACTGGATCGAACTGGTGTCGATCGAGGTCTTGATCGCGAAGCGCTTGAAGCCCTCGGGGAGTTGCGGCGACCAGAAGACGGTGAGGTTGGGCTCGGGTGCCGGTCCAAGGTTGTTGAGCGTGTGCAGCATGCGAAACGCGGTCTTGGTGACGAGCGTGCGGCCGTCCTCGCCCATCCCGCCGACCACTTCCGTCACCCATACCGGATCACCGGAGAAGAGCTCGTTGTACTCGGGCGCGCGAAGGAAACGCACGATCCGCCACTTGATCACGAGGTCGTCGATGATCTCCTGCGCCTGCAACTCGGTGAGCGTGCCGGCGCGAAGGTCGCGCTCGAAGTAGATGTCCCAGAACGTGGATAAGCGCCCGGCCGACATCGCCGCTCCGTTCTGCTGCTTGATGGCGGCGAGATACCCGAAGTAGGTCCACTGCACGGCCTCGCGGGCGCTGGTGGCCGGCCCCGAGATGTCGCAGCCGTAGCGCGATGCCATCTCCTTGAGCTCTTTGAGCGATCGGATCTGTTCCGCCAGCTCCTCGCGCAGGCGGATCACGTCCTCCGTCGAATGGCGGTCGTCCAGTTCCTGCTTCTCGCGCTCCTTGTCGGTGATGAGGAAGTCGACGCCGTAGAGCGCCACCCGGCGATAGTCGCCGATGATGCGGCCACGGCCGTACGCATCCGGCAGGCCGGTCACAATGCCCGACGACCGCACACTCCTGATCTCCGGCGTGTAGGCGTCGAAGACGCCGTCGTTGTGCGTCTTGCGGTACTTGGTGAAGATTTCGCCGAGACGCTCGTCCGGCGTGTAGCCGTAGGACTCGAGGCTCGCCGCCACCACGCGCCAGCCGCCGAACGGCATGATCGCCCGCTTGAGCGGCGCGTCGGTCTGCAGGCCGACGATGATCTCGCGCGGCTTGTCGATGTAGCCGGGCGCGTGCGCGACGATCCCGGACGGAATCTGCGATACGTCGAGGACGCCCTTCTCGCGTTCCTTGGCGAGCAGCGGCTGCAGGGTCTCCCACATGCCGCGCGTGCGCTGGGTCGCGCCTTGCAGAAAGGCACCGTCACCTTCATACGGGGTGTAGTTCCGCTGGATGAATTCGCGGACGTCGACCTGCCTTTGCCAGATCCCGGGTGCGAATCCGCGCCATGCGACCTCCGATTTGTCGCTCGCCGGCTTCAGGATTGTCGACATGTTCGTTTCCTTCGTTCATGCGGCGCGTCCACGGAATGGTCCTTCACGCCTGACCGGCTAGGAGCGGGCTTCGATGAGCCCCAGGCTGAAGCCCGTGTGCCGGGCGATCATCAATTCCTCGTTGGTCGGTATCACCCATGCCGACACCCGGCTTCCCGCGCGAGAGATCCGCGGTCCCCTTTGCGAGTTCGCGTCCTGGTCCAGATCGATCCCGAGCCATGAGCAGGCGTCCGAGATGCGGCGGCGAATCTCGGCTGAGTTCTCCCCAATGCCGGCGGTGAATACCAGGCCGTCGATTCCACCGAGGACTGCGGCGAGCCCGCCGATTTCCCTGGCGGCGCGGTACACGAAATAGTCCACGGCGAGCCGGGCGCCGGGCTCGCGGCTCTCGAGCAGGACGCGCATGTCGTTGCTGATGCCGGAGATGCCGAGCAGACCCGATTTCTTGTAGAGAATGGTTTCGACGTCGCTGGCCGAGAGTCCGAGGCTCTGAAAGAGGTAGAGGATCACGCCGGGATCGATGGCACCCGGCCTGGTTCCCATACAGAGTCCATCAAGCGCGGTGAACCCGAGGCTGTGGTCGACGCTCCGGCCATTTTTCAGTGCGCACAGGCTGGCGCCGCTGCCCAGGTGAGCCACGATCACGCGGCCCTGAGCGATCTCTGGTGCGACCTGTGGCAGGACCGAGGCGATGTACTCGTACGACAGACCGTGAAAGCCGTAGCGTTGCACGCCGGAGCGGCACATCTCCCTGGGCAGCGGAATCACGTCCGCGACAGCCGGTTGGCCGCGATGGAAGCTCGTGTCGAAGCAGGCGACCTGCGGCACGCCGGGAAGCCGCTCGGACACCGCGTCTATCGCCGCCAGGTTGTGCGGTTGATGGAGAGGAGCCAGCGGGACCAGCTTTCGAAGATCCTCCAGAACCGGCGGCGTGACAATGGTTGGACCGGCATACCTCGCACCGCCATGCACGACGCGGTGACCGATACCAAGCACGCGCGCGCCGCCGTACTGGGATCGGAGCCACGCGGCGAGGGCACCGAGCGCGGTGCGCCCGTCGGTGACGCCGTTGTTCAATGAGTCATCGGCGAGGACTCGGTCGCGACCGTCCCTGGCCGAGAATCGCGGCGAGCTCCCGATGCCCTCGATCTGGCCCCGCGTCTCCAGGCGCCAGGCCTCGACCTCCGGCCTCCGATACACGCAGAACTTGAGGCTCGAGGAGCCGGCGTTGAGCACGAGCGCGTAGTCGTCCATACCCAATGACCTTCGTTGGACGCTGCTCCAGTCCTACGTCGTCTGATGCAGCGCCTGTCGTCGCGCATGGGCCGCGAGCACCGCGACAGCGCAGCTGGCAATCCTCGACCGAACGCTGTCCGCACGGCTCGTCAGGATGATCGGCACACGCGCGCCGAGGACCACACCGGCGCTATCCGCGTTGGCGAGGAAAGTGAGCTGCTTCGCGAGGATGTTGCCGGCCTCGAGGTCCGGCGCGATGAGGATGTCAGGATCGCCGGCGACCTCCGATCGGATGCCCTTCGTTTTCGCGGCGTCGCTGCTGATGGCGTTGTCGAAGGCCAGCGGGCCTTCGAGCACGCCGCCGATGATCTGCCCCCGCTCGGACATCTTGCACAGAGCGGCGGCGTCAAGGGTGGCCGGCATTTTGGACGTGACCGTCTCCACCGCGGCGAGAATCGCGACCTTCGGAGGAATGACGTCGAGAGAAACGGCCAGGTCGATGGCGTTCTGACAGATATCGACTTTGTCTTCCAGGGTCGGCGCAATGGTGATCGCCCCGTCGGTGACGATCAGGACCTTGTGATAGGACGGGATGTCCATGATGAACACGTGGCTGATGCGCCGCCCGGTGCGCAGGCCGGTTTCTCGCGCAACGACCGCGCCGAGCAGTTCGTCGGTGTGCAGGCTCCCCTTCATCAGGAGTTCGGCCTCCCCCTGACGAACCAGACCCACCGCCGTGGCAGCCGCCGCGTGGCTGTGAGGCGCATCGACGATCCGCGTGTTCCCGAGGTCGATCCCGCTCAGCCGGGCGACCTCGTGGATCCTGTCAGTAGGGCCCACGAGAATGGGTGTGATCAATCCTTTCGCGGCGGCCTCGACGGCTCCGGCCAGGGCGGATTCCTCGCAGGGGTGCGCCACGGCCGTGGGCACGGGCGCGAGGCGCCTGCACCGCTCCAGCACCTGTTCGTACTTGCCAGTTCCGGATTGGCGATTCATGATCCCTCGCGCGTCGGCTAAGGTTCGTCACCAGAGAATGACCGCGAAGCGGTGAGAGAACCGGGCAGCGAATCAGTAGCGTTCGCGCACGAAGCGCCGGCGCGCGATCGACTTATCGTCGTTGTACGCACCCTTCGAGGCCCGCTCCGGCAGCTTCACTTTGGGGTCGGGCAGCTTCTTGTGCGGAACCACCGAGAGCAGATGAGCGATCGCGTTCAGGCGCGCGGCCCGCTTGTCATCCGACCGGACGATATACCACGGCGCGAAAGACGTATCGGTCTTCTTTAACATGACGTCACGCGCGCGGGAGTAGTCGTACCAACGCTCCCGGGAGGGCAGGTCCATCGGACTCAGCTTCCACTGCCGGAGCGGATCCGTGGCGCGGGCCTCGAAGCGCCGCTTCTGCTCGTCGTTGCCGACTTCCAACCACAGCTTGATGAGGATCACGCCTCCGTCGACGAAGAACTTCTCGACTTGGGGGCACACCTTGAGGAAGCGCTTGTGCTGTTTCGGCGTGCAGAAGCCCATCACGTATTCGACGCCCGCGCGGTTGTACCAGCTTCGATCGAAGATGACCACTTCGCCGGCGGCCGGAAAGTGCTGCAGGTAGCGCTGCATGTAGACCTGCGACTTCTCGCGATCGGACGGCGCCGGCAGCGCGACGACCCTGAACGTGCGGGGGCTCAGTCGTTCGGTGATCGCGCGAATCGTGCCGCCCTTCCCTGCGCCGTCGCGCCCTTCGAAGACGATCACGACCCGCAGTCGGTTCTCCTTGACCCATCGCTGAAGATGGCACAGCCGGACCTGCAGTTTCTCCAGCTCTTTTTCGTACTTCGCCCGTTTCATCATGATTCTCCACCCGCCGCACCGCTGCAGTAGCCGTGCCGACCCGGCCCTGGCCTGTTCCGACCACGTGTGCGGCTGTCTCGAAGTCGCCGTCGGGTGCCGCGGCAGGCCGAAGTCGGACGCGGCTCCGGCATCGTGGAGAACATCCGAAATACCGGGGGGTCCAGCACCCCGACCGGGACCCGAACACAGCGCGGCACCTGCGCGCGTCACTGTGGACGCGCATGAGCGGACTGGCTCGTCCAGTGGCACGCAGTGTGCGAAACGTACGCGGCGGATGGTAATGGACGCTCTCGACCTTGCCGCTCAGAGTCTCGCCGAGCCTGCAGAACACGGGCTCCCGCAGATGGCGCTCGAGATCGGACGGCCGTTCGGCTTTCCGATCACCAACTCCATGATCGTCACCTGGATCGTGGCCGTGGGTCTCATCGTCTTCGCCCAGCGTGCGACCCGGAAGATGACCCAGGTGCCGGGGAGCGCACAGAACTTCCTCGAATGGATCGTCGAGAGTCTCTACCGGCTGCTGGAAAGCATCATCGGCCGGCACCTGGTCGAGCGGACGTTCTGGTTCTTCGGGACGATCTTCATTTTCATTCTCGCGACCAACTGGATCGGCCTCCTGCCCGGCGTCGGCACGATCGGGTGGGGCCACCAGACCGCCGCGGGTTTCACGATCGATCGGCCGCTGTTTCGCGGGGCCAACGCCGACCTCAACATGACGCTCGCCATGGCCCTGTTGTTCTTCGCGTTCTGGATTGTCTGGGCCGTGCAGGAAGTCGGTATTCGCGGGATGGCGAAGGAGCTCTTTGCGCCCAAGGGGGACACGACGGGACCACTCAAGCTGCTGATGATCGTCGTGTTCTTCGCGGCAGGCTGTCTCGAGATCGTCTCGATCCTGTTCCGTCCGGTGTCACTGAGCTTCCGGCTGTACGGCAACGTGTTCGCTGGCGAGAACATGCTGGAAACCATGGGGAAGATCGTGCCGGGGTTGGGCTGGCTGCTGCCGATTCCGTTCTATTTCATGGAGCTGCTGGTCGGGTTGGTGCAGGCGATGGTCTTCATGTTGTTGACCGCCGTCTTCACACTTCTGATCTGCCACCACGAAGAAGCCGGGCCTGCGGCGACCGGCGAGGTGAGCGTCGCGTTGGGGCCGGAATGACCAATGAGCCATGAGCGGTGTCACTGGCCGGACACACAGAAAGGACACGCAGATGATCGGAAGTTTGCACGTCGGCCTCGCGGCATTGGGCGCCGCTATCGGAGTCGGCTTGATCGGCCTGGGCGCCTCGAGCGCCGTCGGGCGCAATCCCGGAGCGTCCACGAAGATCATGGTCCAGTCGATTCTCGCCATTGCCTTCGCTGAGGCGATCGTCTTTTACGCGCTCTTCCTCGTGCAATAGACCAGAGCTTTTCGGGCGCTGCGCGCATGCGGCGTCGTGCCCGGACGAAACGAGTTCGCGATCATGCTGGCTCTAGCACTGCAGGTCACAGCAGAGAGTGGCGGACAGGTCGAGAAAGTCGCCCGCGCATTCGGGGTGGACTGGCCTCACCTGGGCGCCCAGATCATCAGTTTCGGAATCGTGTGCGCTGTGCTCTACGCCCTCGCCTACAAACCGATTCTCCGGATCCTCGAAGCACGACGCCAGCAGATTGCAAGTGGTCTGGCCAACGCCGAGAAGATCAAGGCGGAGCTGGCCCGGATCGAAGTCGAGCGCCAGGATGTCCTGACCAGGGCCGGCGCAGAAGGCAAGCAGTTGATCGACGAGGCCCGCGCCGCGGCCGCCCGCGTGCAGGCCGCGGAGACCCAGAAGGCGATCGCGGCCGCCGAGCAGATTCTCGTGCGCGCCCATGAGACCGCGGACCGCGAACGCGCCAGGATGCTCGCCGAACTCAAGCGCGAGGTCGGCCGCCTCGTGGTCCAGACCACGGCGTCGGTCACCGGCAAGATCCTGACTGCCGACGATCAGCGTCGCCTTGCCGAAGAGACGTCGAGGCAACTGAGGCACTAGCAGGGATGAACCGGAGCTGATGATGAAGGCCAACAGGAAACTGCGGCGAGTGGCGCGACGACTGTTTCGCCAGTGTCGGGTCGATGGACGCCTAGACGCGGAGCGGGTCCGGATGGTGGCGCAGCGAATTGCCGGATCCGGCCGACGCGGCACGCTCGCGATTCTCGGGGACCTGTTGAGGCTCGTGCGGCTCGATCGCGACGCGCACCGCGCGATCGTCGAGAGCGCCACACCCCTTCCTGACGACATGCGTAACGACGTCCAGAGCGGCCTTGCCCGTGTCTACGGTCAAGGAATCGAGACGTCGTTCGGGATCAATCCACGACTCATCGGCGGAATGCGCATCCAGGTTGGCAGCGACGTATACGACGCCAGCGTGCGGGCGAAGCTGGCCGCGCTCGAAGCGCGCCTCTGAATCCGGAATGAGACAAGGACGATATGGCTGACTTGGTACTCGAAATCGAAGCCCAGATCGCTGGAGCCAAAGCGGCGGCGGCCAGGCAGTCCGTGGGCGTGATCCGTGAGATCGGTGATGGCGTGGCCAAGGTCGAGGGGCTCGACGACGTCATGCTGAATGAGATGCTCGACTTCGGTCGGGGCATCACCGGCCTGGCCTTGAGCCTCGAAGAAACCGAAGTCGGAGTGATCGTGCTCGGCGACTACACGCAGCTCGCGGAAGGCGGCGAGGTGCGGGCGACCGGCAAGCTGCTGCAAGTGCCGGTCGGCAAGGGCCTGCTCGGCCGCGTGGTCAACACGCTCGGCGAGCCGCTGGACGGGAAAGGCCCCATTCCGAGCGAGGTCGCGTATCCGGTCGAGAAGCTTGCGCCCGGAATCATCCGGCGCCGTCCGGTCGGGCAACCGGTGCAGACGGGCATCATGCTGATCGACGCGATGATTCCGATCGGCCGCGGCCAGCGCGAACTGATCATCGGCGATCGCTCGACGGGCAAGACGACGATCTGCATCGACACGATCATCAGCCAGGCGCGCCTCAACGCGGCGGCCGCCGCGGCCGGCGATACCAGCTATCGACCGCTGTACAGCATCTACGTGGCGATCGGTCAGAAGCAATCGACGATCGCACGGATCATCGGCGTGCTGGAAGAGGCCGGCGCGATGCCGTACACGATCATCCTGGCTTCGCCGGCGTCGGACTCGGCGACCAGCCAGTACCTCGCGCCCTTCGCGGGGGCGGCGATGGGCGAATGGTTCATGGATCACGGCATGGACGCGCTCATCGTCTACGACGATCTGTCGAAGCACGCTGTGGCCTACCGGCAGGTGTCACTCGTGTTGAAGCGCCCGTCAGGTCGAGAGGCCTACCCTGGCGATGTGTTCTACCTCCACAGTCGGCTGCTCGAGCGCGCGGCGCGTGTCGGCGAGAAGTTCGGCAACGGCTCGCTGACCGCCCTCCCGATCATCGAAACGCAATCGGGGGACGTGTCTGCCTACATCCCTACCAACGTGATCTCGATCACCGACGGACAGATCTTCCTGGAAACGGACCTGTTCTACCAGGGAGTTCGGCCGGCGATCTCTGTCGGCATCTCGGTGTCGCGCGTGGGATCGGCCGCGCAGCTCAAGGCCATGAAGCAGGTCGCCGGGCAGCTCAAAGGCGATCTCGCGCAGTTCCGGGAGCTGGCCGCCTTCGCCCAGTTCGGATCGGAGCTCGATGCCGCGACACAGGCCAAGATCGATCGCGGCAAGCGCGTCGTCGAGCTCTTCAAGCAGCCGCAGTACAGCCCGATACAGGTCGAAGTGCAGACGGGGGTGATCTGGGCCGTGCAGAACGGGTACGTGGATGACGTGCCGGTCGAGCGCATCAAGGAGTTCCAAGCCGAATGGACTGAATTCCTGACGACGAGAAAGGCGGCCGTACTCCAGAAGATTGCCCAGGAGAAGGCGTTGAGCCCGGAGCTGATCGCCGAGCTCAAAGCGGCGGCCGATCAGTTCAAGCAGACGTGGAAGAAGTAGGTCATGCCCAGTCCCCGAGATCTTCGCAGGCGCATCAGATCCATCGGCGGCACCGCGCAGATCACGAAAGCGATGCAGATGGTGGCGGCGTCGAAGATGCGCAAGGCGCAACAGGCGGCGGTGACCTCGGCGCCGTTTGCGCGCCGGCTGTATCGCATGCAGCGCACGGCGACCACTCGGGTCGTCGATTTCAAGCATCCGCTCTTGAACGTGCGTCCTGTCCGCCGGCGCGCCGTCATTCTGATCGCGGCCGACAAGGGGCTGTGCGGGGCGCTCAACACCAACGTCTTCCGCCTGGCGGCGCAGTTCGATCCCCAGACGACGATCTTCATCACCGCAGGCCGCAAGGCTGCGCAGTTCGTGGCGCGGACCAAGCGCCCGCTGGTCGCGGAGTTCGCGTACGGCGACTCGCCGACGTTCCCAGAAGCGCGGGCGATTGCGGCCTTTGCGCGCGACCTCTTTCTCAAAGGCGACGTGGACCAGGTGCTCATCGTCGCCACTCGTTTCGTCAACACGCTGACGCAAGAGGCGGTCACCATCGAGTATTTGCCGGTGGGCCAGATCACGGGCCTGAAGGTGCCGGGGGCCGAATCGGAAGAGGCGCTTGGTGCCGACACCGGCGAGACGGTGTTCGAGCCCAGCGCGGAGTCAGTCCTGGGCTACCTGCTCGGGCACTACCTCAATATTTACATCTACAGCGTCCTGCTCAACGCCAAGGCGAGCGAGCAAAGCGCCCGCATGGTGTCGATGAAGAACGCCACCGACAGCGCCTACGACCTGATCAAGGCATTGAGGCTCGAGTACAACAAGTTGCGCCAGGGAAACATCACCAGGGAATTACTGGAAATAGCGGGCGGCCAGGCGGAATGACCGCGGCGAGGCTCGCGCTCCGTCATCAGGTACGAACATGAACATCGGCAGAGTGGTTCAAGTCGTCGGTCCGGTGGTCGACGTCGAATTTCCCGACGCGCTTCCATCCATCTTCAATGCGCTGACAGTGGACTACACGGTCGATCGCCAGCCGGTCACACTGACGCTGGAGGTGCAACAACATCTCGGGGACAAGTGGATCCGCGCGATCTCCATGGCGGGCACTGAGGGTCTCAAGCGCGGCCTCAAGGTCACCGACCGCGGCGGCCCGATGTCCATGCCGGTCGGCGAGGGCGTGATGGGCCGTGTCTTCGATGTGACCGGGAACCCGGTGGACGAGCGCGGGCCTGTCACAGCGGAGAAGTACTATCCGATCCATCGTCCGCCGCCGCCGCTCGTGGATCAGTCGACATCGCCCCAGGTGCTGTCTACCGGCATCAAAGTCATCGATCTGATCTGCCCCTTCCTGAAGGGCGGCAAGGTCGGCGCCTTTGGCGGCGCCGGCGTCGGCAAGACGGTCGTCATCATGGAGCTGATCAACAACATCGCCAAGCTCCACGGCGGCGTGTCGGTATTCGCGGGCGTCGGCGAGCGTACGCGTGAGGGCAACGACCTGTACCACGAGATGTCGACGGCGGGAGTCATCGATCAGAAGGACCTCGGCGCCTCCAAGATCGCGCTGGTCTACGGTCAGATGAACGAGCCACCGGGCGCGCGCCTTCGGGTGGCACTCTCGGGCCTGGCCATCACCGAGTACTTCCGCGACGAAAAGGGGCAGGACGTCCTGCTGTTCATCGACAACATCTTCCGGTTCTCTCAGGCCGGGTCGGAAGTGTCGGCGCTGCTCGGGCGCACGGCGAGTGCCGTCGGCTACCAGCCAACGCTCGCCGCCGAGATGGGCGCGCTGCAAGAGCGGATCACGTCGACGAAGAAAGGATCGATTACGTCCTTCCAGGCCGTGTACGTGCCGGCCGACGACTTGACCGATCCTGCGCCGTCGACCACGTTCGCCCACCTGGATGCGACGATCGTACTCGAGCGCTCGATCGCGGAGCTGGGCATCTACCCCGCCGTGGATCCGCTGGCGTCGACCTCACGGGCCCTGGCGCCCGAGATCGTCGGCGAAGAGCACTACGATGTCGCGCGGCGCGTGCAGCGGGTACTGCAGCGATTCAAGGACCTCCAGGACATCATCGCCATCCTCGGCATGGACGAATTGTCGCCTGATGACAAGCTGACGGTGTACCGGGCGCGCAAGATTCAGCGGTTTCTGAGTCAGCCATTCAGCTCGGCGCAGGTCTTTACCGGTCGCGAGGGGAGGCAGGTGGCGGTCGCCGACACGGTGCGCGGCTTCAAGGAGATCCTCGACGGCAAGCACGACGGCGTCGCCGAAGGGAACTTCTACATGAAGGGCGGGATCGAAGAGATCCAGCAGGCGTGACGTCAGGTCACTGGCATGACTGAAACGCTGAGACTTGAAATCGTCACGCCGCAGGGTACGGTCTTCTCCGAAGACGTCACCATGGTCACGCTGCCTGCCATCGGCGGGCAGATCGGCGTTTATCCTCAACACATGCGGCTGATCACGCAAGTGGTGCCCGGTGAGATCATCGTGAACCGGGGCGCCGAGGAGAGTTTCTTTGCCGTCGGTGAGGGCCTCGTCGAGATCGACGCTCACCACGTGGCCATCGTAACGGATATGGCCATCCCGGCGGAGCGCATCGACGAAGCCAAGGTCGAGGAGGCACGCGCGCGCGCCGAGGCCCGGCTGCGCGAGAAGATCTCCGACGAAGAAGTGGCGTCCGTCAACGCCTCGCTCGTCCGCTCGCTGGCGCAGCTGCAGATCCGGCGCCGGCGCAAGATGTAACGACTTTATATGGGACGCGTCAGTTCCTCGAGCAAATAGACAAACGATTGATCGGTCTTGCCCGTCGCGAGATTCATGCCCATTTCGCAGCTGCGCTTGGGCGAGGTGGAAGCCATGAACGCTGAACAAACCCGTTTAGAAGAAGCTCGCCGTAAACACGCTCGCACGGCGCTTGATATCGAGACGACAACTGAGAACCCCAGATTTCGAGAGACACCACGCTACCCGTCGCTCTACCAGATCAACACACGCGTCTGGCTGACCGCGCTGTCGCAAACACTCGGACGGGCGGCGACGCTCGACGACATCCCGGATGCCGAACTCGATCGCCTGGCTGCGATCGGGTTCGACTGGATTTGGCTGCTCAGTGTGTGGCGAACCGGACCGGCCGCCCAGCAGGTCTCGCGCACGAAGCGTGAGTGGCGTCACGAGTTTCAGGAGACGCTCCCCGACCTGCGCGAGGAGGATATCGCCGGTTCGGGTTTCGCGATCACCGGCTACACCGTACACCCGGACCTCGGCGGCGACGCCGCGCTGGCACGCATCCGTCAGCGTCTCCGGGATCGCGGTCTGCGGCTGATGCTCGACTTCGTGCCCAATCACACGGCACCGGATCATCCCTGGGTGCAGGAACACCCCGAGTTCTACGTGGCAGGCACCGAGTCGGACCTGGCGCAGGCGCCGCAGAACTTCACGCGCGTCACCATGCGCCAGGGCAGCCGCGTCGTGGCGTTTGGCCGCGACCCGTACTTCGCGGGCTGGCCCGACACGCTGCAGCTCGATTACAGCAATCCCGCGACGCAGCAGGCGATGCGTGGAGAGCTTCTTCGCATTGCCGGTCAGTGCGATGGCGTGCGGTGCGACATGGCCATGCTCGTTCTGCCCGATGTGTTCGAGCGCACCTGGGGCCGTCGCGCTCCCCTGTTCTGGCCCGATACGACGAAGTGCGTTCGGGAACGGGCACCGGGGTTCTGCTTCATGGCCGAAGTCTATTGGGACCTCGAGTGGACCATGCAGCAGCAGGGCTTCGACTACGCATACGACAAGCGGCTCTACGATCGTCTGCGCGACAGCCACGCCAGGCCCGTACGCGAGCATCTGCTCGCCGGCCTCGACTTCCAGGACAAGGTCGCGCGTTTCATGGAGAACCACGACGAGCCGCGCGCGGCCGCCACCTTCTCGCCGCCGACGCACGAGGCTGCAGCCGTTATCACATACCTGTCACCAGGCTTGCGGTTCTTCCATCAAGGTCAATTCGAGGGGCGCACGAAGCGCATTTCGCCGCACCTCGTGCGTGCGCCCATCGAGCCCACCGATGAAGCCGTGAAGCGATTCTACGAACGGCTGCTCGCGGTGGTGCGGAAGACAACCGTTCGCGCCGGCGATTGGCGTTTGCTGGAGTGCGTGCCGGCGTGGGACGGCAACTGGACGTGGGATGGATTCGTGGCGTTCGCATGGCAGCGCGACACGGCGCGCGTGCTCGTGGTCGTGAACTATTCCGGCAATCAGGGCCAGTGTCACGTGCGAATACCGTTCTCAGATCTGTCAGGCTGTGCAGTCCGCCTCAGCGATCTCATGAGCGGCGCTTGTTACCACCGTGTCGGGAGCGATCTCGCATCGACAGGGCTCTACGTCGACCTGCCGTCCTGGGGGTACCACGTGTTCGACCTGGAATCCGTCTGAATTACTGACTGCGTGTCAGCGAGGCGAACGTGGGCTCCCTCAATCTGGACTATTTCATTCACGCTGCCAACATTCTGCTGCTCGCAGCGTACCGCGTGCGCGACAGCTGCGTGTGTTCGCTGTCGGCTCCTCGGTGATCGACGTTCGCTGATTCAATGCCGACGGAAGCCGCAAAGGACTGGCGAGTCCGCTGGCGTCTCTTTTTCTCCGAACTCGTCGGAACGGCCCTGCTCGTCCTTGGTGGCTTGTCAGTCGTCATCGTCACGTTCGGCGACGGCAGTCCAATGCCACGTCTGGTTCCTAGCGAACCACTCCGAATGACGCTGTCCGCGTTTCTGTTCGGGACCGTCGGTTCGGCGATTGCCTTGTCATGGGTCGGCAGGGAGAGCGGGGCGCACATCAATCCTGCGGTCACCATGGGCTTCTGGCTGATGAAGAAACTCGATCTGCGAGCTGCAGCCGGCTACATCGTTGCGCAGCTGCTGGGCGCTTGGCTGGGCGCGCTGCCGCTGCTGGTGTGGGGATCGATGGGCCGGAGTGTGCTGTTCGGCGCGACGGTTCCCGGAGAGGGTTACTCCACGGCGGTTGTGCTGATGGGCGAGGTCGTGACGACGTTTGGCCTGATCGCCACGCTGTGCGTCTTCCTCGGGTTTCGCCATCTGCGTCGGTACACGCCGTTCGTGATTCCGTTTCTCTATGCCATCATGGTGCCTCTGGAAGCGCACATTTCCGGCACCAGCACCAACCCCGCGCGTACATTCGGGCCGGCCGTGATCTCCGGGCGTTGGGACGGATGGTGGATCTACTGGATCGGCCCGATGGTGGGCACGTTGATCGCCATCGCAGTCTGCTTTTCAATCATCAGGCGTATCGAGGTTGCCAAGCTCTATCACTTCGAGAACGATCGCCGCCGGTTGTTTCACAGGATGGCTGGAGCGCGCTAGGAATGGCGAGATTCAGCGGTTTCTGAGTCAGCCGTTCAGCTCGGCAGACCTCCGGCCGTCTCAAAGGCGGGCCTGATGCTCGCGCACGGCACCAGATTGTCGTAACGGCGAGTGGTGAGTCCGTCCGGGGCGCGGCACCACCTGTCGTGAGCGGCGACGACGAGTCGTCAGTCAGTGCGGCGCGCCGCTGATTCGCATCGCCGTGCCCTCAGCGTAAGCGCCCGCGTTCTCGCGACCTACGCGGACAAACGCCCGCCGAGAAGTCCGTGGCACGCGCTGTGCCGTGCGCACGGGAGTGGCTGCGGTCCGCTGGTTTTTGGCGCTCGTCGTGGCGTGGGGTCTGGCGGTCGTTGTGACCTCCTCTGGATCCGACGCTGTGTTCCAGACTGCGTGGGCCGCGGCCGCACAGGCTCCCGCCAGCCAGGCACCGCCCAGTCCGCAACCATCCGGCTATGCGGGCAGCGATACGTGCGTCCTGTGCCATTCCGATCAGGAAGCGACGCTCAAGGGCTCGCCCCACGCGCAGGCCGCCAATCCCCGATCGCCGGCGACGCTGCGCGGGTGCGAGAGCTGTCATGGACCTGGGCAGGCGCACGTGGACGACGAATCGAAGGGCCACATCCTGAAGTTCAAGTCGGTGCCTGCCGAGCGGGTGAGCGAAGCCTGCCTGACCTGTCACAACCGCGGCAACCACGCGGGCTGGGAAGGCAGTGTGCACGAGGCGCGCAACCTGTCATGTTCGACCTGCCATAGTGTTCACCACCCGCAATCCGCGGCGCACCAGCTGGTGAAGGCGACCGAAACGCAGTTGTGCGCGACCTGCCACCGGACCCAGGTGGCCAAGACCGAGCGCGCCGTGGCGCATATGCCCGTCCGCGAAGGGAAGATGGCGTGTACCACCTGCCACAACCCACATGGGTCGCTGAGCAACGAGAAGGCCCTGCGCACTGGCAGCTCTGTCGCCGAGATGTGTACGAGCTGCCACACCGAGATGCGCGGCCCCGTCCTGTGGGAGCACACGCCGGTGCGAGAGAATTGCGCCACGTGCCACGACCCTCACGGTTCTTCGAATGATCGGATGCTCGTCGTACGTCAGCCGATGCTGTGCCAGCGCTGTCATATCGCGACCAAGCATCCGTCGTCGAT
>Ga0207428_10000913_pt1 | contig 33008 bp, 37 predicted proteins | sample RhiMethybrSRZTD1_FD_187600 | JGI IMG/M metagenome (GOLD analysis project Ga0207428, IMG submission 187600) | Populus rhizosphere microbial communities from Tennessee, USA - Rhizosphere MetaG P. TD hybrid SRZTD1 (SPAdes) (version 3) | ecosystem: Host-associated > Plants > Roots > Rhizosphere >...
ATGAATAGAACGGTCTAAAAGAATACACAATTATCCAATCTATACTCTTATTTTCATGGGCCATCTTAAGATCATTTCTGACAAATTCATATTGTTGCGAATTTACTGCATATGGTATTATATTATTCTTAGCGGTTGCCATTGCCAAGAAGTGCACATTGTTATGATTAAAAGAATAATACGGCTTTGTCAAGTTGAAATGCTTTAGATATGTATCATATTTGAACAATTCATTTGTCATATCGTGATCTCCAAATGCTATTTTGACTTTTCCACTACTATCTAAAGGACTGATACTATTAAACCAACAGTTAGGAGACCTATTATATGATAGGTCTCCTAAGGCTAGCACAATTTCTGGATCTTTCTTTACCATATTTGATACCGTGCTATTAGTCTCGCTAGTACAACCAAAATCTCCGGCAGCAACGAAGTTAAACTGTCGACCTTCTTTAGTGCCAAGTTCATTAGCACCTTCTGATGGAGTGTGAAATAGTACGGTAGCAAGTAACAAAAAAGTTAACAGCGTCAATAATCCAACTTCCTTACGATTATTCTTCAAATAACCGGACGGTGTTATTAACTGGATAGTTAGTTCGGAGAGGCTTGCCTTTTCCAAAAGTAACGAAATATTTTCGCCAGAATATAAATGTAGATTGATACAAATGTCTAAACATTGGATGAGTTTGCTATAAAATCATAGATTCCTTATAGCATATACGAACAAGGAATATGCATAAATCGGAGATTCCTGATTTCTCTGTTTCTTAATTTTCGGGCCCGGAAGCGTTAACGATAGATCTGTCACTAATTAGATCATTGAGGGAATCTTAAATCTACATGATAATATGAAGTAGTTTTATGATTTTATGTTTAACATGGGGCTGGTTGGATGGACATTGTTTACAATATGAATCCACTTAAAATTGACAAGGTTTGATCAACATTCGGGTTTGGTGGAAATTCAATACACAAGTGTATGTAATCCAACATTGGATTTGACCTCAAATTTGGTATCATTTCTAGCCTTAAATTCTAACATCTACCCTCAAACTCTAATAGTAAGTTAATGACTTGTTTAAATGAACGTGAAGATGAATCGCTCAAAAAAATCAAAGGAAGTATTATCCGTTATCATCCTATTTGGCTTGGTTAATTCCACTTGTCTCATAGTAGTTAATGGCCCACTCGTTTATGGTCAATCAAATCAAACTATATCCAACGCAGTCTTACTGAACACACCAGTAAAGAAAGTTCACGTAGGAGATATTGATATTGGGTACAAAATGTTAGGTAAAGGTGAACCGATTTTACTTTTTAACGGTGCTTCGGATAATATGAACGCCTGGGACGAAGCCTTTCTAAAAGGTCTTTCTTCAAATCACACAGTGATTGTGTTTGATCAACGTGGAATTGCAAATACAACAATTGGTTCTAAATCATACTCTTATCAGCAACTAGCAGACGATTCAGCTGGATTACTTGATGCTCTGAAAATATCAAAGGCAGATGTTATGGGATATTCACTTGGATCATACTTAGCCCAACAGCTTACAATCACGTATCCGGATAAGGTGAACAGTCTTATACTTGTTGGTTCATCATGTGGCGGAAAAGATCATACACCTAAACCACCCGAGTTTATAAAATTGCAATCCGACATCGTAAATAAATCTCTAAATAATGTTTCTATTTCACTGGAGGAGATGAAAGCGCTTGTATCTGCTTCATTGGGAGAAGGATGGATAAGACTGCATCCTGATTCTGTTAAGATTCCAGAAAACATTACTTCGTTACAACAACTGAAGCCTGGTTTGCCACCTGAGGTAGCGAATAATCAGAATAACGTAGGAAAGCATTGGGAGGACAATCCAAACTGGAGTGGTACTTGTGATGAGCTTGCGGAATTGGCTAAGCCCACGTTGGTCATAACTGGCACCGATGATAATCAATACCAACCGCATGTTAATTCTTTAAAGATAGTAGAAAAGATTCCAGGAGCTTGGCTTGTACAGATCAAAGATGCTGGTCATGCAGTAATGGATCAATATCCAGAACAGATCGGAAGGTTATTAAGTACATTTCTGTCGACAGTATCGAATCCACCTAGCTAATGTAACTATAATGGGAATCCATAACATTATATCACATCAATCCATAAATCTAAATTTAAATTCATTCCAAAATAGTAATAGATAATTCAATGAGATATCAGAATTGGTATCATTTAACACCTAAACCGATAAAATCAATATCTATAAATTTTATATCTTGATGAATGGTGGATTAACAAGGGATTAATCCCATTATTACAGACAAGAAAAAATGTAAAAGTAGGGCCTCCAAATCGCGAAGAGGAGTAACATAGTACGTTGCTAGACGAAGGGCTACCACTTATTAAATATAAATTATATCAATTCTAATTTAATTCAGATCATTTTATATTATGTATTCTATTGGCGATTCTTGTTGTAACAAGGAGTCTCAGCCTCATCATTATGTTTCTGTTCATGTTTGCACTTTTCTTTAGTATCAAAACAGAAATGATGTTCCCCAACTTGATCATAGCAATACTTTTTATCCGTAGCCGGCTTCGACTGGGCAAAATTATATGAGGCGCTTATTATTGCTAAAGTAAGCACTAAAACCACAACCAATGATAGAGTTATTCTGACCTTCATATTACTAATACGAATTTAAATGTAAAAAGTCTAATAGTAGGATATCTAATTTTGATTCTACGAAGCATTCTTTAATCTAGTAACCCCCCTTCAGAGATCCACCAGACTTCGGTTGTTTGCCCTTTGTAGCAGTAGTAATATTCTTACCTGTAGTATCACCTCCTCCAACAACACCGGCATGCGCTTTGACTAATGCATCCTTAAGGGCTGGTGGTGGTGGCGATGTAACCATCTTAACGCAATCCCACTTACCATTTTCTTGTAATACACAATTATAACATACAGGGGGATCACCCGCCTCGCAACAAATTCCACTATTTCCTCCTTCATCTACGTGGCAAACCGGAAATCTAACCCCAATAGCAGATACAATAGATGCTGATGAACTGTAAATTGATATGACAAATAATCCGGATATAACCACAAAAATTACAAATTTACTACGCATATTACTTTGCGGTAGAATTCAGCGTATTAAACGATTGATTAACTTAGTTATTCATTTCCTTCGTTGCTACAAACCGTATATAAGATCCAATCCAAAATTCTTAGTTCCATTGTCTCAATGGTATAAACTAAATTATTTTTTATTTATACTGCGGGCCCTGAGGGATGCGTGCCGATATTGGTGCTAAAGGTGGATTTTCTAATATATGACTAGTAAACTTTAAGTTTTTCTTAGTCTTAATTTTAAGTTACTAATTTTGTTCTACTTAGAGAAATGATGTAGTCATTTTCTTATAATTGAGTTTGCTGTTTTTATCAGTTTATACATAATCAAGTAAATCAAACAGAATGAACTCATTGGGTTCAAACTCATATTGCAGTCCTATCTGTGGATTGTGGAAAGATTTGATTCCTTTCTTAGGGTAGTGATTTATTACTATTTGTTGGTGTATTACTACCTTCAGTGGTAACACTATGTTTAGGAACAGTTTCACTTTTTAACATGCCATCATTTTTCAAGAGGCTGCCACCTTTCATATCACCTGTATTATTTGATGGTTGTTCTGTAGATTCGACCGTAATACCGGGCTTAGCTCCTTGTAAAACTTTACTAGTCATATCCGTTTGTGAGTGAGTACAACCCATGTCGGTTCCATCACTAGTTGTTTTACATTCTGTGCAGTAGTTAATCTTCTTACCCGTTTGGGTGTCTGTCTCAGTATGGCAACAACTTTCTGTAGTTATTCCATTTTCAGTCTTCTTTACACATGCCACGTCACCTTTTTTTATTAAAGCAAATCCAACAAATAGAGAGGAACTGTAAATTGCGGCAACAAGCAATGTCGATAGAGCCACAAAAATAACCAATCTAGTATCCATTCTTGTCCAATCAACAATCTAGTCTATTAACTTTAGATTAACTTTGTTCTGTATGTGCATTAAATGCAATTATACTTTGTTTATTATGTTACATGTGATTGGTCGTTTCTGAATCATTTTTGACATAAATTTACGGCCCAGAGGGATTATCTGAAAATTCATTTGGATCCTAATCATTGAGATCATTGCTCCAACCATTTGTACAATCTGAATGAAACTACTTCTTGGAATTAGACTCTTCAAAGCATCTATCGCAATATTTCTCGATTAACGTTATACCATCCATATCATAACTTGCTATCTTTGCAGGTATCCCTTTACATACGGCACACTCACCACCCATTATTTCCTTGACAAGGTCTCTTTTGATATCCAGTGCCAAGTCTGGATTATCTAATTTTTTCTTTAGAAATTGTAATTTATCATCAGGAACTACAATTGGTGTCACTTTCGGCTTTGGTTTTTCCATTCTAATTATACTCCAATCAGACTAGACCGTTCAAGTCTGGATTTTTTAAATAATGAAATATAATACTGACCGATGAACTTAAACTGATCGTTTTTACTGTGTCCAGAACTATAGATCTCATTAGTGGTATTCATTAAAATTCTAATTTACAGCGATTCAAATAAGTCTATTTATTCAAAAATGTTCTTAACCTTCCAGTGCCAGTCGTGTTTCACCCAATAGCATGGCGTCAGAGCAAATCATTGAATTCAACTTGATTGATCAATCAATACACCTTTATTGTGCATATTAAATACTAAGTTTAGAACAATTTTGGAAAAAAATAAGTGCGATAAGTGTAACTTGACTATCCATCCTAATTTCATAGGTTATCATAAGTGTGATCATCAAAACTGTCCAATCTGTAAAAGTCCTATTTCTCCTTCACAATATTGGTTCCACTTAAGATCACATCCGGGTCATGAAAATGATAGCCCACCACCGCCAAAAGAACGTACATTTGAGAATAGAGGAAAACCAAACCACTTCGGTTATGGTAATTATCAAAGGAACTAATCAGGAATTATTTTATTTGGTACTGATTTTAAAAGCGTTCTGCCGTTTCGCTAACTGAGAATATCATTATTTTAAGAAATAATTAGATTCTTTTGGAATCGAATATTTTGGATCGATGCCACGGCTTAACCCTAATTTTTTGTCTACAGTCTTTACAGCGCAGAATTTCCTTTGGATATTTCAATTGGCAGGTGGAACAATAATTGAAATAATTATAATCTATCCTCTTGGAAATTGCTTTTACCCTACTGTCTTTGAATACCCTAAGCATGTTATCGACAAGTTATCTTCTATCTAACATATTTGTTACTATATTATGGTGTTTGTGACCAAAATTTGTTTGGCATTATTTAGCTGAACTTTCTTCAATTTCCCTAGCGCATCTATCGCAATACTTCTCTATTATTATTGCCCCTTCGGTATCGTATTTGACTAACATGGTTGCAGGTTCTCCGCATGCTACACAAAATCTCGAATGCTTTTCTGCACTTGATGTAAACGGCTCAATGCTTTTCAGTGTCTTTTCTAACAATTATATCTTCTCTAATTAAGTATAATGAATGTACACTATAAACCATACTAACAACAGAAAAAAAATTCACTTAATATCATATCAATTTGTTACTAATATCCATACGGTTTAGCTTGTGTTTTGTGGGAACTTGTGGAATTTCACACTAGTCGGAGTTCAGAATTTGTTCATTTTAAGATTTCTATGTTTTCTCTTATCGTCTCCCATGTTTCTGTATTCTATGACAGGAGTTGCTAGTTCTGTCAAGAATTATGGAATTTGTCACAAAACATTCACGTATCTTGAATTAATACCTCTGAAAGGTAAAATTATATGAGGCGCGATATCGACGAAACTTTGATTCTCGGGTTTTACGGAGCAATCGTATACTTAGATAATCCGTTGGTAGAAACATGGAGGGATGAATTGGACTTCCAGATGGACCGGATTTAGAATTTCTAGTTTCTCTTAGTAAGAATAAATAAATGGAAATATATTTAGTTCCTTTGACAATTAAGGTTCATTGGATTCGAACCGTTCATGTAGCGTTTTACTAACTAGGTATTTAGCCTTTTGATCCACCGAGAAATTTATGATTAGAGCGTATAGAAAGTTCCAAATTATCGTTTAATTATAATATCTCGTAATACAAGATAGTGCATGGTATTTGAAGATGAGCACATAATTCGATGTAGCGAATGTGGAAGAAACTTAATAGTTAAAGATAATGTAAATAATGGGGTTGCATTTCTGAGTCACCTAAAGTTGGATCATGGTATTTCCTACGTGCCTCAACGCATGACTAAAGCCAAGACTAAAGTTAATACTGGACAACAATTACAAAAAATGGATTCTTAGTTTTATGCTAGAGTCATTACTTACTATCAGATACAAACTATTGGTTACTAAGAATTTCAAAATCTATTAGAATTTAGAATTGGAAAAATGGCTAATATTTTGTATGATTCTAGTAGACAGAACTAATCAAAACATTGATGGGAAAAGAGGGATCTCAACCCACCAACGTTAACTGAATTAATAGAACAAGGTATAAAATGTTTATGGTTGGTTTCCTCAATCGTAAGATGGAATGATACTTTATCACATGCAATGCCAAGTAATTAATGACACCTACTGATTGTTTAACTCCACCAATGCTAATGAACCCAATTTATTCCTGTGCATTAGTAATATTTCTTCACTCATAATAGTTGGAATTGTGAATTTGAGGCAAAGAGGGCTTTCGATGTTAAATTTTCAGAGTCAATACGCTACATTAAATAGGGCAATAGAGTATATTATATTGGATTTTTTTGAAACAAAATAGTTTCCCTATGCGGGAATGGCATGTTAAACATATGGAACAAACTGTTGTTAGGTTTGTGAGAGGATTATCTGAAAATGCGTCGCGATGGGAGAAAAGACTGAATAATAAGTATGGGAAAATAGGCAGAGTAATTAAGAGAATTGACTATGACGTAAAGCACGGTGTTTCAAATAAACAAGTCTTTTCATTTTTGCAACTAATGAGGACAGATTCCATTTACCTAGAAGTTATGGATTGTTCTGGTTCAATGGAAAGATTGAATGAATTAGAATCGTATTATAAAGAATCATCTCCGCAATTATCTTTTAACTTTTAACTGTAATAACGCTGTTACTAGAAAAGTTAATTGATATTTAAAAGATTAACTGGATTACCGTGTTTGGAAGTCAAATCCGAATAATTTTTATCCCGTCAAACTTTTTTGTTCGGCTCTTACGAAGACCAAGATACCGTAAATGACCAGAAATTAAGGTAATCAGTTGGGCTAAAATGATATAGATTCACTATCTTTCCAATCTATTACACAATCTTTTGTGATATCGATTTTCTAAGTTTGCTTATACCATACCCAGACTTGGGTGATACAATTATTGGATGCTCTATTTTTAACTCCTTTAAAGTCCTATTAACATCATCAAATTCAGCTTTGTCTATTTTTGAAAAAACAATTACAATTTTTTCTTTGTCTACGTTCAACTCCTGTAAGACGTTGATGCAGCTGTAATATTTTATTTTTATTTTATCCACAGGATCTGATGAATCAATAAGAAGAAGAATGATGTCCGCCTGAAGAGACTCTTCAAGGGTCGACTTAAACGCCTCAATCATATAAGTAGGGAGTCCTCTTATGAATCCAACTGTGTCGCTTAGCAAAATTTTCTGTCCATTAATAACAAAAGATCTTGTCGTAGTTGAGAGAGTTGTAAATAAATTTTCAGAAGTTTTCCTACTTTCCATAGTTAGCAAGTTGAAGAGGGTAGTTTTACCCGAACTTGTGTACCCCACTAGGGAAACTATCGGCATTTTGTTCTCTATTCGTTGATTATGGTAAAGATCACGTTTTCTTCTAGAATCTGCCAACTTTTCTAAAATGAATCCCATCCTCCTCTTCAGATCCCTAAATTTTACGTCAACGATGTATTCTCCACTGCCACCTTTTCCTGGTCTCTCGTTAGCTACTAAAAGCTTGGTATTTTCTTTTACCCGCGGTAATTCGTATTTAATTTCTGCGAGCTGAATCTGTAATTTTGCTTCGCTCGTGGTAGATCTAATGTAAAACAGGTCAAGAATTAACCTTTCTCTGTCTATTACCTTTATACCGGTAGACTTCTCTAAATTGTAGATTTGCTTAGGTGTCATATGTTCATCAACAATAATTTGGTCAGATTTAGTATGTTGAAGAAATTGATTAATTTCTTCGACCTTGCCAGAACCTAGACCATATTGATGGTGCCTTAGGTTTTTTTGAGTAAAAGACCTTACAATGTTCACATTGCCTAATGACTCCACCAAACCTTTTCCTTCCTGCTTGCTGAAATCGTCAGCATACGTGACTAGTATAACATTTTGCTTAATTTTCAGAATGTTTCAGGTCCGGACCAGTCCATATAATCATCAGATGAATAATCGTTTTTGTGTCCCCTTGAACACACATGTGGTGTTGCTGAATTAGCGTTTAATTTGGAACCTTTTTTGGTATCTTCAGGTATATAAAGACCGGGAAACACTTCACCACAGTTCTTGCATTTTAACATCAGCATAGGCATTTGTCTTAAACTAACTATTATAGGATGTCAATACTATTAATATCTACCTACACTAATTTTCAAGTAAAAATGGATTAACTGTCACCAATAATTAGCAATATCATATATCGATCAGATGTATTCGTTATTCGCTACTAGTATCTCCAAGACTTAATCATTTTTAGGAGCACTAAGGGTAATTCAGAGTTTCAAGTCCTAGTCCCAAATGATACTTAAAAATAAATCATAATTTTATTGAATTAGGTCCAAGACCATTTTCAATTCATCTATCTCATTCTCTATAGCTTGTCTGTCTACCTCATCTCTACCGTTTTGCGCCGTGTAGTTTACCAACCTTTGACATGCTTCAATCTGTCCTAATATCAAGTCCTTCTTATCGTGACATAAACTGTGGTAGCTATCAATCAAGGAATACGTTACTTTTCTCTTCTTATCCACGCATCCACAAGTTTTGGCCACAATGCCATAGGGTGTCTCTGCTTCGGAAATATTCAATTTAGTAAGACACCTTCATTGGAATCAAACCAGGATTCTAGGACCATGCCATGAATATAATCATAAACTGGTCTGTATGACTCGTTAGCTGATACAGGCATTGATTCTATTTCATTATTACTACACAAAGGACAGGTATTGGGAATGATTAAGTTGGTCAAGCATGTAGCACACCAAAGACATGATTTACAGATCAGGAAATTTCTCTTGTCAATAAACTTATCTTTGTTTTCATAGAGCAGCGGATAAATCTTCGAAGAGGTCACAATAACGAATCATAGCCTAACGCTTTTTGAATATCGATTTTATTTAACATCAATTATGTTGAGTTTGGATGGCATTTAAGCATATCTAATATTCGTAATAGCAACAGAAGGAATAGAATGGTTTAGAAAATATGTGTAACTTACCATAATATTACGAATATTCCCCCTATAACAAACAAAGATAACAAAATAAGTTATGTATGACTTAATAACTTACGAATGTTCCCTATTCTTAGGAATTATAGCGTTTATACTTTTTGTAGTTAGTTTTCACTACGTTTTTTGTTAGAGAACTTAAAATTTTTACCACAGATCACTCAACTCATTCTTTAAAAGTGGGTTAGTCGCACACTGTTTTAAGAACTCTCACTGATAACTTTTAAAAGCTTATATGATTCGAAGACGTTATCTTGATTAGTAAATAATAGTTGTGATGCTCTCCAATCTGAAACAAAACTATTAGGATGATACAAAATGAAAATAATAGCATGGTGTTATAGCTGCCAACAGCAAATATCCTTTGACAACGGAACCAGAAATAGAAATGGTGTGGCAGTTCCAGTGGATGATTATGGTAATCTTCACAGTTGCAGGTATAAAGATCGAAAGCCTGGATTTCAAAGTCAAAAATGTTTCAGATGCGAACAAGTCATACATTTTGATAAAAATTACAGGTCACTTTCGGGAAAGTATATTCCTCTGGATTGGAATTCGGGAAAACGACATGAGTGTAACGAGACGCGGGATCTAAAGAATAAATAGTATAGGCTATTCCAAGAATTTTATGAAAAAAAATGTAACGAAGAAGGATGTATATAAAAATAATGGAAGTAATTGCTGGAACCAACTTTAAAAAAATCCCTAATGTCAAACCGCTGTCCTAAATACTACTAACAAACTGATGCTAAATGAGCACATAACCATGCAATTGCATTTATCCTAAAAATCAGACCGATGGTTCGAAAAATCAGGTTACTAATTTTCTAATCATATTTGGCAGATCTAGAAAAATAAGATAGGTAACAATTAATTGGTGTAGAAGTAATCATACCTAGTGGTTAAATCCGCAAAATGTATTCAACAACATCATGATTTGTGTGATGGAGATATAATAGAAATAATCAATAACTCAAGGACAACAAGAATTTGTGAATGTCAGTGTCATGACAATATGTATAATCTTGTCAGTAGGATGCAGGCGGCAAATAATCAGTAATTATAGAACCCATAAATCAGCCTAATAAACTAAAGTATAACATTATGAAGAGTTATTGAATTTCATCTGCCTGAAAAAACCACAAATATCAAAATATCATTTAGTTGTCTGTAATAAGAAGATTTCCACAATTAAAGTCAATACGATCTTGCAATTTGCATAGTTATTGATTTATGTATTCCACATTGGTTCTGTTAAGTCAAGTAATAATACTAAACCGGCAATTGCTGATCCTCAGTTGGTAAGCAAATTAACCACGACCGTAGGTGACCTAATTCGAAATACGAATCACAGAAATTAAATAATCTGCTGGTGAGAGCGTCTAATTTATAAATTAAGTACAATATTATAATTATATATGGTGGACCTAGTTTATGGTCGTGGAATAACCGATATTATTCGAGAGATCCCCGTGTATGCCAGCATTTTCAAGAAATTTGTTGGTATCAAATATTTTCATGCAAAGCCAGCACTATACGGTTCAGCCGATATAATTAATGTTTGTAACCTCCACTGCTCACACTGCTACTGGTGGCTAAATAGGAAGGAGGATAATCAAGATTTAAGCGTAGAGGACTGGAGAGCAATAATCAGAAGAACATTTAAGAAGCAAAATATTTTCGTTGTCACACTCGTTGGAGGAGAGCCAACTATGAGGCCAGAGATTATAGACGTATTTTGTGAAGAGATGCCTAGAAGAATATGTGTGGTTACAAATGGCTATTTTCCTCTGAAAAGGATCAAAAATCTTTACTTTTATTGGATATCATTAGATGGAACTCAAAAGGCTCACGATGCTATTAGAGGAAAAGATTCCTATGCCAAAACCAAAGGTAACATTCTAGAGTATATTAAAGGTCCTTCTCGGAATGGCAAACCTGCCTGGAAAGATATTTGGATCACAATGACCATCAATACAGTCAATTACTCTACAGCTATTGACTTGGCTGAAGAATGGGTTGGAAAAGTTAACAAAATAGGTTATCAGTTTCACACACCATTTATGAAAGGAGATCCTCTGTGGTTGGAATTTGGAAAATTACGTAATGATTTGGTAGACCGACTCATAGACCTTAGAAGAAAATATTCGGATTTTGTAATTAATAGTGAGAAACAACTATCCCTGATGAAAGGAAATTGGGGAGGTAGTGGGACAACTCCTGTTCAATGTCCGTCATGGGCAATACTTTCTTTGGATCATATGGGAAGAGTTAAGCAGCCCTGTTGTATTGGTAGTGCTGATACCAAGTCACTAAAGCCAATCTGTGAAGATTGTGGTCTTGGCTGCTATTCGGTATTAGTTGCAAATGGCATTTCAGGTGCATGACAATTCACATCTTTGTCTATGTATTTATTGGCATAATTTGATATGCCATTAATTGATTATCGTTACTAATGATGGAAGCGGAACTGACACAAAAATAAAAATTGGTATTGAAATACGCCACCACGAGAATGATGTGCACTGACGTACGCCACTATGATTCGCTGTTCATTAGGAAATATAGTTAGATTTTAGAATTTGATTATAACATTAGTAAATTTCTGGCGTAGTTTGATTCATCCAACAATCAAAACAAACTTCAAAATCTAGTTGATAAACCTCAATTTTATTTTTATTACAGATTTGACATAATTTTTCCATATAAGAAACCTTCAAAATTTGGATATAAGAATATATCATTTTATTCATTTGTGACGATTTAAGGATGAAGTTTTATTTATTACAAAATTGTTGAAATAAATACAAATAATGACATATTTGATACTTTTATTAATACTATTTACTGTGCTTATATCAATTTGTATACCTTTATTGCTTTTTTATGACTTTTAAACATAACCAACAATTAGTATTATTTACAGCTGAGGTATAGCTAATGTTTTTATGGAATGCTAACCCGATAACAATTGAATATTATGAGAAGAAGAGGAGTTGAAATGATGCCAAAGTCAAAGGCTACCAAGAATGGTGAACAGCGAATAACCACAAACAGAGATAAAATCAGACATCTGGAATATTTTAATAATGGACAGTGGCGACACAGTGACAAATGCAAGGAGTTTACCAACAAAGAGTGTTCTTTGGTAAGGCTCAGGAAGTCTGAATAGCTACAGTCATCGTCATTCTTGTCAGGCGTGTCAATCTAAATTTTTGAAATGTGTTGTCCTTATTACAGTTGATTGTATATCGGTGGTGATAATCTAACTTCTATAGTACTCAATATGTTATCTATGCAACTATTTGTAATGAGAGAAGGGATTCTTAACTTTGTTTCTACGGGCAATAAACAATTTAGGGATTCTAAAATTGCGATTCGCTGTCCGATGTCATTCTCCTCACGGCACTTTTCAACTAAGCTAATCAGATATCTCGTATTTTGTGACATTAATTACTATATTATGGATACAATAGACTTAATAATGTTTAGATATATTCCACATCCTTACAAATAATTTTCCATAATTGGGAACTTTTAAAATAATTATTATACTCTAATGTTACTATAGAATGGTCCTACAACCACATCGTAATATTAATTATAAATACAAAGGATGATATAGCGTGACGAGTATAATTTATTGTTTATAATTGAAATTACAGAGTGTTATGATTTGAAGATTTTAATGATTTCAACCGAGTTTCCGCCCATGCATGGTGGTGTTGGACGCTACTGCAAAAAGCTAGTCGATTCGTTAAGAAGTGAAGGCATGCGCGTGTATGTCACATGCAATGAAGCTGGAAATGGAGATTATTTTGGCATCGCGCCAAATAATAAATATAATTCTGAAGTCCTCTTAAAAATTGTTAAAGAGGTCGAACCAGATGTTGTCCACGTACAATATGAACATGGACTGTATGGAATACGCTTAGATCCAATAAATCCTGGAAAAACACACACAAATATAGAATCATTTTACAATGAATGCACAGTTCCTATAGTCACCACTTTTCATTCGGCTTACACTTTCACTCAATGGATGAGATTGGTAGTTCCATTGAATAATAGATCATTTGGGCGCCTTGGAACTTTTCTTCGGATGGCTTACGACTATTGGACACATCTACTAAATTATAATTCATTTAATTCTCTAAATAGGAAAAAAATAGGACTCAATAAAGCCGGAGTTGTATTTTCTAAATATCTAGCGAATCTTATCCCAGGTACTACGTTAATATATCATGGAGCAGAGCCCAGCTGTCCACCTCCCATGGATAGAAATGAGGCAAGAAAGATCTTCTCACTTCCTGAAGGTGAGAACCTTGCATTAGCTATGGGATTCATGACCGCAACCAAGGGATGGGATATTATTGGAAAAATGAAGATGCCCAAGGGCTGGAAGATCGTAATAAACACCTCACGAAATCATTATGGAAGAGAAAAATTAAAGGATAATTTTGAAAATGAAGGCGTTATCAACTTGAACAGGGGCTTTCTAAGTGACAGAGATTTGTCATTACTCTTGTACTGTGTTGATGCTTTGATTCTTCCTTACAAAGTTACTTCTGGTTCAGGTGTAATGTACGATGGACTAGCTCATGGACTCCCGTTTATTTCAAGTAAGTTAGAATTTTTCAAGGAATTTTCTGACATGAAGTTAGGGATGATGGTTAATCGTAATCCCTTAGAGTTCTCAAATTCTCTTCTAAAACTTAAAATGAGTTACAAGCAATACAAAGATGCGGTTGTAGATCAAAGAAAACATCTACTCTGGAAGGAAATTGCTAAAAAGCATATATTTCTATATAATTCGATTATTGGCCATGCCAGTCCCCCTCTATTGAAAATTAAAAGTTAGATTTCATTTATTACTGGAAGAATGACCAAACATAGTCTAATTTACCAAACGTGATATCGGAGTACGGCATTTCATTTAAGTTACCAAAAATAAGTTATAATCTCTGGAATTGCTCATGGACAAAGATTCATTCTTATATGTGATGAGGAATGTATTAAGATGTGGAAAGCTCAAAATTGACTGTTAATATTTCTTCAATAGTCGAAACTGACTTTAGAGAGAGATATAACTTATACCTAAGGACGAAGAAACAACGAATATTCGATAAATATATTGGATTCAACGAATTGGAGGACGAAAGAAAAATCGTTAACCAGCAAGTTATGAGGTCTCCTGGACGTAGAGGGGAGATTATTAAGAATGAAGAGATAGATAAAGAATTTTCTAGGCGTTATAGCGATTATGTAAATAGTAATAAAAGAATTTAGAATTTGGATTCGGACAGAAAAAACTTTACTAATTCAAGAGTTCTTATTCCTTATTCGCAAGCCGTTTTATAATTTTTAGTACCTGTATTTTTAACGCATACAACACAAAACAATTGGTCGGGTTGTTTCTTGATTATACAATCAAATTAACTTCCTCCAATCAATTGTTAATTTTTAGTTCCTTATCTAAGTTTTTGATTCTTCATATCTATAATAAAGCTTAACCAATGTTTACGTTCTTTTTCAGGAATATAGCAGAATTCTTTAGACCGAACTACTAGTTTTCCTTTAAAAACATAAAAATCAACACCACATTCGACCTGTCCCTCATTTAATAGGAAATTTATGTAATTTGGCCCGATCTCAACTAATTTATTATTTCTATATTTATGTAAAACGAATGGGTTAAAATCCATACTCTCATTATCTCGCCATCGACCAGTAATCGGATCTACCCTGTCCAGATAATGTAGTTCGTAATTGATCTTATCATGATCTTCAGGACTTAACCACTCAAATTTCATAATCAAAAAATAGTATAATGCGGTACCTTATCTACTTTCTAATTTTTAAAATTACTAGATTGACAACAAATATAAAATAGATTACTTTTTTTAGAGTCATTTCTGCGTTCCTGAACCCCAATTCGCGTCATTGTATCAATCTAAATTAAAGCATATAATCATCAATGAGATATACTCATTAGAGATTCTATAAGTTTGCATTTTTAGGGCTTAAGACATATCTGCTTTCCATTACAATGAATAATTATTTGTAGATTCATAGAGATAGCAAAAGGAAATTTATGATTACGTTCATTTACCCAAAACAGGAACAATTGGCAATATAGTAATACTTAAATATTCAGGCCCGGAGGGATGAATCTGGAATTTCAGGTGGGTCGTAATTTGAATTTCTCGTTTATCTTATAGAAACTTTGCTTCAAATTGGTATATTTAATTTGAATATTAATTTGACTAAATCTCATAAATTTGGAAAGTCGATTAGGAGATTGGTGGACAATTCGTAACGTTCTGATGGAAAATAATACCTCATTTTTTATATCCCCATAATCTTTAAATTGACTCGTATGTACATAATGTTATGACTGATAATAAAGAGAGTGTAGACCCCTCCAACAATGATAAAACAAACCTAAACCCAACACAAGAATCCAGTGTTGCATCTCAAGCCTACTCAATTTCGAAAGAAAATGTTCCATCTATTAGTAAAATCTTAATTACTGATGATGGACAGGATGAATCAAATAAGGTATTTAACTATGCTGTATCCCTATCCAAATATTCAGGAGCAGAGTTACAAATTCTACGAATTTTAGAAAAATTTGAGAAAGTAGAAGGTGCCTCTTTAGAAGGTGTCTCTGCACAAGGTTCTAACAAGAATATAAAACAAGAGGTTAAAGGACCGGTAATAGAAGAAATGGAATTAAAGATAAAGAGATGTAGGGAAGCTGGCTGTGAAAGTAAAATTTCGTATAAATTCAAAGTAGGTAATCCTTTAGAGGAAATAGTGAAAGAGATTAAGGTGGGAAATTACGATATGTTAATCTTAAGGAGTGTACATCTAGATTCTGGAGTGAGAGCCTTTTTCAGTAGTGCACGAAAAATAATTGGTAACGTAGACATACCTGTATTGGTAGTTCGTTAATTAAAATCATTTTTCTATCTTGTTTGTCTAACGCTTTTTTAAACGAATCCCATTTTATTTATTTAACAATAATTTTTCCTTTCATGAAAGGATACAAAGTGCAATAATAGTCCTTATTCTGATTATAATATTTACAGTTTTGTTTATTGGTATTTTTGATATGGCTGTTCCTACAGACGGCCATAGTAAGTTACTGCTCCCAAATTGTTATTCAATATGGAAAGGAGATATGTCCTAAGGGATAAATGACGATTAAAATCATGATTTTGTCTTTTCTACTGAATTCAAATTCCACTAAAGTTAATAGAAAGAAGGATTGACCATTCAAGTTGATGATTCCTACAAAATTTCAGAACTCAATTTTAATGCCATTTATTCTAAGTTTAGTTTTGGCATTAATGGTTCCCAACGTCAACGCAGCCAATTCACAGAAAGATTTTACAATTAATGCTAAAATAAATACACAGAAATTAGATGATGCTGATAAACTAAAGGTTGTAGCCACCGCTAACGGGGATACACAAGTTAAGAATGTGACAGGTAATGACCTAAAATCAAAAAGCACCACTGTTTCATTTCGATTTAATCAAAAAAATAATATCGTGAGTGTTGGCGACAGGGATGAGTATGCAGTATGTGCTTATGCCCTATCTGTTACAAATGAAATGAAATCATACTCCTGTGTGGAAGGTAATATTGAGCAACCGAATGGAAAAAATACAATAGACATAGGTTCAGGACCAGTCATTACCCTTTCAAGTGGACCGTTCAAACCCGTAACTGGTGCTGAAATAAAAAATCCGACTATTGACGTCCATATACCACTTTCAGATAGAAAAGATGTAAAAGACCTTAAAGTAGTTGCCATGATTAAAGGTGAACTTCAGTCCAAGACTGTAGATGCGCAAAAGATGCTCAAAAATTCAAAGGACAATACCATAATAGTTCCATTCCATTATGACAAGACTCCTGAAATTGGTCCCATTAGGGTTGGAGATTACTTTTTTGCTTGTGTCTCTGCTGAAGAGTTAAATCCTCCCGAAGGAACAGAATGTGAACATAGACTAACAGACCACACATTTCACATACACAATATAATAGCAAGATAAAAATCAACACTGGGTTTTAAAACCGATTTTTTATCAAGGAATAGAAAATTATTCGTTACTCCAAACTTGACATAAAATCCAATCGAGAATTCTTAGTTCCGATATCTCAATAGTATATACTAAATTATTTTTTATTTATACTGTGCGCCCAATTATGTATGAACTTTCCATTTTGAAGAGGATCGTGTGCACAATCTGATGCGGTACGTCCTGAATCTTTGCATGCGTGGAATTCTTCCTTGTTATCCGTTGCTCCTGGTGATTTTGCAACATCGCTTGCATGATCGTTCGGTGTCCCGCCTTTATCTGCATATATGCGAACTTAGAAAAACTAATCTAATAGATTTTCTGACGAGTTTGCGGTTTTCAACTCTTAAATAAAATATTGGTTTAATAGTAGACATGAGTTCTATTACAAATACAAGTTCATTTCATAATCCTAAATATGCAGAATGTATTGAAGCGTGTAATCATTGTTCCAATTCATGTGAATACTGTGGCACTCTATGTTTACGAGACGCTAATTATACGCTTGTGGAATGTGTAGAGCTCTGTTTCTATTGTGCTGACGTATGCAGATTTGCATCTAAACATATGTCTCGTGACAGCAACCGTGCAAAAGAATTCTGTGACTACTGTGCCAAAGTATGCGAAGATTGTGCTGAGGAATGTGATGAACATGATATGGACCATTGTAAACAATGTGCGAATGTATGTCGAGAGTGTTCAAAAATATGTAAAGAAATGGTAGCAAAGCAAAGGAAGTAATCCAAAAAATAAAAATAAGGAGTTAACCCCGAGGTTTTCATTGCCATGACGCTAATTGTTCATGTTAATGGTATTCTAAAATCAGTAACAACTCGGAGGTTTGTGAACCATTTTTGACCCTAAAAAACGGCTCAAAATAGACTAGGATTTTACTAAAAATATGAAAAGCAAATACTTGTGTTAGGATTCGGTGGAACTGATAACGCTAACACCTTAGTTGATGAATCCTTCGTGTTTTGGGGCTGGTCGGCTGTGAATATTTTTGACATAGTTTTACTATCATTCATGTTAAATTACTACCATATACACTACTTAGTTTTTGAAAAATTTTCATACAGGTATCACTGTGGAACATATAGTTAGTTCCATCGGCCTTCCGAAGTGTGACTAAAGCATTTTCGTCAATAATTTGTTTGCCGCAAAGAACACAATTCTGATTATGTTCATTTATAACTTTAGGGATCGCTCCTATCATCCATTTTTGTTCTGACTTAATTTTTTTCATATTCATTTTTCGTACTACCTATTTCTTTTATTTTTGATATAAATGACGCCACGAATATTAAGTTTGGATTTCAGATCCGGATTTTATAGATCCATTTTTAAGTTTGAGTGCATAAACACAAACTCGATTAAGAGTGAGTAAGGTAATCTAGAAAGTTGACGCAAATCTTTCCAGGGGACGCGGATTAATTTGTCTTTTTTTCAATTTAGATTTTATTGATATCTTATTGAATTCTTCTTTCGAACATCTAATTAGGTCTGCTCTTGATGTTTCTTATGGGGTATTTCTGTAATAATTTGATTGCTATTTGAGTATAATGGGAAATAAAAAAAAGAGAGGGAAGTCAAGGTTACCATTCAACACTACCTCCTATCCATCGGCTTTATGAACTAGCTTTTGGTAGGACCAATATCTGCCCAACCATGTTTGGCGGGTGTAAGGAACAGATGTAAGATATGGTTCCAGGTTTGTCTGCTACAAATGATACAGTGTGTATTTGTCCTCTCGGGAGTGGGAAGTTATCGACTCCTTCAACGTTAATCATGTGATGTGCTCCTTGTACTCCTACGAAGTGTAGAGTAACTTTATCACCCTGGTTGACGACTATTTGGTCTGGAGAGAATGTGAACGATCTGAAGTCCCAAGCTCCGACCTTATTGGGTTCCACTATTCTGAAACCTCCACCCATCGGGATAGTTGAATTTGCAGGAGGCTTTTCAGCTGGGTGCAGTGGACCATTTTGAGGACATGTGTCACATTTCACACCGGCATTAATGTTTGTGTTTCCATCAAGGTGGACTGTATTTATCCAGAATTCCTTGTTTGTTGACTGGTTTGGAGTTACTGTCTTAAAGGTCGTCGCTGGTGTTGTTGCTGAAGATGAATTGGCTGCACTTGCATTTGTTGTGGAGTTATTTTCTGCGAATGTCTTCTGTAGAGTTTGGCCGGTAATTCCTGTTACTATAGAGCTTACTGATATTGCAGCCATTACGGTTACAGCTATCAGCCATGTTTGTTTTGATTTCAGTTTTTTGTGATTCATTTGAGTGCAGTATACTTATTTTACTTTTTAATATAAATGGCGAGACAAATCTGAATTTTGGATATCGTAGATCCATTTTTAAGTTTGAGTGCATAAACACAAACTCGATTAAGAATGAGTAAGGTAATCTAGAAAGTTGATACAAATCCAATATCATTTTATTGATGCGATCTTTTATTTTGCAGGCTTTGTAGTCCCAACTTACTTTATTTTGAAGTCAAGAAATCAAAAGATTGGAAGCGATCTTCTTGTAAAATTGATGATATTATTAGCCAGTTTTATGCTAATTCAATTCATTTATCATGTCGCTGGTATGCTTGATCTAAGGATACTCTCAAAGGGAATTCTTGAACCATTGTCCGCAGTAGCAATGACAATTTTTGCAATCTACTATTTCTTTTCAATAAGAAAGATAAGCAGAGGAGAAAAAGAGGAGAAGGCTAGTAAATAATTTGTTTCTAGATTTTAGTGCCGAGACCATTCCATATATGTCTATAATTACATCAATCCTTTTTTCAATATCATTGATTTTCTTTGGATGGTCATCAATTAAATCCCGGAGTATAAAGAACTTTCAATTTCTAATATCACTTTTCATCGGACTATATATAATAGGAGAACTATTTGAAATCAAACAAATTAGTGCATTTTTGAGTTTGCCAGATGGGTTAGGCTCACAGATACATGCTGGTGCAACAATCTTTCTCACCATTGTCATATGGATGCGATTATATTATTCTCAAAAAAGTATCAAAAGCCTAGAAGATACACCACGAGATGGCAACTAGTATAGATATGAGATGTATCATTATCATATTGATTAATATTAATTAATATTATTCAATTGAGAAGAAATTTTTCATTGTCTTCTTTAGCGCGTTAACATTTTCTTCTGCTTCCACAAAAATAGTGCCATCCTGTTCATACTTGACAGCAATTGATCGGAGCGCAGACCAGACAAGGCTGGATTTTTTCCCATCTTGGGTAATTTCAAATCTATCAACTACGAGTAGTGACTGGTTCAATAGCCATTTGGTCTTTCGATATGCAGTAGTATATGCAATATTTCGCTCGATCATGATAGACCTTAAGGATTTTGATTCATACTTAACAGAATTCATTATCTTCATCATATCCTCATCAGCCAGAGCAGCAGTAATTGCTTTTTTTATCTTTTGATTCGTAATTATCAATATTTTTTCAAATTGTTGTTATTTGTTGCAGATCCTATTATATATTGCGGAGCTTAGTTAATTTATTTGCCTTCCTAGAACTACGTATAGAAAGGGCGTCATAATAACAACGTCATGAGCCGACAAGCTAAACTTCTCTTATAAAGATGACATGTTATCAATCGAGATATTTAATTGATTTACTAATTGAAAAAATTAGTAAATGGTTATCATGAAGGAGATCAAAAATAGGGTTTAATAGTTAAAGCTTGAAGTAATATGCATCTAATAGGATCGGTTCAAGAACACAGAATTGCTACGACGGTAAGAAATTTCATTTTTTAAGTTATCAATAGCCAGAAGGAAATTCTGTCCAAGCTATAAAATGGCTTATGCATCCCAATTTCAAAATTCTTTATTTCTAAATTAGCATTAGTAGATTCTCCTTTTTCTCGATTGCTTTCTTGTGAACAGACCAGCAGAAATCCGGCCACCTAAAATTCTTTTCCGTAATGATTTTTATTATATATCGAATTACTTTTACTTTGGGTAATTTAACCTATTCAAATATTCAGCAATCCTTTCTTCAATTAGTCTATATTGATTTTCATTTATGTCGCCATTTTTCAATGAATAAATGATGTCACAGCGTAAAGAATCCAAGAAATTCCGATATTCATTTTTGCTCTTGTCTGAGAGTTTTGGATACCTGCAGAGCTCGTCATGTTTGTTATGAATCTTTAATAAATATGCTGCGAGAAATTTTGGCTGCTTTCTTGCCCTTAAATAACCCGGTACAGTTAATATAGTTCCAGTAGCGCCAACTCCAGTTGCTATGGTCGTTGAAATGGTAGATAAGAAAACTGGTTTAGTGTTATTATTATTTTCCTGTAGAGTAGCAGCTGCTACTATTTGTAGACGGTCAAAGGGATAGAGTGCAGTTATAGTTACCATAATATATAGAAGTGATATAGCGATGAGAACCATTAGCGTGCTATCGCTCCTACGATCAAATCTATTTCTTTTTAAAATATTCATTTTTATGTAATATATCTCCTAACACACAGGATTCTACCATGGATAACGATAATGAAATATTATGATTGTACACGACATCATAATCGCCAATGAAAAATAGGACAGGATTTGTTACATGCTCGCACTCTGATCTCATTTTAGTCAATTCTTTGGTTAGTTTTGATCTTAATATAAACAAAGACACAAAGTCCACTTCTGAAATTCAGGGATCAAATTTGTCTTGTCATTTATATGAAAACAGAGACTAGATAAGAGATCACAGGAAATGAATCAAGAAAATAATGACAACATCGTCAAAAAAATTATAACACAGATAACGGCAGAACCAATCACAGCTGCATCTGTAATAGAATCAATGACGTTACTCGTGATTAATTCTGGAAAAGTGATGAGAAAATGTGGATAACCAATTATCTAAAAGGGAAAATGATGAGTATCAGCGATACCATCAATTATGACAACAATCACCTTGAATTAGATAACAGTATCAATAGTGATTACGGTACGACAGCCAAAAAATACTCTTGCTGGTGTTTCATGTTTATCGATGAAGTGAAAATAGAAGCAAGAATCCTACACAAAGGAAGGGGTAAATTCAAAATTGTAGAAGACAAGTCCAATGCAAAATACGTTAATAAGATTGTGGATGCATCAGAAGTGATTCGCTGTAAGGTGAAACCTAGTGACGTACATAAATTTGAAAGACAGGTAAAGCCTAAAATTCAGAAACCCATCCCTAGATATATCCTGTGTTCTAAATGCTCCTCTAAAATTCTTTCCATTTCTTCTCCTCCAATACATCTTCCTTGAGTTTGCTGAGACTTTTCCTTGAATCTATGGAAATCTTATGTGGTTCAAAGAGACTGGTATATCGTATATCCAGTTTTTTCTCCTCTGCTATTCCATTTATCTCTTTAATAATTTCACCCCAGAATCTACCAATATTGTGATTCACTTTCTCTTTGGCTCCAATGGGTTTGGCAGTCAAAGGGGTCATATCTGCTTGGTCCCATTTAGAAGGAGGGTTCTATGATACGTTACCAGTAAAGTGGAGTTATCATAATTTCAATTTGCTGAAAAATTCAATAATATGATTTTTTTCTGATTATTATAGAAATCCGAGGATTGTGAATCATTTTTGACCCTAAAAAGAGGTTCAATAGAGTTTTGATTTTACTAAAACAGGATAAGCCAATACTTATGTCCGGATTCGGGATTCGGACAGTCCATGTATTCGGGTCCTGTTAAATTTTATTGTTTTTCCCTCTTTTAACATCGTAAAGTATCTAAAGACGAACAGCATATGAATTCAAGTAGCCAATTGATTATCAAGTGTTCAGATTGTAATTGCAAATTTAATGAATGTAAGATTAGCTTGTCTGCCAAAGACTGTCCTAATTGCAGTTTGCAAGAATGTTGCTGTTGGGTCACTATTAATGAAAATTGAAAATTAATTTCTCAGAACTGAATTTAATTTTGTTCAACTACGACTAATAGAGGTCAATTTTTTTAGTTTAACTGGCTCGGGTCAAGCGATTTCGGAAGATACATGCCCAGTATATGTCCTATATCTACAAGTTTTAAAGAGGTTCGGAATGTACTACGACTCGTGAAGCTCCGGTCTCTTTTATTATATTTTCCTGAACATCTGTGGAGATCTTATGTGCCTCCTCTATCGAAGTAACCTCTTGCCCTTCTGTGGCCTTAATGATTATCGTAAGTGTTATGTGTTGCTCATTATTAACTTCAATAATTCCAATGTCTTTACAATCTATTACCCCATTTATCTGCATACATAAATTACGAATCTTCTCTATATATGATCCGCTTGCTTTTTTCTCTACTCCAATTACATCTTCATCTTCTGTACTTTCGATTTCAATGTGAGTTGTGATATCCTTCACTTGAGTTAACTCCGCTTTAATTCTTTGTTCAAACGATTCGGTAATACCATGTGCGGCTTTCAGATCTAGGTGTCTATTAACTTCAAGATCAAGATACAAATGAAGAGGAAATGAAGATGCATTTTCATTGGAATCATGATGGTTCAATGAGTCGGATGTTCCTAATTCATGATTTTTGGTTTCAATTGGAATTGCATCATGTCTTGTGCTTTTTTTCGAACCAGGTTCAATAATCCTTGAGAGGTAAATAGAATGGACATTCTTTATCCCATCCGTTTCTGCTGCAATTAATCTAATTCTATCGGTCAGTGTTTCTGTAGATGTTTCGATTGCATCCACATGTACTAATACGTCACAATTTGGCATCACTTCTCTTATTCTATTTTCAACATTCGTAGCAATTCTATGAGCCCTATCATGTGTTGATGTTCGTGGAACCTCAATATGTAGATCTAGAGACATTGTAGATCCCATGTTCCTAATACGAATGTCGTGCGCCTTCGATACTCCGTCTAGTCCTGATATTGACTCTAAGAGAAGGTGATTCATCCCTTTAGGAGCTTTATCGAGTAAAACGTCGAGGGTTCTTCTTCCAAGACCTAGACTTGTATAAATGATCATAGCCGCTATTATCAGCGCGGCAAAAGCATCAGCATTGGGAATATGAAATGCTGATACAAAAATCAATCCCACAATAACAATCAAAGATGAAAACATGTCTGCTTTAAAGTGGAGTGCATCTGCTTCCAGAGCTTGGCTTCCGTATCTTCTTGCAGCTCTGTCCAGTACTTTGGAACGCCAGAAATCTACCACAATAGATATGGTCATTATCGCAAATGAGAATATTGTAATTTCCGGTTGAATATTCTTGAAAAGTATACGGTCTAATCCTTCGTAAAAGATCCAGCCTGCAACTGTAAAAAGGAGTATTATCTCAATGAGGCTGGAAAGGCTCTCAACCTTAGCATAACCGTATGTAAATCTTACGTCTGGAGGTCTTATTACAATTCTTATTGCATAAAGGGTCATCAATGCTGCTATTACGTCAAGGCCAGCATGCATTGCTTCAGATAAGATTCCAAGGCTGTTTGTGGAATATCCAATTAGAAGTTTTGTTGTAGCTAAAGCTACGGATACGATTACAGATACTAGGGCAACTGTTCGCTTTTCTCTGTAGGCATTAACATTTTCCAAGTTATATGAAAATTCTTTTTTATTTGCATCGTTCGAATTTACATGAAAGTGACTATAATCTTTTACCACGATTATTTATGGAATAAGTCAATGATCTTATATAAGTACTAGTTAATGATAATTGCTCCCACAAGAATATGAATTATTTCCTGAATAATTATGGAATTACAAATAGAGAATCAAAACTCAAAAAAACTTTTTGATGGATGGTTCATAAATGTGAATGATAAAACACTCTATCACTTTGGAAAATAAAAAGGTCTTACTGATCCGCGATAACACTTAGTAAAACTAAGAGAATGCATTGAACGGATGGGATTGATATGGGAATTCAGATGATCGATATTTGAAATTTTGAGGTCTATTCCTTAAAATTATTAGATTTAGAATGAGTTTTTTGATAATATTAAAATATGAAACACGAATTACCATAGCTAAGAAATATTGAGCGTGAAATCGAAATGGATAAAATTGGACATGCCACAGAACAACCAGAATGGGTTACAAACGGTAAATTTACGTGGTTTGACGTTCAGAATCCCACTCGAGAAAAACTGAAACTTCTTGAAACTCGTTATACCTTCCATGAGCTAAATATCGACGATTGTCTCTCAAAAATCCACATACCAAAAGTTGATAGATATGAAAATCAAGTCTTCGCAATTATCCATTTTCCAACTGTAGATAGAGAACAAACAATCTCAAAACCTACACAAGTTGCAATATTTGTCGGACCTGAGTATTTGATAACAGTTCAACAAGAAGTCTTAAAACCTCTATCAGAGATGTTTGAAATGTGTAAGACTAATGCTGTCCATCGAGACTCATTAATGGGAAATTCGCCAGGCTATCTGCTTTACAGTATTATAGATACGTTGGTAGAGCATCTACTTCACATTCTAGCAAAACTTGAGGGCAACTTGGATGATATTGAAGATCTTGTCTTTGATGAAAGGACTGCGGTGCCAAAAGAAATTTCCATGTTGAGAAGGGAAATAACTGCCCTGAGGAGGATCACATATCCTCTAAAACGCACTGTGTTCGAAATTAGCAAAGAAATACAAAGGTTCTCAAAGGAAGATCTTTCACCCTATTTTGACGACTTGAATGATCACTTTGATAAGGCTATAGAAGCAGTTGATGAATCGAAAGAAACGATTGATATTTTCAAGGATACTGACTTTATGCTTAGCACAGAAAAATCTAACAAAATTCTTGCGATCCTGACTATATTGTTCACTCTGTCAATTCCTGTTACTGTTATAGCTACTCTTTACGGAATGAATGTCAAATTGCCAGGCGGTATCTTAACCGGCCAACCCACATTTCTCGGAATTTACACCACATTCATATTATTAACAATAGCATCACTGGTTCCCGCAGCGATTATGACATATTGGTTTAAGAGACAAAAATGGCTAAAATATTAGAATATAGATCGGGTTGATTCAACCTTTATAACATTTTGTCGATTAAGCTAACAAAAAAGTCAATATCTACCTCTTTCTTGGTGCCATTTCACAAAAAAGTTTGATACTTTTTATATAGTTGATAATCGTTGCTCCAGATATTTCCTTTTTATCGACTCGTTCTCGTTGAAAGTAAACAAATTTCAAAACATTGCTTAATACCCAATTTGTATTCTTTTTGCCCTTTTTTGCAAAGTATCTTCCTTTCTGTTCTAATGTTTTTCCCGGTATTTTGATGAAGTCAAAAAATTTTGCTACTCTTGTCTGATACCTATCTCTTGTCATAGGAGCCTTTATAGTATCTGTCGAAAAAATTTGCATTATCATAAAGATTCGGAAATATGACAATGTTGGCAAAAATTCTGGGCTATCCCAATGTCATGTTCTTAGATGGTTCGCTCAACATTTTGTGATATGCCTATGTCTACTAATGGCAAGCTAAACCTAAATGTCGCTCCTTTACCGTCTATATTATTGAAGGCAGTGATTTTTCCTCCATGGGCTTCTATTATGGTTTTTGAGATAAACAAGCCCAACCCGGTTCCTGATGACGAATTTGTAATATATTTCGAAAATAAATTTGGCTCGACTCTTGGATCAATTCCCACTCCCGTGTCTTTTATACTAACAATGGCCTGTTTGTCATCCATTTCTAAGTCTACTGTAATGCTGCCACCTTTAGTAAATTTAATTGCATTGTTTAGTAAATTGAAAACAACCTGAGTTAGCTTCGCTCTATCAGCATATACTGATATAGTCCTCAGCTCAGATGGTTTATATCGCACTTCCACCTTGTTTTTGCCAATTTGATTCTTAGCATCCTGTATGACATTCGAGACGATTTCAAGCAAATCGCATTGCTCTTTATTTAGTTTTAGTAATTTATTTTCTATTCTTGCAACATTCAGAATATTTTCTTCAATCAACAAAAGTCTTTTTGCATTGCTAATAATCATATCTAGCATCTCATCTTCTTTGGTAACGACTGCCTTATTCTCTGTCCTCATGGATTTTAAGAGTTCAGATAGACCTAAAATAGGTTGGACAGGAGTCCGCATTTCATGAGCTGCAATGTTGATAAATTCATCTTTCATGCGTTCTCTTTGCAGTATTTCTTCATTTGCCATTCTAAGTTCGTGAGTTAAACGACTCTGTTCTTCAATATAGCTTCTAATTGAAATTATCATAGAATTGAATGATTCGGTGAGCTCTCCTAGTTCATCCTCACTTTTATGCTCAACATGGTAACTAAAATTTCCTTTTTTTATTTCCCTTGTGGCCTGGGTAAGCACAGATATAGGCATAAGTATTCTTGTAACTAAATATAGAATTAGGACTAAGATACCTATATTAAGAACAGCCAGAAAGATTTGCAATATAATCAAGTTCTGTGAATTATTGTCTACGTACAAACCTAGAGCAGTTACCAAAATATCGGACGAGTGTATCAAGTTTGAGGCACTTGCTTCAAGATCTTGCTTCAATACCATACCTATTTCGGGTGTGTCCAACGTCACATGAGATTGGCCAATTACTTTATCGTCTATCAGAGCCTTATACGCAGAGAAATCTCTTTTTACATTACTGAGGTAACTAGAAAAATCTGATGGAAGTGATCTTATATTTATGCCCGAAATTGTCCCTCCATACGTAAGGGCTTGAATATTTGTTCCTAAAATATCGCTAGCCGTTTTTAGTCTTAGCATATTGGATGAGCCGTCAAGAAATTTCTCAGTTTGTAATAATGAATTAGATGTCAGATATCGATTTTTCCCCGCAGCATTAATTAAATTTCCGATGGAAGTTCCCTGGGACTGATAATATGTCAGTGTATAAAAACTGCCACATATCAAACCAATTTCAATGATAACTAACAATGTAATTTTTAAAATAACTCTAGAGTTCACTCGTTGAAGCAAGGCAAGGAATAGATTCACTTACGATTTCAGTCTCCCATGAAATATCATATAGGGACTATATCACCGATTCATGAAATCGATACCAATTTTCATTCCAGTAAATCATCCTCATATTCTTGCCCAACTAACATTGAATAAACTTGTCTCAATAGATCGTTTTTACTTACTGGTTTCTTGACGTAATGTCTTTGTCCTCTTAAAGGGTAAACTTTGTAATTTTCAGTATTGTAAGACTCTACGCTACTTAGAGCTGTGATAAATAGAGTCTTGATGTTCGAATCTATTAATTTAAGTTGGTTATATAATTTGAAGCCATTGGGATATGGCATCTTAATATCTAATATCGTCAAATCATATAGATTTGGTTTGAATTGCTTCAAAGCCATTATCGGATCTGTAAAGCAATCTACATCGAATCCATAATTTTCCAGTATCATTTTAAAAGTCTTGCCTACGTCTTCTTCATCATCTACTATCAGAATCCGCCGCTTCTTAACTTGAGCCATTTACGCCAACCCTCTAAATGCCACTGTCAATGGAATTACATAATCTTGAGACTGATATCGTTTCAGCAATCTTGAGACTGTTGTGGTTTCAGGCATAACAAGAATATCGCAGAAGTAATTATTAATTATCTATCAACAGTTAATTATAGAACTTCCAAAACGACAAGAGTTATCATACATGAGTATTATGATTCTGTATAAGACATAAGTTAAGCCTGACCTGACGCCAAATTTCTATCCAAGTCTGGTAATTCGAGCAGTAACAAATGAATAATAAACTGTGAATCTCCAATCCTAATGCAGAAGTTTGTGAATCATTTTACTCTATTTCTCGCCTCGCTATAAAACAATTTTAAAGGTATTTTCGACGATCATGAGACATTAGCTCTGGTTTCGTCGGCATGAGTATTGTTAACAATTCGGACTCACATTGAGACACTAGAGATGAATGTTTCTAAAAGTGTATCTAAACATCTAAACATCAAGATGGTTACTCAGTTAGCCCTGATCACTATCACATATAAATAAGTTGGTGGTGTAAACGAAAAACAATGACTCAAAACCAAGATTACGTTGAAGCTGGTAAAGTGAGTGAAATTACTGAGGGACATATGAAACATGTAGAGATAAACGGAAAAGAAATTGCAATAGCCAATCTTGACGGAAAATTCTATGCCTTTGCAGATAGATGTGGCCATATGAATGCAAGACTTTCACGTGGAAATATTAACCAGAATATAGTAACATGCCCTTTCCATGCGGCAAAGTTTGATATTACATCTGGAAAGAAGATAGGCGAGCCCGTGTTAGAACTTCCACCTGGAATGGAGCCCTTGCCTCCAAACTGGCAAAAATATATGGGAGTTGTGGCTCAAGAGATGTCATTCATTAAAACATTCGACCAAGAGATCTATAACGTTAAAGTAGAAGGAGACAATATCAAGATAAAAGTATAGGCCAACTTTTCCCTTCTTTTTTGACTATTAATTGAACCTTGCAGGTTCTTCTGCTAACTATAAAGACATTTGAATCTAGAAAGTAACGTCAATAGAAATTTTAGCGTTATTTTGATTCATCAAACAATCAAAACATACTTCATAATCTAATTGGTATACTTCAACTTCGTTATTGTTACATATTTGACACTGATTCTTCATTTATGAAATTGGTTTCCATCGATATAATATCTCATTGTTATAATCTAACACCCATTATGGTGTCAACAAAGAGTGCCTAAAACTCAAATAGATCATCAAGAAATAGTAAAAAACTACCTGGCTGAACTATACATTAGAGACGGTGTCAATGAAACCATTATTAGTAATCTTCAATCCTCGTTGTATCCCAGAGTTTTACAAGGCTATCGAAAAGATAAACGGGATCTCCAAACTATGGATTAAATATTTTCCACAAGACGAAGCATACAAAAAAGCAAGAGAGTTCTTTCTGCAAAGTGACTATACTCATTTTATGATCCTACCCGACGATCTTATTGTGACTCAGGCAGATGTTGATTCAATAGTAAATTATGACGAGTCGTATGATTCCATATCTGGCTGGTGCAATAACACTGGACGTGACGATACCAATATAGATACTAACATCTCGGCTTTCCTGCCTCCGGATCCGCCGCGCACTTCAACATATGAAGGCTACCGTTGGTTTAAGATAGCACAATTTGAATCGTTGTTATCGAAAGTAGAAAATTCCGATACCATAATTCCTGTATTGCATCAAGGGTTTGCTTTGTCGCGTCTGTCAAGAAGACTCATTCAGCAAGTGCCATTTAGGACAGATGGGGGTTGCTGTGTTGATTCTTGTCTTTCGTTAGATTTAATGAAGTTTAGAGTTGGGTTTACTCAATACGTCGATATTCGTATCAGAATGAAACATCTCAAGATTCCTCGTAGTGAATTGTTGGTGGGAAAGGAAAAGGCTACAATGTTGTTTGAAAATTAGTTAGCCAATGAGAAAACTTGACGTAATATTGAGGCTCGGAGGGATACGACTAAATACTCATCGGAATTTAATTAGAAATTCTTTTCTAAAAGTTTAAAGTTATAAGTTATGTTGACCTTTAAATGTAAGATTTGTGGTTCGCAATTTGAAGAAAAAGAGCGTCTCGACATTCATAAAAAGGTCCACGGCAGAAAGGCAAAGATCAGTGAATATGGAAGTCCAGAGTTTAATCAAGATAGATTGAGAGGCTAACAGATAGATTTTATTTTACTTACTATTGGTAATAATACCAAATAAAAATCTGAAACCGTCGGAATGTGAATCAAATTTGAGTTAAATTTCGACCTCGGAGGTTTGTGAATCATTTTTGACATGATTTTCTGGCCCGGAGGGATAATGCGTGACTATATCAGTCCTAAAAGTGGATTTTCTAATACTAGGTTATTAGATACTGGTTTTAGGTGCAGTCATAATTTTTTATGCGCCGTGATAATATCAACTTATTATTATAAGAGTCTAAAATCAGATGGTTATCTGGGACTAGTTCCAGCCATAAAATCTCTAGCTGCAACGCTTTAATAAGAATACCGATGTAGATAATTTAGTTATGAAAGTTGGATTGTTCTTACCACAACTAGGAGAGTATGCTACGAAAGAGAACATTTTATATATCGCCAAGGAAGCAGAAAAAGAACGCATTGATTCTGTTTGGGTGTTAGATCGTCTGCTATGGCCCCTGCATCCACAGACGCCGTATGGGGGCAGTGCTGATGGAAGTCTGCCTGTCGAGTTTCAGAACGTATTTGATCCTTTGACCATATTGACATATGTTGCAGGCGTTACCAAACGAATTTTATTAGGGACATCAATAATCGATATGTTATTTGAAAGTCCTGTGCTATTAGCAAAAAGGTTTGCTACACTAGATATATTATCAAATGGAAGAACAATTGCTGGATTGGGCATTGGTTGGTCAAAGGATGAATATGAGGTGTCCGGTGTTCCATACAAGGATAAAGGAACTCGAGCTGATGAATTTATTCAAGCCTTGAAAAAGATATGGACTGACGAGATTGTAGAATTTAAAGGCAAATTTTACAATATACCTGCCTCAAAGATAGGGCCCAAACCCCTGCAAAAACCTCACCCCCCAATATTGCTTGGGGGATTCAGTCCAAAGACTTTTTCAAGAATAGTAAACTATACGAACGGATGGATTGGTGTTGCTGGCTTTGGACCTTTAGAGCAGCTGGAGCAGGTGATAAACGGTCTGAAAGAGAATGCAAGGAAGATTGATAAGGACCCCTCAAAAATCGACATCTACATTGGTGCATATCCAAACGTGCTAGAATCTACTGTTGATTCCCATAAGAGAAGATCTCCCATGACAGGAACGATTGAACAAATTGGAAATGATATTGAACAGATTAAGGCAATGGGTACAAATCACATATTCTTTGGTTATATGTCTCCTTCCATACGAAAGGATATGAAAAAAATTGTTAAAGTGACAAAGCAGCTTTCAAGATTCGCTAAATAATTTTTATTTTATTCACAGGATGTCTTATTCAGAAAACGATTATTGACAATAATGGTCCGAATAAATAACGCAGAATCTGAACGTCTAATCCTACAGGCCAATAACCAGAGTGTTTCAATAATTTCCTTAAACTCTAAAAATTGTGCTCAAAATATGAAGGGCAGATGGGATGAATCTGAATTTTCAGGCGGGTCCGGAGGGATGAATCTGAATTTTCAGGCGGATCCTATTTAGAATTTCTAGTTTCTCTTCATAGGATTCAACAAGTAACTAACATTTTTTAGGTTTCCTCCAACTGAGTTCATCGGGATTCGAACCCTGCATGTACTAGGGCTCTACTAATTTGGTATTTAGCTTTTCTTTCGGGATTGGAG
>Ga0207428_10000914_pt1 | contig 32997 bp, 40 predicted proteins | sample RhiMethybrSRZTD1_FD_187600 | JGI IMG/M metagenome (GOLD analysis project Ga0207428, IMG submission 187600) | Populus rhizosphere microbial communities from Tennessee, USA - Rhizosphere MetaG P. TD hybrid SRZTD1 (SPAdes) (version 3) | ecosystem: Host-associated > Plants > Roots > Rhizosphere >...
TTATCATCATGCACCTCGGCCCACCGCAACCCGGCGATCTCGGTGCGACGCTGTCCGGTTAGCATCAGCAACCGAACAATCGCGTTATACGATCCATCGCCTTCAGTCGCGGCCCAAATTGCCTTGAGCTCATGATCGGCAAGGACACCCGTACGCGCGTGCTCCTGATTGACGACAGTGCCGACGACTGGATTGTAATCGAGTAGCCCTTGCGCAATCGTCCAAGAAAAAAATGCCTGTAGCGAGGCGCGCACACGATTGGCAGCACTGGCGCCATTGGTCACTGTGATCGTAGCCAACCTTGCAGCGATGGCGCGACGATTAACCTCGACGAGCGGTAGCCTATGGAGCGCCCGACAGTGTTTCAGCAAATGCCGCTCGGTCTCATCATAAGAGCGCGGCCGCAAGTTCGCTTTCTTGTACGGCAAATATGATTCGAGCGCGGCTCCGACAGTTTCAGCCGCGCGAATTCGTCTCTCATCCTTTTCGCGGGCAACATCGTGACCCAAGCGAACCCTGGCATAGAGTTCGCTTGCCATCTTCCGAGCCTGTGACAGCGACAGCGCCGTTACCTTGCCAAGTGTGTGGCGGCGGGTGCGGGTGCCAAACCCGTATTGCAGGATGAAGGTGCGGGAGCCGCGGCTGCGAATCCTGATTCCGAACCCCGGCAAGTCATCATCGAAATAGATCACGTCGTTCTTGCCGGCGGGTAGCTCGAGTGTCCCGAGCGTTCGCTGGGTCAGTTTCACGGCGCACCTCCGAATTTTTGGGAAGTCCCTGGGAAGATTGGTAACCGACTTCGTGCCCCCTCCCGCTACTTTTATACTGGCGCCCTACAATAGGAAACAATGACTTAGAGGCTTATGCGTCCTTCTGCGGTCTTATGAGTGGATCGGACGCCAGTATGCTTCGCTGACGCCGACCTGCGACAATGACGGACGCTGCACCACTCTCAATGCAATCGCGCCAGTGACGGCCACTCACGATAGTTGGCCCGAAATCAAAACCACAACACCAATCCCCGCTGCCAGGCCTCAGTTGCGCCCGCTCGATGCCAACGGCAACAGCGCAAGCGGTCTTGTCATATCCCGCAAGACAGGCGCGCGAGCTCGCGTTGGAGTCGCGCACGCCGCACGTTTCCAGGCGTACATTGATGATATTGAAAACAATCACGGCGCGCGCGTGCTGTTCATGGGCGGCGTCCGTCCCGGGCGCTGTTCACCCGCCAGCGAGCATCCATGCGGGAAGGCGTTGGATGTATGCCAACTCCGACGTGGCGTGGTTGACCGACGTTGCAATCTGCCCGATCGGGTCGCCCTGGGCCGCATTGCGGCTTCGCACGGTCTGTTCGAAGGCGGGCGGTGGTGCGATTCGGACTACGGTCACGCCCAGATCGATGTAACGGCAGCCGCCTGCAGCGAACGCCGTGTGCGCATCGTTCAGCACCAGAGACGGCATCCCGAAGAAACGATCGGCTTTCAGCAAAATATGGCACTGGGCGCGCAACATTGACGCGCCCAGTCCTTGTTCTTCACCGCAACTTGCAAAATTGCTTTTAGCAGGGGGGCAAGGTCGCGGCGCCGGTTTGCGGCATGCCGGAGGGGGAGGCCGTGCCGGAACTTGTGCCGCTATCCGTTCGCGAGGTTGTCGCCGATCCGGTTGTGCTGCTGCTTCCGCTAGGCGATCCCGTCATCGCACTCTTCAATTGCACTTGTCCGTTGGAATCGCGGCAATGGGTTGCAGCGGAAACCCCCGAGGTGGCTCCAGGACTTGTCGAAGGCGGCGAGGTGGTTTGGGCGCCGGCAGCGAACACGCTCGCCGTGAGGAAAAGGGCGGCAATGAGAAGCTTTGACATGATCTTGTTACTCCGTTGCATTGATTGATACGTGAGCCGGCCGCGTGCAACCGGCACCCGGCGCAATGCTCATTCAGCGTGACCGCTAACCTGTTTATGCGGTCTGACAGCCAACGTTAGGAGTTGGCTGAGGTTCCTCTGTTCAGGATCCCTCAGCTTATTGGTCCATCAATTCCGGCCGATATTCGAAATGCATGGTGTCGTAGTGGTACCAATAGCCGCCCCAGATAAAACCGTGCTTTTCAAAGATCCGTACGATTTTTTTCGGGATTTGGTTCCGCCATAGGGCTTCCTGCTTGCCTTTCGCCCACCGCCAATAATTCGCATACCGGATGTTGATATCGACTGCAGCGCCGTATGCATGCATTGATTTCAGCTTAGTTCCGGCAATCTTCCGGCAATTGTACGCGCCGGCAAGAGGCTTCACGTATTTGATCAGATCGTCGGGCAAGTCGTCGAGCTCACGCGAAACGGCCTCAAGCGCGGTTGCAACATCGTTCACCGCCGTGACTGCTACGCTGCCTCCGGCGTGTTTGGGTAGCCAGCGGATTGTCCGCAGATTTTTGGCGACTTCGTTCTTGTTGCAGTCGCCATACATGGCGACGAAAAGCGGTTCGAAACGAACGCGGCCAGGGTCGACATTTCTTGCTGGCTGTGCCGGTTCCGCTCGCAGCGGATATCGAGCGTAGAACATGTCGTCGATATCGGGTTCTTCCAAAAGCTGCTCGAATGTCTTGTCGGTTCGACCATCCGAGATTCGAAACTTCACTCCGTTCCTTAAAATCAGAAACTCATTGTCGTGGGCGCGGATCTTGTCTGGATAAGCGCGCACAAGCCGGTCCAGGGACTCTTTGATATTTTGTGGCGCCGCTCCATACCGAGTTTCGGCGCCGCCTGTAACACCCGAAAACGCGTTGACAGCGAAAGCGAAGGATAAGACCAACCATTTTCTGTGGAGTGCCGAAGTGCGTACTGAGAGCAATGTGAGGCACGCTACCAATAATGACGGTTCCGAGCCGTCGCGTACATCTTCGCGACCACGGCGCCTGTACACCATGACTCAGGCCGGACCTCGGTCCGTTACGCTGCCGGTGAGGCGAGAGGCTTGCCCTTTTCCACCACATACGCCGCGACAACCTTAGCCCCATTCGGGCCCGACTTCGCGTCGTGAATGGCTGGCACGATCTCGGCCATTGCGATAACCGTCTCGTAGTTGGTGCCCGGGACATCGAACTTCTGCAACGGCGTACGCTTGATGGTCGCACTCTGTTGTGTCGCCGCGGGGGGTTGCTGTTGGGCTGTTGCGATATTCACCGGCGGAAACACGGCAACCACTGCGCAAATCAATATTTTTCCGAACATTCGTCGCCTCCGGCTGAGATGGCGCGATCATATTGGAACTAAAATGTTGCGTCGACGGCTCGCACACGGTCCTTTCCCAGCGGAGGGTTGTGGCGCTACCATGGCTTGTCCGGGGGATGGGGGGAGAGGCGATGGTCGTAGTTTCCCGTGTGTTGGTTGTGCTGTCGGTTGCAGCGGGGATTGCCGCGTTCACTTTCGCGCCGAGCGCGGCGGGCGAATGGGCAACAAAAGAGGACGCGGTTGCGCTGGTGAAACAGGCAACGGGCCTCATCAAGCAGCGCGGGCCGGAAAAGGCCTATCCGGAACTTTCAAACAAGGCTGGACGGTTTCACGATCGGGATCTCTACATCACCGTCCTCGATTTCAACGGTAAGGTCCTCGCCCACGGCTTGAGGGGGGATCTTGTCGGCAGGAACCTTATTAAAGCCAAGGATCCTGACGGCAAACTGTATATCAAGGAGCGCGTCGACCTCGCTCGCGAGCAATCGACTTTTTGGCAGAACTACAAGTGGCTGAACCCGACCACCAAGGAAGTTGAGCCGCAGGATGCGTATTGCGAGCGGCTGAACGATACGGCGGTCTGTGGCGCCGTTTACAGTTTCTGATCGGACGTCCGCGGCCGTCACGCAGATGACTAAGCTGACGGATCTGTTTCTTGCGCCTCGCCCTTAGTAACCCTTGATGGAAAATCTGTCGAAGAAATTCTGTTGGTGGGCGTTTGACTGGCTGAAACTATTATTCCGGGGTGGCGCTTCAGCCCGTGCTGCGCGTGCGGCGGACCCGATCTTCGGCAAAGCGTCCGGCGTCGGCTTGGGCTGAGCGGCAAGCACGGCGGGCGATGTCATGTCGGGTGCGGGTGCCGGCGCAGACGTAAGAGTCTGTATCGTGTCGGGACGCCAGGGCTTCGGCAGACCGGAACGCTCGCTGGTGACGATGGGCGGCGGACCGGGAGTCAGTGTCGCATCCGCGACAAACAGCAATGCAATGAGCGCCAAACCGACCACTGCCAAAAAGGTAAGGGCTGGCATTGCTACGTTTCCACTGCGCGGGCGTCAGTACCTCAGTAAGTGTAAGGCCGGCTGCCGTGGTCGGTCGAGTTGGACTATGGGCCTACGTATGACCGTGTGGCTGCAGGAAACGTCGTCAGCACGTTGGTGATGTCCGACTTTGTAGGTTGGCGGACATTAGATTTTGCCATACATCGCTTTTAGTCCGAAGTAATACCGGTGATAAACCGGCGCAGGCGCCCGCGATGTTTTGACGATCTTCTGGTCCGTCTCGGCCTCGAAGTCATCGAACAATTGATGGAGTGGAGCAATCATGATCGATCATGTGGGATTTTCCGTGTCGGACTATGTGCGCTCGAAGGCGTTTTATGAGAAGGCATTGCTGCCGCTCGGCTACTCATTGATCATAGAGGCGACCGCGCAGGCAACCGGAATGCCGGCCGCCGGTTTCGGCAGCGGTGGCAAGCCTGATTTTTGGATCGGTGGCGAGGGAATGGTGGACAAGCCGTTGCACATAGCCATAGCTGCACAAGATCGAGCCTCGGTCGACGCGTTCTACCGCGCAGCGCTGGCGGCGGGCGGCAAGGATAATGGTCCGCCCGGTGTGCGGTCGCACTATCACCCGAATTATTACGGGGCGTTTGTATTTGACCCTGATGGACACAACATCGAGGCGGTCTGCCACAGACCAGGCTGATGTAGCCCTAGCGGGGGAACGATACGAGCCGACGGAGGATGTCGATAGCGAAGCGCGGACATTCGAATGCTCGACGTGCGCCTATGGGGAAACAGGAGTGGTCAAATTCCGATAAGCGGGATTGGCGCTTGAAGCGTCAGTGCCGCTCGTGATGATCCAGAGCGTACACTCCGATTGCGCTACTTCCGAAGCCGGGTGGTCACTTCACTGGCTGGCAATATTGTCGAGCTTGCCGTTCAGGGTGATACCGATTGCGTTAACGACAACGATGATCGCCAGCGAGATACCCGCGGCGACAAGGCCATGTTCAATGGCCGTAGCCCCCGTATCTTCTTTGAGGAACGCCACGAATTTGGACACTCACGACAACCCTTCTCGCGCCGAGGCCGGCAAAATAGTGGCTAGTGCTTAAAAAAGAGCTTCGCAACAAAACGAAGCAATTAACCGCCGAGCAACCGCGCCATGGTAGCTGCGTGCCATCGGCGGACGTGCAAGGAACAATTTATGATCGGACATCCGGCCGGGTTGCGCCGGCTTGACGGCATCATCTGGGCGATTGTTGCCATGCTGGCCGCGATACCAGTGATTGCTCCATTCGTAGCGAACTTCATGCTTGTTGGGCCCTCGTTCCTTGCTGCCGGTGGCGGTGTCGCACTCTGCCTTGCCGGTTATTGGCTTTATGAGACAAAACGGCCCGATCCGCGATTAGCGAGCGCGGTTGGTGGCACCGCCCAAATTGTAGCTTTTGCGGCGGTCGGCGCGCCGGTGTCCTACATCGCCGCAAGCCTTAACCTTCCGTTGCGCGATGCTTGGTTTGATGCCGCTGACCGCGCGCTCGGGTTTGATTGGGTCGCGCTGCTCGGCTGGATGGACGCGCACGCGACCCTGCACCCGGTATTCAGCATGATTTACTCGAGTCTGATCCCGCAAACCGTCGCCGTGGTACTGGCGCTGGCTTTGGCCGGGCGGCTTGTATGGCTGCGGATTTTCATCCTGGCGTTCATTATTTCTGCCATCGTCACGATCATCATCGCTGCGATTTTGCCGGCGGAAGGGGTGTGGGGTTTCCACAAGTTATCGGCTGCCGATTATCCCAATATCGTACCAGCAACGCGGGAAATTCACTTGCCGGTTTTTCATGGTCTGCGTGACGGTTCGTACAGGGACCTTGTGGCCACGGGCGCGCAAGGCATCATCACGTTTCCCAGCCTGCATTCGGCACTCGCATTCATTATTACGGTCGCGCTGTGGCCGGTTCCGGTGCTGCGCTGGGTCGGGTTGGCGATCAACGGTCTGATGCTGGTTTCGATCCCCGTCGATGGCGGGCACTATTTCATCGACATCTTCGCTGGGCTGGCTATTGCCTGGGCCTCGGTCATCGCTGCCAGGCGCGTCGCGAAAATTGCACACCAGCCACGGCTGCAAACTGCTGGCGGCGAAATCGGACTTGCAGCCAGCCGCTAGGCTCCGCTCTCCGCTTGTGGTCTAAGCAGACGTTGTAAGCCAACATGGCGATGGCACTGCGAGCTGTCCGCGAGTGACCCAAAGCGAACATTCGGGATGGCCTTCCGCTATCCCTGTGACCCGTTACAATAGCTCTTCAAGGTAGGGGCGCGAGCATGAGGCGACGCGAGTTCATCGCGCTTGTAGGTGGTGCTGCGGCGGGTTGGCCACTTGCCGCTCGTGCCCAGCGCACGGAATTGCCGGTGATCGGGTTTCTTGGCAGTTCGTTACCCGACGAATACACGATCCGCCTTCACGCGTTCCGACAGGGGCTGAAAGATGAAGGCTATATCGAGGGCCAGAACATCATCGTCGAATATCGCTGGGCAGAAGATCAGAACAGCCGACTTCCTCCGCTTGCGGCCGAACTGGTTCGCCGTCAAGTAAAGGTGATCGTAGCGGGGGGCGGCAGCCCGTCGGCATTGGCGGCCAAGGCGGCGACGACGACCGTTCCGATCGTCTTTGCGACAGCGGTCGACCCGGTTGCGATCGGTCTTGTCAAAAGCCTCGACAGACCCGGCGGCAACCTCACTGGCGTCACCAATATGAATGTCGAGATGGGGCCAAAGCGTCTCGAGTTGCTGCGCGAATTGCTGCCCAAAGCAACTACGATTGCCGTGCTCGTCAATCCCAGCAGTCGGGCTCTTGCCGAGCGCTTTATGCAAACATTACAGCCGGCTGCCCGTACCTTCGGAATACAACTCCATGTGTTGAATGCAAGTACCAAAAAAGAACTCGATGCCGTGTTTGCTGCATTGGCCCAGCACCAAGCTCACGCGCTTCTCATCTGTCCAGACGTATTTTTCAATGCCCAGATCGCACAGTTCGCCGCGTTGGGAATTCGCCACGGGGTGCCTGTGGTCTACCAGTACCACCCCTTCGTCAAGGCTGGCGGTTTGCTGAGCTACGGCAGCGATGAAACCGAATATTATCGCCTGGTTGGCATTCAGGCCGGGAAGATTCTCAAAGGCGAAAAGCCAGCCGATCTGCCGGTCATGCAATCTACGAAGGTTGAGCTGATGATCAACCTCAAGACCGCCAAGGCACTTGGCATTACCGTGCCGCTCTCGATCCTAGGCCGCGCCGACGAGGTGATCGAATAGCATCACTTTCGTTCAATCGAATTTGGCTGGCGAGGAGAACGGCCGCGTGGCATCGACCACGAACATGACGAGCTGATCCAGATCGGTCGCGCCGCTGCTGCTGACTTCCATCGGCATATCCGCTCCGTGACCCGGGGCCGATTGGCCGGCGTCGAGATGGACCGTCCCGTGCGACGTGCGCTGGCTCATGCGGCCGGCGAGCACGTAGAACGCTTCCGACCCCGGATGGGTGTGCGTGGCCGTCTTGGCGCCGGGCGGACCGCCGGCGCGGTTGATGCGCAACAGGTATTCCGGCGCGGCGAGCGGCGGTATCGGTCCGATGTCGATCACCTTGCTGCCGCCTGCCGAGCTTCCGCCCTTCGGCCCGAGCGTAAACAGCCACACCTTGCCGCCGACCTCGGCAGCAAGTGAGGTGGGGCCGCCGGCAGCCTTCGCCGCCGCGACAGTTTCGAAGTTCTCGATGCGCCAGTACAGCGGTCCTTCCGGCAATTGCTTGAGCTTCGTTTCGACGACGGGTTCGACAACGAACTTGCCTTGCGCTGCCGCGGTTGAGGCACCGACCGCCGACTCGAACGCAAGAAGCGACAATGCAAGAGCGAAGACAGTTCCGGTTTCGCGTGTCATGGCTTCTCCGAGCAATTCGGGCAGGCCTGACTTTTTCTGCGATGTGGGCCAGCGACTATGCGAATTCCGCCGGCGCTATGCAGAAAGCGCAGGAAAAGTGGTAGTCTCTACGTGGGTGACGACGACGAATAATCGATGAATAAACTTGACAGGCAAAGGCCCGACGCCGACCGGATGGCCGCAGACGTGACCCCGGCAGCCTTGCCCGCCGACCTTGTCCGTGCGCTCGACTGGCTGCGCAGCCACCTTTCGGAGCCGGTCGACCTGGACCTGCTCGCGTCGGTCGCCGGCGTCCGCCCGCGTACCCTCGAAAGCCACTTCAAAACATTCCTGGGTACGACCCCGCTCGGGTGGCTCCGCCGAACGCGCTTTGCCAACGTCCGGCGCGCGCTCGAACGAGGTGGCGACGATGCGACGGTGACGCGCATCGCGCTGGCCAGCGGCTTCGTGCAGCTCGGCCGCTTTGCGGCCGAATATCGTGCGATCTTCGGAGAAACGCCCTCGACAACGCTGCGACGGAGCCGGTCTGTCCTTGAAGGCGGCGACGAACCCATCGACGATGAAGCCTTTCGCCTCACCTGGGAGGCCATTCCCCGCGTGTTTGCAATCGCTCCTCGCGAGTGCTCGGAAGCGATCTCGACGCTAGAAAGCGCACAACGGTTGGCGCCCGACTATGGATTGCCGGTTGCTCTCGCGGCGTGGTGTTTGGGCCAACGCGCCGCGCACGGATTCAGCGCCATGCCGGAACAGGATCGCAACAAGGCGTTAGAGCTTGTTGCCCGCGCCCAGACGTTGGCACCGAACGACGCGTTGGCGCTGACCTTGGCGAGCGGCGCGCTGACGCTCGCGCATCGTCTCGAGGACGCGGACCGCGTGCTGGAGCGCGCGCTGGCGCTCGATCCTTGGTTACCCTACGCGTGGGTTCGCCGCGGCTGGGCATCTACTTATGTCGGCGACCCCGAGGCCGCCTTCCGGGAATTGGGCATCGCGTTGCGGCTCGCGCCGGTCGGGCCGATGCGGCAGATTGCGTTTATCGGAATGGGTTGTGCGCATTTTGCATGCGAGCGCTACGAGCGCGCGGCGCGTTGGATGCAAAGCGGTACAGACTCCTTTCCGGGTGCGGTTTGGGCGGACCGCATATCGACCGCCGCCGCCGTACATGCCGGCTCAAGCGCTGGGGCGCGCCGCATTGCGCGACGGCTGATGCGCAAGGATCCCGACCTGACCGTTGAGAGAGCGCGGACCGCGTGGCCTTTCCCGCCCGCCTTCATGGCGCGTCTTGCCGACGGTCTTGCAACCGCGGGCGTCCCGCGGAGCTAGACCGCAGAGCGTACGCGGCGAGCTGCGTCGTCCCCTGATACCGGAGCGGACATTTGGTCGCACGCGTGCGCCGTCGGTGCATTCCAAGCCTTGAGCCAGCGGGCGCGACGATCTGCTCAATTCAAGTCTTTCGCTTCGCCGCTAGCCTGACGTTGTTTCCGACGTGGGAGCAATCGTCAATGCAGACAGCCTGGCTCTTGTTTGTCTATGCCCTGATCGTCGTGATCGGCGAAGCGATCGTCGTCGCAGTCGGTCTCGCATTTTGGGATCGCAAGTTCCCCGCGCTGAGCGTGCCGATTTCCATCGTGACCTACCTTGCCGTCTTTTTCCTCGGATGGAAACTCGCCGTGCGCGTGACCGAACCGAAGCACGGCAAGGAGCTCAGTTCGTAAGCAAAGCGGTCGCTTAGACGGACGGCCGTTGAGGTCGCGCTAGCGCGCGGCCGATATCACCAGCGCCCGCATGCGTCCCTCGATGGCGCCGCTTCCATAGCGATCCGCCACGGCGCTCGCGGCTTGCTTCGTTGCGTCCTCCAGTCGCGCGGGATCGCGCGCCTCGAGTTCGTTGCGTAACGGCGTGCCCTGGCAAAACCCGATTGCCGGATCGAGGGCGGATGCTGCCTTGCTTGTGGCCGGCACATCGTCGACTGACACCTTGGCAAATCCGGCGTTCTTCAGGTCGCTGCGAATCTGGGTTTCGTCGTGATAGCCGTGCGGGGTCCGGGCAAGAAACCGGGGAGGGTCGTTCGGAAAGACGGAAGCGAGCGCCTGCGTGACAGCATCGGCGAAATCGTTTTCCGAGATCTTGTCCCAGACCGTGAATATGAATTGACCGCCCGGTTTCAAAACCCGGCGCGCCTCTTTATATCCCTGCACCTTGTCGGGAAAGAACATGACGCCGAACTGGCACACGACGGCGTCGAAGCTTTGATCGGGGAACGGCAGCGCCTGTGCATCGGCCTGTTTCCATTCGATCCGTTCGCGATCCGCGCCAGAGTGTCGCGCCTTTGCATAATCGAGCATCGGCTGGTTGAGGTCGGTTGCGACAATTCGCGCGGCTTGAGAAAGCCGCGCCGCCATCGCGCGCGTCAGAACGCCTGTTCCCGCGGCGGTCTCCAGCACATGAGAGGGGGCAATTTTGTTTATCCGCGCGGCGACATTCACCGCATAAGGTTCGAATATCAGCGGGACCAGATAGCGATCGTAGATTTCGGGGATCGATCCGGCGAAAAGCTTGTCACTGGCATCCACGAGACTTGCTCCCGTCACGCTGACACCGCGGTGATACCACATTTGCAACGCGATTTGCGTTTCGGAAAAGTTCCCGCGCGGAACGATGACCCCGCATGGACGTTTTGCTCCAAGCAAAAGTGGAGGCGATCATGCGTCGATATTTCGCGCTTTCGGTGGGTTCTGCCCTGGTCGGTGTGATGCTTGTTTCGGCCGCGGCGGCGGACACTTATTTCCGTCGTAATAATAACGGCACCTGGACCAACGTTGAATACAACGACGGCGTTTGTAAGTACTACTACTCGTTCAACTCCTATGACCAGGATCTGCAGATCAACCGATATGGCGACTGCTCGCGCGTTGCGATCGGTCCGGACGGAAATCCTGCGCCGGTCGTGACCGGCCCGGTGCTGGTAAGACCGAGGCCGCTCGCCAGCGCGCCGCTTCGTTAGCAGTCCTGGCCACTGCGCATTTCTCGTAAAACCCCGGGCGATGAGCCCGGGGTTTTTGATTGCAAAACAGCCGGATGGATCGGCCTGATCGCTCTTTGGCAGGGGCGCATTCAAGTGCGGTGCAGTTTGCTGCAGCGCATGAGCGCCATGATTCTTTATTCACACATGAATTGAAAAGCGGGCAGGGATGTGAGTGTATTGCGACTGTCAGGTTCGTGCTTGACGTTTGTGGGGTCTCAGACAAGGAGGACGGCGATGAAAGCACTTGCCCTGGTGATGGCGTTCTTGATGACCTGCGGCAGCGCATACGCGGCGTCGTGCAAGGTGGAAGCGACAGGCAAGAAGCTCGCGGGAGCTGCAATGACGAGCTTCATGAAGAAGTGCGAGACCGATGCAAAGTCGGCCTGCGACAAGACGGCGGCCGAGAAGAAGCTGGCCGGCGCGGCGAAAGACAGCTTCACCAAGAAATGCGTCACCGACGCTATCGGCAGCTGAATGGTGTGACGACGTTGCTTCGCTCGGGCCCGGCCTCCCGGCCGGCCCGAGCAGCTTTGACGAGTGGATCGCCCGGTCAGTCCCGGCCGGCGTAACGGCGCCAAAGAATTTTCGATGCGACGGACAAAGCCCCTTGCACTCGTTTCAAGTGCAGCGATCGCGTTGGTGCTCCTTGCCAGCCACGCTTTTGCCGCACCATCGCCACGAACGGATTGCGTTGCGGTCTCGCGGGAGGAATATGAGAGCGCGAAAAGGCGGCATATGCTCCGCACCCGCTTTGGGATGTATCTAAGAACGGGCCGCCTGGGGCGACGCCAATATCTCTATTGTCAGACTTAGCCGGCGTTGCCTTCTCCGCCAGCAGGCCGATGTTGCCCGATCATCACGCCATGCCGAATTGTGATGAAGCTTTTCTTCCGGCGCATGGCCTAACCGGTTGAAGTCTGTTAAAGCGCCGCATTCTACGTGTCTATTCATGGAAAGGAATGTCATGCCGTTTAAATTTGGTGCCTGCACAGCTTTTGCCGCCGCGTTGCTTGGGCTCGCCTCAACGGCGGCGCCTGCGCACGCCTATGTCGAGGTGGGCATGTTGAGCTGCCGAAGCGCGGGGCCGACTGGTTACATTGTCTTCTCGTCGCGCATTTTCGACTGTGTCCTTACGCCTTCGAGCGGCGCGCCGCCGCAATTCTATCAGGCGAACATTTCGCGCTTCGGCGCGCAGATCGGCTTCACCAACGAAGTCGGCCTGGCCTGGGCCGTGTTCGCGGCGACGTCGCGGGTCGGGCAGGGCGCGCTCGCCGGCGGCTATGTCGGCGCTTCGGCGGGAGCCGCGATCGGCGTCGGCGCCGGCGCGAATGGCCTCGTCGGCGGGCTCAATAATTCGTTCGCGCTGCAGCCGATCAGCGTCGAGGGCCAGACCGGGCTCAATGTTATCGCAACCGTGACCGGCCTCGAGCTGCGTCCGGTGCAGCCCGTCCGTCCGCGTGCCCATCGGCGTCACCGGCGCTAGCCGCTGGTCGCCTTCGCTTCTAAATCGGAAAAATGCGCCGCCCGGCCCTGGCCGGGCGGTTCGCTTTTTGCCGCCCTGGCCGCTTCTTGAAGTGCGGGACGAGGACAGAGTTCAAGTTTGACACGAAGATGAACGTGCCTGCGTTGGCCGATGAATTTTCAGGCGAATACCGCCGTTCCCGTTTCCACCTGCGTCACAATGACGGTCGACATGACCCGCGACCGCAGCCCGGCCTCTGCTAGGCTCGACGGGAGGCCAAATCTTCATGGACAGCTGGTGGTACTTCTTCGCCGTCGGATTCGGGGCGCAACTGGTCGACGGCACGCTCGGCATGGCCTATGGCGTCCTGTCGAACACCGCGTTGCTGGCGATCGGCATTCCGCCCGCGCACGCCAGCGCGCTGGTGCACACCGCCGAGATCTTCACCACCAGCGCATCGGCGGCCTCGCACATCTATCACCGCAACGTCGACTGGCGCCTGGTGGCGCGTCTCGGGACCACCGGCGTGCTCGGCGCAATCCTCGGCGCATGGGTGCTGTCGAACGTCGAGGTCTCCTCGGCGCGCCGTTTCGTCTACGCCTACCTGCTGATCATGGGCTGCTGGATTCTCTGGAAGTCGGTGCGCATCGCGCTCGAGCCGCGCGCGCCGTCGGGCTGGACCGGCGTGCTCGGATTTCTGGCAGGATTCCTTGACGCCAGCGGCGGCGGCGGGTGGGGCCCGATGACGACCTCGACGCTGGTCGGCTCGGGGCACCCGCCGCGCTATTCGGTGGGCTCGGTCAACACCACCGAATTCTTCATCACGGTGGCGGCGGCGACCACGTTCTTCACCGAACTCGGCGCGGTGGCGCTCGATCACTTTCTGCCGCTGGTGATCGGCGGCGTCCTGGCCGCGCCGTTCGGCGGTTGGCTGGTCAAGCACATCCCGGCGCAGAAGCTGATGACCGGCGTCGGCCTTCTGATCGTCTCGGTGTCGATATTCCAGCTTCTGCGCGCCTTCGGCGTGCTCTAGTTTTCACGCCCGGCCACTTCATCAACCGCGCCTGAGCCGCTACGATGCTTTCGGGTAGGGGGCGGACATGAGGCGGCGCGAATTCCTGTTGGGCATGGGTGGTGTGGCGGCGTCGGCAATTGCCGCGCGCGGTCAGCAGCCGGCAATCCCTGTCGTGGGAATGTTGAGCGGACAGTCCGCCGATGGCTATTCGCATCTTGCGGAAGCTGTTCGCCTGGGTCTCAAGGATGAAGGCTTTGTCGACGGCCAAAACGTCAGGATGGAATATCGCTGGGCGGCAGGCCGCGACGAGCAGCTGCCGGCAATGGCGGTGGAGCTGGTCAGCCGTCCCGTCACCGTTTTGCTGACCGGCGGCAGCATCTGGTCGACGATTTCGGCCAAGGCTGCCACGGCAACCATTCCCATCGTATTCAGCACGGCCAGCGATCCCGTCAAACTGGGCTTCGTTGCAAGCCTCAACCGGCCCGGCGGCAATGTCACCGGTGTCAGTTTCCTTGGCGCCCAGCTTGTCGAGAAGCGTCTGGAATTGGCCGCGCAACTGGTGCCCAAGGAGGTGGTGATCGGATTTATCGGACGGCCACGCGAGCCGAGATACGCGGCAGACAGGAAAGTGATCGAGAGTGCCGCCGCTGCGCTCGGACGAAAAATACTGTTTCTCGATATTGCAGACGAGCGCGAATTGGGATCGGCGTTCGCGACAGCGAAGCGCGACCATGTTGGCGTCTTGATACCGCTGAACGATCCGTTCTTCATCAACAACCGGAGCGCGTTCATTGCCCTCGCGGCGCGCCATTCCCTGCCGACGATCTACGAATCGCGCGAGCCGGTGGGTGATGGCGGGCTGATGAGCTACGGGACAAGCATCAGGGGCGCCTATCGCCAGGTGGGTGTTTATGCCGGCCGCATTCTCAAGGGCGAGAAGCCGGGCGACCTGCCGGTGATGCAATCGAGCCGCTTCGAAATGGTTATTAATCTTAAAACCGCGAAGGCGCTCGGGCTCGTCATCCCGCCAAATCTGCTGGTCGCGGCGGACGAGGTCATCGAATAACGCCTTCGGCCCGGCTTGAACGCCGGGACGCGTTCCTCTTTTGCAAGCCAGAATTATACGTTGGCGTCTGTGAGCCCCCTCACAAAGCTTTTGCGCGGCCGGGTTTAATCATTGGGCGATGAGGGGCAGCGCAGGAGGCTCACATGCGCAAAGCGTTACCGATCCTTCTGGTGGCCGGGTTGATCAGCATTCTGGCCGAGGCCGTCAGCGGCCCCGTGCCGACGAGCGCGAAAAGCACGCCGAAACTGGTGACCAACGGCGTGCAGATCAATGGTCTTCATGTTGCGCTTCCGGTGCACATGAAGAGCTTCCCGGCGGAGCTGGTGCCGTTGCCGTAAATGGCCCGCACCCGGTGAGGACGCGACCCGCGTCCTGTTGAGAAAAGGGACAGCGCCGCGTGGCAAGCCAGGACCGCGCGGCGCCCACGTTAAGGGGACATCGTCAGGCTTTCGTATTGGATTGTGCCGAGCCGGAGCGGCGGTCGCTTCCCCGGTGCTCGGCCATCACGCGGATGCCGTGCCTGAACAGGATGTGCGCCTGCGGGCGCATGGCGACCGTTTCGCGATAGGCGGCCCAGCCGACGGCGGGATTGGACGCGCGCGCGACGATCTGCAGCCGGTGCAGCCCCTCGGCATCCCATTCCTCGATGGTGAAAGGCAGCTCTTCCATCGTTGCCATGCTAGCCTCCGTCGTTTGCTGAGCCGTCAGCCTATCAATGTCGCGGCGGCGGACAAGTTTCAGTCCACAGCCTGATTCGTTTCGGACCTGCCGTCGCCGGTGGCGCCGACCCCGCTGAAAATTTTCACCGATTGCCAATTCGTCGCAGCGCGACGCGGCGCGCCGCCGCGCGCGGGCGGCAAAACCTGTCCATAACAAAGGAGAAAGAGATGGATATCGAAACCAATACCGAACTTGAGACCAAGGCGGGCATTCCGCCCGATGCGGTGGTGACGCATGCCGAGATGATGCGCGCCTTCGAGCAGTTCAAGGAAGCCAACGACAAGCAGTTGGCCGAAAAGGGAAGACGTCCAACTGACGTTCTTTTGAACGAAAAGCTCGCTCGTATTGACCAAACAATCGATGCACAAGCGCGCCGGCTTGATGAAATTACACTCAAAAACTCGCGTCCGATCATTTCTGGAGAGCGTTTACGCGGCTCGCCGGAGCACAAGATAGCTTTTGAGGCTTACGTCCGTTCGGGTGAGAATACGAATCTACGCGCTCTTGAATGGAAAGCCCTGTCTGCAGGCTCGAACCAGGACGGTGGATTTCTAGTCCCGCCTGAAATTGAAGGGCAGATTAGTCAACGGCTCATAGCAATTTCGCCCATTCGTGCGATTGCTGGCATTCGCACGATCAGTAGCAACGTGTACAAGAAACCATTCATGATTGCTGGTCCGGCAGTGGGTTGGGTGGGTGAGACAGATGCCCGCACGCAAACGGCATCGCCAACTCTCGATGAGCTTTCATTTCCAGCTATGGAGCTTTATGCCATGCCGGCAGCAACCACGACACTGCTTGAGGATTCAGCAGTGAATATCGACGAGTGGCTTGCACAGGAAGTAGAGCAGATATTCGCCGCCCAAGAGGGCGCGGCCTTCGTAGTCGGGGATGGTAACAACAAGCCGAAAGGTTTCCTCTCCTACAATTCTGTCCCGAACGCATCGTGGACCTGGGGCAACACCGGTTACATCGCATCGGGTCTCGCTGGTGCATTTCCTTCCTCTAGCCCTTCCGATGTCCTTGTCGATTTGATCTATTCTGTAAACGCAGGCTATCGGCAAAATGGTGTATTCGTCATGAATCGGAAGACGCAAAGCACCATTCGGAAATTCAAGGACTCAACAGGTAACTACCTCTGGCAACCACCCGCCATTCCGGGCGCAAAAGCCACGTTGATGACCTTTCCAGTTATCGAAGCCGAGGATATGCCCGACATTGCTGCTAATTCGTTGTCGATTGCCTTCGGCGATTTCAATCGCGGATACTTGATTGTGGATCGCGCCGGGGTAACTGTTCTTCGCGATCCATATACAGCGAAGCCATATGTATTGTTCTACACCACCAAAAGGGTTGGCGGTGGGATCCAAGATTTTAGCGCCATAAAGTTAGTGAAGTTCTCTGCGAGCTAACGCTCAACGATTATCCCGCTATCGCCGAGGCAGTGCCTACGCCTCGGGGATCCCGCTAACAGCACTGCTTTTAAAGCGTGATTGCCCGCTTCAGGCAATCACGCCAATGCATGCGCATTTCCTCAAATGTTTTTCCATGACTCATATCCATGCGGCTCATCTCCATCATCAGCGCAAACGCTTCATGCGGCCAGACGCACATCGGTTCCTCAGCCCTGATTGGAGGCGGTTCATGAGGTTCGGACAAGAACACCAGCTTCTCTATCAGCTCTATGACCGCATCGAGCGAAAATACAGTCCCGACCAGCCGCGAGTGCCGAGGGGCAATCCAGATGGTGGGCAGTGGACAAGTGATGGACACGTTAGAAACGGACGCCAAGATCCGCGCATTCTTTCCGATGTTACGCCTGACCGCATCGATTCAGGCACCCAATACACGCAGAGTAGGACGCGTGGCGCTTTTGGCCGAGTCGTCATCAATGGTCAGCAGGTCGAGCCCTCACCGGCGCAGCAAGCACGGTTGACTGTCGTCGAGGCCCAAGCGCGGGAGGCAATCCGGCGCGTACAAGAATTGGATCCAAAATGGCAGCCAGCTCCAAGTGCCTATGAAAGCGTCGAGGGTTTGATTGCGGCTTACCGAGCGGATGCTCGTCAGGCGCGTGAGCGAATCTCTGAACTTCAGCAAGTGGGAATTGGACCAGGCCCGTTTGCTGGCGAGTCAATACCAGCCCGCGGCCCTGAGCGAGACTTCAGTGCTGCGGAGCGTCGAGAGGTCAATAGAATTGGCTCTGAAAAAGGGTGCCACACTTGTGGTATTGCAAATCCTGGAACGCCCTTGGAAAACTTCGTAATAGATCATCAACCGCCGACCGCTTGGAATCCGTTGAGCCGCTCACAGCGCCTCTATCCTCAATGCATATCCTGTAGTTCGAAACAAGGTAATTGGATTAGCCGAAATGGCGGGAGGCGTTAATGCGCTCGGCACGCATCATTAGACCGGTAAACTCGTTAGTATTCGTCTGTGATCAACTCGGAGGCCTCACTCCTTCTTGGCAAAAAGATCAACAAATCCTATGGACGGACACGTGCATTTCTATCGCATGTTATCCCGAACAGGATGGACCGACTGAGGTTATTCTTGGTACCAGTGAGGATGTCGATGCTGGACACGCGCCTCAGTTCGATGGCTTGCTGAAAATTCCGACCGGAATTTTGAGTGTACAAAATGTTATTCATGAGCCGCTTCTGGCGATGGCCGTTTCAAGTCCGATTGTACGCGTGCAAGTTTGGCTGAATCATCCGCGTTGGGCTAATAAAGTCACAATCGGTGTGTCCTAAACCCTGCTCTTTTTTCGAACTCTCTCCATCGTTCTCTGAAGGGGGCGACCCATTTGGGTACGCGAAGAAATGTTAGCGCGAAACGCCACCCGAGAAATCGGGCGGGCTACATCACGGTCGACATCACGGAAATTCGTCAGCGATCTAATTCGTCGATTTCAACTCTTCCCACAACGTATAGGCGGGCTGATCACCCCGCCTTCCATCGTCCCGCTGACCGTGCCGGCGTGACCGTACTGCGCGATCCCTGTACGGCGAAGCCCTACGGCTGTTCTACACAACCAAGCGCGTGGGCGGCGTGCAGGACTTCGACGCGATCAAGCTGTTGAAGTTCGCGGTGAGGTGATTGGTTCGGGAACGGGGAGGGAGGGGAATAACTCCTCCCTCTGCTTTCTCTGACAAGCAAGTCCCTATTGGCGCCTTTAGCTGATGCACTCCTGAAATGTCCACTTTTGGGTGCGACCGAACATCACGCAAGCATTCAGACGGCGATCAATTGATGCAGGTCAAAAAGACAGATACCGTGAAGGTGGATGCTGATGCTCAATTCGAAGTTGGTGAATGCTTTCGGTTGAGGAGATTGCGTCATGATGGGTCAAAGAATAGTCGACCATTTGAGCGAAGACGCAGAATTAGGAAATGTAGAGTCCAAAAAACTTCGACGGCGCGACAGGGCAAGCAAAATTGGCAAGATGATCAGAAAATGCAAAGCGGAGACAAAAGCGCTCAAGAAGCTGGACGATGATCAAAAAGAATACCTGGAAAGAATGCGAAGAAGTTCTCTTGATCAATGATCCCATAATATCTCCGGGAGTATGTCCTCGATCGAGAGCGGCTCAATTCCACGCACGTGTGAAGGCCGACCAAAGGGAAACGCCACATCGGACCAAGGGGGGTGAGCAATGCAGCGGACTATCTCTCGCCGCGACTTCGGCAAACGGCTCGCAGGCGGTGCGGCACTCCTTGCACTGCAGCCGGCATGGACCAACCCGGCCGCAGCACAGTCGCTGCGCAATGACCTCAAGGATCTCAGCGGAGAGTTGTCTTTCGATGAAGCCGTCTTGCAAACGGCGGCCGACGACTTTGGACGCGTCGTGCACAAGAAGCCGATGGCCGTGCTCCGGCCCGGCGATGCGCAGGACATCGCCAAGCTCGTGCAGTTCGCAAACCGCCAGGGACTCAAGGTCGCGATGCGCGGGCAGGGGCATTCGTTTTTTGGCCAGACCCAGGTCGCGGGCGGCGTTGTCGTCGACTCCAGCAGCCTGAATGCCGTCCGTATCGTCAAATCCGGCGCGGGCGGGACCGCGGAGATCGGACCCGGCTCCAAGTGGCACCCAGTCCTCATGGCCGCGAACGCCCAGAAACTCACCGTGCCGGTGATCGCCGATACATTCCTGTCGGTCGGCGGAACGATCAGCACCGGCGGCTTCGGCGTAACCACCTACAACCTCGGTCTTCAGGTCGACCACGTGCAGGAGCTTGAGGTCGTGACCGGCGAGGGTCAGATTGTAACCTGCTCCGACGCGCGCAACAGCGATCTCTTCAACGCGATGCTTGGGGGTCTGGGTCAATGCGGCATCATCACGAAAGTCGTGATGCGGCTGATGACTGCGCCCACACATGTGTTGTTCATAAAAATGGACTACGAAGACTTCCAGAGCGCATCCGCCGATCTCGCGCTGCTTGCAAAGGATGGGCGCTTTCATCATCTCGACGGTCGTGGCGCAGCCCGGCCGACCGGTGGCGTCGGATACTACGTCGAAGGGGGCGCCTTCTATGACGCACCAAACGATCCCGACGAGGCGAAACTGACCGCGGGGCTCAAGTTCGCGAAAAAGACCGCCACTGTGATGAGCTACGAGCAATATTTCCGTCGCGAGGAAGTTTGTACGGCGTGCACAACGCCGCTCCAGAAGCCATTCGTCTATCTCTGCATCCCCGCGTCGCGATACGTCGAGTACACGTCGGGAATTCTGTCATCACCCACGGAGTCCGCGTCTCTCGTCCCGCGCATGTCGGCGTGGCGCCGTGCCACCATCAAACGTCCGCTCACCCGCATGCCGGATGAAGAGATGATTTACCGCTTCCAGCTCTCCCGGACCCTGCCGGCCGGGACTGACACCGCCTCCATGATCGCGCTCAATCGCGCGCTCTATGAACGGGCGCGCGACATGGGCGGCTACCGAATGACGTCGAGCGCGGTCGAGATGTCGCAGGACGATTGGAAGCGTCACTACGGACCGGCCTGGCAGATTGTCGAGGCAGCGAAGACGAAGTTCGACCCGAAGAACGTGCTGACACCGGGCCACGGGATGTTTCCCGGTTAAGACGTGAATGCCCGAACCCGCCGCGGCCGTCGCCTGTCAGAGCGGTTTTGGCGTTCTCCATGCGCGCGTGCGCGCACCGGACAGAAGCATCGAGCCTCTGCGTGGTCGCGTCGGAACATTTTCGTCTCGATTTCGGCAGCCGCGGCCAATGTCCGCTTTCGGAGGTAAAGCGGACCTGACTTTTTGTGGCGCGACTGTCCGCTTTTGACCCAGAGCGGAGGTAATTGTCCGCTCTCCAGAGGTGCAAAAAGCCCGGTCCGTTGGTCGGGCATCGGATAGACGCGGAGGGGCCCTTCTGGCAAGGTTAGAAAGTCAAGGGTTCCTTTGGGGACGTTTATGGCCGCTGAAGTCAGGCACTTCAGCCCCGAGACAGTGAAAGACATGCAAGTCGCGATCGACTTGGCGTGGAGCTCGTTATCTGCTGAACAGCAGGCGCAATCGAGCAAGGGGACGCTGGCCACGCGCATCCTTGACGCGGCAGAAGCCGGAGAGCGCAGCCCCGCACGATTACTCATGCTGGCGCTGATGTCCGCCTCTGGCCCTTAGCGGACATTCCATCGTGTCCACGATTGCGTCAGTGATTGCAGAGCCCGGCAGCTTTTTTCTCAGATGTCTCTGACAGAAACCGTGTCGCATGCACAACTCTGATTATTATCGCGAGCAAGCGGCTGAATATCGAAAACTCGCTGAAACAGCGGAAGACCCGGCCGCCAAAAAAGAGTTTTTAGAGTTGGCAGAAGCTTGTGAAGAGGCTGCTGACAAGATCGATGATTGTCGAGCGAGCGGATAGCACGCTGAATTGCATTCGGGTGCAGCGTCCAATGAGCAAGATGGCGGAGCACGCCGCCATTGTAATCTCTTGACCTCATCCTTCGGTCCAATGATGGTGTAGATAGAAGCACAGATCAGACCACAGGAAAAGCCCCGCCCTGAAGCGGGGCTTTCGAGTTACCGCTATTGCTTGGGGGCTTGGCCGGTGGTTGCTGGCTTGGCCGTCTTAGGAGCGCTCGCCTTCGCATGCTGAGCTACGCAGTTGTTGACAAAGGTACGCCGCTTCATGAAGTGGATGGCGGAATACTTCTTGGCTGCTTGCGCTTTGCATGAAGCCTGGACATCCGCGGACACCTTTTGCTTGTTGCCAGCGGCTTCGGCTGACACTGCTAACGACACAACGAGAGCCGTTGCCAGCGTCGAAATAATTAATTTCTTCATTTTCATCTCTCCTCTGCCCCCAAACGCCACAGAAACGCTAAATCGGGGGTCTTCGTTCCGAATATTTTCCTGTCAGTTTGTTCAGAAATAATTGGACCTGCGATCGAAGCTTCGCGCGCAAACTGCGCGCATCCCCCAAACACACTCGAGCGCGTCGCTACCCTCAATGTCCGCTACATCGCTGATTGCAAAGCACATGTCTGCTTTGGGGGATCAAGCGGACATTGCATTGCCGGTCAAAATATCCACTAATGGAAAAATGAACCACGGAATACACATGTCGCAACTTGATCGCCGCCACTTTGCGGTCATGGCAGTGGGCAGTTTGGCCGCATTTTTTTCGACGGTTCGGCCAACCGACGCAGTTGATGCCAAGAAGCAACCGTTCGTTGCGGAGGCTGCACGCATGAAGCAAGAGGCTATCGCAAGCGGCGATCAACCATTCGGTGCCGTTGTGGTGATGGATGATACGATTGTCGGATACGGGCCGAGCCGCGTGGTTACCGACGGCAATCTCAATGCACACGCTGAGCGCGTTGCGCTTTGGGATGCCCAACGTCGACTGGGCACCCGCAATCTTTCTGGCGCGGTAATCTATTCGACTTCGCGGCCCTGCTCGATCTGTGAGAAGGCGCTCGCCGACAGCAATATTGAGCGGATGTTTTTTGGGCCGGAGGCCACCGACGCCGGCAAACCCGGACGCACGTAGGCAGGCGAAAAACGATATCTCCAATCAATATGCCTGACGGGCAAAGCGAACAGGGTTGCCTCAATCGACACACCTTATCCCGCGCAGCACTGCGTCCTGCTACGAGCCGCCAAGGAGCCGATAGATGGAAAAGGCCGTCCGCTTCGAAAAACCGAGCGAGGTGCGCACCGCCGTCGGTAAGGAGGTCTGCGTGACCGACTGGGTCACGGTCGATCAGCAGCGCATCGACAAGTTCGCGGAGGCGACCGGCGACTTCCAGTGGATCCATGTCGATGTCGAGCGCGCGAAGACGTCGCCGTACGGCGGTACGATTGCGCACGGCTTCCTGACGCTGTCGCTCATCGGCGGGTTCTACGAACCCTATCTGCAGCACGCGTTTCCGTTCTGCGACATGGGCGTGAATTACGGGCTCAACAAGATTCGCTTCACCTCGCCCGTGCGCAGCGGGAGCCGACTGCGCGGTCGTTTCGTGCTGGCGAAAGTCGACGAGGTCGACGGCGGCCTGCAGTTGACGTGCAACATCACCGTCGAGATCGAGGGGCAGGACAGGCCGGCCCTCGTCGCCGAATCGATCGTGCGGCGATACCTCGCGAAAGGCGCACGCGCAGAGCGATGATGTGCGTCCGGGCGATAGTCGGCCATTGGTGACCCTTCCATAACACCAGTTTTTGCCGATTCGATGCCCTGTCGTTGATCTCGGGGCGTACAAAGTTGCGAACCGGGGAACATCGCTTGAAACATATTCGTTCCCGCAGCGTTAGTGGCTGGGGAGTACAAACGACGGGACTTGTGTATGGAGCACCTGATCCGGGAGTTTGGTGCATGGCTTAAACAGGGATTTGGCTGGCTCGTCGACGTGATTGTGTTCGGATGCCTCTGGGGCATCAGCCAGGTCTCGCGGCTTCTTGGTACGCATTTCGGCGGCGCTCCAATCCTGAAGATTGTAGTGCTCATTCTAGTGCTCCTGCTCCTCCTATATGCGTTCTATTGGGTGTTCGGCCGCTTCATCGGAGTGATACGATGGGCACTCGATAGGATCGCGTATGCGTTAGGAGTGATTCTGTTCAGCGCGGCCGTAGTATCGGGAGTGTTCGCTAGTGCAGGTCTCGTTGCGGTTGTAGCAATCTGGGTGATGGGCAACATCAACTTGGCCTCGCGGTAAGTCATCGCGAGGCGTTATGAGTAAACGCCCTAGCGTTACTTTGGCAGATTCATTCACGCTGCGGCTTGTCGCAAACCCATTTTCGGCAATGCGAACAGTCACCGTGCCGGAAGTTGCCTTTAGTCGAGCAGCCGCCATGCTGGCGGCGCTCCGTTATTGGCCGAAAGCGGACATCTCCAGTTGTACCGCACATGTCCGCTTTCGGAGGTACATCGGACATGACGATTGCGCCGCGAAATGTCCGCTAATGACCCAAAGCGGACATGCCCTTTCAACCGATTTTTGACACAGATGATTCCTAAAGGTGGCCGCTATGCGGGGGATGCCGCACAGCGTAAGGGGAACGGGACAATGTTTACTCCGTTAGTCATCGCCTTTTTCGTATTTGCGATAATTTTGGCCGGAGCATTTGCCGGTGCGGTCGCCAGACGGTACGTACCACAGCACCACCTGTCGGAGGAGACAAAAAGCGTGGTCTCCATATCCATGGCAGTGGTTGCTACGATTTCTGCCTTGGTTCTTGGGCTCTTACTTTCAAACGCGAACAGCTCGTTCAGCGCAGTCCAGGGACAAGTGAACTCGATGTCGGCGCAAATCCTCCGGCTGGATCAGCTCCTTCGTCGATACGGCTCAGAAACGAAATTAGCTCGGGAAAAGCTGCGAGAGTATGCCGAAAGAAAAAGGGATGATCTATTCCCGAAGAATCAAGCCGATGTCCATCTCGGCGCTCAATCGACTTATGATCTTCTCCAGGAGGTCGAGGACTTAGTGCTTTCCGTTAAACCCGCAAACGCGCGGGACCAATGGTGGCTGGCGCAGGCCATGACACTCGCCTCCAAGATCGGCGATACTCGTTTTCTTCTGGCCCAACACAGTGGGCGAGGAACTCCACAAGCTGTCCTCTTGCTCCTAGTCTTCTGGCTTACATTACTATTCGCCAGTTTTGCTCTCTTCGCGCCGTCGAACGTGATCACAACGGCCACCCTGACACTTTGCGCGCTCGCAATCGCCGGTTCTGTCGGAATGATCCTAGAATTGGAGCGCGGATTCGGAGGTTTAGTTCAAGTTTCACCGCAGGCGATGAACCAGGCCGTTGCCGCCTTGCAAGCCGACGCAACCAATGAAAACTCTGGTAGCCACACCTAAGACAAGGGCGGCCGATGTCGTCGAAATATTCGTTTGCGCATAGCACAGCAGGCGTGCCCATCAGGCCCTTGCCGCGCGCTTCGAGCGAGATCATGTGCTCGCGGCTGGTCATCACGCCGATATCAACTTCGAAGAAGATGCTCGCGGGACAAAGTTAAGCAAGCTTTGGCTTCAATTGTTGCGCTTCGACCCCAATTTTGGCGAGCATGACTGCAATCGGGCCGAGAAGGAAATAGCAGACTGCACCACACCACAACGTTGCGCTAATCGAGAACTCGATACTGATGGTAACTGCCAGCGCTGATGCAAGCACGCCTGCGACTCCATTCACTGCCCAGAACCATGGGGTGGGACGCTGGTCGATGTGATTAACGATCTGCATTCCTGTCGGAAATCCAAATCCCATGAGCACGCCGGATGGGACAATTGCCAAAAGCGCTACCATCACTCGCACGGGTAGCGCCGCAGAGGCGAACACGTTGATAAGAGCAGAGAGCCAATAAGGCAGGACGGCTATGTAAATGCTAAGTAGGCCGATCCACACGAGCAATCGTCTACCGGTCAACAGGGATATGCGCGACGAGAGCAGACTGCCGAAGCCGGTCGACACGATAATGGCGAAGAGCCCGATAGCGAGGCCATAGATGGGATGGCCGAGATACACAGAAATCCTCTGAATGAGTCCCATTTCCACAAACATGAAACCGAGACCTATAAGCAGGAAATAAGTTGAGCCGAGCAAAGCTATCGACAGTTCGACGTGGCGGAGCGACGGCAGCGACGGAACGAGGATCGTTGCGAAGACCAGTACTAGCGAAAGGACGATGATAATAGCGAGCGTTGATATGGCCTTAAAATTACCGCGGATTACGCCCTCGTCGGCTCTCATGGCACTCAGCAGAGCACTGGGATCGCTTATCCGAAGCTGCTCAAAAAAGAACGGCCGATCGTCATGGGCAGGAGTCAAATCGAGTTGGTAAGCGGTCGATAGATCTGCCAGCGTTTCGGGCGTTCGTGCCTCAAGGATTGCCGCCATGACTGAGGAAGCAGGGCGCGTCCCCGGGTGCATGATAGTCGTGAACCGAAGTGACTTGACCGTTGCGGTCAGGGTGGAAAGGTCGGCTGTGCTGAAGGGCGCGCGCGATACAATCAGGGTCGCAAGGTTGTCGGTAACTGCGAGATAGAGATGCGCTTGCGGATCGCCAATGCCCTCGCTCCGGAGAGCGGCGACCACGACACTCACCATGCGCCCTGCCTCACCAATGTTGTTGGGTGAATACCAGCGCGATACGGTAAACACGCCTGTCGGCGTGAGATGCCTGAAAAAGACGCGGAATCCCTCAACCGTATAGAGCCCGTTCTCGGAAAGTGAGAACGCGCCAGCTCCTGTCGCTGCCCAGGTATCGACCATGCTCATCTGGATCAAATCAAAATGTTGGTCCGACCGCTCGAACCAGCTTCGTCCCTCATCGACGTAAATCCGTACGCCTGGCAGGTCTGCAACGCGATTGTAGTCGCGCAAGCGGTCGGTCAGCAGGTTGACGAATATCGGATTGAGCTCAATCCCGGTGACATCGCGGAATCCGAAATACTTCGCCGAAAGCAGATCTCGTCCGCCGCCGACACCTATCACTGCCGCTCGTCCATCATGACGAATTGAATACGCCAGGTTCGTGATGTCGTATTTGAGAAATTCCAGTTTCGATAAATCACCGTCGAAGCGATACATCGGACTCCCTGCAGATCCATCGATCTGCATGTTGCGTTCCTCAAATTCGATCGCCGGCATTGTCGGCGACGGCCCCCACATTGACGGCCACCGCTTAGATGGGCCGACGTCGATGCGCGAGAACGAATTCCACAGAACGATCGGGGCGGTGTCCGCACTTTCGAGCTGCTCCTTCACCATTGAAAGCTTCAGGCCATACGGCTGGATTGCGACGTTTGCCAATGCGAGGACGGCGAACCCCACGGCAAACATCCATGGCCGTCCGAGAGCGGCGCCCCTCGTGATTCCCAGCTGCGACTTCTCCGCCTTATTGGCGACGCGGCACGCTTGCGAAAACAAAACTGCCGCCAAGGCTCCGAGAGCGCCGACCAGAAACCACGCTGATACAGAATCGATGAGCGTCAAGACGGCTAAAACGACGAGACAGCCGGTTGCCGCCCCGACGAGGTCGACACCGTAAACGAGCGGCACCGGCCACGGACTGCGCGTCAATGCCAGGGCGATCGCCATCCCGGCGAAGATGTACGGGGTTGCCAGAATGAATACCAGCTTGCCCCACTGCACCGCCGTCATGAGAAGCTCGGTATTTCGCGAGAAGCCCGTGAGCACCGTCGTGATCGCCACCATCGCCGACACGACGACCGATATTGAGAAGGCCAAGGAGATCCAGATCAAATTCTCAAACAGTCTTTCTCTGGGAAAAAGAGTCTGCCGAAAGTAGACAAAGAGAGATCCCGCCGTCATGCCAAACATCGCCATGGCGATAGCAAAGAAGGCAAGATAATAATAAGAAATGACCGAGAGGACTCTCGTCTCGATGATTTGTAGCATCAATCCGCACATGCAGATTAGAAAAACGCCTGCCAGGAAGGGAAACTTACTTTTGGGTGGCATCGCTCTGCGCCTCAATCAGGTCATCAATCTGCGTGGTTAAATGTCCGCGAATGACCCAATAGCGGACATTCCTTTGGAAACAGCGTATGGGTTCGACGGGCTATGTCCGGCAGCGAACATTTACCCTGCAGTTGTTGTCAGTTCTCAAGCGTCTCGCGAGATTATCCCGACCGAATTTGTCGCAAGCAAGCCGTGCCAATTCGCCGGGATGGTCGAGCAGCGTGAGCGGAGCCTAAATGTCCGCTTTGGGCCCTTATCTGACATTCCCGGATTGTCGATCAATTGTCCGCTTTTGGGGAAAGCCGAAATCACATGAAGCCGCTCGCTTCTATTGGATAAGCAACACCAAAGAAATCCGCTGAACCGAAGTGGTGATCGGCTGGAAGAGGCGGTAGAGTGCGACCGGTTGAATGATAAGTTCCTTTGCAAAGGAAGCGCGGCCGAGGCGGCGCAATGCCGAAAAACGTCATCGTCCTGTCGGATGGCACTGGCAATGCCGCTGCCAGCATCTGGCGCACGAACGTCTGGCGCATTTTTCAGGCAATCGATCTTACCGGCTCGGACCAGGTTGCGCGTTATGACGACGGCATAGGTACCTCGTCTTTCAAGCCGCTCGCAATTGTTTCCGGCGCTTTCGGATGGGGTCTCAAGCGCAACGTTATTGATCTCTATAAATTCATTTGCCGCAACTACGGCAAGGACTCGAAAATCTACGGCTTCGGATTCAGCCGTGGCGCCTTCACGATCCGCGTGCTGATCGGCCTGATCGCCGACCAGGGATTGATACCGTTCACATCGCAGGACGATCTGGATGCGAAGGCGCTTGCTGCCTATCGGGAGTATCGGCGTGTCCACTACCGCAATTTCGTAGCCGACGTTTGCCGTCCGGTTCGAGACATTTTCGTTTCCATCAAAAACATGGTGCTGCGCCGGGATCGCTACGAGCCCGCAAAGAACAACAAGGATGTCTCCGTCCGCTTCGTGGGCCTGTGGGACACCGTGGCGGCCTATGGCCTGCCGGTCGAGGAATGGACAATCGGCATCGATCGATACCTCTGGCCGCTCGAACTGCCGGATCGAAAGCCGTGGTGCAAGATCGACAGGGCCTGCCATGCTCTTTCGCTGGACGACGAACGGACGACTTTTTATCCGGTGCTCTGGGACGAAAGAGGTCTCAAGCCCGGCAAGATCTCGCAGGTCTGGTTTTCCGGGGTGCACTCGAACGTCGGAGGCGGCTATCCCGACGATTCCCTTGCGGGCGTACCGCTCCAATGGATCATGACCGAGGCAGTCGCCGCAGGCCTGAAGTTCAAGGTCACGCCGCGCCAACCAGACGCGCTGCTTGTTGCCGATTCAAGCCGCGACAAGGACGGTCGCCTTTACGATTCCCGCCAGGGACTGGCCAGCTACTATAGATACGGCCCGCGCGACGTCAGCGCCCTCTGTAACGACAATTACCATGACGTCCATGCTCCAATGAGGATCCATCACAGCGCGTTCGACCGGATCCGGAGCGGCGCCACAGCCTACGCGCCTATCGGCCTGCCGCAAAATTACGAAGTCGTTTTGCAAGACGGTTCAATCGCGCCTCAGGGCACGCCGCCGTCTGAAATTCTGGCGCAGGCCGCGCAACGGTTCACGCAGCAGCAAGGCGCCTGGAATTTTGTCTGGTGGCGGCGGCTTCTCTATTTTCTGACGGTCGGGGCGACCATTCACCTGGTCGCTTTTCCGCTACTTTATGGAGTGGATAGCGCACGTGAATACACGACGCGCCTGCGACTCATTCCCGAAATCCTGCGAATAGCCGGTGAATTTCTGCCCGGCTTTGTGACCACCTGGTGGATCGATTCATTCGCAACCAATCCGATCAAATTTCTTGGCTCGGTCATCGCTATTATCGGCCCGATCCTTCTCGGCCTCAGACTTGGGACGGCTACTCAGGACCGCATGCTCGCAGCGTGGCGAGGAACCGAAGCTTCAGAAAGCTGGCTCACCCATGCCCTGGATGTCGTTCAAGCTTTCAGGACCGCCGCGTGGTATCGGGCAGGCTTGCTGGCCATCAAATACAAGATCACGCCGGTCTTGTTCGCGCTGCTGTCGGTCGCCATTGTCGGTTTGCTGGCGAGCCATCTCGCGTTTTATTTCGAAGACGCTGCCGGCATGACGTGCCGTCAATCGGCCAATGCAACGAAACTCCTCTCCGGGCAGCACACGCCGGAACTGACCTTTGACCCCAAATCGGAATGCTGGGCGAGCGGGATCATCCTGACCAAGGGCGTTAGATACGTCATCAATCTTAAAACAAGCGAAGACTGGGCTGACGGCAATTATCGAGCGGATGCGGGTGGCTACGGGATCGATACGCTGCCGTCGTGGTGGGACCGGGGCAAAATGATTGTCACTGTTCCTTTGCGCCGCGTGCTTCTCCGCCCGTGGTTCAGGATCATCGCGCGTGTCGGCGAATCCGGCACGGATGAGTATTTTCTCGATCCGGATGCGAATGACGTCAGATCGCTGGAGATACCCTTCGTCGCGCATCGGACCGGCGAACTGCATCTATACGTCAACGACGCCGTTCTGCCGGTTCGCAAGGATTTTTTCTATCGGAACAACAAAGGCACGGCGACGCTGACCGTGACCCAAAGGGACAAGCACTAGGACGCGGGCAAAAACGGCCGGCCCAAAGTAGCGGTCGACACCGCATCGACGACCGGGCTGGCTGTCACCCAGCCTTCCGTCGTCCCGCCGACCGTGCCGGCTTGCGCGCCACTTCCTTCGCCGGCTTCTTGCCTGCGCCGGAGATCGGGAACAGCATTTCCTTCTGGCCCTCGATGCGCTTGCGGCCGCGCTTGCCCTGCTGCTTGCGCGCCGGCTGCGACTGCTCGGCCTTCACGCTCCGTCGCAGCGCGTCCATGAGATTGATGACCTTTGACGGCTCGCTGCGCGCCGGCGCCTCGATCTTGATGCCTTTCATCTTCTTCTCGATCAGCTCCTTGAGCGCCGTCTCGTAGTGATCCTCGAACTCCTCGGGCTCGAAGTGGCCGGTCTTCGTCTTCACGATGTGCGCCGCAAGCTCCATCATGTCCTTGCCGAGCTTGAGATCCTCGATGTCGTCGAAATATTCGTTCTCGTTGCGCACCTCATAGGGATAACGCAGCAGCGTGCCCATCAGGCCCTTGCCGCGCGCCTCGAGCGAGATCACGTGTTCGCGGCTGGTCAGCACCACGCGCCCGATCGCGACCATGTCCATCTGCTTGATGATGTTGCGGATGACGGCGAACGCGTCCTGGCCCACCTTGCCGTCGGGCGCAATGTAATAAGGACGGATCAAATAAAGATCGTCGATCTCCGAGCGCGGAACGAACTTGTCGATCTCGATGGTCCGGGTGGTGTCGAGCGCGACCGCCTCGAGCTCCTCGTCGGAGATCTCGACATACTTGCCCTTGTCGACCTGGTAGCCCTTGACGATCTGGTCCTGCGTGACCTCCTCGCCGGTGTCCTCGTCGACCTTGCGGTAGCGGATTCGGTTGCCCGTCTCGCTGTTGATCTGGTTGAAGCTGATCTTCTCGCGCTCGCTGGTGGCGGGAAACAGCTGGATAGGACAGGACACGAGAGAAAGGCGCAGAAAGCCTTTCCAGTACGCACGCGGGGCCATGGGCCGCTCCTACACAACACCTGCGAAACAGATCACACGAACTATGTACTTATTACGCGCGTATATTACACCCGTTCCACGCCGGGTGTGTTCCCAGTCCGTTCCAGACGTAAAAAAGCGAGCCGCCTCCGCGGAGACGGCTTCGAGGAACCCAGCTTCGCGGAGGAGCTTACTTGAGCTGGGTCGAAACGGTGGCGAACGTCGTATTGAGGCTCGAGCCGACCGCATTCACGCTGGCAATGATGACGATCGAAATGCCCGCGGCGATCAGACCGTATTCAATAGCGGTAGCGCCTGACTCATCCTTCAGGAACGCAAAAACGCTGGACATGTGACACACTCCATGTGGCCCGATAGCACGGCACGATAGCGGCATGCCGTTAACAAGACTCTCACGCAGCCACTCAAGAAACTGCGCAGCGATTACGTCAAATGGTAACCAAGTCCCGCGGTCGCTTCGCATTCCCGCCGGGCCACCGCGCCGCCCGGTCCGAAAGAAGCCGCCGTCGCCGGCGGCTTCCTTGAATCCAGCCACGTGTGGACGGCTTACTTCAACTGCGTCGAAATGCTGTTGAACTTGCCGTTGAGGTTGGAGCCGATCGCATTGACCGTGGCAATGATCACAACCGAGATGCCGGCGGCAATCAGGCCATACTCAATCGCGGTGGCGCCCGACTCGTCCTTCAGGAACGCATAAAGCTTGGACATCTGACGCTCTCCATGTGTTGCATTTTATACAAGCCTCACAGTAATCCGGAACTCTTAAGAAACGCTCTGCGCGATTTGCGACACTTTGCGTTTTCAATACTTCGACTCTTCCGGAAAATTTTTACCGACCATTATCCATGGCGGCGCGCGCCACGCGGCAAACGGGCGCAGCACGCGCTTTTTCGGGATGAGGGAACAGGCGGCTTTATACCTTTGCCATGCGCGCCAAATTAACCATAGGGACTTCGCGCACGCCTCGGAATGACGAACTTGCGGCGAAAACAAATCCAAACATCCGCGACGCCGGACCCAACGATTCTTTCTAACGATTCTTTCTAACGATTCTTGGGAATGTTCTCTGCGATACGCCACAACACGCCGGTCGGATCGACGATCACGAAGTCGCACATGCCCCATGGCCGGTCGGCCGGCGGCTGGGCCATGACGCCATACGTCGCGACCACGTTTTGAGCCTCGACATGGCGCCACCACGCATCGAGATCCTCCACCAGTAGATGCATCATGAAATTGCTGGCGTGCTCCTTGATGTAGAAATTCTGCAGCAGGAAACTCGATGGGCCGTGACGAAAGTAGGCGAGATCGTCGTCGGACCAGGCGAGATCAAATCCGAGATCCTGATAAAAACGCTTGGACAGATCAAAATCCCGTGCCGGGACGAATGCCTTGATCTCGACGGTTGTCATGTTGGTCATGGCAGGATTCCTCGTGTCGAGTGAGCAACGCGCATGGTCCAAAATCGCTCCGTCATGGAACTCCCGAAGGGCGGTCGACGTTTTCGGGCGGGACGTTTGCATGGATGGAGGCTCGGATGGACGACGTGACGGCACGGTTCAAGGACGAGCTGTTCAATTCACCCAATGAGATCAGGATCATGGACCAGCTGGCGGAGTGGAATCGTCAGCATCTGGACGCGCGGTTTGCCTCGGCTCAGCTCTATAACCCCAAATCCAAGCGCTTGCGTGTCGTGGCGCAGCGTGAATTCGCGCCGGCGCTTATCGGCCAATTTCACGACATGCCCCTCACATCGGGAACGATGTGTGCCCGGGCCGCGCGCCTGCGAACGCCTATCCTGGTCCCCGACGTAACGGCCGACAGCGACTGGACCCCATTCCTGAGCTTCTCCGAGGCTGCCGGATTTGGGGGCGTTCTTTCCATTCCACTGCTTTCGAAGGCAGGCCACCTGATCGGCGTGACATCCTCCCATTTCTCCGGTCATGCAAAACCGACCGACAGGGAAATGGATTTTGC
>Ga0207428_10000915_pt1 | contig 32988 bp, 23 predicted proteins | sample RhiMethybrSRZTD1_FD_187600 | JGI IMG/M metagenome (GOLD analysis project Ga0207428, IMG submission 187600) | Populus rhizosphere microbial communities from Tennessee, USA - Rhizosphere MetaG P. TD hybrid SRZTD1 (SPAdes) (version 3) | ecosystem: Host-associated > Plants > Roots > Rhizosphere >...
AGGGAGTGGAATGGTCGCCGGCTCGTCGAGCCGCGGTGCCGGTGCCGGCGCCGGCGCGGTCACTTCAAGGCGTTCCTTGAACAGGTCTTCAGGGACCATCTGAATCACAAGCGGCGCCATCGGCGGTGGGCCGGCGTCAAACGCCACCTTGCGCGACGTGTAGTTGGGTGCGCTGGCTTCGATCTCCCAGCGTCCAACCGCGATGTCAAACTCGAAGTGGCCCTCAGCGTCGCTCACCAGTTCGCGAACGCCGATCATCAAGTGCGCACCTGCAATCGGCCTTTCCGACACTGCGTTCACCGTTGTGCCGGTGATGTGGATTGTCTGGGTCGCGATGCCGAGCTCGCTCGCGCTGGCCAATCCCGAGAGCCAAAGAAAGGCCCAGACGCGAGCCGCGGATGTCATGCGCTCGTTAGACGATGGGCTGGACCGGAAAGCCTGACGGCGAGGGCTGCGGCAGCGGGCAACCCACCGCGTGTTGCACGCATTCCCCAACGGGTTATTGATCTCGGCATTGGAATGGGTCAGGCTGAGCGTCCGCCCCCTTGAGTCGAGTTTTGTCTGAGGTGTAGTCATCGTGAACCAGCGACCGCTGATCTTGATAGCCGCAGATCGCGCTAGCGCGCTGGGTTCGGTGCTCGAACACGCCGGGTTTGCCGTCATCGACAGTGACGGCTCCGATCATCCAGAACGATTGCGTCAATGGAAAGCGTCGGCTTGCGTCGCGTGCTGCCACCCTGCACGTGCGGCGGAGATGATGGCGTTCATCGCGCGTCTCCACGAAGTTGAACCGTTGCTCCCGGTGGTCATTGTCGCCGAACCGAGTACGGAGGCGCTGGCGATCGCATCCATCAAGGCCGGCGCTGCCGACTACTTCCCGGCGCCGGTCGACGGCGACGCTCTCGTCGGCACGCTGAGAAGGCTGAGCGGCGCGAACACGCCGGCGGCCACACCTGCCGCATTGGCCGGTATCGTCGGCGTCAGCGCGGCCATCCGCCAGATCAAAGCATCGGTGGCGAAAGTGGCAGCGTCCGACACCAGCGTCCTGATCACCGGAGAGACCGGGACCGGCAAGGAACTGGTTGCGCAGCTGGTGCACAAGAGCAGCGCGCGGCGGAACCGCCCCTTCGTGTCGATCAATTGCGCCGCGATTCCCGACACGCTGCTCGAGAGCGAGCTGTTCGGCTGCGAGCGCGGCGCCTTTACGGGGGCCGACAGCACTCGTGCCGGTCATCTCACCGCCGGCGCCGGCGGCACGGTGCTGTTTGACGAGATCGGCGAAATGACGCCTTACGCGCAGGCGAAAATCCTGCGCGCGCTCGACACGCGCGAGATCTACCGATTGGGAAGCACCCAGCGGACGCGCCTGGACATCCGTGTCGCCGCGGCCACCAACCAGGACCTCGAGCGGCGGATCGAGGACGGCGGCTTCCGCCGCGACCTGTACTATCGCCTTAACGTTTCGCGCATCGTCCTGCCCCCGATCCGCGAGCGCCGGGAAGACATTCCGCCGCTGCTCGAACACTGCATCGCGGAGATGAACCAGGTGTTCGGGCGGAGCGTGCAAGGCTTTACGGCGGAGGCGATGCAGCAGCTGTTCGAGTACTCGTGGCCGGGCAACGTGCGCGAGATCAGGAACGTCGTCGAAAGCGTGTTCGTGGAACTGCCGCCGCGTCCGGTGGCGTTTCTCGAAGCGCCGCCGTCGATTCGCGCGCTCGTGGCTCGCGCCAAGGCCGTCGTCACGGGCGAGCGTGATCGCCTGGTGGCCGCGCTCGCGGCCACGAACTGGAACGTCAGCCGCGCGGCGAGGCAGCTGCACTGGTCGCGCATGACCCTGTACCGCAAACTCGCTCACTACCGTCTCGCCCGCGAGTCGTAACACCGTCACAGTGACTGTCACACGCGCTGTGACAGTCGTGTGCCCTCGGCAACTGTCACATCCGCTGCAACAGCGGCGCCGCGCCGCCGGCCGCCCACGCGCGATCACGAATGTTTTCACGCACGCGCCCGTGGCACGTTTCCTGCGAAGCGTTCGCCCGCGTGATTGAAGCCCGCTACGCCAATCACTTTGAAGTGGGGCACAACGAATTCGAGTTCATCTTCGACTTCGACCAGTTCCACGCCGAGCGTCTCGGCGCGGCATTGGCCCAGCCGGGACCCCAGGTGCGCATCGTGCGCATCGTGATGGGACCGCCGTTCGCGAAGTCGCTGTTGGACACGCTGATGCGCGCGGTACACGAGTATGAGCAACAGCACGGCGTCATCGAACAGAGCTAGGAACTGACATGGCGAGCTATCGCGCGGTGGCCGCCGTCAGCAGGGCCGTGCTGCGCCTGATCGAGGATGCCTGCCCGCGTCACGAATTTCCCGACGCGCAGTTCGCACTCCAGCAGGCCACCGAGATCGCCAAGGCGCCGATCCCCGAAGGAGTGTGTCTCTATCTCTATCGCATCGGTGTCAACACGACGCGGCGCAACCTGCCGCCGCGCGTCGAGCCCGACGGCCGCCAGTTCCGGCCGCCGCTGCCGATCGATCTCTATTACGCGCTCTGCGTCTGGGGCCGCAGCGCCGACATGCAGCAGCGGCTCCTCGGCTTCTGTATGCGGGCGATCGAGGACGCCTCGACGCTGCCCGCCGGCGTGCTCAACCAGCCTGGCCCTGAACCCGAGACGTTCCGCGGTCACGAGACGGTGCAAGTGGTCTGCGAGACCTTGTCGCTGCAAGACCTGCAGCTGTTGTGGGATGGGCTCAAGCCGAACCTGCCCCTGATTGTTGGCTACGTCGCGCGCATGGTGCCGATCGACTCGGAGATCCCGATCGTCGAAGGCCGGCCGGTACAGACACGCGTGTTCGAGATGCGAGGAGCACCGGCATGAGCGGGCCTGGCATGGTGCTCGAGCGGCACGGGCGCGTCACGCCGCTCGGGATCCGTTTCTGGGACGAGGCCATCAACGCCGCTGTCGCGGAGGGTCTCGAGGTCACGGTCTATCCGTTACAGGACGCCGCGCGTCGCGCCGCTGCGAGGCCAAACGCCATCAAGACGTTCGTGCTGCCGCAGCTGCCGGGACCGCGCTTCCCCGAACAAGAGTTCGGACCGGGCGACGAAGAGTTCAGACCGGGCGACGAACGGTCCGTACCGGGCGATGACAAGTTCTGGAGCCGCGTGAAGCCTCGTGCGTTCGGTGTCGAGGTGAAGGATCGCCGCGGCTACTACCAGCCGTTCACGCTCGACTTGAAGTTGCCCTTCAGGGGGCTCGCCGTTCCGGCCTTCGTCCCGCCGACATCGCCGCCATCGGAAGTCGTGACGCTCTTTCCAACGGCGAGCCGGCCGGTGCCGGCCGGCATCGCCGTCGTGAGATCCGAGCTGCAGACGCCGGTGCCCGGACGCGAGTCCGAGTTGCAGCCGGCATCGTGGGCGGTGCTGGAGGTTCAGGTCGGCACGACGCCTCCGGTCCGCGGCCTCGCCGATCGCGAGGGCCGCATCGCGATCCTGCTGCCATATCCCGAGCCCACGCCGGCACGCGCGCGGCCGGCCTCACCGCCGTATCCCGCAGCCACGCCGCTGCATACGCAGACATGGCCGGTTCGCCTCACGGCGTTTTACGAAGCGGCCACGCCGGCGCCGCTCATCCCCGATCTGCGCCGCACGCTCGAACAAGCGCCGGCCATGTTGTGGACGCAGGACGCCGGCGGCCGCCGGCCGCTCGGCGATCAGGTGTTGCGGTACGGAGAGGAACTAATCGTGCGATCCGTGGTGGTTACCCCCGCAGGCTCGCCGCCGTAGGAGGAGTGCATGCCAGAGTATCTCGCGCCCGGAGTTTACGTCGAGGAAACGTCGTACCGCTCGAAGTCCATTGAGGGCGTGAGCACGACGACCACCGGCATGGTGGGGCCGGCACGCTATGGTCCGTACACGCTCGAGCCCGATCTGATCACGAGCCTCGCCGAGTTCGAGCGGACCTACGGCGACGGCAAGCCGCTGGTGTTTGGCAACACCGATCCGATCCCCAATTTTCTATGGCACGGCGTGCGCGCGTTCTTCGAGGAAGGCGGCAAGCGGCTCTACGTCGTGCGCGTCTTCAAGCCGCGCAGCACGGGTGACGGCCGCGCCCACGCCTACCTGCCGGTCAACCAGGCCGCGAAGGCGAACGATCCGGGTACGCTGGCAATCCGCGCGCGCTTTCCCGGCGCCGCTGGCAAGGGTCGCGTGCGCATCACCGTGGTGCTCGGCCAGAACGTGCTCGGTCAGCTTGACGGTCAGACCACGCTCGGCGCGGTGCAGGCTGGCGACGTCGTGTGGGTGACCGATAAGCGGACGGCCGGTTCCGGCAAAGCCTACCGTGCCGAGGATTATTACGACGAGACGCTGCGCGAAAACAGGATCCGGTTTTCGGATCTGGCCACGCCGACTCCGCATCGCCTCACCACACTTCCAGGGTCGCCCCCGGATCTGATCCCTGGAAAAGACGGGCACCGGGTGCAGGTCGTGACCCTGACCGTGGCGGTGTTCTCCGACGATCCGGAAGCGCCGCCTCGGGTGTGGAGCGACCTGCCGCTCGATCCGAAACATGAGCGCTTCGGCGTCCAGGACAGTTTCGCTGACCTGTTCGCTGAGCGCCCACCCACGCGCGCGCTGGCGCGCTCGCTGCCGATCGTCGTCGGCCTCGGCACGAATCTCCTGGACGGTCTGGATGTACTCAGCGTGTTCGACACCTACTCCAACGGACGGATTACGTCCGGCCTCAACGATTTCGAATCGACCGAGGACGCGCGCTCGATCGACGTGTTCCTCGACAACGGCGACGACGGCGACCGTCCCGCGTCGGCGGAGTATCGAGGCGAGGCCAAGCTCGACTCGACCACCAAGACCGGACTGAAGGCCCTCGAAGACATCGACGACATCTCCATCGTCGCGGCGCCGGGTTCGACGTTCCTCCACAAGAGTACCGATCCGTATGTCAGCGACGTCGCCGCCAACCTGAACCTGTTGATCAATCACGCTGAGCGGATGCGTTATCGCATCGCGGTGCTCGATTCGAGCAACCAGCAAAGCATCCAGGACGTGCGCGCGCAGCGCGCCAAGATCGACTCGAAGTACGCGGCCTTCTACTACCCGTGGATCCGCATCGTCGATCCGATCAGCGGCAAGGAGGCCGACATGCCGCCGAGCGGATTCGTCGCCGGCATCTACGCCCGCAACGACATCGAGCGCGCGGTCTACAAGGCGCCCGCCAACGAGGTGGTCGGTGGAGCGATTGGCTTCGAGATGACGTTGAACAAGGCGCAGCAGGACGTCCTCAATCCCGAGGGCATCAACGCCTTCCGCTTCTTCGAAGGCCGTGGTTACCGCCTGTGGGGCGCGCGCACCGCGAGCTCGGATCCCGAGTGGAAGTACGTCAACCTGCGGCGCTACTTCATCTATCTCGAGCACTCGATCGACAAGGGCACGCAGTGGGCGGTGTTCGAGCCCAACGGCGAGCGGCTGTGGGCGAACATCCGCCGCACGGTTGAAGACTTCCTCTTCAACGAGTGGTCGATGGGCGCGCTGCTCGGCGACAAACCCGAGAAGGCGTTCTTCGTCAAGTGCGATCGCACGACGATGACCCAGAACGATCTCGACAACGGACGGCTGGTGTGCCAGGTCGGCGTCGCCGCGCTGCGCCCCGCTGAGTACGTCATTTTCCGCATCGGCCAGTGGACGGCTGATCGCAAGGTCTAGGGGAGGGCACGCACATGGCCGTTTTGCGAGAGCGTCCGTACGTCCAGTTCAACTTCCTGGTCGATCTCGGCACCGGCAACACCGACGGCGCCGACGCCGGGTTCCAGGAAGTCAGCGGCATCGGTATGGAAGTCACGGTCGCGGAGTACCGCAACGGGAACGAGAAGGACAACAGCGTGCGCAAGATCACCGGCCTCAACAAGTCGTCGGACGTGACGATGAAGCGCGGCGTGATCGGCTCGCTCACGCTCTACGAGTGGCTCCATCAGATCCGCAACGGCGATCAGAACGCGCTGCGCAACATCGTCGTCCAGCTGCAGAACGAGGACCACACCGCCGTCGTGCAGACGTGGAAGCTGCTGCGGGCCCGCATCATCAAGCACACCAGCGGGCCGATGAATGCAAAGGGCACCGACGTTGCGATGGAGGAGCTCGTCATCTCCTACGAGCGGTTGGAGATGGAGTAACAGAATGCCCGTCCGCGCCGCCCGCCGTCTGCCCGGCATCCGGTTCGAAACGCCGGCGCCGCCGCTCGACGAAGTCCTGCCGCGCATGGATATCGCGGCCTTCGTCGGCTTCGCGGCGTCGGGACCGGTGCACCTGCCGGTGGCGGTCGAGAGCGCCGACGCGTTCGAGGCGATCTTCGGCGGGCGGGCGCCGCTCGCGTGGGACCCGCGCCGCGGCGGCACCGTCTTCGCGCAGCTGATGCCGGCGGTGCGGGCGTTCTTCCGCGGCGGCGGCCGGCGGTGCTGGGTGGTCCGTGTCGCCGAGGCACCGGCGTTCAACTTCTTCCCGATCGCCGGTCTCGTGCGCGTGGCCGGCGGCACGCTCGCGCCGGCCCACGCGCGATCGCGCGCGGCCGGCAGTTGGTCCGACGCGCATCGCGTCGCGCCGGCGATCATGCCGTCGCCGATCGCGGCCACCGCGTTCCAGCATCACCAGGGCCAGGCCACGGTCGACGCCACGCTCGGCGCCGCCGGCGATCTTCGCGCCGGCGACGTGCTGCGGCTCGAGTTCGAATCCGGGATCATCGCGTTCGTTGCTGCGGACAGCATCACCCAGTCGCTTAGCTCGCCGCCGTCGCTTCGCGTGACGGTCACAGTCGCCGGCCGCGTGTGGTGGTTCAGCGCGGGCCCGAGCCTGGCCGGTCCCACAGCGTGTCGAGTCACGACGTATGGCGCCGCCCGCCATCCGCTCGATCGAAACGAGACCTTCGCAGCCGCCGCGATCGATAACTGCATGCTCACCGGCAGGGCCGGCGCCTTCGACGTCGACGTTGATATGCCGCTCGAGGATGCGCCGGCCGCCGGTTCACTGATGGAGGTCGAAGTTAATGGCGAGCGGCTGTGGCTCGCAGTGCGCGACGTCGGCATCCGCGGCCCCAAGTCAGGAAACTTCGATCGCCTTCGCATCTCCGGCCGCGGCCTGTCGTGGTTGCCCGGCGCGCCGGCCGTGCCGCTCGGCAGGATTCGCCGCGCGGAACGGCTGTCGCTCGAATTGCGAGTGCTCGTTGGTCGCGACGAAACCGCGAGGTATGGCGATCTCGGCCTCGCGCCGGCACATGCGCGGTTCTGGGCGGACCTGCCCGACGACAACGAACGCTACACGCCTCCGGATCACAGGACCCTGCGCAAAGCGCTGCGAGACGAGCCGGCCGGCCCGCTCGCGGGTGCCGGCCCGGCAGATGCCGTCTATCTCCCCATCGACGTGCCGTTCGTGCCGGAGCGATGGCTTGGCGCAGCGCGCCAGCCGCGCACGCCGCTCGAACGTGACGGCCTCAGTCATTTCACATCGGCATTGTTTCTCGATCGCGATCTGGCACGGACCAGTCTCGAGACGGTGCTCACCACCGCCGAGCACATCCGCTATGGCCTCGGCGTGCGGAAGCAACTCGATGGCATCCACGCCACGATCGGCATCGACGAAGCCACGATCCTCGCCGTACCCGATGCAACGCAACCGGGTTGGAAGCGCGCCGCGGTTGAAACCCCGCCGCCGCCGAAGGCTCCGGATCCGCTGCCTGAGCCCGACTGGGGCGCATTCATCGATTGCCGGATTCGCGTGCTCGATCCGCCGCAGTGGATCGCGCCGGCTGCCGCGCCGTCGCCGGCGCGCTTTGACGCCGGCACGTTCACGCTCGACTGGACGGGCGCGAATGACATCAGCTTCGAGATCGAGGAAGCGCACACGCCTGACTGGTCCGACGCGTCGGTGATCGGCAGCGGCCCGACGAGCGCGCTGACCCTGTACGGCCGGCCACCCGGCGTCTACTACTACCGCATTCGCGCGGTCGATGGTGCCCAGACGAGCCAATGGTCGGACGCGCGCACCGTCGTCGTGGGCGCGGTGGAGCAGTGGGTGACGCTCGACGAGCGTGAATACGACGCCGACACGCTGCTTGCCGTGCATCGCGGCCTCATGCGGCTGGCCGCCGCCCGTGGCGACGCGCTCGCGCTGCTCAGCGTGCCCGTGCACTACCAGCCTGGTGATGCGGTGGCGCATGCCTCGCTGCTGAGAGATCCCGCCGAACGCCGCGCGCTGAGTTATGCCGCGCTCTATCACCCGTGGGCCTTCGTGCGCGAGCGCGCCGGCGACAGCGACATCACCCGCACGGCGCCCGACGGCCTGGCGGCGGGGTTGATAGCCAAGCGCGCCCTCACCCGCGGCGCCTGGGTGGCGCCCGCCAACGATCCGCTGCCGAACGTGGTGGACCTGACGCCCGCGATCGACCGTGGCGGGCACGTCACGCTGCTCGAGGGCCAGGTCAACGCCATCGCCCGCGAGCCGCGCGGCGTGGTGCCGCTCTCGGCGAGCACGTTGAGCGATGAGGACGACCTCGAACCGATCAACGTCAGGCGCTTGTTGAGTCTGCTCAAACGCCTGGCGCTTCGCGAGGGCGCCATCTACGTGTTCGAGCCCAACGGCGATGCGCTCCGGCGCGGCGTGCAGCGCGGCTTCGAGTCCTGGCTGACGCGGATGTTCGAGCGCGGCGCCTTCGCAGGGCGCATCGCGTCCGAGGCGTTCCGGGTCACGACCGACGCCACGGTCAATACGCCGCAGGGTATCGATCAGGGACGCTTCGTGGTCGAGATCCGCGTCGCTCCGTCGCGGCCGATGACATTTCTCACGGTGCGGCTGGTGCAGAACAGCGATCGGGCCGCGGTGTCGGAGGTGTAGGCAGATGGCAAGTCCCGCACTCGAGACCGTCCACTATCCGTTCACGGCCTTCAACTTCGCGATCGAGATCTCGAAGGACGGCGACGCCAACCGTCTGTGCAACGCGGCATTCCAGGAATGCGACGGGCTCGAGATGACGATGGAAGTCAAGACGGTGCGCGAAGGCGGCGCGAACGGACGCGTGCTGCGCCTCACCGGGCCGCTCAGCTACGGACAGCTGACGCTCAAGCGCGGCATGACCGCGAGCGCCGATCTGTGGGACTGGTTCGCCGCCGTGATGATCGATCCGTCGATCCGCGCCAATGCGGAAGTAGTGATGCTCGCGCCCAACGGCGACGAGAAGGCGCGCTTCGTGCTCGATCGCTGCCTGCCCGTGAAGCTGAAGGCGCCGGCGCTGAGCGGCCGCGACGGCGCCATCGCCATCGAGGAGCTGCAGATTGCCTATGAATCGCTGACGCGAAAGGCGGACAGCAATGCCTGAAGCCGTCAACCTCGAGAAAGCGGAGCTGCGGCAGCTCGATGCCAACTTCGAAAACGAGATCGAGCAGGACACCTGGACGAAGGTGCAGTTCAACCCCGAGACGATGAAGGTGACCTACGCCAACCAGCTCAAGACGCCGGAAGGCGCCGGCGATCAGACCGGTCCCGCGGCGCGGCAATTCGTCGGCGCCGGCACCACCAAGCTCACCCTGCAGTTGTGGTTCGACGTGTCCGCGCCCGTGCCCGAGGGCATGAGCAAGGAAACCGATGTCCGCAAGCTGACGCAGAAGGTCGCGTATTACATCACCCCGAAGGAAGACGGCGACAAGCTCGTGCCGCCCGCCGTGCGCTTCATCTGGGGATCGTTTCAGTTCGACGGCATCATGGAGGGACTCGAAGAGTCGCTCGAGTACTTCTCGCCGGAAGGGCGCCCGCTGCGCGCCAACATGACGCTCAACCTCTCGCAGCAGCGCATTACGAAGTTTACGTTCCGCGATGCTCGTGGTTCCGCTTCCGCACCCGCGCTGGGCTCGCGGCCGCTGGCCCAGGCGCCAGGCGGCGGGAGCCTGCAGGGCATGGCCGCCGCCTTTGGCAAGGGCGCCGACTGGCAGTCCATTGCCGCCGCCAACAACATCGAGAATCCGCGGCTGTTGCAGGCCGGCGCGCTGATCGATCTCAACGCCAGGAGGCGTTTGTAAATGGCCGTCGTCATCAACGAGTTCGAAGTCGTCCCGGCGCCGGCGGAAAAGCCGCCGGCCGAGGCCGCGGCGCCGAGTCCGGCCGCGGCCGGTCTCACCCCTTCCGACATCGAGCGCGTCGTCGAGCGCGCGGCGGAGCGCGCGCGGCGCGTCCGCGCTCACTGAGCGAGCCATGGGCGGAGGCGCTTCGGCAATCGTCACGGCGCGGCCGGCGTTCGAGATCGGCGGCGAGGAAAAGGCGTTCCTCGCGCCGGCGCTGCTTGGCCTCGTCGTGCACGAAGCCGTCGAGGGACTGTTTCGCTGCGAGGCGACCTTCGGCAACTGGGGCAACCAGGACGGCCACACCGATTTCCTGTACTTCGGTCGCGATGTGCTCGAGTTCGGCAAGGACTTCGCCGTGAAGCTGGGCGACGCGACGCTCTTCGACGGCCGCATCATGGCGCTCGAAGCGCAGTTTCCCGAGGGACGGCCGGCCCAGATCGTCGTCGTTGCGGAGGACCGCTTTCAGGATCTGCGCATGACGCGCCGCTCGCGGACGTTCGCAGACGTGAGCGACTCCGACGTGATGAGCCAGATTGCCCAGGACCACGGCCTCACGCCGCAAGTGGACGTCAGCGGCCCGACGCATAAGGTGCTGGCGCAGGTGAACCAGAGCGACCTTGCTTTCCTGCGCGACCGGGCGCGGGCGGTCGGCGCCGAGCTGTGGATGGACGGCAAGACGCTGCACGCCGCGACGCGGGCGTCGCGAAGCGGGACGGCGAAGCAGCTGGCGTTCGGACGCGAGCTGCGCGAGTTCTCGGCGCTCGCTGATCTCGCCGGCCAGCGGAGCAGCGTCACCGTGGGCGGCTGGGACGTCCCGGGTAAGAGTGCGCTCAGCGCGGAAGCGACCGATTCGGCGATCAGCAACGAGCTGAACGGCGACGACAGCGGCGTGAGCATCCTGAAGAACAAGCTTGGCGATCGCAAGGACGCCATCGCTCACGGCGTGCCGATCAACCAGCAGGAGGCGCAGGCCCGCGCCGACGCCTACTTTCGCGGCATCGCGCGCCGCTTCGTCACGGCGCGCGGCGTCGCCGAGCCCGAGCCGCCGCTGCGCGCCGGCACATCGGCGGAGCTGAGCGGGCTGGGACCGCTCTTCAGCGGCAAGTACTACGTCGCAGGCGTGCGCCACATCTTCGACGGCGTCAACGGCTTGCGCACCGAATTCACGGCGGAGCGGCCCGGCATCGGCCGGCCGTAACGGGGGAGCGAGCGTGAGCGAGACGGCTTTCATGGAGGTCGCGATCGACGAACGGGTGCCGGCCGGCCTGGGCGGGCGGTGGTACGGCGTGTTTCCCGCGCTCGTCACCGACATCAAGGATCCGGACAACCAGGGACGCGTCAAGGTGTCGCTGCCCTGGGCGCCTGATACCGGCGGCGGCAGGTTCGAAGCCTGGGCGCGGCTGGCCACCATGATGGGCGGCAACAACCGTGGCAGCTGGTTCGTGCCCGACAACAACGACGAAGTGCTGGTCGCGTTCGAGAGTGGCGACCCGCGGCGCCCCTATGTGATCGGCGGTCTGTGGAACGGCACCGACGCTGCGCCGGAGTCGATGGACGGCTCGGGCAACAACTACAAGAAGGTGCTGCGGTCGCGAAACGGCGTCAAGGTGACGCTCGACGATCAGGACGGCCAGGAGAAGTTCATCGCCGAAACGCCGGGTGGCCAGAAGATCACGCTGAAGGACGGCGCGGGCGCCGTCGAGATCGTCGACAGCAGCGGCAACTCGGTGAAGCTCGAATCGAGCGGCGTGACGATCACCGCGGCCTCGAAGATGACGATCAACGCGAGCACGCTCTCCATCTCTGCCGGCTCGGTCACCGTCGATGCCGGCATGTCGAAGTTCAGCGGCGTGGTGCAGGCCGACACCGTGATCGCCACCTCCGTGGTGGGGACGTCGTACACACCCGGCGCGGGGAACATCTGGTAACGCCATGCGCCACCCTGTGCAGTGGACTGCGCCCGCGACGATGCGGGGACCGGCGCCGGCGATTCTGCGGTTCGCCACCGACAGCTTCATGGACGAGTTCCACCGCGTGCTCGAAACCGATCCATCGAAGTTGACGGGACTTGAAGCGCAGTTCGAGACCTGGCGCGGACCCGGTGCGACGGCGCCGGCCGTCGAGGAGCCCATCGAGACGTCGTCGCGCCTCGAACGCAAGCTGATGCGGCTGCGCGGATCCGCCGAGCGGCGCCTGTCGTTGTTCGGCATGTCGGCTGGAACTGCTCTTGCGGAGCGGCCGTTGCCCGTGCCGGGATCGCCCCGCCCGCGGCTACTCAAGCTGTACCAACCAGCGCATCAGCGCTTCTACCTCGTGGCCGCGGCGCTGGTCTGCCGCCTGCCCGGCCTTCCCGATCGCACCATCGACGGCGGCCGCGACGAGCGCGCGACGTTCGTGCTGCGGCGGATCCGCACGCGGACCGTCAGCGGCAAGACCGTGCGCGACGAATATGGCTTCGTCGCTTCTTCGAGCGGCGGATCGTGGATCAAGATCGCCGCGCCCGACACCACGCTGGCGCCCGGCGAAGATCGCCGATCGCTCTTCGCCGTGCACTTCCAGGACGATGCGGACAAGAGGCGGCGGGTGCTGGCGGGGCTGATCCCGGCCGCCCGGCGGGAAACCTATGTCGGCGCCGGCGAAGGCGTGGCGCCGCCGCCGGCGCCGGCCGCGGAAACGACGTCTGCGTCGTTGCCCGATCCCGGTGCACCGGCGCCGCCGCTCGATCCGCGGATCGCGCTGCTCTCGGCGGATGTCATCGAGCCCTGGAAAGCGCTGGTGTTAGTGGCGGAGAGAAACGCTGCCGAGATCGGGCATCCAAAAAATGCCGGCGAGGACGTCAGCGGCATGCGCAAGGAATCGCGCGAGAACATCGCCGTCGGCTCATGGTACGTGCTGCTCGACTTCGCCAGCTTCCTGCAGGCGCATGTCGGCGGCGTGTGGACGGCGCTGGTGAACAACACGACACCGGCCTTGCCCGCCGAGCGCGCGGTGGTCGAGGCGATCCGTGGTGCCACGCTGGACCAGAACATTCCGGGCTGGGGTCTCTCGAAGCCCAACAACCTGCGCGACGCGCTGGTCATGGTCCCGCCGTTCGGTGAACGCCTGGAGAAGGCCACTGGCGGTTTCAACGTCGACACGCCCACGGCCGAGTGGCCGAATTTCATTTTCCCGCTCGCCGATCATCAGTTCGGCGGGCCGGTGCCGCCGGTAACGCTGGCGTCGCGTCCGGCCGGCGCGCCGGCGCTGACCGCGTATCAGACCGTGTTGCGGCGGATCAGCGCGCTGCGCGATCTGATTGGCGCGGCGCTGCCGGCCGTGCCCACCGCGCCGGTGCCCGAGATGCCGCTGGCGGCGCAGCCGGTGATGGCGCCCGACGAGCCGGCGGTGTTCGTGATCCGATGCCTGTTCGAACGGCCGGAGTGCGGCCCGCACGATCCCCCGCTGCTGAGCGCGCCGAGCCGCCCGTTCGAGCTCGCGTCGTTCTTCGACGTCGAAGCGCCGGCGCGGCCGATCCGCATCTCGCTGCCGGTCGACACCTCGCCCGCGGGCCTGCGCAAGGCGCAGAAGAACACCGCGTTCATGGTCTCGGACATGTTGTGCGGCCAGGTCAACCGCGCCAAGAAGATGGGCCTGATCGACCTGGTGCTGTCAGTGCTGCCGTGGCCGTTCCACAAACCTCTCGAGCGGAGCAAACCGACGCCGTGCAAGACGGACGCCGGCCTCAGCCTCGGCATGATCTGCTCGCTGTCGATCCCGATCATCACCATCGTCGCGCTGATCCTGCTGATCATCATGGTGACGCTGTTCGACATCATCTTCCGCTGGATTCCGTTTTTCTTCTTCTGCTTCCCGTTGCCGAAGTTCAACGCCAAGGCGCCGCAGCCCGAGGAGATCGTGTGATGGATCCTGGACGCATTTTCGGACGGGGGATGAGCTTTCCGCCGCGAGTCGGCGCCGACGGCCGCGTCGCGTGGTCGGAAGGCGAGGTCAACGTGCGCGAGTCGATTCGCATCATCCTGATGACCGAGCCGCGCGAGCGCATCCGGCTGCCGCAGTTCGGCGGCAACCTGCACCGGTTCCTGTTCGAGCCCAACACCGTGGCGACGCGGCGCCGGATTCAGGATCAAATCGCGGTGGCGCTGGCGCGATGGGAGCCGCGCGTCGCCGTGCAGTCGATCGACGTCGAGGCAGACGCGGCCGATCCGCAGGCGGCGGTCGCGACCATCACCTATCGCCTGGTTGCCACGCAGTCGCTCGAGCGCGTCAGCCTCAAAGTCGCGCTCGCGGGGTGAACGCATGCCGCTGACGATTCCCGCCATAGACACCCGGCGTTATCAGGACCTGCTCGACGAGGCGGTGGCCCGCATTCCGGTGCACAACCCGGAGTGGACCAACCACGTCAGCCGCAGCGATCCGGGCGTCACGCTGATCGAGGTGTTCGCGTTCCTCACCGAGAACTTGCTCTACCGCGCCAACCTGATTCCCGACCGCAACCGGCGCAAGTTCCTCTCGCTGCTCGGCGTGCCCCTGCAGCCGGCCTCGTCCGCACGCGGCATCGTGACGTTCACCAACGAGCGGGGCCCGCGCCAGACGATTGCGCTCAACCAGGGCATCGAAGTGCGCGCCGGCGAAATTCCGTTCCGTACCGAGCGCGGCCTCGACATTCTGCCGGTCGAGGCGCGCGCCTTCTTCAAGCGGCCGATCGACGGCCCGGCGCCGGAGCTCCAGGAGCACTACCGCCGCCTCTACGCGTCGTTCCGCGGACAGCCTCAGACCACCGACGTTCGGCTCTACGAGACGATGCCGTTTCCGCCGCCCGTCGGCGGCGGAGCGCTCGAGGCCGTGGATCAGTCGATCTGGATTGCGCTGCTGCTGCGCCAGGCCGACCAGCCGGCGACCGAGGAGGCCAAGGAAGCGGTGCGTACCGAGCTGGCGGGCCGGATGCTGTCGCTCGGCCTCGTGCCGATCGTCGTCGACGCGTCGCGCGTGCTGCGGCCGACGGGGCCGCACGCGGAACAAGCGGCGGCGTTGAGGTACCAGTTGCCGAACGTGCCCGCCAGCGGCGGACTGGCGACGGCGCTGGCCGAGCGTGTGCCGCGCTACCGCGACCTCGATCCGCGTACCACGACCGACGTCCTCGTCGAGCCCGGCGTGGTGGAACTGATGCTGCCGTCCGCCGCCGAGCTCACGCTCTGGAACAACATCGATCCCCTCGAATCGGGCGCCGGCGACTTCCCGCCCTCGCTCGAGGATACCAACCTCGCCGATCGCGTCATCACCTGGCTGCGGGTCCGCGCCGCGACGGCGGCGCTGCCGTCGCAGGTGAAGTGGATTGGCGTCAACGCCGCGATGGTGTCGCAGCGCGCCCACGTCTCCAACGAAGTGCTGCCCGATGGCACCGGTGAGCCGGATCAGGTCGTCACGCTGGCCCGGCGCCCGATCGTCGACGGCTCGGTGCAGCTGCGTGTGACGAGCAACGGCAAGACCGAGCCATGGACCGCGATCGACGACCTGCTCGCCGCGGGCCCCGAAGTCCCGGTGCAGGATCCCAAGGATCCGCCGGGAGTCGTGCCGCCGCCGCCGGCGCCGGCCAAGGTGTTCGTCGTCAATCTCGAATCAGGTGAGATTCGGTTCGGCGACGGCTTGCGCGGTGCGCGGCCGCCGCGCGGCGCGGCGATGCGCGCCGACTACGACGTCGGCATGGGCCGGGCGGGCAACGTCGGGCCGAAGGCGATCAACACCGGTCCGGCGCTGCCCGCCGGGATCAAGGTCGACAACGGCGAGCGGACGTGGGGCGGCGCCGACGCGGAATCCGTCGCCGCCGGCGAAAAGCAGATCGCGCGCCACCTGCAGCATCGCGATCGACTGGTCACGGCTTCTGACTTCGAGGCGATCGCCTTGCGGACGCCCGGCGTGGAGGTCGGGCGCGTCGATGTCATTTCCGCCTACAACGCCGAGGCGCCGCAGCACGAGCCGGGCGACGCGCCGGGCGCCGTAACGGTGATGGTGCTCCCGCGCACCGATCCGCTGCAGCCCGAGGCGCCACGTCCCGATCGGTTCTTCCTGAACACGATCTGCGCGTATCTCGAGCCGCGGCGGCTGGTCACGACGGAAGTCATCGTGCGCGGACCGGTCTACAAGCCGATCTGGATCTCGGCGGGCATTGCCGTGGTCGCCGGCATGGCGTTTACCGAGGTGCGCGAAGCGGTGGTCACGGCGCTGCGCGCGTTCCTTTCGCCGCTGCCGCTCGACGGCGTGCAGACGCTCGAGGACGTCACCACCATCCTGCGCGCGCCGCAACAGGCCGAGCGCCGCAAGGGATGGCCGCTCAGGAAGCGCGTCGTGGCAGCGGAGCTCGAGGCCGTTATCAATCGCGTCGAAGGCGTGCTGTTCGTCAACAGTGTGCTCGTCGCCGCAGGCACCGGCGCGGCGCAAGCGTCGATCTCGATGACGGGCCTCGAGCTGCCGCGCGTCGCCGGCATTTCGATCACCCTCGGCGATCCGCTCGATCTCGATCGGCTGCGCGGCCAGCAACCCGAACCGACCGAGGCCGCCGCATTCGTCCCGGTCCCGATCATTCCGGAGGAGTGCTGACGTGGACGCCAACGGCACTCGATTTCATCTGCTGATTGGCCGTGAGGACTGGGCGCGATGCCTCGGCGCCGGAGATGCCGGTGTGCCGCTCGCCGTCGATTTCGATCGCAGCCCCACGACCTGTGGCAGCGGCGACACCGGGTTCGGCTGGGAGAAGACGGAGAAGACGATCGGCTCGGTGACGCTGCGGCCCTGCCTGGTCACGTTCACTGCGGCGCCCAACGATACGCCGCCCGATCCGACCGGCGCCGGGCGCCGCGGTGCGGCGAGCGACCGCTTCGGCAACATCTACTGGATCGACGCCGCGTCGGCGGAGATCCGCGTGACGCCCGTGGCGAGCGGCCGCGCCGCGCATTTCTGGTCGGCGTCAGACGAGATCCGAGTGCCGGAGCGCCGGTACGGGGAGTTTCACGCCGCCGAAGACGCGCCGCCGCGCCCGGCGCTGCAACTGGCCGGCCTCGCGGTGACCGACGATCATTACCTGGTCGCGGGCGTCGTGCAGCCGCCAGGGTTCTTGGTGTTCGATCTCCACGCCGGCGGCCCGCCGCAGCAATTGACGTGGCCGTCGCGGGCGGCCGCGCTGGTGCCGTTCGACCTGGCGCCGCGCCGCGGCGGTGGCGTGTGGGTGCTCGATCGCGTGGCACGCCGCTACTGGGCGCTCGACCGGTATCTCTCACCCGAGCCGCTCGGCCATCCGCTCGCGACGATCGATCCCGGCGCGCCCGACGATTTCCAGCCGCTCGAACCTGGCCCCGTTCGCCGGACGGTGACGAGCGTTTTCCCGACCGGTGTCCCCATCGACGCGGTGGATCCGATCGCCATCGAGGCGCTGCCCGACGGCAGCACGCTGATCCTCGATCGTCGAGCGGCCCGCGACACACGACTCTGGCGCGACGGCATCGATGGACGCTACGGCGCGGCGCAGCCGATGCAGCCGTTCGCCGTCGATGGTTACGACCTCGTGTTCGTGGCGAAAGACCCTTCGACCACCGCGATCACCGGCCGCGTGTTCGTGGCGGCTGCCGAAGGCAACCAGGCCACGGTCTTCGATCTTGAGACCAGGGATGACGGCACGGTGAGCTTCCGGCCGAGCACTGAATACCTGCCGATGCGGTTGTTCGGCGGCAAGGGACTGATCGCCGGCGGCAAAGACGCGCTGTACGACGTCGGCGACGGCTGGGTGCCGCTGGTACAGCAGCGTCGTCCGAGGTACGTCGCCGCGGCGACACTTCGCACTCCGGTGTTCGACGGCCGCGAGCCGGGATGCGTGTGGCACCGGTTGATGCTCGACGGATGCGTCCCGCCGGACACGTCCATCCGCGTCCGCTCGCGTGCCGCGGACGAGGAATTGCAGCTGCCGATGGCGCGCTGGCAGAACGAGCCGGATCCGTACCTGCGCCACGACGGCTCGGAGTTCCCGCTCAGCCGCCCGCCGCGCGAAGAGCGCGACGGCACCTGGGAATTGCTGTTCCAGCGCGCGCGCGGCCGCTACCTGGAAGTCGAGCTCACGCTGGCGGGCAACGAGCGCGCGACCCCGCGCCTGCGCGCGTTGCGCGCCTACTATCCGCGCTTCTCGTACCTGCAGCACTACCTGCCCGCGGTCTATCGTGAAGACGACGCGTCGGCCTCGTTCCTCGATCGCTTCCTCGCCAACCTCGAGGGGTTCAACACGACGATCGAGGACCGCATGGCTGCCGCGCAGGCGCTCTTCGATGTGCGCAGCACGCCGGCCGACGCGCTGGACTGGCTGGCGAGCTGGTTTGGGGTGGCGCTCGATCCGTCGTGGAACGAGTCCAAGCGCCGCCTCTTCATCGCGCATGCGCCCGAGTTCTTCCGCCAGCGCGGGACGACGCAGGGCGTGCAGAATGCGATTCGCCTCGCCATCGACGACTGCGTCGATTCACGGATGTTCAGCGCGGCGCCACGCCGCCTCCGCGGGCGCGACCAGATCCGCATCGTCGAGAACTACCGCATGCGCCGGTTGTCGCCGGAGGAGGCCGGCGACAACACCGGTGAGATCGGTCCGCGTGAGATCCCGGCGGCGGCACGCTGGAAACCCAAGGAGGGCCGAGCGCGCCTGACGAAGCGTTATCGCGAGTTCCTGGCCTCGCGAGGCCTGACGCTGCCGGCCAAGACCGAGTATCCGATCCGCCAGCCGCAGGATGGCGACGCCGCCCGGCTCTGGCGCGCGTTTTCGCGCGAGGTGCTGAACTTCGTGCCGTCGGCCGGCGTGTCGGATCTGCCGGCGTGGCAGGCATTCCTCTCTCGCCGCTACCGGGCCGCGCGCGCGCTCAACCCCGTCTACGGCGCCGCAGCAGGCGGGGACGTGTCGCTGCCCGATCGGTTGCCGCCCGACGGCAACGCGCTGCGCGACTGGTTCGACTTCGAGTCGACGGTCATGACCGTGCGCCGCAGCGCGCATCGCTTCTCGGTGCTGCTGCCGTTGCCACGCAGCCAGGACAACACCGAGACGTTCCGGCGGACGCGGCTCGATCTGGTGCGGCGCGTGGTGGAACTCGAGAAGCCGGCGCACACGGTGTTCGACGTGAAGTTCTACTGGGCGTTGTTCCGGCTCGGCGCCGCCCGGCTCGGCGACGACACTCTCGTCTACAGGGGCGGCCGCGAGGCGGACCTGCAACCGCCGCTTCGGCTGGGCCAGGGCTACCTCGCCGAGAGTTACCTCGAGCCCGGCCATCCACAGAACGTTGACGCACGATTCATCGTTGGGCGCGATCCGCGTGGTGGCGGGCCTGAAACAGGGGAGACACGGGCATGAGCGGTTTCTCACCATGCGGAAGCGGCGTGGGCACGATGCCGGGCGATCCGCACAAGCGCGTCAACTTCGTGCACGGGTTCGTGCTGGGTGCTGACGATCTCGCGCAGGAGTCGGCGTACCTGGCCAACCGCGCGGAAAGCATCGCCCGCGACATCATCGGCTACGGCACGGTCAGCGGATTGCGCGTCACGCGCGAGACGCTGCCGGACGGCGTCGGGCTCGTCGTGGGCTCCGGGCAGGCGGTGAGCCGTCGTGGACGGCCCATCGTGGTCAGCATGGCGCAGGCGGTCGTGCTCGATAAGTGGCTCGACGCCCATCGTCACGACATCGCTTTTCATCTCACGCCGGGAGACGACTCGCCGCCGGGCGATCTGCTGCGACTGTTCGTGGTCCTCGCGTATCGCGAGTGCCCGACCGACGACAGGCCCGGGCCGGGCGCACCGTGCCGCACCGATGAACCGCCACGGTCCTTCACGCGAGTCGCGGACGACTTCAGCCTCGAGTTGCGCTACGTCGCGCCAGAGCACGTCTTGGACGATGCGATCCGTTCGCTGCAAGCGTGGCTGCGACTGGTGGAGATCGTCGATGCGCCTGGCGCGGCCACGACACTCGACGACTTCGTGTCTGCGCTGCGCGCCGCGGCCCTCGGCAACAGCCCTCCGTCCGGACTCCTGGCGTCGCCGCCAGCGCCGTTACGCGTGCATCGCGCCGACGCAGCCGAGTTCCTGCACGTCGCACTCGGCGTGTGGGTCACGGAACTGCGCCCGCTCTTTCAGACCGTCGCGCCGCTGGACGATGCGGTGCTGCTCGCCGAAGTGGAAGTGCCCCTCGTGGCGCAGCCCGACGGGCGCTGGAAGTCCGCCGACATCTCGCGTGTGGTCATCCACGAAGAGCGCCGGCCGTACGTGCTGCCGTTGCGGCTCGTGCAGGAGCTGACGATCGGCGAAGCCGGGGCCGCACCTTTCCGGGTCGAAGCCGCGGGGATTGTCAGCGGCGTAGCCAATTCCGCCGCGCACCGCACGCCGCGCTTCAACGGGTTGCGCGTGGTCAGTGTCGTCGACGGCGAAGTCAGGCTGACGTTCGACGGCTACGCGGCGCCGGCGGCGTCGGGACCGTTTCAGTACGTCGTCAAGGCGCTTGCCCAGACGGCGCCGGCCGCGCCCACGGCGGCGCTGTTGATCAACTTGCGGGGCTTCGAGGCTAACGGCTTCCGCATCGGTGTGACCGACGCGTTCGGAGCCGCCATTCCCGTCGCCCAACTCGCCACGATCGAACTGTCGATCGAGGTCACGCGGTACGCGTCGTAGCGGAGGCCGTCTATGAACGTCACAGCCACTCCCGCTGGGTCGCCGATCGCTCCGAGCACCGCCAAGCATGTGAACTACACGCTCGGCATGGTGCTCGGTGTCGACGACTTCCTGCAGGAATTCGCGTATCACGACGGGCGTGACCAGGCGCTGGCGCGCGAGTTGATTGGATACGGCACCGTCTCCGGATTGCAGGTGTCGCTCGACAGCGATCGGCGCGGCCCTCGCCTCATGGTCTCGCCCGGCGTGGCGTTGAGCCCGCGCGGCCAGACGATTCGCGTGTGCGCATCGCAGTGCGCTTACATTGCGGACTGGCTCACCGATCACCGCAACGAAATCGTGCGGCGCCTTGGCTCGCCACCAGACGACACCATCACCGCGCACCTGGTGCTGTGCTACCGCGATTGCACGGCTGACCCAGTGCCGATCCCAGGTGAACCCTGTCGATCCGCAGAGGATATGACCGCGCACTCGCGCGTCGTCGACGACTTCCGGCTCGAGCTGCGGTTCGATCCTCCCGATCAACACGAGGAAGACGCGCTGCGCGCGTTCGTCTCGTGGCTGGTGAAGGTCCCGGTTGGCGGCGCCAGTCCCGGCTCGTCGCTCGACGACTTTCTGAACGCGCTGCGCGCGGCCGCGTTGACGGAAGCCTCGCCTCCCGGCGCGCCGCTCTTTAGCGAGTCGGTGCCGATGCCATCGCTGCGCATCGCCGCAGCCGACGCATGCGGGTACGTGCGCGCCGCCTTTCGAGTGTGGGTGACGGAGTTGCGGCCGCGCGTGACCGCGACGGGCAGCGGCTGCTGCAGCAAGGCGCACGACGGGCAGGCGATCGAGGAATGCCTGCGCCTCGGCGACGTCACGGTGCCGGTGCTGATCGACGCCATCGAGGGTCGGCTCGAGCACGACAAGACACGCGCTCTCTCCATCAACGAACAGGCGCGTCCGTTCGTTGTGCATCTACGCATGCTCCAGGAGTGGCTGCTCTGCGGCCGTTCGTCAGCCGCGGGCGGTGGGTCCGGCACGCCCGGCGCCACCGGAGCGACAGGTCCGACAGGCGCGACGGGTTCAGCGGGTGCGACGGGTGCGACAGGCGCCACGGGCGCCACTGGTGTCGGCGCGGCGGGTGCCACTGGCGCGACGGGTCCGACAGGTGCAACCGGCGCTGGCGCCACCGGCGCGACAGGTGCAACGGGTGCCACGGGTCCGACGGGCGCAACCGGTGCAACGGGTGCCGGTGCAACAGGTGCCACGGGTCCAACGGGCGCCACTGGTGCGACGGGTGCCGGTGCAACAGGTGCCACGGGTCCAACGGGCGCCACTGGTGCGACGGGTGCTGGTGCAACGGGTGCCACGGGTCCGACTGGCGCTACGGGTGCGACGGGTGCTGGTGCGACAGGTGCGACAGGTGCGACTGGTCCGACAGGCGCGACGGGTGCTGGTGCGACAGGTGCGACCGGTCCAACGGGTGCGACGGGTGCTGGTGCGACCGGTCCGACCGGTCCGACCGGTCCTACGGGTGCGACGGGTGCTGGTGCGACAGGTGCGACCGGTCCAACGGGTGCGACGGGCGCTGGTGCGACAGGTCCGACCGGTCCTACGGGTGCGACGGGTGCTGGTGCGACAGGTCCGACCGGTCCGACGGGTGCGACAGGTGCTGGAGCCACTGGTGCGACTGGTCCGACGGGCCCGACGGGGACGGGCCTGCCCGGCAACACCGGGGCAACCGGACCCACCGGGCCAACAGGCGCCACGGGACCAAGCGGCCTCGACGAGAGCCTGACTCGCATCGTCTCGCTCAGCTGGCGTCACAACAGTCCGGCCGTCAACAGCATTGATCTCGTCACGGTGAACCGCGCCGCCGCCAACCCGCGCACACGCGGATTCCTCGTGGCGTTCGGCAACAAGACGACCAGCGATCCAAACGACTTGCGTGCCGTGACCTTCGGGCCCGGCATGATCGACCTGAACACGTTCGAGATGTATGTGGGTGAGCCGCTCGGAACCGGGGCCACCGTACCCGGGCTCGGTGTGTGGGCCCGCATTCCCAACGACAAGATCGAGTTGATTCCCGTCAAGATCGATTCGCTTGCCGGCGACCTGATCACCAAGGCCAGCGAGATCCCGCTCCCCGCCGGCGTGACCACCGTTCAGTGCAACGGCGCCGGCTTCGTCTGGGACGACGAGTTGTTCGGCATCCTCAAGGGTCGCCAGGTGATGGTGCAGATCAAGGGCGACTTCATTCCGGACGTGCCACTGAGCCGGATCATCCCGGCCCGGGCCGTGGACGCGAACTTCCTGCTCGGGCGGCTGCCCACCGGTGATCACATTGCCGGCGGGACGTTCTGGAGCTTCTTCAGGATGACAGGGCGATGAAGGTCCTCTGCCGCTCGTACGATCTCGACGATGCCGCCGGTTGCGGCGCCGCGATGCGATTGCTCGCCGATTCGTTGCGCGCGCGCGGCGATGAGGTGCTCGCCACCGCCGAGGCCCTCGATCTCGCGGCCGTCGGCGATTGGCAGCCCGACGTCATCGTTGCGCACCAGTGGGCGACCCGCGAGGCTGGCCGATGGGCGGCCGCGCTGCGAAAGCCGTTCGTCATGCTCGTGCACGGTCCCGGCCAGTACGAGCAGTTTATGGCGCCGTGCGATCTCGTGCTCTTCGAGACCGCGGCGCTGCTGGCGCTGGCGGAGCCGTCGCTTGGTCCGACGCCGGCGCGCGTGCTGCGCGGAGGTGAGCCGGAAGACGCGGACGCGATTCGCACCGAGCTGGCCGCGCTCGCGGCGCAAGGACGCCGCCGCCAGACGCTGACCATCTGCATGACGGTCGCGAACGAGGCGCCGACGCTCGAGCAGGCCATCGACTCGGTGGCGGCGGTGGCTGACGCGATCGTCATCGGCGTCGATGCCCGATCGAAGGACGAGACGCTGGCGATTGCGCAGCGGCGCGCCACGCGATGGTTCGTCTTCGAGGAAGACGCCCCGCCCGACTTTCCGCGCATGCGCAATCGCGCGCTGTCACTGGTCGAGACGGATTGGGCGCTGGTGCTGGACGGCCACGAGTGGATCGAGCACGCGGATCTGATCCCTGACGCGTTGCATACCGACGCGTGGTCGATCGAGATCCAGACCTTGTACGAACCCGACGCGCAGCGCGTCCCGGGCCTGGCGTTTCCCTTTCCGCGCTTGCACCGCCGTCATGTCCGCTTCACCGGCGCGCCCGCGCACGAAGAGGTCAACACGCCGATGGAGCGCCGCGTGCTGCGCGCCGACATTCACGTCTGGCACGAACGTAAGCCCGGCGCCGCCGCCGCGACGCGCCAGGCAGAGAAGGGCGGCGCGGAGCTCGAGACGTTACGCGCAGCATGGGACCACGGCGGCGATCGTCGCGCCCTGTTCTACCTGGCCAACGGATTGCGCGAAGCGCAGCGCTACGACGAAGCGGTTGCTGCGTACGACACTTACCTCGAACGTCCGAATTTCGCCGAGGAAGGATGGCAGGCGCGGTTGTATCTCGCGCGCTGCCACGCCGGCCGTGGCGACTGGCCGGCGGCGCGGCGGCAATTCGAAACGGCTGTCGCCGAAGCGCCGGAACGCGCCGAGGGGGCGGTCGGGCTGGGCCATACGCTGCTCGCCGCTGGTGATGCGGCGCGTGCCGCGGCGTGGTTCCGCATGGCCACCGCACTGCCGCAGCCGACACTGTGCCGTTTGTTTGTCGAGGTCCCCGTCTATCGATGGGGCGCATGGCACGGACTCGCGCTGGCGTTGCGCGCATTGGGTGACGCCGGTGGCGCGGATGCCGCCGAGGCCCGGGCGGTCGCCGGCGGCCGGGCCCCCGCAGGAGCGTAAAGACGATGATCAAAGCACTCCACGATCCGATTCTCGACGACGGCATCGCGTTCACCGCGTACTTCAACGGCCGGTTGCTGTCGAGCGAAGACCTGGCGCGCGATCAGCGGGCGCACCGCGACGCTCGGCGCCGCCTCGGACAGGCGGTCGGCGACGGCGTGGCCTTCGGCTTGGAGGTCTTCGAAGCCTCGGGCCAGACCAGTGCGAGCTCGCCGGTCATCACCGTGCAGCCTGGCGTCGCCGTCAATCGCAAGGGGCACGCGCTGTCGCTGGCGCACGCGGTCGATCTGCGGCTGGTCCGCGGCAAGACCACCAGCACCGACGCATCGGTGGTCACCAGCTTCCGCGTGTGCGCGCCGTCCCAGCCCGGCGTCTACGTCGTCGGCGAAGGCGTCTACGTGCTGGCCATGACGTGCGCCGAGGGCGGCCAGGGCCGCGCGCCGGTCAGCGGCCTTGGTGACGGGGCAGGCACCTGCAACGTACGTGAAGTCGTTGAGGGCGTGCAGTTCCGCCTGATCCAACCGTCGGTGCATCCCGACCTGCTGGCCGATGAGACGCGCCTGCGCAACCGCATCGCCGGCTTCGCGCTCGGCCTCGGCGACCGCATCGCGCCGTACCGCGATCCGATGGCGCCGACCGCCGGCGACTATGGACTCGCCGATGCGCTGCGCGCCAACGGCGCTCTCGGCGATGACGACGTACCGCTGGCGCTGTTGCACTGGACCGGCGCGCGCGGCATCACCTTTCTCGACATGTGGGCGATGCGCCGCGGAGTGATGTCGCGCGGCGCCGATACGCGCTGGAAGTGGCTGTCGGGCAGCTGCTCGCGGATGCAGGCAGAAGCGACCTTCTTGCAGTTCCAGGAGCACATCGACGACATCGTCGCCAGCGGCGAGGATGCCTCGCAGATCGCGGCCGCCGATCGCTTCGATTACTTGCCGGCGCTGGGCATGCTGCCGCTCGAACTGGGAACGCGGCCGGGATTCGACATCCTGCGGTTCTTTTCGCCAGAGGAGTTGTCGAGGGACATTGCCGTCACCGACGGAGCGCTGTTGCGATCGCTGGTCCGCGAATCGTTCGAGCACGACCCGATCCTGCTCGCCGCCAAGTCGCGCATCCAGCTCTACTTCGTACTCGAAAACATGCAGGCGGGCCTGGTCGACGCCACGAACCCGGTGACGCCGATGGTCGTTTTCGCCAGCCACACGCTGCCGTACCGCGGCATCGCGCGATACGGGATGGCGCGGTGGGAGCAGGGGCGCTTTGCGAAGCGGGTTATTTAACCGGGCCGTTTACATCCGAATCGGAGAACAGATATGGCGAGCAGCTACTACAACAAACTGAGTTACGTGGAGGCTCCGAAACTCTCCGCGTACACCTACTACAACCCGTACGTCGTAGTCGGCGCAGGGACAGGCTCGGCCGCGCCGCCCGCGGCCGCGCCGCCCGCTGCCGCGCCGCCGGCCCCGGTGAGCCAGGGCAGCACCGTGTCGGACTTGCAGGTGCTGATCGCGTCGATTCCGATCGCGCAGGACGGCCAGGTGATCTCGGCCGAGTACCACAACAGCGTGCGGGCCGCGTTCATCGCCATGGCCAACCGCCTCGGGCTGGGGACCATCGCCGAGGAGATCCACATCACCAATGCGCCGCGCCTTACAAAGGTGGAGGGGCAGGGCGAGTGGAAGCACGAGGTCGGCCTGGTCAAGAAGGCCGCCGCCGATACCGGCGCGCTGCGCGGCTGGATGGAGATGGACCTGCCCGACGGCGCGCGCATCAAGAAGATGAACGTGTTTGCCGCCAACGACGCCGCCGGCACGATGAAGGTCAAGCTGCGGCGGCAGAGCGTGTCGTCCACGGCCGGCGACGATCTGATTGCGATCGACGTGGCCAACAACGACGCCGCGACGGTCAAGGACGGCGATGTCACGCTGCCCGGCACGACGCTCGGCGCCGCCGCCATCGAAGAGACGCGCATCGTCGACAACACCAAGTACAAGTATCTCTTCCTCGCGGAGCTCGACGGCGGCGTCGCGACCAAGGAAGCCAAGATCCTGTCGGTGCAGGTCGTGCTCGGGAAGTGACATGTGGACCGCGGCGGCGGCTGAACGTGGCACGACCATTCACCGCGTCCGGGTGCACGGCGCGGCTGGACTCGACGCGTTGTCGGCGCGGCTGCGCGCCGGTCGCGCCATCGAGCAAGTGGCTGGCAACGTCACGCTGCCGGCCGGCGCGATCCTGTGCGTCCGCCGACTGCGCGACCCGCGGCCAGGCCAGCTCAGGCTGTCTCGCTCGGAGGCCGCGCCGGCGGCGTGGACGCGAGCGGTGGAACAGGCGCTGGCCGATCTCGCCAGCCGCGCGGCGCACCCCGCCAGCGGCAGCGTCGCTGCCGGCGCCGAGGCGGTGATCTTCGACGATCGCGCGCAGATGCTGGCGTGTCTCGCCGCTGACTGGTGCCGCGGCGCCATCGCCTCGCAGTGGTGGTGGCGCGCGTTGCTCGGTGCTCTCAGCGAGGCGGAGGCGGTACTGCGAGCGTGGCGCCGGCATCCGGAATATATCGCCGCGGCGCTCGAAGACATGGCGCGACGCCGCGATGCGGTGATGTTCGTGCGCCGGTTGCCCGAGGCGAGCACCGCCGCGTTGCTCGAGGATGTGGTCGCCGCTCATGGCTTGAGCCCTCGCGTGGTTTCGACAGTGACCGGCGACGCGACGCCGCCGGCCCCGCCCGCAGAGCCCCGCGCCGCCGCCGCTCAGAGATCCCCCCAGCAGGCGGCCATCATGGCGGCAGAAATCTGGCAGCGGTCCGCGCCAGAAGCGCTGGTCGACGGGCTGCGTACCGATCAACAGGTGCTGTTGGGCGTGGCCTTGACGTTGCGCCGTGATCCGGCGCGCGCGCGGGACCACGACTTTGTCCGCGACGTAGTGCGCTGGCACGCCGTCAGCCGGCGGGTGGACGCGCGTCGTGCGACGCGCGAGCCTGAGTTGATCCTCGAATTTCCGCCGCACGCGATCGATAGCCCTCATCACGTCACGCGGACCTCAGGGCCGATCGCCGCCGCACCAACGAATGTCATTCATCCGAAGCGCGTGCCTCTCGAACAGGAGACGCGTGCCGCGATCACGCCGATTGTTATTGAGCCCGCTTCACCAACGCCGGCGTCTGCGATCGATGACGCGGCCGGCCACGTGGCGCGTGCGGTGCGAGGCGGCATCGTCGCCGTCGAGACCGAAATTGGCGGCGTGTTTTACCTGCTCAACGTCGCGCTGGCGCTTGGCCTCTACGCCGACTTCACCGCGCCACTCGGGCCGCGCCTGGACGCGTCGATCTGGCGCTTCATATCGCTCGTCGGCCGCGGGCTTCTTCGAGGCGGCAATCCGGATGATCCGCTGTGGTCGCTGTTGATCGATCTGGCGGGGCCCGTATTGCCGGATGGTCGAGACAGCGGCTCCACGTTCGATCGCTTGATCCGGGGGCACACGCGGCGCATTCGCGCCCGAGTCGCGCGGTCGCTCGACGTGCCCGCCTCCCGCGCCGGCGCCCTGCTCTGCAGGCACCATGCCCACGTGCGCGCCAGCCTGTCGCACGTCGATGTGACGTTCTCTCTTGCCGCACTGCCGATCGCCATCCGCCTCGCCGGCCTGGATCGCGATCCTGGATGGATTCCGGCAGCGGACCGAATCGTCAGCTTTCGTTATGAGTAATCGCACCGACTTCGCCGCGTTGCCGGCCACGCCGCTCAATCACTTCCGGCTGCACTTCTATGCCGCGGTGTCGCACGTGTTCGCGGCGGCTGCGCGCGTGTCCGCCGCGGAGCCGATCGCCGAGTGCCTGCAGGCGCTGTCCGGCTACGACGATCAACTGCGCGCGTGCGGGGTGCCGGCGATGCCGGCGACGGCGACGCTGGCCTGGTGGAAGGACGTCATCATCGCGTGGGAGCGATCGGCCGATCCGTTCCTGCCCGTCCGCGCCGTCCGGAACGCGATTGGCGTGGGCGTCGACGACATGATCGTGGTGTTTGCCGCCGGGCTCGCCGACGAGGACGCGCGATTTGGCACCTTGTTCGAACGGCTGAACGAGACCCACGGCCAGCGCGGCCAGTCGCGCCCCATTGCCGCCGTGCTCGCGGACGGCCGTCGTGACGACGGCCGCGCGGACCTCCGCACTGCGCTCGCGCGCCTGGCGGCGTGCGGACTCGTGCGCATCGTCAACGCCGATGCGCCGCGGGCGCAGCAGGCCTTGGACGTGCCCGCACTCGTGTGGGATGTCTTCCGCGGGGAGCGAGTTGAGCGCCCGGCGCCGTGGCTGCGCTACCTGCCGCCTGCGGCGCTGCCCGCAACAGCGGACCTGATTCTCTCCGCTCCCAACGCCGGCCAGCTGTCCGCGTCGGCGCGGCTCGTCGCAAGTGGTCAGGTCGGCACCGTCATCGTGCGAGGACCGCAGCACAACGGCCGCCGGACGGCGCTCCGCGCGATTGCTCGCGCTTCAGGTTTCGGCGTCCTCGATGTGGCCGGGCGTCTCGACGACGATCGGTGGCGGCAACTCGCGTTGCTGGCGACGGCCATGCAGGCCATGCCGGTCGTCGCGTGGGAGGCGGCGCCGGGTGAGCGCATTGAGCTGCAGCGTCCGGAATGGTTTGCGGGCCCGATCGGCATCGCGATTGGACGCAGCGGCGGCATCGGCGGCCACACCGACGACCACGCGATCACGCTGACGCTCGGCATGCCGGGCGTCGAGGAACGGCGCGCGCGCTGGCGCCGCGAGCTCGGCGGCGGCGAGGCCGACGCGATTGCTGATCATTTCCGTACGCCCTCCGGCCAGATCGCGCGGCTGGCCTCGCTGGCGCGCGCGCAGGCCGCGCTCGCGGGCCGTCAGTCGCCGGCGATCGACGACGTCCGCGAGGCGTCTCGGCTGCTCAATGCCCAGGCACTCGAGACCCTCGCGACGCGGGTACCGTCCACGGGCGACTGGACGGATCTCGCGGTTCGCGACGACACGATTCGCGAGCTGTTGGACCTGGAGCTTCGCTGCCGGCAGCGTGAGCATGGCCTCGAGACTTGGACCGGGTCCGGCGTGCGTGCGCTGTTCCGCGGCCCCAGCGGCAGCGGCAAGTCACTGGCCGCGCGGTTGCTCGCCGCCGGATTGCAGCGGGACCTCTACCGCGTCGACCTGTCGTCGATCGTCGACAAGTACATCGGCGAGACCGAAAAGAATCTTGATCGAGTGCTGTCGCGCGCCGAGGAGCTCGACGTCGTGCTCCTCTTCGATGAAGGCGATGCGTTGCTCACGCAGCGGACCGGCGTCGGCAGCGCCAACGATCGCTATGCGAACCTCGAGACGAACTTCCTGTTGCAGCGGCTCGAGGCCTTCGAGGGCATTCTCGTCGTGACCACCAACGCCGGCGAGCGGATCGACGCGGCGTTCGAACGGCGCATGGACGTCGTGGTGGAGTTTCACCCGGCGCAGGCGGCGGAGCGGTGGGCGCTGTGGCACCTTCACCTGCCGACGCCGCACGCGGTGCCGCCGGATTTCCTCGACGAGCTGGCGTCGCGCTGCGTCTTGAGCGGCGGGCAGATAAAGAACGCCGTCCAGCACGCTGCGCTGCAGGCCATGCCGCGCGGAACCATCGACGCCGCAATGCTCGACGCCGCGGTGCGCCGCGAGTATCGCAAGGCCGGTGCGGTATGTCCGCTGCGATCGGTCGTGACCGCCTGAGCCCGTATGGCTGTTCCCATCCGCGCTCCATCGCCTCGTAAGGCTGCGGCCGTTCCCGTGCCCGCGGCTGCGGCCAACGCGCCGGCGGCCACGACGGCACGTCCGGCAGCGGGGCCCGCCAACACGCCGAAGGCCAAGCTGGCCATCGTGCGCGCGACCGGCGGCGGGCGCGGCGAGCCGCTGAACACGTCCCTGAAGAAGGAGCTGGAGCGCAGCTTCCGCGCCGATCTGTCGGCGGTGCGTGTCCACACCGACGCCCCGGCCAACGACGTGGCGGTGACACTGTCGGCGCGCGCGGTCACGCACGGCACGCACATCTTTCTCCGTGCCGGTGAAAGCTCCGACAACCTGCCGTTGATGGCGCACGAAGTAGCGCACGTCGTGCAGCAGCGCGGCGGGCCCGCCGTACAGCCGTGGACCGGCAGCGGCGGCGATAGCTACGAGCGCGAGGCGCAGCACGCCGCCGACGCCGCCGTGCGCGGCGACACGTTCACGGTCCGCGAGCGCACCAGCCGTCCGCGCATCCAGCGCTTCGGCATCAGCAACATCCTCGACAAGCTCGCCAGCCTGGCCAACAACATCCCCGGCTTCCGGATGTTCACGATCGTGCTCGGCGTCAACCCCGTCAACATGTCGTCGGTGCCGCGCACCGCGGCGAACATCCTGCGCGCTGCGGTCGAGATCATTCCCGGCGGCGGCGTGATCACGTCGGCACTCGACGCCTACGGCATCTTCGACAAGGTCGGCACGTGGGTCGAAGGGCAGATCAACTCGCTCGGCATGGTGGGGAGCTCGATCCGCGCCGGGCTGATGAAGTTCCTCGACTCGATCGCGTTATCCGACTTGTTGCCGTGGAACCTTGGCTCGCTCGCCGATCGCGCGCTCGAGACGCTCGCCGCTCCGGCGCGGCAGCTCAAGAACTTCGTCGTCAACCTGGCGACCGACATTCTCACGTTCATCAAAGACGCGCTGCTGATGCCGCTGGCCAAGCTGGCGGAGGGGACGCGCGGCTACGACCTGCTGAAGGCCGTGCTCGGGAAAGATCCGATCACGGGTAACGCCGTGCCACGCACGGCCGAGACGTTGATCCCCGGCTTCCTCAAGCTAATCGGCGAGGAAGAAATCTGGCAGAACATGCAGAAGTCCAACGCCATCCCGCGCGCCTGGGCCTGGTTCCAGGGCGCGATGGCGGCGGTGATGGGCTTCGTCCAGGAGGTCCCGGCTCTCGTCATCTCCACGGTCAAGTCGCTGACGTTGAGCGACGTATTTCCGATCACCGGCGTCTTCGTCAAGGTCGGCAAGGCGTTCGGCGATTTCGTCGGCCGCTTCATCGACTGGATCGGCACGGCGATGTGGAACCTGCTGGAGATCATCTTCGAGGTCGTCAGCCCAGGCGCGCTGGCGTACATCAAGAAGACCGCCGCGGCGCTCAAGAGCATCCTCAAGGACCCGGCGCCGTTCGTCGGCAACCTGATCAAGGCGGCGAAGGGCGGCTTCGATGCGTTTGCCGGCAACTTCCTCAACCACCTGAAAGCCGGCCTCATTGCGTGGCTGACCGGATCGCTGCCGGGTATCTACATCCCGAAGGGGTTTGCGCTCACCGAGATTCTCAAGTTCGTGCTGTCGGTATTCGGATTGAGCTGGGCGAACGTGCGGCAGAAGCTGGTCAAGGTCATCGGCGAAACCGCCGTCAAGGCGCTCGAGACCGGCTTCAAACTCGTCATGACCCTGATCACCGAGGGGCCCGCCGCGTTCTGGGAGCAGCTCAAGTCCGACCTGTCGGATCTGAAGGACACGGTGATCCAGGGCATCATCGACTTCGTCGTCAGCATGGTGGTGACCAAAGCGATCCCCAAGCTGGTGGCGATGTTCATTCCGGGCGCCGGCTTCATCAGCCTGATCCTCACCATCTACGACACCGTGATGGTGTTCGTGAACAAGATCAAGCAGATCATCGCCGTCGTCACCGCCTTCATCGACTCGATCGTCAACATCGCGGCGGGGAACATCGGTGCGGCGGTGAAGAAAGTGGAATCGATCCTCGCCGGCCTGCTCTCGCTCGCCATTTCATTCCTCGCCGGCTTTATCGGACTCGGCAAGGTGTCCGACAAGGTGATGGGCGTGATCAACAAAGTGCGCGTGCCGATCGACAAGGCACTCGACAAGTTGATCGCGTGGGTGGTCGGCCAGGCGAAGAAGCTGTTCGCCAAGGCCTTCGGCAAGGGGGACGACAAGCGGACCGACGCGCAGAAGATGGCCGACCTCAAGAAGGCGATCGCGGAGGCCGAAGCGCTGCAGTCGAAGCCGAAGATGAGCGACGCCGAGCTGCGTAAGGGACTGAACAGCATCAAGAGCAAGTACAAGATGGTCTCGCTGAGCCTCATGGTCGACAAGACCGACGAGGCGGCGGGCGTCGAGACGGTTCACGTCGAAGGCGAGATCAACCCGAAGGACAAGAGCAAGAAGAGCACCATTGAAGTCGAGGGCGGCAAGATTACCGAGATGACCATTGCGCGGCCCTCGTTCTCGTCGACGACCAAGAAGGCCGTCAATCCGAAGAATTGGGACCTGGTTGAAAGGGAACTCGACCGGTGCCACGTCTTGTCGTCCAGCGATATGGCGGTGCACATCCAGGACACG